>OHEG01001017.1_pt1 | contig 12044 bp, 5 predicted proteins | sample 1567181 | NCBI WGS metagenome assembly OHEG01 (sample SAMEA3879534, study PRJEB24766) | human gut metagenome | biome: human-associated habitat; feature: feces | place: USA | collected 1985/1987 | reverse complement strand
ATTTATCTTAAAAAATATTTATAGTAAAAACTACTTATTGATAAATTGCCTACATTTGTATATATAAGAAATTACAAATTTTTATTGGACATACGAACATAATTCAGGCATATAAAAATGTTGGAAAGATGAAGAAGACTATATTTATAATAACCGCGGCAATAATTCTTGTGGCATGCGCCACGACGGACAGGCAACAGAATGACAGGAAGAAACAGGAGAAGGCCGAGATGATAAGCAGGGCGGTGTGCAACCGCGACTTCAAGATAAACGTGCAGACAGCTCACCCTACAAGGGGCATGTCGGTGCAGCTGACGGCAGACTTCGACCTGAGGATTAAAGGCGACAGCGTGGTGTCGTATCTGCCCTACTTCGGCAGAGCTTACAACGTGCCTTACGGCGGCGGAAAGGGGCTCAACTTCAGCGGCGTGACAGAGGACTTCAATATAACGCAGCCTAAACGCGACAGAAAGCACGTGGAGTTCAGCGTGAAGAACGATGAGGACACATATAAATTCCACATTGACATTTTTGACAACGGCAGTGCGTCGATAAACGTCATGCCACAGCAACGCGAGAGGATATCGTTCAATGGTGAGATTGAACTGACAGAATGAGCGGCTGTAACCGCCTGTCACACTCTGCCAAGAATGACTTGAATACAGAAAGACAACGTATAAGTTGAGATTTAGACATACACCAAAAGAAGGATTATCAGAATCAATACGAAGAAAAGCCAAGATATGAACAGCAGAAAAAAGTTCGGAATATACACTGACAAGTCGGAAAATCCCGTATCCTTATTAAAATATTCCAAAAGTTCGTGCGGAGTAGACTTCCTGCTCAACACGGCAGACAGCTCAGAAAAACGCGGATGGTTCGACATTGACAAAAGATACAAAACCGACTTCTTTGAGTTCTACTTTTTCCATAAGGCCGAAGGCCACATGTTCCTTGCCGGGGAGAGAGTGGAGCTTAAGCCCTGCATGGCGCTCATCATATCGCCATTTCAGCTACAGGAGTGGCATGTGGATATATCACGGCTCGAATACACCTTCCTGGTCTTTCAAGAAGAGTTTATCAACAATTTTCTTTCAGACAAGTATTTCATGTACCGCCTGCTGTACTGCTATCAGCATGACTACCCCACACATTTCGACATGAACGCTGAAGACATGCAGCCATACCTGAGTCAGCTTAATTGCATAAAGAAAGAGCTGCGCGAGCCCATGTCAGACAGCTATCACATGATTGTGGCCTGCCTGTATCAGTTTCTGCTGCGGCTCAACCGGCTCTACGCTCACCGCTTCGGGCTTTCGTTCGCTCCCCCTCTCAACAACTACGCATACCAGTATAAGCAGCTTCTGGAAAAACATATATCTGAAAAAACACGCGTAACCGACTATGCCGAGATAATGAACATAAGCCGTATAACCCTAAACAAGGCCGTTATGCACGAGTTTGGCATGTCTGCGGTGCATCTGCTTAAGCAACGGCTTATACAGGAGGTGAAAAGCGACCTGCTCTTTTCAGGCTTGTCGATAAAGGAGATAGCCTTTCGCCTGCATTTCTCAGAGCCTAATCATCTGATGCGTTTTTTCAAGCAGATGACAGGCACCACCATCGGGGAGTTTACGGCTTCAGCAAAATAGACGGGACAATGATACAGCCCATACCACATCCCCAACCAGTTCGGCAACAATGGCGACGGCACGGCCTGCTAACACCCATTAACCCCAAGGCGTAAAACAGCCGTGCATGCTTCAGCCACGCTTTATTTTCTCGTGATAAAAATAGTTCACTATCACTGGCTTGCCCTTCTCCGAACGTCCATAAGGCAAGTCGTTAACTCTATAGGGATAGCCATTCTGGGCGGCATATTCGGCCGTAGTTTTTTCAAGCATCTGCCAATAGTCGTTAATTTTTCTGTTATATATCTCTTCATACAGGCCTACAAGTTCAGGATGCTTCTCACGTATATAATTCATTATTGTCCCCTTAAACTGTCCGCGCAGGTTAAGATTCTCGAGCCATACAAGATCGGCAAAATCCTTCACCCTCTCTATTATCGCCATTACATCGGTTATTCCCGGAAATATGGGCGACACGAAACATACTGTGCGTATGCCTGAACGATACACCTGCTCCATGGCCTTAAGCCTGCGCTCTATGCTTACGGCCTTGTCCATATCGACCCTGAACTGCTCGTCGAGCGTATTAACCGACCATGAAACGGTAACCTTAGGAAACTGCCTCAGCAAATCGATGTCGCGCAGCACAAGGTCCGACTTTGTGCATATCATTATCTCAGCCGTAGACCCGCGCAGCTCTTCAAGCAGCTTACGTGTGTTGCAATATTTCTCCTCATAAGGATTATATCCGTCTGTAACCGACCCTATGACCACTCTCTGCCCGTCATATTTATGAGGATTCTTTATCGGTTCCCAATGCTTTACGTCTAAGAAGGTGCCCCACGGCTCAGTATGGCCGGTGAAACGCTTCATGAACGATGCATAACAATACTTGCAGGCATGAGGACATCCCACATAAGGGTTAACCGAGAATCCGCCTACCGGCAAGGTTGATTTTGTCATCACGCTCCTGACACTGACATTGTCAACAATTACTTTATCATCCATAATTCTGTTTTTATAAATCCGTAACCGCACTGCATGTCAACAAGAAGCATAGCTTTAGCTGCGTGCCTCAAAGCATATCTTAGCCTTGCATACCACATCACCCGAGTCGTGCTTCCTTATCTCAAACATATGAAGGCCGGTCTCCGGATTATTATCATAATAGATGTCGAGCTTGTCGCCATAGAACGACTCTGAATGGTAAGAAATCTCAAAGCGGCTCATCCTTTTATTCTTAAACTCGTCTATTGGAACCAGATTCAATATACGCTCGATATAACGTATCGAATTAAAATGCCCGTTAATGTCAATATCGGTATACTGCGCTTCTGTGGTAACTGCGGGAGTTTCGGCCTTAACGTTAATCTTGCCCAGACCGTCGATAGGACAATCTTTTTCACTGTCAACATATTCTGCCATTATACCGTCGCGCAGCGTCAGCAGGTTTACAGGCCGGCGCGTATCCACGTCTATCATCGCCCATATACTTCTGGCATAGCCCATTACGTGGCCGTCGGCGCCCTTAATCATGAAGTTTCTTTTAGAGAACAGACTCTTCACCGACTCAATCCATGTGTCAACAGTGTATTGTCCGTCCTGTCCGGGCATATCGTTCCATTCAATCGCGAGGCGCGACAGCACCCACGTGTAATGGTGTTCATTAAGAAAAGCCATGCCGAAACCGCTCTTTTCAGCATGCATGCCAGCGCTGTCGAGCAGTCTGTTGCCAAGGACACTCAGCATAAGTTTTCCGGTGAAATCCATCTGTGACGACTCCGCCAGAAAGGTGAACGAACCAACTTTCAAACTCATATCATTTATCTTTATTCATATTGCAAGCAAATATACGGCCATATAATGTATTTAGCAATACCAAAACGAACTTTCTTTCTGCCATTTTGATAACACAGAATACAAAATATCAACATTTAATGCTCTCACTCTAAAAACCGGATGCCAGCGAGATAACAACGCCTGATTATCATTCAGGGTCGGACAATAAAGCCATAAAGACCTCATCAGACCGAAACGTAAATAAAAATATTTGTGTAATGACAACTTTTTTATTGCCACAACGGATTATATAAAATGAACAAGCAGCAGTTGTAATTTGTAAACAATTCGGATTTCGCCCGAACGTTTAACGCTCTCAGAACAGCGATGCTACTCGCTTACCAGTGATTCTGCAAAAAAAACGGCCAAAATTCACACTTTGTGTTAACGCGCTGTTAATCAGGTTATTAGACGCATTTATCGGATAATCTTCAAGAGTTAAAAAATATTACTCGGCCACTTACGGTGCAAAAGTGGGCCGTTTACGATGTAAAAGTAGGCCATTTTCCGGTCAAAAGGCATGATTTTAGATGCCTCAAACGGGTGTTTTAGGCAGAATTAAGCGCTCCATGCGTAAACGTATGTTAATAAAAAGACTGCTATAGCCGGATAAATTAGCAAACGTTATATTTTATTTTTCCAGATTGAAAAAATATTTTGTCCTAAATTTTGATGTACGGAACAAAGAATAGAAGTAAAATTATATTGCAGTCTAATGCTTCGCTTTTATATCCAAAATAGTTAATCGGCGAATACAGATGAATTTTAAGACGTCGCCGGAAACAGAAAGATATCTCACACATTTAATGTATATCTAACCTATTTATCGCTACGAAAAAAAAATCCGGATATACATCAAACAGAGTAATCATAATTCTCCATTCTCAATTTTCAATTCTCAATTAAAAAAAAGGAACGCGCCGTTGTTGCGCGTTCCTTTTTTTTAAGAAAGAGAGTATTTATTTCCTTGTTACGTTAAGTTTGGCAACCTTGCTGCCGGCCTTAACTACATATATGCCTTCAGGCCTGCTGTTCATCTTGATGCATAGGGCATCAGCTGAACGGGCAATCTCGGTTGCAACTACACGGCCAGCCGAATCGTAGACGAATACCGGCATGCCCGGCTCAAGACCATAGACATAGATGTTGATGCCGTCGGCCTTGATGCTTATGCCGTCGCTGCCTTCAACGGTCTCAATGCCCGTAGACATCACGCGGACGATGTTAGAACCAACTTCGCCATAGCCTGAGTAAACGGCCTTGACCTGATACTCGCTATACTGAGCTGTCTTAGGCGTGTTGTCGAGATAAGATGTCTCGGCTATAGGAGCAGCAGTGAGCTTGCCTCCGTTGCAGTAGACATTATAGCCCTCGAAGCCGAAGAGCGGCGATGTGGCACCGCTGGCAGCCTGAGTGCGCAGAGGAACGTCGGCAGACGACTTCTTTCTGGAAGCAACGTTAAACGCGCCGAATACAGGCGACTCGGCAGCTGCGCTGAAGTCAACATAAGGACGCAGCACGATGGTGATGTTCCAGTTGCCGTCGATGTCGTTGTCAGTAAGAGTCTCCCATGTGGTTCCGTCAGCAGAATAGAGGTCGCCCTTGCCCGTAACGGCAGGTCCTTCGTCGTATCCGAGAGGTATAGAAATCTCGTTGTGCTCAACATAAAGCACCACTCTCAGCGTGCGGTCAGGATTGATTGGCAGCGGAGTGTTGAGTCTGATGTTGTTGAAGCTGTACTGACGCAGATTGGTTACATACTGCTGGCGAACGAGGTCGGTGCCCTCATAAACGAGCAGGAACATCTGGTCGGGCACGTTGTTGACATAAACCTCAACTTCTGAGAGCGACAGATAATCGTAAGGTTTGAGGTCGTCGGCTGTCCACTGTACACCGGCAAAATAGCCGCCGCCGCTGGGCAGACCGGCAGCATCGTGTGCCGTACCGTTGTGCCATCTCAGGTTGATGCCGTCGCCAATGGCCGGAGCGCTCCAGTTGAGCTGCACGCCATCTGAAGTCTTCTCGGCAGAGAGAACGCCCGGTGCCTGATAGTTGTTGCTGTAGTCAACCACAATGGTTACCGGCTCAGACAGCTCGCTCAGACCTGATGTGTTGTAGAGAGCGCTCACCTGATACTTATATGTGCCGGGCAGCAGATTGTGGTCGGTGTAGCTTACGGCTGTTACAGGCTCGTCGTTGAGTTTAACGCCGTCGCGATATACATAATATCCGTGGATAAGCGAGTGGTCCTCAGTGTCTATTGATACTGCATCGACAAACTGACTTGTCTTTGCCGACTCGTTGCGCAGGGCAACATATGCCACAGACGAAGGCAGGGTGAAGCTGAACTTCTGCCAAGCCTCGGTGGTTGACACTGTCGTGAGCTTCTGGAAGTCGGTCTCCGACGTTGAGCTGCTCGACGATGTGTATACAGACAGCGAACCTGCCGCCTTGATGTCGTTCTGATTGCGTGCCACGAACGAGAAGAGTTTCTCGGCGGCGCCTTCACCTTCAACAGGTATTATCAGCAGCGAGTTGTCGCCTGCTCCGGCCTCAACAGCCTTGGTGCCCTCGAAGGCACAGTCAGAAGTAACAGTCCATGCACCGTTGGTGTTGGTCCATCCGTCGTGTGTCAGTGCAGAGCCTGCGGTCTGAGTTTCGGCACTCTCGTAAACAGATGCGTTGACCGTGGCAGGATCTACGAACGACACGTTGACATTGTAGCCACACTCGGCCTGAACGGCCTTAACATCAGAAGGAGCCACGCAGTCGCCTGCGTCGATGATTGTAACGGCAGTGGCAGGAGAAAGATCAGACACAGATCCGTCGATATAAACCGTCTGAACGGCATAGTTGTATGTGCCGGCCTGAGTTTCGTCTGTTGTGTAAGAACGGTATTTCACAGGCTCGGCGTTAACCTTCTCGCCGTTGCGGTAAACGTTATATCCCTTCAGTCCGGCTATAGTGCCCGGGTCGAGGAAGAAGAAACGTGCATTCTTAGGTCCCTGCAGCGCAAGCGCAAGGATATGCAGTCCGTCCTTGGTTGTGATGAGCGACATGCCTCCGGCAGCAGTACCCGTGGCCGGACTCAGTTCGGGATAGTCTTTAAGGTCTACTGAAGCGAGTTTCTTGCCTGTGGCAAAGTCGTACATCGACACTACATACGGATTTTCATAACCCTGCTCGAAGGCATAGAGCACTCCGTTATAGTAAGCCGTTCCGGCTGCGCCCGGATAAGAAGGACCTGAAGCCAGCTTGCTTCCGCGCTTGTCTACATAGATAGATGTCTCCCAGTCGCCAACCTCAAAGCCTCCGCGGCCGTTGTCGAGGTCGGGGATGTAAGCCAGGTGGCGTGCCACCTCAGAAATAGAGATAGTGTCGGTAACAACATGGTTGGCCATGTCGAGCTTATAGATGCTGTTGCCGTTGGTTGACGCATAGAAGTTCTCGCCGTCGTAGGCAAGGTTGAGTATGCCGTTGTCAACACCGTCAACTATAAAGCCTTCAACAAACTCGCCGTCGAGTGTGTATTTGTTTATGGCTCCCTTGACGCTGTGCATCGTTGTGTAGATATACTCGCCGTCGGAAGCTATGCCCATCTCGCCAGAGATGTATCCGTTAAACTGGTTGATGTATTCAAGACATCCGTCGTTGGTGTTAACCTTGGTTGTAGTAAGGTCTACGGGGAATGTTGTTCCGCCTTCAACAGGCAGATCCCAGCGCAGACGCAACGTGCGGTTAAGCTCTACGTCGGTGTTAATCTTAGTAGGAGCAACAGGATTTCCGAGGTCGATAACCTCTACGGTTGCGCCGTCAGTAAATTCTGACACACCGCCGTCGGCATAAACCGAACGCACCTTATAAACGTGCTTGCCCGGCTCTGTAACCTGGTCGCTGTAGGCGAGAGTGTTCACCGTGGCAGCATTTACCTTAACGTCGTCGCGGAACACATCATAGCCAACAGGAGTCTCCTCTGTCTCGGTTGCGGGAGAAAGATGTACGGCAATGTTAACATTACCCGTGCCGCATCCAGCTCTTGAACAGGTTGACCATTCAGAACCGTCGGTAGAAATAAGGTTACTCTTGCCCTCAACGGCCTTACCGCCATCCATACCGATAGGCATTACGCCGGCATCGTGGGCTACGAGGAACGAAACGATATACTCGTGTCCGCGCTCTATGGTTAATGGAGTGTTGAGCGTAACGGTGTTAAACTGTCCGTATTTTATGTCTGACGACTTAACGTTCTGCGAACATACAGACTTGCCGTCCTTATATATTCTGAGCGACAGAGCCTGGCACAGCTCCTTGACATAGACGTCAACCTTGTCGAGCTTCATGCCTCGGTATTCGAGCAGGTCGTCGCCGGTCCACTTGACACCTATCCAGAAGAGTCCGCCGTCGGCCAGACCTACGCCGGTGCTGCATGTGCCGTCATCGTAGCGCATTGTGGTTTCGTTCTGACGGACGAGTCCGGGCTGTGTCCACGACAGAGCCACATTCTTGTTCTCAGAGATGCTTGCGCTCAATGCTGCCGGTGCGAAATAAGGAGCGCCTACAGTCATGTCGTAGACCACAGAGTCAGAATGGTTGGTCTCAACACCGTCATAAATGGCAGTAACAGTATATTTGTATTCGCCGCGGATAACGTTCTTGTCAACATAAGAAGTCTCGGCAACAGGAGCCTCGTTGATGCGTGAGCCGTTGCGGTAGACATTATATCCTGAAGGAGTAATGTCGGCCTTGCCGCTCTTCCATGTAAGGTTGATGTCAACATCATTGTCACATGATGCAGCAAGCTCTACAGGACGCGGTGTGGCACAAGGCCCAACGGCCGTATAGCTTACGGTAACTTTACCGGCATCCACATCAGGAATGGTGTAGATGTTGAGGTCGGCAGAATAGTCGTTGCCCTCAACGCCGCGCACGGCATTGTAAGAAATCTTAACCTCCTGCTTATCACCGGGCTTCAGCGTTCCAGTCTTGGGCGAGTAAGACAGCCAGTCGTTGACATCACACAGTTTATATACAAATGCGCGTGCAGGCGACTGCTCGATTATACCTACGAGCGACAGAGTGCCGTCATAAAGACTTGTGGTAGCCTCGATACCGGCGCCGTATGTCATGGCTGTATACTGATAGTCAGGCAGATCTGACACCTCATGCTTAACATTTGTCAGCTTGCGGGTGTTAAGGTTATACTGGCGCAGAACCACGCGCTCAACGCCGTCATAAGAGAGTTCCTCGTGGGTGAGCCACAGATAAGGACCTCCGGGAGTTATGTTATCATAGGCAGAGCCGTAGATGTCAACGCTCTCGTCGTCAGATATGTTACGCATTGCCGAAGTTATCTTGCCTTCACGGTTGATGCGGCATATTGTGTTAGAGCCTCCTGCCCAAAACTCGTCGGTACGCGGGTCGTAAGCAAGGTGGGTGATGTTGATGTCAGGATCGTCTACAATGGTTATGGTCTTAACGAGGCGCTTGTTGCGGAAGTCGAGCTGATAGATGGCATTGGTGTCGTCGCTGCCGTAAACGTAAGTGCCGTCGAAGGCGAGGTCGTCTACCTTATAATACATTCCGTCAACCTTGAACTCTTCAACAAATCGTCCGTTGCGGTCGTATTTGTAGAACTGGCCTATGTTATACCATGAAGATGTGTAGAAGTATTCGCCGTCGAACACGATACCCGACTGAATGTCGCCAGACGCATTGAAGTTCTGCTGCAGCTGGAACTGTCCTTCGGTGTTGCCCGAACCGGCCTTTGCATCGGCCAGCATACGCCAGAACACTTCGCCGTCGCCGGTGTTCTCTATGGTGATGGTCTTGTCGGCCTTGCCTTCAACGTTGAGGTCGGCGTGAACTTCTGTGTCGCTCACGGCAATGGCAGGAGTCTCAACATTTATCACCTCCTCGTTAGACGCAGAGCTGTCAATAGTCCACTTTCCTTTATACAGATTGTGGCCTGCCTCGTCGATTACGACATCGTATGTGTCAGCCTCTATCTTGTCAAAGCTTACAGTACCGTTGTCGTCGGTAGTAACATTGTAGCGGCTGCCGCCTGTGCCCGCAAGGGCAACATTGCAGTTTGCAAACGGAGCGCCGGAGGTATTGACAGTAAGTTTGGCAGATGCCCAAACCGGATTCCACACCTTGATGTCGTCAACATACCAATAATCTATATAGGAGGCCTCCTCGCCGTGTGCGCGGAAACGTATCTGGAAGAGATTGCCTGTAAGATACGGACTGAGGTCTATCAGCTCCTGGCGCCATGTATAGGTGCCTTCATCGCTGATATAATATTTGCAGCGTGTCCATGTCTTGCCGTCGCACGACACCTCGACAGACAACGTATCGCCCGTGGTGCTGTTATAGTTGAGCATACGTAGGTCGAAGCGCAGCCATGTATCCTTGGTGTCGACAGTATTAAGCTGGCGTGAGATGAGCGACTGCGAATAGTTCTTGAGCGACGAATACTGATATGTGGCGCACGGATCTACAAGTCCGTAGGTGTAATAGTCAACGCTCCAGTGGCTCGGATTGCCCTTCTCATCGTCAGGCGTCGACCACTTGTCGGCATCAAGCACCCAGGAACTGAAGTCGTCTTCAAAAGGCAGAAGTCTTATGTCGGGCACCTCAACGTTAAGTTCTTCAGACTTAACCGTCTCGGTTCCGTCTTCATACACCGCCGTAACGGCATAAGTGTAATTTCCATAATCAGGAACATCGTCTGAATAAACCATCTCTGTAACAGGCTCCGAATTAACTTTTTCGGAATTCCGGTAAATATTGAAGCCTATTAGCGGATTTTTAGAAGATACATTCATCGGGCGCACCTTGTTAGTGCCGACAAAAAGGTCGTCGATGAAAAGCATGAAGGCATCCTGCGAAACGCAGTTTATAGTAACATACTTGGCGTCCTTGGGGATGTTGTATGTCATGAGGGTCCAGTCGGTAGGCACCTCTACATAGTCGCCTTCAGAAACCCAGATAAAGTCAGACGCACGCTTACCTGTGGTAGAATAGCCCACGCGGATGCGCTCAAGGCCATAGGTTGCAGTGTAGCTCTTTGCGCGGAAACTTATCTGGAAGTCCTTGTCGAAGTTGAGTTCAGGCGAGATGATGAAGTCGTTGTTGCCGCCGTCAACGGTGAAATCAACAAGCATCTTGTTGCCAGAATAAGGCTTTGCGGCAGGATAGTCGGCCACAGAAGGCGTGGTCTTGGTGACATTCATCACGATAAATGCCATCTTGCTTCCCTGATTTGGGAATGACGTAGCGCTCCATGTATAGGTCTGGGCATTATCCATGTCGAGATAGTCCCATCCTACTGTTCCGGGCGAATTGACAACAAAGTCGGGATGTCCCTCAAAGTCGTCATAATATCCGTCCTTTGGCTCCGGATTGTTCCACTGCAATGTAACGGTCTTATTGTCGACACCGACAAGATGCAGTCCGTCGGGAACACCATTGGCATTGCCGTTGAGCGAAACACGCTTCGGCGCTGCCCAGCGCTGCGCTGCAGGCGGAGGAGCTATATGCTTTGGCTTTACTTTCAAGCTGTCAGCGGCAGAAACATTGAGTGCCACTGCAGATGCCAATACTGAAAGAAAATATTTAATATATCTCATTACTATAACACATTATTATTTAACCATCAATTTGAAAGTTTTGTCATGCTCGCTGCCAGACACCTTTATTATGGCTACGCCTTTATAGCCTGACAGTGCAAAACGGCATGCGTCGCTGCCGGCAACGCCAGAATAAAGTATCTGACCTGAAGGTGTGGCACATGTTATATTGTCGCCTGCGCTCAGTCCTTTGACAGTTACAAATCCGCCGTCGGCTGTTGCATACAGACCGCCGTCAACAGGAACGAACACGCCTGTAGCATCATATTTGAAGTAAGCAGGCTCTGAAGAGTCATAGAACAGAATGCCGTCGCCGGCAGTTACCGTAAGCACATAGGTCTTGCCTGTGAGGAACTCGCCCGGAGTGGTTTCGCTGATTGTCATCGATGTGCCGTTGTCAGGTGTTCCTCCCGATGCAAGCATGTTCCATACGTAGCCGTCGTCGTAAGACATTGTAAGATAATTCACGTTTGCCGTGCGGCCGCCATAGTTGAACGAGAAGCGCATCTTACGGTATTTCTTGCCCTTGACATAGTTCTCGAGCAGCACCTCAGAACCATCCGTGTCGAGAGAGTTGACATCTTTCGACGAGCCTACGTTCTCCCATGTCTTTCCGTCGGTTGTTCCTTCTATCTTCAGCGTACTTGTTCCGAACGGGCCTCCTGACGTGAGGATAAACTTGCAGTCGGTTATTCCGTCGGGATAGTCGCGTGTCTCTACAACGCCGTTGCCGTAGAAGAATATCGAACCGGCTCTTACTTCTACATCGCCTGAAACTTCGGCGAAGTCGTCAAGTGGCACAAACACGGTGTTGTTGAACACCTCGTCGGTAACTTCGGCAAAATCGAGATAATACTTCTGTGCATTGTCCACAGGTGTCCAGTTAATCTGGAGGGTACTGTTGTCCTTCAGACCGAAGTTTGTTATCTTAGGTGTGCCAAGT
>OHEG01001007.1_pt1 | contig 12115 bp, 13 predicted proteins | sample 1567181 | NCBI WGS metagenome assembly OHEG01 (sample SAMEA3879534, study PRJEB24766) | human gut metagenome | biome: human-associated habitat; feature: feces | place: USA | collected 1985/1987 | reverse complement strand
GCCGCAAGACCGGCCTGACCTTCGCGCCGGAGGCCGGCACCCAGCGCCTGCGGGATGTCATCAACAAGAACGTGACGCTGGATGACCTGCTGCAAAGCTGCCGCACCGCCTTTGCCGGCGGATACAGCGCCGTAAAGCTCTATTTCATGCTGGGCCTGCCCACGGAGACGGACGAGGACGTGCTGGGCATCGCCGATGTGGCCGCCCGCGTCATGCACGCTTGGCGGGAGAGCGCCCAGAACAAGCAGCGCGGCGTCCGCATCACCGTGTCCACCAGCTGGTTCGTGCCCAAGCCCCACACCGCCTTCCAGTGGGAGCCGCAGATCCCCATTGAGGAATACGAGCGCCGCGTCAAGCTTCTGCGCGAGGCGATGACCACCAAATCCGTCACCTATAACTGGCACCCTTCGCCCACGAGCTTCATGGAAGCCGTCATCTCCTGCGGCGACCGCAGGCTCGGCAAGGTCATCGAGAGCGCATGGCGCAAGGGCGAAACGCTCAGCGCGTGGGAGGATTACTTTGATCTGAACCGCTGGATGGAGGCCTTTGAGGAATGCGGACTCGACCCGCATTTTTACGCCAACCGCCGCCGCAGCGAGGATGAGATCCTGCCGTGGAGCATGATCTCCACCGGTGTTTCGCCTGCGTACTTTAAGCGCGAGCACGCACTGACATACGAGGGCGTGACCACGCCCGACTGCCGCACGCACTGCAATGCCTGCGGTGCAAACTGCCTCGTGGGAGGAACGTGCAATGTCTAAGCTGAGACTGGTTTTCGTCAAGGAGCATCAGGCTTCCTATATTTCGCATCTCGACGTGATGCGTACCTTCCAGCGCGTGTTTCCGCGCGCGGGACTTTCCATCAAGCACTCCAACGGCTTCCACCCGCACCCCATTTTGTCCATTGTGCTGCCGCTTCCCGTGGGACAGTCGAGCGAATGCGAGATCCTGGACTTTGAAAGCGTGGAGGAGAGCACCGGCGAGGGGGTTGCCGAGGCGCTGAACACCGGCATGCCCGCGGGACTCCGCGTGCTCGACTGCTACGGCGTGACGCGCCCCGTGCGCGAGATGGTCAATCTGCGCGCGCAGCTGGAAATGGAGTACGACAACGGCGTGCCGGAGGGGGCATGCGAGCGCATCCGCACGCTTTTTACGCAGGAAGAGATCTTTGTTGAAAAGCGCACGAAGCACAAGGGTATGACCGAACTGAACATCGCGCCGCTTCTTCGTTCGCTGACGCTGACGGAGGAGGAGAATCTGATCCGCGCCGATGCCGTCGTCGCCGCGCAGGATCCCGGGCTCAACCCCGCGCTCATCGGCGCGGCCGTCGCGCGGCACCTGCCGGAGATCGCGCCGGACTTTGTCCGCGTGCGCAGAAAAGAAGTTTACGACAAGGATATGAACGTTTTCCGCTGAGGAAAGCGCATTTTTTCTCTTTTTGTAAAAAATGCTTGCAATTCGTTCTGCCGTATGATATGCTACCATAGCTTGAAAAGGGCGGTCCTCTGCCGTGCGCGGGTGAAAGAATCCCAAAAGCGCCACAGAAAAGCGGTCAAGAACGCCTATAAATAGGAGGAAATTACCCATGGATCTCATCAAAGAGCTCGAATCCCAGCAGCTGAAGAAGGAAATGCCCGTTGTCAACGTCGGCGATACCGTCCGCGTTCACGTCAAGATCAAGGAAGGCTCCCGCGAGCGTATCCAGGTCTTCGAGGGCATCGTTATCGCGAAGAAGCACGGCGGTCTTGAGGAGACCTTCACCGTTCGTCGTCTCGCCTACGGCGTCGGCGTCGAGAAGGTGTTCCCCGTCCATTCTCCCCTCATCGAGAAGGTCGAGACCGTGCGCAGCGGTTATGTCCGCCGCGCCAAGCTCTATTACCTGCGCGGCCGCGTCGGTAAGGCTGCCAAGATCCGCGAGAAGCTGTAAGACAGATTCTTTGAGAACAAAAAAGCGTGGTTTTTGCAACCACGCTTTTTTTGTTGCCTTTTTCAAAAAGCGTGCTACAATAATACATTAGAAAATCAGGCGCATTTTGCCGCAAAGAGGAGCATCGCTTTTCTTTTGCGCGGGCGCTGCATTGAGGAGACCAAAATGGACGAATTTGATCAGAAATTGGAGATCAACGAGCAGGCGCAGGAGGAGATCGTGGAAAAGATCCCCGGGCGCGACGTGTATGAGACTGTTTCTTCGCTCGTTTCGGCGCTGCTGGTCGTGGTGCTCGTATTTACGTTCCTTGTGCGCTTGATGGGCGTTTCCGGCCCGTCGATGATCCCGACGCTTCAGGACGGCGACCGTCTGCTCGTGGTGAATTCGCTGCTTTGCGGCGAGTATGAAGTCGGCGACATCGTTATTGCCCGCAAGGAAAGCTTTGACGATAAACCCATCGTCAAGCGCGTCATCGCCACCGCGGGACAGACCGTGGACATCGACTTTGACTTGGGACAGGTCTATGTGGACGGCGAGCTTCTGGATGAGGATTATATCAACGACTATACGTATCGCGAGGAAGGCACTGTTTTCCCGCTTACCGTGCCGGAGGGCGAGGTGTTCCTCATGGGCGATAACCGCAACCATTCGAACGACAGTCGTGACTCGTCTCTTGGCACGGTGGATACGCGGCTGCTCATCGGCAAGGCAGTTTTTCTTGTCTTTCCCGGCCGCGACTACCTGACCGAGCAGCGCGAATTCGGCCGCATCGGCCTTTTGAAGTAAAGGGGGGCAGAGAAAATGCAGTTGGATTCTCTCAGCTGGTTCCCGGGACATATGACCAAGACCCGCCGTATGATCACGGCGGAGCTCGGCAATGTGGACGCTGTGTGCGAGATTTTAGACGCACGCATTCCCATGAGCAGCCGCAACCCCGATGTGGACGAGCTGACGGCGGGTAAACCCCGTTTGATCGTTTTGAACCGCGTCGATCAGGCAGACCCGGAAATGACGAAAAAATGGGCGGCGTATTTCCGCTCGCTTGGCTATGCCGTCATCGAAACGGACGCCAAGCAGGGCGGCGGCGTGAAGCAGTTTTCTTCCGCCGTGCGCACGCTGCTGCGCGATAAGATCGCCTCTTACGAGGCCAAGGGCCAGATTGGCCGCGTGCTGCGCGTGATGGTGCTCGGCATTCCGAACGTCGGCAAGTCGACCTTCATCAACAAGGTCTCCGGCCGCAAGAGCGCCAAAGCGGAGGATCGCCCGGGCGTGACGCGCACGAAGCAGTGGGTGCCGGTCGACAAGACGCTCGAGCTGCTCGACACGCCGGGAATCCTGTGGCCGAAGTTTGAAGACAGCGGCGTTGGCGTGCGCCTTGCCTTCACCGGCGCGATCCGCGACGAGGTCGTCGACATTGAGGAGCTTGCCATGCGCCTGATGGACTACCTCGGCAAGAATTATCCCAAGGCGATCGAGGAGCGCTATAAGCTCACCGTTGCCGAAGAAGACGACGGCTACGCGCTGCTCGAAAAAGCGGGGCGCAAGCGCGGATTTTTGATCTCCGGCGGCGAGGTGGACACCGAACGGATGAGCCGCATTCTGCTCGATGAATTCCGCGGCGGCAAGCTGGGGCGCTTTACACTTGAGCTGCCGCCGGAGGGGGAGAGCGCATGAGCGTCGACCTGCATTTTGAGGAGAAAGCCCGCGCGGCGGGCTTTTCTGCCGTCTGCGGTGTGGACGAGGCGGGCGCGGGGCCGCTGATGGGGCCGGTGTATGCCGCTGCGGTCATCTTGCCGGCGGACTGCGTGATCGAAGGACTGGACGATTCCAAAAAGCTGACGGAGAAAAAGCGCGAGGCGCTTTTCCCCGCTATTTACGAAAAGGCCGTCGCCTGCGCCGTCGCGTCCGTCGACGCAAGCGAGATCGATGCGACGGACATCCTCAGCGCGCGCATGAAGGCGATGCAGCTTGCCATCGACGCGCTGGAGGTTCCGGCGGACTACGCGCTCATCGACGGCAACCGCGACCATGGTGCATCGGCGAAGATCACCACGCCGCACGAGACTGTCATCGGCGGGGACGGCGTGAGCCTTTCCATCGCGGCGGCGAGCGTGCTGGCAAAGGTCAGCCGTGACCGCTACGTGGTCGAGGTGCTGGATCCTCAGTACCCCGAGTATCAGTTCGCCAAGCACAAGGGCTACGGCACAAAGCTCCACTACGAAATGCTTGATCGGTACGGGCCGAGCCCCGTACATCGCAAGACGTTCCTCAAAAAGTGGGAGGCGCGGCGATGAGCACCAAGCAGGACGGCGACTGGGGCGAGGCACTGGTCGCGGAATACCTCGAAGCGCGCGGCTGCCGCATCGTGGAAAGAGAGTGGCGCTGCCGCTTCGGCGAGATCGACCTCATCGCCGAGCAGGAGGGGACGCTCCTGTTTGTCGAGGTCAAGCTGCGCACCAATTTGCGCTACGGGATGCCGCGCGAATCCGTTACGGCGAAAAAACAGGAAAAGCTGCGCTCCGCCGCGCTGCTCTATTTGAGCATGCACGGCCTTGACGCGCCCGCCCGCTTCGATGTGGCGGAGGTCTACACCGACGCGCATCATAGCGCGCGCTCCACGCGCATCGAATACATCGAGAACGCATTTTGACTTGAGAAAAGAAGGGAGGCAGGCGATGGCTCTGTATGCGATCGGCGATCTGCACTTATCGCTCGGCACGAACAAACCCATGGACGTGTTCGGCTCCAAATGGGCAAACTATGTTGAGCGCATCCGCGAAAATTTTTCGCACCTCAGTGATGACGATGTCATCGTGCTGGCGGGGGACATCTCGTGGGGGATGTCGCTTGAGCAGTCGCTGCCCGATTTTCAATTCATCGACGCGCTGCCGGGGAAAAAGCTCCTTTTGAAGGGCAACCACGACTACTGGTGGGGGACGGCTGCGAAGATGAAAAAATTCTTTGCCGAGCATGATATTACGACCCTCGACATTCTCTATAACAACGCTTTTTTCTACGGCGACCACGCCATCTGCGGTACGCGCGGGTGGTTTTACGAGGAGGACGCTGCGGGAACGCACACGGGCAAGATGCTCGCGCGCGAGGCGCTGCGGCTGGAGGCATCGCTCAAGGCGGCGGAAGGAAAGCCCATCTACTGCTTTTTGCACTACCCGCCCATCTATCAGGGCTATCAGTGCCCCGAGATGCTTGAGCTTCTCGATAAGTACGAGGTCGAGCGCTGTTATTACGGGCATCTGCACGGCTATACGCACCGCCGCGCGTTCGAAGGAATGCGGGGAAAAACCGAATATGCGCTGATCGCGGCGGATTATGTCGCCTTTCAGCCGGTAAAAATTTGCAATTAGGACATAAAATGATGCAAAAAAGGGTAGATATTCCGAAGAAGCTATGGTATAATTCTACTTTGCAAAAGCATCATTGTCCTACTTATGATGTTAAACGGAGGAAAAAGAAATCATGACTGTCAAAAATGTTGAAAAGCTGGAAAAGAGCAGAGTCGCGGTGACCGTCGAGGTCGGCGCGGAGGAGTTTGAAGCCGCTGTTGCCAAGGCTTACGCCAAGGCGCGCGGTAAGCTCAGCATTCCCGGCTTCCGCCCCGGCAAGGCCCCCCGCAAGATGATTGAGAAGCTCTACGGCGCGGGTGTTTTCTACAGCGATGCCGTTGACATCGCCCTGCCCGAGGCATATACGCAGGCCATCGGCCAGAGCGGCCTCGACGTTGTCGGCTATCCCGAGGTCGAGATCGTGGACGACAAGATCGACGAGAACGGCTTCACCTTCAAGGCGACCGTTGCCGTGTATCCCGAGGTCAAGCTCGGCGAGTACAAGGGCCTGACCGCGGAGAAGGAAGAGGTCAAGGTCAGCGCTGATGACGTTAAGGAGCGCCTGAACGAGATGGCCGAGCGCAACGCCCGCCTTGTCTCTGTTGACCGCAAGGCCAAGAAGGGCGACATCGCCGTCATCGACTTCGAGGGCTTCGACAATGGCGAGGCGTTCGAGGGCGGCAAGGGCGAGAACTACGAGCTCGAGCTCGGTTCCGGCAGCTTCGTCCCCGGCTTTGAGGATCAGGTCATCGGCATGAAGGCCGGTGAGGAGAAGGATCTCGACATCACCTTCCCCGAGGATTATCACAAGGATCTGGCCGGCAAGAAGGTCGTCTTCCACGTCAAGGCCAAGGAGATCAAGTGCAAGGAACTGCCCAAGCTCGACGACGATTTTGCCAAGGACGTGTCCGAATACGACACGCTCAAGGAGCTCAAGGACAGCATCAAGCGTGAGATCACCGAGCAGCGCGAGCAGGCCGCGAAGTTCGCGGTCGAGAGCAGCCTTATGGAGAAGGTTGCCGAGGGTATCGAGTGCGATATTCCCGACGCGATGATCGAAGAGCAGTGCGCCCGCTTCCTCGAGGATTTCAAGCAGCGTCTGCAGGCACAGGGCATCCCCTATGACCAGTACTGCAAGATGACCAACATGAACGAGCAGAAGTTCATGGAGGACGGCAAGGAGCCCGCGACCCGTCAGGTGCGCATGGATCTCGCTGTGAACGCCATCATCAAGGAAGAGAACCTTGATGCGACCGACGAGGAAGTGGAAAAGCAGTACACCGACCTTGCTGAGAAGTACAGCATGGACGTGAACGAGCTGAAGAAGTATCTCGATCCCATGAGCGTCCGTGCCCAGCTCATCCGCGACAAGGCCATCAGTGTCGTCGTGGACAGCGCAAAGGTCGAAAAGAAGAAGGCTCCCAAGAAGGAAGCCGAGGGCGAAGCCGCTGAGGGCGAGGAAAAGCCCGCCAAGAAGACCGCTGCCAAGAAGACTGCCAAGAAGGAAGAAGAAAAGGCTGAATAATCGGCAAAGCGGCCATAATAGATAGAAACGACGATCAACCACAAATGCCTGCCATTTGTGGTTGATTGTGTACATACCATTTTTTTGAACAGGGTATGAACAAGGAGGTTACCAAAATGAGTTTAGTCCCTTACGTCATTGAACAGACCAACCGCGGTGAGCGCTCTTACGACATTTTCTCCCGCCTGCTGGAAGATCGTATCATCTTCCTCGGCGAAGAGGTCAACGATGCGACCGCGAGCCTGATCGTCTCGCAGCTGTTGTTCCTTGAGGCCAAAGACCCCGACAAGGACATTCAGCTCTATATCAACTCCCCCGGCGGCAGCGTGACGGCCGGTATGGCGATCTACGACACCATGCAGTATATCAAGTGCGATGTGTCCACCATCTGCGTGGGTCTTGCCGCCAGTATGGGCGCGTTCCTGCTCTCTTCCGGCGCTAAGGGCAAGCGCATTGCGCTGCCGAACGCGGAGATCATGATTCATCAGCCCTCTGCCGGTACGCAAGGCAAGGTGACCGACATGGAGAGCGACGTGGAGCACTTCCTGCGCATCAAGCAGCGCTTGAACAAGATCCTGGCTGAGAATACCGGCAAGACGCCCGAACAGGTCAAGCTCGACTCCGAGCGCGACCACTGGATGACGGCCGACGAAGCGCAGGCCTACGGCCTTGTGGACAAGGTCATTTACAAGAGATAAGGATTTTTGCATGATGAGTGAAGATAAGAAGAAGGAACTTCGCTGCTCGTTCTGCGGTAAGAGCGAGCGTGAAGTGCATCGCATGATCCAGGGTCCCGGCGTGCGCATCTGCGATGAGTGCGTGCAGCTGTGCATGGACGTGCTGGAAGACGGCTACGAGCCGCATGACGAGCTGGAGGCACCGGATTCCATTCCCACGCCGCGCGAGATCCACGAGGTGCTCGACCAGTATATCATCGGGCAGGAGGCGGCGAAAGTTGCGCTGTCCGTGTCCGTTTACAACCACTATAAGCGCATTTTCTTCGGTGGCGGCGACGAAGTTGAGCTGCAAAAGAGCAATATCCTGCTTCTTGGCCCCACCGGCAGCGGCAAGACGCTCTTCGCGCAGACGCTTGCCCGTATCCTGAAGGTGCCGTTTGCGATCGCAGACGCGACGACGCTCACCGAAGCGGGCTACGTTGGCGATGATGTGGAGAACATTCTGCTTCGCCTCTTGCAGGCGGCGGATTACGATGTGGAGTTTGCCGAGCGTGGCATCATCTATGTCGACGAGATCGACAAGATCGCCCGCAAGAGCGAGAATACCTCCATCACGCGCGACGTTTCCGGCGAGGGTGTGCAGCAGGCGCTGCTGAAGATCGTCGAGGGTACGGTCGCCAATGTCCCGCCGCAGGGCGGGCGCAAGCACCCGCACCAGGAATTTATCCAGATCGACACGCACAATATTCTCTTCATTTGCGGCGGTGCGTTTGAGGGCATTGAGAAGATCATCGAAAGCCGCCTCGACCGTAAGTCGATGGGCTTCGGCGCAGAACTCAAGAGCAAGAACGACGTGGACGAGAGCAAGATTTTGCGCGAGGTGCAGCCGCACGATATCCTCAAATTCGGCATCATTCCCGAACTGGTTGGCCGACTTCCGGTTATCACGGCGCTCGACGCGCTCACACGCGAGGATCTCGTCAAGATCCTGACGCAGCCGAAAAACGCGCTCGTCAAGCAGTATCAGAAGCTTTTCTCCTACGATGGCGCTGAGCTTACGTTTGAGCCCGGCGCGCTCGAGGCGATCGCTGACAAGGCCATTGCGCGAAAGATCGGTGCGCGCGGTCTGCGCGCGGTGATGGAGGGACTTTTGATGCGCGTGATGTACGACATTCCGTCTGACCGCACGATCGACCGCGTGACCATCACGCCGGGCTGCGTGGAGGGGACGGAAGAGCCGATAATTTCCCACCGCACGAACAAAGAAGGGGAGGCGCCTCAGCCGCCGCTGCAGGCAGATCCCGCTTCGTAAGGAGAAAGCATGGAACCTGTAACAAAAAATCTTCCGGTCATTGCCATGCGCGGGCTCAACGTGTTCCCGCGCATGAATACGAGCTTTGATCTTGAGCGCCCGATCTCGGTGCGCGCGCTTGAGCGCGCCATGGAAAACGGGGAGGAGATCTTCCTCGTCACGCAGAAGGAGATCGGCGTGGAGCAGCCGGAGGAAAAAGACCTGTATGAGATCGGTACGGTTGCGCGTGTGACGCAGATCCTGCGCGTGACTGACCATGTGCTGCGCGTGATGATGGAGGGCGCATGCCGCGCCCGGCTCAAAAGACTCTGGCAGCGCGAGCCGTTTTTGCAGGCGCAGGTGGAGCTCGTTGAAGAATCCGCAGCGCCGCGCAGCGGAAAGCGGACGGAGGCGATGCTGCGCCAGACCTACGCCAGCGTGACGGAATATGCCGAGCTTGCACAGAAGCTGCCGGACGACGTCTATGCCGCTATCCTCTCGACAAACGATCCCGGCTATCTTGCTGATTTTATTGCCCAGCAGCTCAACCTGCGCTATCAGGACAAGCAGGATATTCTGAGTGAGCTGCGTCCGCTGCCGAGATTGCAGCGCATGAACGAGATCCTGCGTCGCGAGATCGAAGTGACCGCCATGGAGCAGGACATCGAGAGCAAAGTTCGCTCTCGTGTCGGCAAGATCCAGAAGGATTTTGTCCTGCGCGAGCAGATCAAAGTCTTGCAGGACGAGATCGGCGAGGGCGGCGAGGACGAAGAACTCGACGAATACCGCGCAAAAATCGCTAAGGCGCACCTGAACGAGGAAACGGAAAAGAAACTCCTCAAGGACGTTGACCGCCTTGCAAGGCAGCCCTTCGGCAGCGCCGAAGCAAGCGTGCTGCGCAACTATCTCGATACCTGCATGGAAATGCCCTGGGGCGAGGAGACAAAGGAGCGCGCGAGCGTGGAAGCCGCGCGCAGGATCCTTGACCACGACCACTATGGACTGCAAAAGGTCAAAGAGCGTATCCTCGAATTTATTGCTGTGCGCCAGCTCAACCCCGAGGCAAAGGGGCAGATCCTCTGTCTGGTCGGCCCTCCGGGCGTCGGCAAGACGTCGATCGCACTGTCGGTCGCCAAGGCGATGAACCGCAAGGTCGCGCGGCTGTCGCTCGGCGGCGTGCGTGACGAGGCGGATATCCGCGGCCATCGCAAGACCTACATCGGCGCGATGCCCGGCCGCATCATCGAAGCTATTTCCCGCAGCGGTTCGATGAACCCGCTGCTCGTGCTCGATGAGGTAGACAAGCTCTCGAGCGACGGACGCGGCGACCCCGCGAGCGCACTGCTCGAGGTGCTTGACAGCGAGCAGAACTACGCCTTCCGCGACCACTATCTGGAGATTCCCGTCGATTTGAGCCGCGTGATGTTCATCATGACGGCCAACACGCTCGACACCATTCCCCGCCCGCTGCTGGACCGGATGGAGGTCATCGAGCTCACCAGCTATACCGACGAGGAGAAGCTGCAGATCGCCAAAACCCACCTGCTGCCCAAGCAGATGAAGGAGCATGGACTGAAAAAAAGCCAGCTGCGCATCAGCGACGACGCCATCCGCGCGGTCATCACCGATTACACACGGGAGTCCGGCGTCCGGACGCTGGAGCGTCTGCTGGGCAAGCTGTGCCGTAAGGCCGCTATGCGTCTGGTGGAAACGGATGTAAAGCGAGTTGACATTACACCAAGGGATCTACAGGAGCTGCTGGGCGTGCCCCACTATCAGGACAACGCACGGAGCCGTCAGGACCAGATCGGCGTGGTCAATGGACTGGCCTGGACTGAGGTAGGCGGCGAGCTGCTGGAGGTGGAGGCCGGCGTGATGGATGGCTCCGGCAAGCTGGAGCTCACCGGCAATCTGGGCAAGGTGATGCAGGAGTCCGTGCAGGCGGCCTACACCTGCCTGCGCAGCCGCGCGGCGGAGCTGGGTATCCCCAGGGATTTCTACAAGACCAAGGACATCCACGTCCACTTCCCCGAGGGTGCGGTGCCCAAGGACGGGCCGTCGGCGGGCATCGCCATCGCCACGGCCATGCTGTCCGCCCTGACGGGGCGGCCGGTACGCCACGATGTGGCCATGACCGGCGAGGTCACGCTGCGGGGACGCGTGCTGCCCATTGGCGGGCTGAAGGAAAAAACCATGGCGGCTAAGCGCAGCGGTATCCGGACGGTCATCATCCCCAAGGAGAACGAAAAGGATCTGGAGGAGATCGACCAGACCGTGCGGGCGGCGCTGCGGTTCGTGACGGCGGAGACGGTGAACGCCGTGTTCGCCCATGCGCTGGCGCTGCCGAAAAAGGGGGCGGCGGTGGAGCATCTTACCGCCATGGCCGGACTGGAACGGCAGGAGGTGCGCTGTGGCGATCAACTTTAACAAGGCGGAGTTCGTGCTGTCAGCTGTAAAGGCAAGCACCTTTATCCGCGACGGAAAACCGCAGGTCACGTTCGCCGGACGCAGCAACGTGGGAAAATCCTCCGTCATCAACCGGCTGCTGGGGCGGAAGAATTTCGCCCGCGTGGGCGCGACGCCGGGCAAGACCAACCAGATCAACTACTTCGATATCGACGGGAAGATCTATTTTACCGACCTGCCGGGGTATGGCTACGCCAAGGTGTCCAAGGAGGAACGGGACCGGTGGGGGCGGCTGATGGAGAGCTATTTTGCTGAGCCGGACCTCATCACGCTGGGCGTGCTGATCGTGGACGCACGGCACAAGCCTACCGCCGATGATGTCACCATGTGTGACTGGTTCAAGGGCACGGGCTGCCCCGTCATCGTGGTGGCCAACAAGCTGGATAAGCTGAAAACGATGATGAAGGAGAAGGAGTGCCTATGAACAATACCGCCACCGCGACCGCAAAAGAAACCGTGCGCCGTCCCGCACCTGCCGCTCCTTCCTCTGCCGGAAGGATGACCCGCAGGGTGGGCAACACCACCTACCGCGTGACGCTGCACTTCAAAGAAAACGGCAAGGAGGATATGAACGATAAAATCAAGCGGCTGATCAAAATGGGCTGCGAAGGTTGAGAAAGCGAGGAATTACGATGAAAACCCGGAAAAGTTTACATTGTCCGCTTTACTGCGGCTTAGAAATCGGCTATACTGTAATTGCCACAAATGAGCTGGCTGTCTGAAAGAGGTATCGTTATGAACAACAGACAGTCACAGGAAAAAATCACCGCCATCTATTGCCGCCTGAGCCGCGACGATGATCTTGCCGGGGACAGTAATTCCATCATTCATCAGAAGGATATGCTCACGCGCTATGCCCGTGAACGGAATTTTCCGAATGTATCG
>OHEG01000999.1_pt1 | contig 12173 bp, 10 predicted proteins | sample 1567181 | NCBI WGS metagenome assembly OHEG01 (sample SAMEA3879534, study PRJEB24766) | human gut metagenome | biome: human-associated habitat; feature: feces | place: USA | collected 1985/1987 | reverse complement strand
AACAATTCACCGGAATTCCCGGGGTTATGGTTCCGTTGGAAGAAACGATTCGAGGTTTCAAGATGATTCTCGATGGGGATATGGATGAATATCCGGAGCAGGCATTTATGAATACCGGAACCATTGATGATGTGATCAAGAAAGGGAAAGAGATGATTGAACAAGCGAAGAAAAGAAATTAGAGAATGTAAAAATACATTTTCAAGAGCATTGACAGAAGTATTAAATTCTAACAGTCTACCAAATGGGGTTGTGGAATTTTGTCAAATGGAGGATTGTCGATTAGAAAAAGAAACGAAGCAATGGGTATGGTTATCGTATTATAATTGTTATACACACAATCAGAGAGTAACGCAAAAGTTCAGAAATGTATATGATTTTTCATTTATAAGAAGGTAGTTTCATGTTCATTAGAGTACAAACTTCAAGCTTGCAAGGTTGAATCCCTTTGTCCATTATATTTAGTTGGAAATGAGAAACAGAATGAGAAAAATAGTAGCAGCTACAGAAGAAAATAAAGAAGAAATTTTAAAATTGTATAAGATACAGCTAGGCAGGGAGTTTTGTCCATGGGACGATTCTTATCCGGGAATGAAGGAGATTGAGTTTGATCTTGGTAGAGAATCTTTGTTTGTAATGATTGATGGGCAGGAGATTAATGCTGATGCCGGAAGCAAAGAGGACAGAATTATCGCTGCAATTTCAATTGATGATGATCCACAGGTGGAGAGGCTTGATTGCTGGAGCCATAAACTGGCACCCGGGGCTGAGCTTTCAAGACTTGCGGTTCATCCGGATTTTCAGAATCAGAAAATCGCCAGACAAATGCTGGTATTTGGGATGGAAGAACTCGCAAGGAGAGGATACAAAAGTGTGCATTTTTTAGTCAACAAGCTTAATGTGAAGGCTCTGCGCTCGTATGCAGTATTTGGATTTGATACAGTGGGTGAATGCAGCCTGTTTGGGCAGCCGTTTTTGTGTTATGAAAAGAGTCTGTAAAAAAATATGATTTTTTTGAAAAAAGTGCTTGCATTTTTGAAAACAATCTGATATTATATACGAGTCGCGTGAGACAAGCGGCGAAAACAAAATACATGCGGAAGTGTCGGAACTGGCAGACGAGCAAGACTAAGGATCTTGTGATTATTGCAATCGTGTGGGTTCAAGTCCCATCTTCCGCATTGAACAATAAGACAGGGACCAAGCAAAGCGTTTGGTCCCTGTCTTGTTGTTCAAAGCCGAAGCGAGCCTTGAACCCATGGTTCAAGGTCTCGCCTCCGGCTCGGTCGGCTCGCCCCATCTTCCGCATGGCTCCGGTTGTTGCGGGGCAGGCGCCCATGGGTCCAAGGTCTCCGCTCCGCTTCGGTCGGCGCAGAGCAGACATCCCCCGGATGTCTTGCGGTCTCCGCTCCGCTCCGGTCGTTGCAGAACAGACGTCCCCCGGACGTCTTGCAACCCATCTTCCGCAAGGCTTCGGTTGTTGCGGGGCAGGCTCTCTATAATGATAAGACAGGAAAGGAAATATTTTTATGATTAGATTTAATAACGATTATAACCGCGGTGCATTTGATTGCATTTTGAAGGCACTGGCGGATACAAATACAACCAGCTATCCGGGATATGGTGAGGATGAGTGGTGCGATAAGGCTGAGCAGATTATTAAGGGGCTTATTGGCAGAGATGATTCCATGATTAAATTTATTCCGGGTGCGACACAGGCAAATTATGTTGTGGTTGCGGCGGCGCTTTCACCGGTGCAGAGCGTGATTGCAGCGGATACGGGACATATCAATTGCCACGAGGCAGCTTCTATTGAGAATACAGGTCATAAAATTCTTGCGCTTCCTAACACGGATGGTAAAATCAGTGCTGCGCAGATTGAGGCGTGTGCCGCAGAGTATTATGACAATGCAAAGCCTGAGTATCTGACAGAGCCAAAGATGGTTTATATTTCATTTCCGACTGAGCAGGGTACTCTTTACACGAAAAGAGAGCTTTGCGATATCAGTGCTGTCTGCAAGAAATACGGCATGTACCTGTTTGTTGATGGTGCGAGAATGGGATATGGACTGGGCTCAGATAAAAATGACCTTACACTTTGTGATTTTGCCATGCTTTCGGATGTTTTTTATATCGGTGGCACAAAGTGTGGTGCGCTCTTTGGCGAAGCGCTGGTTATAAATGCTGAGGATATCAAGTATCGTTTTAAGGCTTATATGAAGCAAAACGGTGCAGTGCTTGCAAAGGGCTGGCTGATGGGCTTGCAGTTTGCCATTATGCTTGAGAATGGCGGTTATTTTGAAAAGACAAAGCGTGCTGATGAGCTTGCCATGCAGATTAAAGGTGCTTTTGAACAGAAAAAGATACCGTTTTGGGTTGAGAGCTTTACAAATCAGCAGTTTGTGATTTTATCGGATGAGCAGAAGAAGACACTTGCCGAGAAGTACTATTTTGAAGAGATGGGAAGAGAGAAGGATGGCACTGTAGTACGATTCTGCACCAGCTGGGCCACAAAACAGGAGGAGGTTGATGCACTGGTTTTAGATATATCAAAGCTGGTGTAGTAACAGATTTATAGTTTTTCGTACATTTCGTATAGTTTTTTAAATTTATGCTTGCATTATTCTAAACTTTTTGGTAGAATAATGCTTGTTCGCAGGAGTGGCGGAATTGGCAGACGCGCAGGCTTCAGGTGCCTGTGGTAGCAATATCGTGTGGGTTCAAGTCCCATCTCCTGCATTAACAGGGAAGTCGGTGAACGGCTTCCTATTTTATTTTGTGCAGATAATTTTGAAAGCCTATTGGCTATTAATGGTCTGTAACCGTTGCCTGCCACACTGAGGGGTACAGCTGTCACAGGAATTTGATTATTATATTGGAGATGGGATTGCAGCGTGAAGAGATTGAATCTATCTTATATTAATGTAATATGTGTGTTTGTTTTGTCCTTTGCTGTTATGGAGTATGTAAATCTTTTGATTGGCAGAGTTGGCGGATTTCCCGTGCTTGCAGGGGTGCTTGTGTCATATTCCATTATGAGATATGGCAGCTTTGCAAGGAAAAATATGGCATGCTACATGGGCATCTATATACTGACATGGTTTATCGGCACGGTAGTGCTCTTTATCTCAAAATACTCAGGCTGGGGAAATATCAAAAAGCTTGGTCCGGCGCAGTATTTCAAGGCACTGTACGGCTCAACCCTGTCAGAGATATGGGGATATTTTTTTGCAATTGTGCTCATGCTGACAGTGATTGTTTCACTTTTTCCGCTTATAGTAATAAAAAACAGGAAAATATATGCACGGTATGTGTTGGGAAATACGCTTTTTTGGACGATAATACTCATACCGCTTAGGTTTATAGATAAGAAATTTGTCAATCACAAGGTGATGTGGCAGGCCGGCTGTATGATGGCCTTTGCTGTGCTTTTGCTTGTGCTGGAGCTTTTCGTTGTATACAGACTGGTGAAATACAGGTATTGCGATGAGCATGCAGACAGGAAAGTGCGCATTCACAGACGCAGGGTTCGAAGGAAAACATTAAAAGCTGTAATAGTCATTGTGCCGGTCGTTGTCATTGCAGTTATTGTTGTTTACACATATTTCATGTCGCCTTCAAACGAGCCGGCTGAGTATGAAAAGGTCGCAAGCTGTATCACAAATGATGACAGGCTTGGGCCTATGGTTTATGACAGTCAGGTGTATATTCCGATAACCATAGAGCTTGACTATGCAGGGACCGGCAGTCCGCTTGGCTATATTGTATACAAGGATCAGGACTATGGCAGCAGGTACTATGAGCTTGCAGCTTCAAACCTCTTATATATGAATAAGAACGGTGACGATACATATTTACAGATGGCGGGCAACGCATCAAATTCATACAAGAAGCTGTCTGTAGTTGAAAAAAGCAATTCATGGAAGGACTGCAGCGTTTTTCTCATGTGGGATGAGGAGTGGCAGTCAGAGTCGCGCTACAGCAAGGATGTCACAGGCTATACGGAGTGCGATGAGGATTTCATAAAAAGTCTTGAGGATACCTTTGGTGCAGTGAAAATAAATCCGGCAGACTTCAAGGGCTATGATGCCTATTTTACAATAGAGGGCTACAAATCCATGAAGGATGCCATAGAGAGTGACAGTCATGTGGGCACCTGGGTGGGCTGCATACTGGCAAAAGACGATAAATTTTACTATGGCAGCTACGATAATGAAATCACAGGAGGACAGCTTCAGATGCTGCGCCATGTGCTAGGCGGTAATTGATATAGCATTTAATTTTTGCCGAAAGAAAATTAAAGTAAAAAGAAATAAAAAAAGGATTTTTAAAAATCACGTCGAATAATAACTAGTGTAGAGCATAATTAGAGGAATGTAACGCTATTTGTTACATTTGTGTGTGAATAGCAGCAGAACATAACGACTGTGACAGCGGGGAGGCAGATAAATGACTATTCGCGAGCAGATAGAAAAACGTGAGCAGGAAATACTTAGTCCGTTCGCATGCCTGAGCATCAACTCAAGAGGCAGGGACTATGATGAGCCGCAGTGCGATATCAGGCCTGTTTTTCAGCGGGACAGGGACCGGATACTGCATAGCAAGGCATTCAGGCGTCTGAAAAATAAGACACAGGTGTTTCTTACGCCAAAGGGCGACCATTACCGCACACGTATGTCGCATACGCTTGAGGTGTCGCAGAATGCCAGGACAATAGCCAAGGCACTGAGACTGAATGAGGATCTGGTGGAGGCTATAGCGCTGGGACACGACCTGGGGCATACACCGTTTGGACATGCGGGTGAGCGCATCCTCAATGAGATATACGAGGGTGGCTTTAAGCATAATGAGCAGAGTGTGCGCATAGTGGAGAAGCTCGAAAAGGACGGAGCAGGACTCAATCTGACCTGGGAGGTCAGAGATGGTATGCTAAATCACCAGACCTCGCTCATGCCACACACCTTAGAGGGCAAAATAGTCAGGCTTTCAGACAAGATAGCCTACATAAATTCAGACTTTGATGATGCAATCCGCGCACAGCTTCTGTGCGAGGATGATATACCGCTTGAGATAAGAAACACGCTTGGACACAGCACCAAGGCCAGGCTCAATCATATGGTGCACAATATCATCACAAACAGCATGGGAAAGGACGATATATGCATGTCAAAAGAGTCCGCGCAGGCAATGCAGGATTTGCGTAAATTCATGTTCGCAAACCTCTATAACAATCCAGTCGCAAAAAGCGAGGAGAAAAAGGCCAAGGCGATGCTCAAGCAGCTTTATTTCTATTATATGGAGCATATAGAGGAGCTGCCGCAGAAATATCTTGCCATGCTAGGGCAGGGTGATGACAAGGGGCGCATCATATGCGACTATATATCAGGCATGACAGACCAGTATGCCACCACGAAGTTCCACGAGTATTTCGTACCGGTAGCCTGGGAAATAGATGGTTACTGATAATTCGTACAGACTCTTGGCAGCGTAGCGTTAGCCGGTTGTAAGAGCTAAGTGCCGCACTGCAGACGCGCTCGCCGGGCGACACAAATGACAACAAAGATGAACAGTAAGGGGATGATAAAATGCCGTACTACTCTGACGAGCTTATAGAGGAGGTACGTTCGCGAAATGACATAGTCGATGTTATAGGAAGCTACGTGCATCTTCAGAAAAAGGGAAGTACCTATTTTGGATTATGCCCATTCCATAACGAAAAGACAGGATCCTTTTCCGTCTCACCGAATAAGCAGATGTACTATTGCTTCGGCTGTGGAGCCGGAGGCAATGTATTTACATTTCTCATGCAGTATGAGAACTTTACCTTCCCTGAGGCCATGCAGGAGCTTGCAGACCGTGTGGGAATTGAGCTTCCCAAGCAGGAGATGACCTCAGCACAAAGGAGGGAGGCAGACAGGCGTACACAGCTGCTTGAGATAAATAAAGAGGCTGCAAAGTATTTTTATATGCTGCTTCGTGGACCGAGAGGACAAAGGGCACATGAGTATTTCAAAAAGAGAGAGCTTTCTGATGAGACAATGCAGAAGTTCGGGCTTGGTTACTCGGACCAGTACAGTGATGATCTGTACAAGTATCTGCGCAGCAAGGGCTATGATGATGAGATACTTAAGGAGACAGGTCTTGTGACGATAGATGAGGTCAGAGGCGGGCACGATAAGTTCTGGAATCGTGCGATGTTTCCGATTATGGATGTGCACAACCGCGTCATAGGCTTTGGAGGCCGAGTGATGGGTGACGGAGAGCCAAAGTATTTAAACTCTCCGGAGACAAAGATATTTGATAAGAGCCGTAATCTTTACGGGCTTAATATAGCAAGGAGCACGAGGAAAAATCAGCTCCTTTTGTGTGAGGGCTACATGGATGTCATAGCACTGCATCAGGCGGGCTTTGACAATGCGGTGGCGTCGCTTGGCACGGCGCTCACGAGCGGACATGCCTCACTATTAAAGAGATATACCAATGAAGTGTATCTGACATATGACAGTGATGGCGCCGGGGTAAAGGCAGCGCTGCGTGCGATTCCGATACTCAAGGAGGTAGGCATCACAACAAAGGTCATTAACATGCGGCCGTACAAGGACCCGGATGAGTTTATCAAGGCGCTTGGCGCACAGGAGTATGAGGAGCGTATCAAAAAGGCTGAAAACAGCTTTATGTTTCAGATACGGATCATGCAGGCAGGCTATGATATGGACGATCCCGAGTCAAAAACCGCATTTTATAATGAAATCGCAAAGAAGCTGCTTGGGTTTACCGAGGAGCTTGAGCGGACAAACTATACGCAGGCAGTGTCCAGAGAGTACAGCATACCATACGACGACTTAAGAAAGCTCGTAAACAGTATGGCAATGAAGGGCGGTATCGTAAAGCCCCAGACAAAGCTTAAAAGTGGAATCAATGAGAAAAATAAAAAGGAGGATGGCATGAAGCAGTCGCAGAAGCTTCTCCTCACATGGCTCATAGAGGATAATTCACTTTTTGACAGGATAAAGGGGCGTATCAGTGCAGATGACTTTACCGAAGAGCTGTACCACAAGGTGGCTAAGGAGGTTTTTTCACAGTACGAGACCACGCATACAGTAAATCCGGCCAGGATAGTAAGCATGTTTACCGATGAGGACGAACAGCGCGAGGTGGCAGGGCTTTTCAATGCCACAATCCATCAGGTGGAGGGCAAAAATGACAAGGCAACCGCACTCAGGGAAACCGTTGTCCGTATCAAGCAAAACAGCATAGACTACCGCTCAAAGCATCTGGCACCTACAGATATGGAGGGCATGATGAGGATTATTGAGGATAAGCGTGCACTCGAAGAATTGCAAAAAATACCAGAATAAAGAGGAAAATAAAATGGCAAAGAAAAAGGAACAAAAAGACATGGCACAGGAGCAGGAGCAGAGACTGAATTTCCAGCAGAAGCTTATTGAGATTCTTGAGCTTGGAAAAAAGAAAAAGAATATGCTCGAATATCAGGAAATTGCAGATTTTTTCAAGGACTTAAATCTGGATCCGGAGAAGTTTGAGATGGTAATTGATTATCTCGAGCAAAACGGCATAGACGTGCTTAAAATCAGCAATGATGATGACGTGGATGATGATATCATACTCGATGATGAGGACGAGGTAGAGGTTGAAAAGATTGATCTCTCAGTACCGGAGGGAGTCAGCGTCGAGGATCCTGTCCGTATGTATCTTAAGGAAATAGGTAAGGTACCTCTTCTCTCAGCAGATGAGGAGATTGAGCTCGCCCAGAATATGGAGGACGGAGCGGTAGCAACCGAGAAGATTAATGTACTAAAGGGCCGCCTTGATGGTGCATCGGAAGAGGAAAAGGCTGAGATAAAGGAAGAAATAAAGACACTGCAGAGGGATGTGGACAAGGGAGCAGATGCCAAAAAGCGTCTTGCAGAAGCAAACCTGCGTCTTGTTGTCAGCATCGCAAAGAGATATGTGGGAAGAGGAATGCTTTTCCTTGACCTGATTCAGGAGGGAAACTTAGGTCTTATCAAGGCAGTTGAGAAGTTCGACTACAAGAAGGGCTACAAATTCTCTACATATGCCACATGGTGGATTCGCCAGGCTATCACAAGAGCCATAGCTGATCAGGCCAGAACAATCCGTATTCCTGTGCATATGGTTGAGACAATCAACAAGCTCATCCGTGTGTCAAGACAGCTCCTTCAGGAGCTTGGCAGAGAGCCTTCACCGGAGGAAATTGCCAAGGAGATGAACATGCCGGTAGAGCGTGTGCGTGAGATACTCAAGATATCGCAGGAGCCTGTTTCACTTGAGACTCCAATCGGTGAGGAGGAGGATTCACATCTTGGTGATTTCATCAAGGATGATAATGTACCGGTTCCTGCTGATGCGGCAGCATTCACACTTCTTAAGGAGCAGCTTGAGGAGGTGCTTGGCACTCTTACAGAGAGAGAGCAGAAGGTACTCACACTCCGCTTTGGCTTAGAGGACGGCAGAGCCAGAACACTTGAAGAAGTAGGTAAGGAGTTCAACGTCACTCGTGAGCGTATCCGCCAGATTGAGGCAAAGGCGCTAAGAAAGCTTCGTCATCCAAGCAGAAGTAGAAAGCTTAAGGACTACTTAGAGTAAGATGATTAGGCTATCCAGAAGAATGAAGGCAGTGGCATCAATGGTCACGGCCGGCTACACGCTGTGTGATGTGGGAACCGACCATGGCTATGTGCCTATTGCCCTGGTGCAGAGTAATATAATACCGAAAGCAATTGCTGTTGATATAAATAAGGGACCGCTTGAGCGCGCCAATGAGCATATAAGGGCAAACGGTCTGACAGAGCAGATTACCACAAGGCTTTCCAATGGGCTTGAAGCGATACACGACGGAGAGGTTGACTCTATTGTCATAGCAGGAATGGGAGGAGAGCTTGTTATTCACATTTTAACCGCAGGGGAGACAGTGTGCAGGTCGGCAAAGGAGCTGATTCTGCAGCCACAGTCGGAAGTGAGCAAAGTCCGTGAATATGTAAGGAACACAGGCTATAAGATAGTTGATGAGGATATGATTTTGGAGGACGGAAAATACTATCCGATGTTCAGATGTGTGCCGTGTGCGGACAATTCCGCATGGGACAATATGGACGAGACGACGGTTACTGTATGCGATTTGTACGGACCGGTACTTATCAAAAACGGTAATCCGGTGCTTAGGAAGTTCCTTGTCAGGGAACACCACAAGCTGGCTGCCATCATGCAGCAGCTAAGGACACAGGAGATGAGTGATTCCATCATGGACAGAATCGAGCAGATAAACGAGATGATGGCATACAATGAGGCAGCATATTCGACTATGGGGGCAATAAGAAATGCAGGAATATAGTGTGAAGGTGACATTGCCGGATGGACAGGTCATGGCAGTGACAGCATCAGAAAGTGATACTTTAGAAGCCGTAGCAGACAGATTCAAGGATTATTATGAGGATGACATAATCCTTGGAATTGTAAACGGCAGGCTTCGTGAACTGAATAAGAAAATAAAAAGTGACTGTGAGCTTAGCTTCGTGACGACAGCTGACAGGGATGGCAGGCGTACATACAGAAGAAGTGTTGTGCTGCTTTTGCAGAGGGCTATATACGATGTATATGGCAGCATGACACAGCTTCATGTGATGCATTCGCTCGGAGAAGGCTATTATTGTCAGCTTGAGAAAAGCGTGACAGAGCATGATATCGACAGGATAGTCTGCAGCATGTACTCATTTGTGGAAAAAGACCTCCCAATTACCAAGCACAGTGCAAAAACACAGTATGCGGAGCAGTTTTTCAAGGAAAAAGGGCTGCATGATAAGGAGAGGCTATTGCACTACAGGAGAAGCTCCAGAGTCAATCTCTATGAGCTGGATGGTGTGGTGGATTATTTCTACGGATTTATGGCACCCTCGACAGGCATGCTCAAATACTTTGATATAGTGCCGTATGAGAGTGGCTTCGTGCTTCTTTTTCCGGGTGCTCACAGCAGGAGTGTTGAGCCGCTTGTGACATCAAATAAGCTGTTTCACACGCTGGATGATTCCAGGGAATGGAGCAAGATGCTTGGAATTGGCACGATAGGCTCGCTAAATGATGCGATTGCAGCAGGCAGGGGACAGGAAATCATGCTGCTTCAGGAGGCACTGATGGAGCAGAAGATAGGAAATCTTGCAGCGCAGATTGCTTCGGATGACAAAAAGAAATTTGTTATGATAGCAGGTCCTTCATCATCAGGCAAGACATCGTTTGCCAACAGACTGTCAATCCAGCTTATCGCAAAGGGCAGAAAGCCACATCCGTTAAGTCTGGATGACTACTATGTGGACAGGGAGCTTTGCCCGAAGCATCCGGACGGAAGCTTTGATTTTGAGTGCCTTGAATCTATTGATGTAAAGCTGTTCAATGAGGATATGAACAGGCTTCTTAAAGGAGAGGCTGTTGATATGCCTTCCTTCAATTTCAAGACAGGAAAGAGAGAGTACCGCGGAAGAAAGCTGACGCTGGGAGCTGATGATATACTTGTCATAGAAGGAATCCACGGCCTAAATGACAGGCTTTCACAGCTTATCCCGCCTGAGCACAAGTTCAAAATCTATATCTCAGCGCTTACACAGCTCAATATTGACGAGCACAATCCTCTTTCCACCACAGATGAAAGACTTATACGCCGGATTGTGCGTGATGCGCGTACACGAGGTACCAATGCCATGGAGACCATCGCTATGTGGCCGTCTGTCAGAAAGGGTGAAAGGGAGAATATCTTTCCTTTCCAGGAACAGGCGGATGTGATGTTCAACTCTGCACTTGTGTATGAGCTTGCGGTACTCAAGGTGTATGCGGAGCCGTTGCTTTTTGGCATAGAAAGAGACTGCCCGGAGTATCTCGAGGCAAAGAGGCTGCTTAAGCTCTTAGACTACTTTCTTCCGATGCCGGCTGACGGCATACCAAACAATTCACTGCTTCGTGAGTTTGTAGGAGGAAGCTGCTTTAATGTATAAAACTAAAAAATCCCGCATTCCGGCTGTGTATAGAATACTGCTTGTGGCAATTGCTGTCATGGCTATTGGCGGTATTGCCGTAAATTGTTATGTGGGAAATTATTATCGTGCAGATTCAATTGCGGAGGCTGCAATCGATTCAGACAGAGAGGTTTCTGTTACTATTGAAAAGAAGGACAAGCGTATACAGGCCACCCAGTACGACTTAAAGCTTAAGAATTATACGATAACCTTTGCACCGCAGGATAAGGAAAAAGCCACAAAGGCATTGATTTTTTATCCGGGAGGCAGGGTACAGTATACGGCGTATGCGCCGCTGATGCATGAGCTTGCAAAGAATAATTTCGTGTGCATACTTGTACATATGCCGGGCAACCTCGCAGTATTGGACCAGAATGCAGCAGACGGTATCATTGAAAAATACAAGGAAATATACCCATCCATACAGGAATGGTACATGGGAGGCCACTCCTTAGGCGGAGCCATGGCTGCAGAATATGTGTCAAAGCATGTTGATGAGTTTGACGGACTATATCTTTTTGCAGCATATTCGACCGCTGACCTGTCGGATTCAGATCTGAGGGTTTTTAGCGTGTACGGTTCAGAGGATGGTGTGCTTGATATGGACAAATACCGCAAATACCGCTCAAACCTGCCGGAGGATACATATGAGTATGTCATTGATGGCGGGTGCCATTCTTATTTTGGAAGCTATGGTCTGCAAAAGGGAGACGGTACACCTGATGTGGCTTTAGAGGAGCAGATAGAGATGACGGTAGACTTTATTACATACAACAGCAAATAATAATTACCGGTAGACTGCATCATATACAACAGCAAATGATAGTTACCGGGAAATAACAAAATGCAACTGAGATATCTCAGTTGCATTTTTAATGGTGCACCTTGCGGCGCACGTTACTAATAAGTTATTTTACGAAACGCCAATAGGCTTTAGATTATTAAAATACGCAGGACGATAAGCCGGGTTATGTCGTTGAGTGATCATCTATCTAGGACGCCTGTTGCCAGACGCCTCAAGCGACCTACCTAAAGCTGGCGGGCCACGTCAAAGCTTTGTTTCGGTCTTGCTTCGGATGGGGTTTACATGTGCCCTCCCTGTTACCAGTGAGGCGGTAGTCTCTTACACTG
>OHEG01000995.1_pt1 | contig 12231 bp, 14 predicted proteins | sample 1567181 | NCBI WGS metagenome assembly OHEG01 (sample SAMEA3879534, study PRJEB24766) | human gut metagenome | biome: human-associated habitat; feature: feces | place: USA | collected 1985/1987 | reverse complement strand
AAGAGAATACAAAGTTAAACTCAAAGGAGAACTCGGTTATCCCGTTACGCTTGGTACAGATACCTTCGGCAATATCACTCGCTTTGATAACGCCCTTGAGGGTTTACCGAAGCGTTTGGAAATCAACGAGCAGGAACTTGAGAATACCAAAAAGCAGTTTGAAACTGCGAAGGTCGATGTGGAAAGACCGTTCCCGCAGGAGGAAGAACTGCGCGTAAAATCCGCGCGTCTTGCCGAACTCAACGCAGAGCTGAACATTGACGATAAAATGCCGATGGAACGGCTTGCCGGAGATACCGATGCCGTTGCCAAATCCACACGTCCATCCATCCTGCAAAAGCTCCGCGCCCCGCTGCCGGAGCAGACAAATTTGAAACCGAAACACAAAGAAATGGAGGTATCACGATGAACACCGAAACGATAAACACGCAACTGTACGAGAAAATGTTTGCTGAGCAGGAACGTTACCGTGACTGGCTGCTGCACCAGCCGCCGGAGGAAATTTTGAATCACACCTACGAATACGCCACCCGCGAGGACATTCTAATGACACTGGAAGATAACGATTTGAGTTTTGAGCAGGCGTGGGCGCTGCTATCCTCACCGACACCGTTGGCAGACGTTTTCAAAGAATTTGAAAACCGCGAAACAGACTACATGGATGTTGTGCGGGAAAGCATGGCAAGTCGCGCAAATACAGTCATTGACAGACATCAAGCGCCGCTTTATCTCCACGACGCAGCCTATGCTGTCGCACATAATGAAATGGAACACTACACCGCGTCTTTGCGCATCAGCGCGGCTTGTAAGAATATGATCGAAGATGCCATTGCTGCCGCGTATCAGGATAACAGTCTGAAAGACGTGCGGGAGGCATCCAAAGCCGTCATTGATACGTTCGGCTTTGACCGCACCATGTTTGTGCTGGCAAATACGATCCGCATCAAAAATTATGATGGCCGCATCAGTCCGGAAAACAAAACATGGGCGCAGACAATTCCCATTTGCGAGGATCAACTGAACATCCTTGTTGACCGCTGCAATCCCGGACTGCTGGATCTGTTTACAAATCAGGTGCGCAAGGATTTCGCGGCAGAACAACAGCGCAGCCAGCAAAAAGTCTCCGTTCGGGAAAAGCTGCATGGCACACCTGCCCGCGCCGCCGAACGGTCTGCATCTTCAAAGAGAGATCGGGATGCCCGATGAAAAAGCGCCGCCGCACCATTCCACTGATGTTCTATGTGACGCCGGAGGAACGTGACCAGATCGAGGCAAAGATGGCGCAGCTCGGCACGAACAACATGAGCGCCTATCTTCGCAAGATCGCCATTGACGGCTATGTAGTCCAGCTCGATCTGCCGGAGCTGCGGGAGATGGTGTCGCTGCTGCGCCGCTCCAGCAACAATCTCAACCAGCTTGCGCGGCGCGCCAACGAAACGGGGCGCATTTACCCGGAAGATCTGGCGGACATCCGGCAGAATCAAGCGCAGTTGTGGGAATCCGCAAAAGAGATTTTGCGTGTCCTATCTAAACTTGATTGAGCGTCCGCATCCTTGCGCTTTTCTCCGTGCGCAGATATGATGAACTCAGAACATACAAGGAGGTCCTCTTATGAGATTTCTTTCGAAGCTGCTCTTTGCCCCCGTCGTTGCGGTGCTGGCTGTGTTTGTCTGGCTCTGCGGCGGCATCCTCTATTGCGCATCGTGGGTGTTTGGTCTTGCGTCCGCGCTTGTCAGCATTCTTGGCGTTGCCGTGTTGGTGACGTATTCCGTAAAGAACGGAATTATTCTGCTGATAATTGCGTTCCTCGTCAGTCCGCTCGGTATCCCAATGCTTGCTACAAGGCTGCTTGCACTGCTGCAATCGCTGCGGGGATTCATTCAAAACCGTGTTTACCATTAAATCCGCAAATGAGCGCCGGACGTGTTCCGGCGCTCTTACATTTTTGCCGAAAGGAGGAATCGCATGGCAACGACCCGCATCATGCCGCTGCACATCGGAAAGGGGCGGAGCGTCGGCACGGCGGTCAGCGACATTCTGGAATATGTCAAAGATACAGAAAAGACCGATCAGGGCAGGCTCGTTACCTGCTTTCAGTGTAACCCGGAAATCGCCGACGCGGAGTTTTGCTTTTCCAAGCGGCGCTATCAGACCAGCACCGGCAGAAAACAGGAAAACGACGTGATCGCATACCATGTGCGGCAGTCGTTCAAGCCCGGCGAGATCACGCCGGAGGAAGCCAATCGCCTCGGCTGCGAATTTGCGGAGCGTTTTCTCAAGGGTAATCATGCCTATATCGTCTGCACGCACATCGACAAAAAGCACATTCACAATCACATCATCTGGAACTCCACCGCGCTCTCCTGCGACCGGAAATTTCGCAACTTTTGGGGCAGCACCAAGGCTGTCCGTCATCTTAGCGATCTGATCTGCGCGGAGAACGGTTTGTCTATTGTTGAGCATCCAAACCGGCACGGCAAAAGCTACAACAAGTGGCGCGGCGAACGTGCAGAGCCGACGCAACTGGAACAAGTACGCAGTGCAATCGACGCTGCGCTTTCCCAAAAGCCTGCCGACTGGGATGCGTTTGTTGCACTGCTTGCCGAAAACGGCTGCGAGGTCAAACGGCGCGGAAAGACGCTTTCCTTTCGAGGCGCAGGCTGGGAACGCTTCATCCGCGCCGACCGGCTTGGGGAGAACTATCTGGAAGCTGCGCTGCTGGATGCGATTCTCGGCAAACGGGAGCATACGCCGCAGAGATCGGTTGTAACCGGTGCGCCTAAAACGCCGAGCCTGTTAATTGACATTGACGCTAAAATCCGTGCCGGTAAGGGCGTCGGCTACCAACGCTGGGCATCCAAGTTTAACGCAAAGCAGCTCGGTCAGACGATGACATATCTGAAAGAACATGATCTGATGAATTACGCCGATTTGAAGAAGAAAACACAGGCAGCGACGGAACAGTTCCATGCGCTGTCTGCGCAGATCAAATCGGCAGAGGCGCGCATGGCGGAGATCGCCGTTCTGCGGGGGCATATCGTCAACTTTGCAAAAACGAAAAAGACTTTCGATGCGTACAAAGCAAGCGGTTATACAAAAAAGTTTCTGGCAGAGCATGAGGCGGAGATCCTGCTGCATCGCAGTGCAAAACGGGCGTTTCAAGAGCTGAACGTCAAAAAACTCCCCACCGTCAAGAGCCTGCAGGAGGAATACGCAAAGCTGCTATCCGAGAAAAAGGCGGCATATCCCGATTACCGAAAAGCCAAACAGGAGATGCAGGAGCTTTTGACCGTGCAGGCCAACGTCGCAAAAATTCTCGGAGCCGAACCGCGTGAGGCGGAACATGAAAAAGAGCAGAAACAGCGATAAGCTGTTCCCGCTCTATAAGCATCCAACGGATGCGCTGCCAGCTCCGAACGGAGCGGATTTCGGGGTTTGGGGGTACTGCCCTCAACAAGCATTTTTCGCAAGTGTCTTGACACTTGCATTGCTTGCCGGTTTGTTTTCCAAGCGTTCTCCGTCCCCGGCGCAAAAAGAATGAGCGGTCAACACGCTTCGGTTGTCCGCTCATTTTCTGCTATTCAGTTCTTTCATAATGCCGAGGATATATTCCATCGACTTTGCATCTAAATGCTGGGCTTCTTGGATAAACTCCCGCAAGGCTGTGGGGTCTGCGTTTTCATCGTCGAAAAATTCTTTGGGCGTAACCCCTAAATACTCACAGATATAGAAGAAAGACTGCATGGCTGGCAGCGACTTCTTATTTTCGATATTGTTGATATAGTTGTTTGCTTGCCCCAACGACAGCGACATATCCCGTGCCGATACGCCTTTCTTGGTACGCAGTTGTGCGATCCGCTCCGGGACGAAATCTTCATACATCAGCCTCACCTCCTCGTAACATAATAGATTGTACCTTACGAAGGCGGCAAAACCGATAGAGTTAAAAGGGCGTTTTCATTGACGTAAAGAATTAAATCTACTACAATAGAAAAAACGATAGATTAAAATTATCTTTCCACAAGGAGGGCGCAACTATGCAAGGAAAAACCTGCTGTGTCACCGGGCATCGGGACATTCCGGCTGAACAGGTCGGTCACATAAAAAAGTCTTTGGAGCAGGAAGTTGACCGTGCGATCAGCGACGGTTTTATTTGCTTTATCTCCGGTTTTGCCGACGGCGTTGATCTGCTGTTTGCAGGGATCGTCGCAGAGAGAATTGCGAAAAATCCGGCGCTCAAATTGATTGCAGCTATTCCGTATCGACGGCGACTGGACACGCTGCAAAAATCAGAGCGGACAAAGGCGTTGATTGACCTCTGCGCTGAAATATATGTTGCCTCCGAGGGATACCATCCCAGCGTGTACGCCAAACGAAATCGCTATATGGTCGAGCGGTCTGACCGTGTAATTGCCGTCTATGATGGTCGAGAGAAAGGCGGCACAATAAGGACAATCCGACTAGCCCATAGTATGAAAAAAGAGCTGCGGGAAATTGCGATTGGAGAAATATATATACCAGAATATTTGAAAAGGTAGCTCATAACCAACGGCTTGCGGAAAAACCGCATTTCGTATATAATAATGCAAACCGATGAAACGAGGAGGTGTGATGATCCATGTATAACCCACAGCTGGAAACTTTTCTGCGTGTAGCAGACGCGGGGAGCTTCAATAAGGCGGCGGAGGAGAGCTTCATCACGCCCACGGCAGTCATCAAGCAAATCAATTCGCTGGAGGAATCCCTCGGCGTCAGGCTCTTTGACCGGAGCCACCGGGGACTGCGGCTCACAAAGGCCGGGCGCTCCATGTATCAGGACTCGAAATACATCATTCAATACTGCCGCGATTCTGTGACGCGGGCGAAGAACGCCATGCAGGAGGACGAAAACATCATCCGCATCGGCTCGTCCCCCATGACGCCCGCACAGCTTTTGATGGATCTCTGGTCGAGAGTGCAAGCATTGCACCCCGATATTAAATTCCAGATCGTGCCCTTTGAGAACACGCCGGAAAATGCGCGGGAAATTCTTGCCAATCTCGGCAAAAACATTGATATTGTAGGCGGTATTTTTGATGAGACCATGCTGCACCTGCGGGGCTGTGCCGGGTTGGAATTGGTCAGAGGCCCGTTCCACTGTGCTGTTTCCATTCACCATCGACTCGCAGCAAAGGATAAATTACAGATCACAGATCTTTATGGCGAAAATCTCATGCTGATGCACCGGGGCTGGAGCCATTATGTGGATCAACTCCGGGATGACCTCTGGCAGCACCATCCGCAGATCCATATCGTAGATTTCGACTTTTACAACATGGATGTGTTCAACCGCTGTGAGAACACCAATGACGTTTTGCTGGCTATTCCCGGTTGGGCAACTGTCCATCCGCTTCTGAAGATAATCCCGGTGGAATGGAATTACAGCATTCCCTATGGCATTCTCCATTCGCCAGAGCCGACACCGACGGTACAGCGCTTTTTGGATGCAGCCAAAATCATCAGCAAAGAGCTGTACAGCTGATTATAACTCAAAGGTATATACTGATGAACGAAGCGAGACTTCTCTTGAAGTCTCGCTTTTTTTATACTATAGGCAGAAGTTCAGGAAAAGGCAGATAATGACATGAAGCTTGGATGTTTCTTTGCGCTGCTGTTTTGTACGGCGCTTCTGCTGAGCGGCTGCGGCGCTCGTGAACCGCAGGAACCAGTGGAAACCACTCCATCCCAAACAGCAGCATTTACAAGGGAAAGCAAAATCAAAGATGTGAAGAATGCTCCAATGTTCGGCTCTTACGGACGGTTGCTGTTCCCTGTAGAGGATGCCTACTACAGCGGCGACACTCTGGAAGAACTTCAACTGACCTACTACAGCCATATCGATCCGGACGAAACGGTGAAGATCGTGAACACCCTGCGAGAGCGGGCAGCGGACGGCCAAACCATCTTCTATGACATTTACACTGACGAGGAAAAGGCGGCTGAACCTGCCAAAGAAGATACAGGATTGTTTTTCTTCAAGGGAGTCCCCGGCGAGAAATTCGCTATCTGCAATGCAGGCGGTGCCTTTGCCTATGTGGGCGCCATGCAGGACAGCTTCCCTCATGCGTTGGAGCTTTCCCAAAAGGGCTACAACGCCTTCGCTCTCATTTACCGCCCCGGCGCACAGACCGCCTGCGAGGATCTGGCAAGAGCCATCCGCTTCATCTTTGACCATGCGGACGAACTGGAAGTGGACATCGGCTGCTACTCCCTATGGGGCGGCTCGGCGGGAGCGCGGATGGCGGCGTGGCTGGGGTCTTACGGTGCAGAAGCTTTTGGCGGCGGCGATCTGCCCCGTCCCGGTGCGGTCATCATGCAGTACACGGGACTGAGCGAGTATTCCGAAAGCGATCCGCCCACCTATGCCTGTGTCGGTGACAGGGACGGCATCGCCAACTGGCGCGTCATGCAGGCGCGGCTCGAAGCCATGCAGCAGGCCGGGATCGACACGGAGTTTCATGTGTATTCCGGTCTGGGTCACGGCTTTGGACTTGGGACTGGAACCAGCGCCGAAGGCTGGATCAATGATGCCGTTTCCTTTTGGGAAAAGCAGATGAAGAAATAACATTCGGAAAGGATGCGTTTTTATGAACAACTTTATTTTTGAGAACAAGACCAAGGTGTATTTCGGTAAGGGCGGTGTGAAAGAGTACCTCGGCAGCCTGCTGAAAAACTACGGGGACACCGTCATGCTGGCGTATGGCGGCGGCTCCATCAAGCGCAATGGCGTGTATGATGAGGTCATGGGCATTCTGAACGCCGCCGGTAAGCGTGTGGTGGAGTTCGACCGCATCATGTCCAACCCCACCTATGCAAAGGTGCAGGAGAGCGCAAAGCTGGCGCGGGAAAATCATGTTGACCTTATTCTTGCGGTGGGCGGCGGCAGCGTGTCCGATTGCTGCAAGGTCATCTCCGCGCAGGCCAAACTGGACGAGGATATTTGGGAACTGGAGAACACCAAGCACACATTCCCAACGGAGTTTATCCCCCTCGGCACCATCGTCACCGTGTTCGGTACCGGCAGCGAGATGAATAACGGTGCCGTCATCACCCACGAGGAAAAGAAAATCAAGGGCGCTCTGTGGGGCGCACAGGCGGAGTTTGCGTTCCTTGACCCCAGCTATACCCTGTCCGTTCCCATGAAGCAGGTTATCTCCGGTGCCTTCGATACCCTAAGTCACGCCATGGAAACCTACTTCGGCAAGCCGGATGAAAACAATCTTTCCGATGACATCAGCGAAGCCGTTATGCGCAGCGTCATCCGCAATACCCGCGTACTGCTGACCGACCCGGAGAATTATGACGCCCGCAGTGAGCTGGCGTGGGCGTCCGCGATGGCAGAGAATGGCGTTCTGAAGATCGGCAAGGTCACGGATTTTCAGGCACATCAAATCGAGCATCAGCTTGGTGCTTACACGAACTGCAACCACGGCGCGGGTCTGGCGGTCATCCATCCCGTTCTGTACCGCCACATCTACAAATCCGGTGCGGCACGGTTCGCACGTTTCGCGCAGAATGTCTGGGGCATCGTGCCCAAGGGAATCGACGAGGAGACCGCGGCTGCCGGTATCGACGCGCTGGCCGCGTTTATTAAGGAAATCGGTCTGCCGACCAGCTTTGCAGAGCTGGGTATCCCCACTGACACCGACTTCCGTGCCATTGCGGATTCTACCGTTCTCACCCCCGGCTGCTGCAAGAAGCTGAGCCACGACGAAATTTACGAAATTTTGAAGGAGTGCAGGTGACCATGAAGAAAATCACAGCAGGCAGAGATATGCTTGGTGAATTTGCGCCGAAGTTCGCACAGCTCAATGATGATGTTCTTTTCGGTGAGGTTTGGAGCCGGGAAAGCGAGCTTTCCGCACGCGACCGTTCCCTCATCACCGTGACAGCACTGATGGCGCAGGGGCTGACGGATACCTCTTTCGGACATCATCTGCAAATGGCCAAGGAAAACGGAATTACCCGCAGTGATATTGCGGAAATCCTGACGCACGCTGCGTTTTATGCGGGTTGGCCCAAGGCTTGGGCAGCATTCCGCATGGCAAAGGACATCTGGGCAGACGAGGAAAGCGCCGACGAAAAGCAGCGTCATCAAAACAGCATGGTATTTCCCATCGGAGCGCCCAATGACGGCTTTGCACAGTATTTCAGCGGGCAGAGCTATCTTGCGCCAGTCTCCACGGAGCAGGTCAAAATCTTCAATGTGACCTTTGAACCCGGCTGCCGCAACAACTGGCACATCCACGAGGCGGACAAAGGCGGCGGACAGATCCTTATCTGCGTGGCCGGGCGCGGTTACTATCAGGAATGGGGCAAGGAGCCGCAGGCGCTGCACCCCGGCGATGTGATCAACATTATGCCCAGTGTCAAGCACTGGCACGGCGCTGCGCCGGACAGCTGGTTTTCCCATCTGGCGGTGGAAGTACCCGGAGAAAACTGCCGCAGTCAGTGGTGTGAGCCGGTGAGCGAAGAAGAATAACGAAAACTGAAATGAGGAGACAGGTTACCATGAGCAAGAAAGTTTTGATCCTGTCCGGAAGTCCCCGCAAAGGCGGCAACTCGGACATTCTGTGTGACGAATTCGCACGCGGCGCACAGGAAGCGGGTAACGAGGTGGAAAAGATCCGTGTGGCAAGCAAGAAGATCCACCCCTGTTCCGCCTGCTACTACTGCCGTGACCACGGCGGAGCCTGCGTTCACAAGGATGACATGGCCGAAGTCCCGCAAAAGATGATCGATTCCGATGTGCTGGTGCTGGCCAGTCCGGTCTATTTCTACTCCATCGACGCCCAACTGAAAGCGGTCATTGACCGCACGGTGGCTCGATGGCTGGAAGTCAAAAACAAGGAGTTTTACTACATCGTCACGATGGCAGATGAAGCCCATTCGTCCGCTGACACCACGCTGGCTTGCTTCCGAGGCTATGCCGACTGCGTGGAAGGTGCAGTAGAAAAGGGTGTTATCATCGGCAGTGGCGTCTATGAGCCGGGCAAGGTGAAAAATACCCTCGCTATGAAGCAGGCCTATGAAATGGGAAAGAATGTGTAAAGGAGCATTGTTATGAGCATTTTATTTATCAACGGCAGTCCCAACAAAAACGGGAACACCGCCGCACTGGCGGCAGAGCTGCTGAAAGATCACGAATATGAGACTTTGAACCTTACGGACTACACCATCGGTACATACGGTCAGAACCTCCCCGGCGACGGACTGGATACCGTCATCGGCGCGATGAAACAGGCGGACACCATCGTCATCGGCTCGCCACTTTACTGGCACAACATCTGCGGCAGCGTCCGCAATGTGCTGGATCGTTTCTACGGCAAGGTGGAGGACGGCGAACTGTCCGGCCGCAAGCTGTATTTCGTGTTTCAGGGCGCTGCCCCGGAACAGTGGATGCTGGAGGCGGGCGAATACACCATGAAGCGCTTTGCCGCCCTCTATGACCTACGGCGGCATGGCGACCAATAAAAACGAAGCCACGAAACTTGGAAAGAACATTTAAGGAGGAATCTTTTATGGAATACGCAACTCTCAATAACGGCGTAAAAATGCCCATGGCCGGTATTGGCACATTTCTTTTGACCCCGGACGAGGCAGAGGCCTCCTGCGTCAGTGCCTTGCGGAATGGCTATCGCCTGATCGACACCGCCAACGCCTATGTAAACGAAAAGGCCGTTGGCCGCGCCATGAAGAAGTCCGGCTTGCAGCGGGAGGAGATTTTCTTGGAAACCAAGCTGTGGCCCAGCTTCTATGAGCAGCCCGACGCAGTGGACAAGACCCTTGCCCGTCTGGACACCCCCTACATCGACCTGCTGCTGATCCACCAGCCCGCGGGCAATTATGTGGCGGGCTACCGTCAGATGGAGAAGTCATACAAGGAGGGCAAGGTGCGTGCCATCGGTCTGTCCAACTTCAAAAAGGAGCAGATTGAGGAGATTCTTTCCCTCTGTGAAGTAAAACCCACGATTTTGCAGACCGAGCTGCACCCCTATAACCAGGAACCGGAGCTGAAAGCCTTCCTGAAGGAGAACGGTATCGTGCCGCAGGCATGGTATCCGCTGGGCCACGGTGACAAGGCGCTGCTTCAGGAGCCTCTGTTTGCCTGGCTTGGCAAAAAGTACGGCAAATCCGCGCCCCAGATCATCCTCCGCTGGCACATCCAGTCCGGCAATATTGTCATCCCCGGTTCCAAAAACCCTGACCATATCAAGTCCAACTTTGACCTGTTCGACTTTTCTCTGACGGAGGACGAAATGGCGCAGGTCGCCGCCCTCAACAAGAATGTACGCTACTACACCAACACCCCCGAACTGCTGAAAAAGTATGCGGAAATGGTTCCGCCGGTGGACGAGCAGAAGTAAGCAGACGCAGCGGATCGGCAGCGTTTACGCTGTTAGCCGTTGCTTTGATAAGGAGAACGAATATGAAACACAACCATAAACTTGCCGCGCTGCTGTTGTGCGGCGCAATGAGCCTTTCCTTGCTGGCAGGCTGCGCCGGAAAACAGCCGGCCGCAGCACCTACGCAAACACAAACATCCGCGCAGGAGGAATCGGCTGCTGCCGTGCAGCCGGAAGAAACCGCGCCGGAAGAAACCGCGCAGGAAAACAGCACGGTCCTTTCTATCGCGGAGCAGGGAATTTTCTCTGCGGGCGGCATTACCGTGACCTCCGACGGAACCTTTGACCCGGAGAACCAGTGGGAGGAGACCGGAGCCGGTCAGACCGCCCATGTGGATCACGCCAATGTGCTCTATCAGATCCCCGCAGAGGAAACCGGGCTTCCCATGGTGTTCCTCCACGGCTATGGCCAGTCCCGCATGGGCTGGATGACCACGCCGGACGGCCGTGAGGGGTGGTCGGAGATGTTTCTTCGCAAGGGTCACGGCGTATTCCTCATTGACGAGCCCCGCCGCGGCGAAGCAGGTGCAACCTCGGTCAGTGGTGACATCAGCACCAAGACGCTGGATCAGCGCTGGTACACCCAGTTCCGCATTGGCCGCTGGGAGAATGGCGAGTCTGTTGTCAACGAAGGCTCTCAGTTCCCCAACGATGCCGCTTCCGTGGATCAATTCTTCCGCCAGATGACGCCGGACACCGGCATGACCTCTGATATGGGCGGCGATTTTGATAACGAGACCGTGGCAAAGGCCGTGGCTGCCACCATTGACGAAGTATATGAGCGCACTGGAAAGAATTCCATTCTGGTGACTCACTCTCAGGGCGGCGGCCCCGGCTGGACGGCAGTGCAGTACACCGACCACATTGCTGCCATCGTTGCCATTGAACCCGGCGGGGCCCCCGGCGCGAACAGCGAGGATTTCAAGACCGTGCTGGAGAAGAACATTCCCGTCACCATGTACTTTGGCGATTACATCGACAACGGCGATCCCACCATTCAGGCAACCGGTATGTGGCAGATGATGCGCCAAGCGTGCTACGACTTCCGCGACGCTTACAACGAACAGGGCGGCGACTGCACCGTGGTCGATCTTCCACAGGTCGGCATCACCGGCAACGACCATTTCATGTTCCAGGATCTCAACAACGACGTGATTGCAGACGTTGTGGAAAACTGGATACAAACTCATGTGAACAACTAAAATCAGGAGGTAATTGACGATGAAAACCAGCAAACGGATTCTGGCGGCGCTTCTTGCCGCATTGACGCTCTTTTCCCTGACTGCGTGCGCCAGCCGTCAGGCCCAGACAACCACACCTGCGCAGACCACGCAGCAGCCGACGCAGCAGGAAGCACCTGCACAGGACAGCAATTCCAGCACAGACGTGGAAGAACCTGACGCGCCTGCGCAGACCGAAGAACCCGATACCGCCGAACCGTCCGACGAGCAGCCGGAGGAAACTTCTTCTGAGGGCGGCAAGACACTTGTCGTTTACTACTCCGCCAGCGGCAACACCGCGACCGTTGCGGGCTATATCGCGGACGCGCTGGGCGCGGATACGTTTGAGCTTGTGCCGCAGGAGCCGTATTCCTCGGACGATCTCAACTGGACGGTAAGCGGCAGCCGCGTCAACCGCGAGCATGACGACGAATCGCTGCGCGACATCGCCTTAATTGCGGACAGCGTGGATAACTGGGACGAATACGACACCGTGTTTATCGGCTACCCCATCTGGTGGGCAATCGCCGCATGGCCGGTCAATAATTTCGTGAAGAACAACGACT
>OHEG01000986.1_pt1 | contig 12329 bp, 8 predicted proteins | sample 1567181 | NCBI WGS metagenome assembly OHEG01 (sample SAMEA3879534, study PRJEB24766) | human gut metagenome | biome: human-associated habitat; feature: feces | place: USA | collected 1985/1987 | reverse complement strand
CAGCTTTTGGGAAATTCTGTCATTGGAATTGATCACACGGACAGCATCCGCATCCAGCTTCACAAATCCCGCTTTAAACAAACTCTGACTAGACAATGATCTCGTCACCTCCGCCTCTGGAAATGATGATCTCACCGGAATCCTCCAGCTTACGGATAATATTGACAATCTTCTGCTGTGCTTCTTCTACATCCTTCATACGTACAGGACCCATAAATTCCATATCTTCCTTGATCATAACCACCAAACGCTTGGACAGATTGTTGAAGATCGCATTCTGTACCTGCTCGTTGGCACCCTTCAGTGCCACTGCCAGATCATTATTGTCCACGTCACGCAGCACACGCTGAATTGCTTTGTCGTCCAGTAAAAGGATATCCTCGAACACAAACATTTTTTTGCGGATCTCGTCTGCCAGTTCCGGTTCTTCGATCTCCAAAGTCTCCATAATGTGTTTCTCGGTACCACGGTCTACCGTATTCAGAATATCTACCACTGCATCGACACCACCGATAATGGTGTAGTCCTGGTTCACCAGACTTGCCAGCTTGGATTCCAATACCTTTTCCACTTCTTTGATAACATCGGGACTGGTACGGTCCATGACAGCAATACGTCTTGCCACTTCTGCCTGACTGTCGGGAGGCAGTGCAGATATGATCAATGCTGCCTGACTGGGAGACAGATAGGACAAAATCAGCGCGATGGTCTGCGGATGCTCATCCTGGATGAAGTTGATCAGCTGGCTGGCATCTGTCTTACGCACAAATTCGAAAGGCTTCACCTGCAGGGATGCAGTCAGTTTTCCGATAACATCCATCGCCTTGTCGGAACCCAATGCCTTTTCCAGCAGTTCTTTTGCATAGTTGATACCGCCCTCGGCAATATACTGCTGTGCCAGACACACCTCGTAGAATTCATTGATCACTTCTTCTTTTACCTGAGGTGTGACACTCCTGGTATTAGCAATCTCCAGTGTCAGTTCTTCAATTTCTTCTTCTTTTAGATGTTTAAAAATCCCGGCGGATCTCTCCGGTCCCAATGCGATCAGAAGAATTGCCGCTTTCTGCAATCCCGATATTCCGCCTTCTGCTTTTGTTCTTGCCATGTTTACTCCGTTTCCTAGTTCCAGTCTTCGTTCAGCCAGTTACGCAACAGCGCCGCTGCCGACTCCGGATTCTCATCTACGAATTTCTCAATCATTTTACGTGTCTCGGACTTAGATTCCACATCAATATCTTCCAGTTCTGTCTCAGGAGTGGACTGCAGCATATTCTCCACAGATACCTCCTCTTCCTGCTGTACTGTCTGTCTGGTACGCATACTGCGCAATACTACAAATACAAGTAATCCCAGGATCAGGACCAGCATAACCACACTGAGCACATTTTGCCAGCTGACCGGTGTGCTCTCCTTATCATAAAAGATCGGACTTTCATAGGCAATGATCGTAATATTGCTCTCACTGATCCCCGTAGCATTGGCTACCAGACTGTACATATCGGAATCCACATCCAGTTTGGTATCCGCACTGTTCTGGGTTTTGTATTCGTCCCAGGTAGTACCGTCCAAAAGTCCCTGTCTCTTGACATCCTCATAATGGATCTCTTTATAGGTAATTGCAGCAATGGATATGGAGGAATTGGTATAATTGATCCCTCCCGCCGGTGTCACCTTATCGGTAATGGACTCATTCGGCAGATAATCCCTGCTGGTCTCAGAAGTCGAGGAAGAGCTGTTATTGCTGTCCGGGGATACATAAGTGGTTTTCCCGCTTTCCCCATTGGAGGTGGTACCCGGAACACCTCCGCCATCATTGGTGTTCTCACTCTCATAAGTCTCCTCATGAGAAAGCATACCTTCATCTCTTCCGGAATTTGCATAATATTCTTTTACTGTCTCCTTATAATCGGAGAAATCCATACTCAGATGGCTGGTCACTGCCGCATCGTTATACTGCTTGGTTCCCAACAGCACCTTTTTTACCTGATTGGCGATCATGGATTCTGCCTGGTTCTGTAATTCCTGCATGGAATTGGCAATGCCTGCGGATGTGTAATCGTCACCGCCTGCAAACAGCAGATTGGAATCAGTATCCATAATGGTAATATTCGCCGTGGTATCATTCCGCAGCCATGTAGCAACACACTTTGCCAGCGCTGCTGCATTCGCGGATGTAAACGTACCATCCAGCTCCAGCTGGATGAATGCAGATGCTTCTTCGTTCTGTGCCGCCAGCGTTCCGTTATCCTTCGGGAAGCTTAAATGTACCTTAGCCGATTTTACAGCGCTCTGTGCCTCGATCGTCTGTGTAATATACTGCTCCAGATAGGAATTGTAGAGTCTCTCCTTATCGGTAGCGGTCGTAGACATGCTGTTCCCCAGATAATCATTCAGATTCAGGGCATCCGGTACATATCCGGCAGATCCGAGGGCCAGGTTAGCCGCACTCTGTTTGCTGCTCTCTACATCGATCTTCAGTCCGTCATTGGATTCTCTATGTGCGATCCCGGCACTGTCCAGCGTATCTATGATTTCTGACGCCTGTGCGGTAGTCTCGCAGGTAACCAATCGTACATACTGTGGTTTACTCATGACATACATGATGATCGCAAATGCAAAGATCACAACCGCAGCGGCTCCGATAATGATGCTCTTCTGTCTGGTTGTGAACTTATTCCACCATTCCAGTATTTTCGCAGGTATTTCTTTTAATTTGTCTGCCATTGCAGCTCTCTCCTCTTACGTCAAGTATAAAAAGGTATGATTTAGATCTGAATCTGCATCAATTCCTTGTAGGCTTCCATCACCTTATCGCGGATGGCTACGGTATACTGCAGTGCCGTAGAAGCCTTTCCCATGGCGATGGTAAGGTCATGTGTGTTGTCCGTCTCACCCAGTGCGAACCGGATCTTCTCATTTTCGGCATCTGAGAGATAGCTGTTGGTCGTCTTCACATTGTCGATTGCTGTGTTGAGAAAAGTCTCGAACATCGTGCCTTCTGCCTTCTTCTCCTTCTCCGCAAGCATTCCTGTCAGAGAGGTGGGAGACACCGTGGCTGTTCCGTTTACATTATTTAAAGCAGTAATCGCAGAAATATCCATTTTATAAACCATATCCTTCCTTACGTCGTATATTCCGGTCCGTTATGCAATGGGCCGTTCTCCGGATCCGTCAGCTTACTGACCGATCTCCAGTCCTTTCAGTGCCATGGATTTGCTGGCATTAAACGCCGTGGAATTCGCCTCGTAAGATCTGCTGGCATCGATCAGATCCGTCATTTCCGTGACAATATTCACATTCGGATATGTCACATATCCATTCTCGTCCGCATCCGGATGGGAAGGATCGTATACCATATTCATCTCCGTAGTGGTATCCTCGAAGATCTGGCTGACCTTAACACCGCTTCCGGAGTAGCCGCTGCTTACATTATGCAGCACCTGGCTGAAAGTCTGCTGCGGGTTCTTCTGCTGGAACGTAACGATTTTGCGGCGATACGGTGTACCATCCTCGGTTCTTGTGGTATTGGCATTGGCAACATTTTCGGAGATCACGTCCATACGCAGTCTCTGTGCTGTCAGTCCGGATGCCGTAACATCAAATGCTGAAAACATACTCATACGCTAATCCCTCACTTCATCACAGTCTGTAAATTGGTAAATTCCTGATTAATGCTGCTGATCAGTCCCTGGTATTTCAGCTGATTCTCTGCCAGCATCACATTTTCATTCTCGATATCCACATTATTGCCGTCCAGGCGGTAGGAATAATTGGCATAATCCACATACGCCCTGCCGCGGAGTCTGCTCAGATTGACATTGGCTACTTTATCATCCATGGACTGATAGCGATTATTGCCAAGAGCCTGCTGCAGTACCGACTCGAAAGCCACATCCTGTCTCTTATACCCCGGTGTATCTACATTGGCAATGTTATTGGAAATAGCTTCATTCCGTTGCCATGCAGCATCCGCGGCACGATTTAAAACATTAATATAATCAAACGCATTTGTCTGTATCATACTACCTCACATTCTACTGTTCCTTAAAAAATCGATTAAATCGCACAGGAACCGCTTCTACCATACCTACTCTACTTTATTATAAAGTATTTCGACAAAAACACAATACTAAAATTAAGAGAAGAGACTATTTTTCGCAATAGTCTCTTCTTCCTAATCTGTCGTTATTTTTGTACTTTTTACTTAATTTCTGCCATTCTGGCGCTTTAATTCTTCAATCTCATCAAACACGGCATCGTTCAATACCTTGATATACGTTCCCTTCATGCCGGAGGATCTGGACTCGATAACGCCGGCACTTTCAAACTTCCTTAAGGCATTGACAATGACGGATCTGGTAATGCCGACTCTGTCAGCGATCTTGCTCGCTACCAGGATTCCTTCCATACCGTTTAATTCATCAAAAATATGGGTAATGGCTTCCATCTCTGAGAATGACAGGGTGCTGACTGCGGATTTCACAACCGCTACCTTACGGCTCTCTTCCGCACTCTCTTCATTTACTGCCCGGAGCATTTCCAGTCCCACCACTGTAGTTCCATACTCGCAGAGAATAATATCATCGATGTCATACTGTTCGTCACACTTATAAATAAAGAGTGTTCCCAGCCTCTCACCGGCGATCTCGATGGGAGTGATGATTGCCTGGAACTTTCTCGTGTCGATATTCTCGAAACCAAGAGTCTCCAAGTTGACATTCTCCTTCGTGGACAACACACCAAGCAGTCTCTCATTTAACATCGGATCGATAAATCCGCCAATACTGTCATCCAAAAGCTCTGTGATGGGTTCGATTCCGTCGGATTTACCTACACCCAGCACCTTACCCTTCCTGCTGATCACCAGTACATTGGAATTCAGGATCTCACGCATTACCTTACAGATATCGCTGAATACCACTTTGCTGGAGTTATTATTGTGTAACAATTTACCGATCTTACGTGTTTTGTCCAACAATTGTACGCTACTCATCTATCTTCCTCCGTTTACACATACTACGAAACCACAAGATGTTATGCACATTGTAGCACATGTAATTTCAGATTACAATGGAAATAGCGCTAATTTATGAGAAAATTCTGACAGTATATAAAACTACTTCTCTTCCGTCGGTTTATTCTTCACATAACCGCATTGTTCGTCCATGCAGACCAGTTTGTTACCTTTTTCCAGCAGCAGCTTACCGCAGCGGGGGCATTTCTCTCCCGAAGGCTTCTGCCATACCATGAAATCACATTCCGGATTATCGATACAGCCGTAATATCTTCTGCCCTTCTTGGTCTTCTTCATAACAATATCTTTGCCGCACTTGGGACATGCCACGCCAATCTTCTCGAAATAAGGCTTGGTGTTGCGGCACTCAGGGAATCCGGGGCATGCCAGAAATCTGCCGTGAGGTCCGTATTTGATCACCATGCGTCTGCCGCACAGTTCACAGACTTCGTCGGATTCTTCATCCGCGATCGTCACCTCTGCCAGATCTTTCTCAGCTTTTTTCACTGCTGCATCCAGGTCCGGATAGAAGTTCTCCACAATGGTCTTCCACTTCACAGTGCCTTCTTCCACACCATCCAGCAAGGTCTCCATATTAGCGGTAAAATTTACATCCACGATGGCCGGAAATGCTTCCTTCATCATATGATTGACCACTTCACCCAGCTCCGTCACATAGATATTACGATTCTCCTTGGTAATATATCTTCTGGCGAGAATCGTGGTGATGGTAGGTGCATAGGTACTGGGACGTCCGATGCCCAGTTCTTCCAGGGCACGCACCAGACTTGCCTCGGTATAATGTGCGGGAGGTTGGGTAAAGTGCTGCTTCGGATCAAAATTTATAAATTCCAGTACACTGTTCTCATCCAGGTTGCCGCCCAGTACATTTTCCTCGTCCTTATCTTCCTCCTGGGTATAGACACTCATGAAACCATCAAAGCGCATTTTGGAGGCTGCCAGCGTAAAGATCTGATCCTTCGCCTGAATTTTCACTGAAGTCGTATCATACTGTGCTGCACTCATGCGGCTTGCTACAAAACGTTTCCAGATCAGCTGATACAGACGGAACAGATCTCTGGGCAGCTGTTCTTTGATGGCAATGGGCATACGGTTTAAATCCGTAGGACGGATGGCCTCGTGGGCATCCTGGATCTTCTGACCGTTCTTTTTTTCTGTATTTGCGGCAGCCTTGTACTTTTCACCGTAATGTGCATCGATGAACTGCGCAGCCTGTGCTTCCGCTTCTTCCGATACACGGGTGGAATCCGTACGTAAATAGGTGATCAGACCTACCGTACCTTCTCCCTTGATATCCACACCTTCGTATAACTGCTGCGCCAGACGCATGGTCTTCTGTGTGGAGAAATTCAGCACCTTGCTGGCTTCCTGCTGTAAGGTGGAGGTAGTAAAAGGAAGGGGTGCCTTCTTCACACGCTCGCCGTGTCGAACTTCCTTCACTTCGTATTTGGCACCCTTCAGGGAATTCATGATCTCATCAGCTTCTTCCTTGCTGCCGATCCCCTGCTTTTTCTCCGTAGTTCCGTAATATTTTGCGCAGATGGGCTTCTTCTCGCCCTTTACTTTCAAGTTCACATCCAGGGACCAGTACTCCTCCGGAATGAAGGCATTGATCTCATCCTCTCTGTCGCAGATGATCCGCAGAGCCACAGACTGTACGCGGCCGGCACTTAAGCCTCTCTTGATCTTCGCCCACAGAATAGGGGAGATCCGATAGCCTACCACGCGGTCTAACACACGTCTCGCCTGCTGGGCATCCACCAGATTCATATCGATCTCTCTGGCATGCTTTAAGGATTCCTTCACCGCACTTTTGGTGATCTCGTTAAAGGTGATACGATATACTTTTTTATCTTCCAGTTTCAAGGCATAGTATAAATGCCAGGAAATGGCCTCTCCCTCACGGTCCGGGTCGGTTGCGAGATATATCTTCTCTGCCTTCTTCACTTCCTTACGTAAGGATGCCAGCAAATCTCCCTTGCCGCGGATCGTAATGTATTTCGGTTCATAGTCATGTTCCACATCAATTCCCAGCTGACTCTTGGGCAGGTCCCTCACATGCCCCTGGCTGGCCATAACCTCATAATTCGCTCCCAAAAATTTTTTGATTGTCTTCACCTTCGCCGGTGACTCTACAATTACTAAATATTTTGCCATATATGCTCCCATCCATCCGTTTTCGCGGATATACGGCTTTCGGTTCCCGCCTCTTTGCCGCTTTTTCCCCATGATTTGAGTAATCGTGAACCACTATACAACAAAAAAATGGGAATGGCAAGAAAAATTTATAAAAAAAAGAGCCAAAAAGCAATCATTTCTGCTCTTCGACACTTTTCAGGGTTGGGCTATTCTATTAAAGAATAAGCAGCTGATAGGGGAATCGAACCCCTGTTTTCGCCGTGAGAGGGCGACGTCTTAACCGCTTGACCAATCAGCCAAAAAAACCGTACTTGCATAGTATAATGGAGTTGTCGAAAAAATGCAAGTACTTTTTTCAAAAATTTTAGGAACGTTCTGTCCCCAGCGCAAAAGCTCAGTGCCCGGACCATTCGCAAAAGCGTCTGCTGCGCAGCCGGCGCCGCTTGCGCGGCTCATCTTTTACTTCATGGATCGGGCGCTCCGCTCATACCGTGTGGAACACGCTGCTTTGTACGCAAGCGTCCACGCAGTGTGTTCTGCACGGTATGGCTGAGCTGTTACACCAGATCAAATATACTGATCTGATTGGACTCGGGCAGGTCTCCTAATAATCCTAACGAATCCATAAGGTCAATTATCGTCTTGGAAACCTTAGTTCTTTGACGAAAATCATCTTTGGAGAGGAACGGACCGTCCTTGGCAGCTTCCACAATGGCATCTGCCGCCTTCTCTCCCAGTCCGTCGATACTGTTTAAGGACGGCATTAATTTTCCATCCACAATCTGGAATGATCTGGACTGTGCACGGAAGATGTCGATGGGTTCAAATTCAAAGCCTCTTGCATACATCTCCTGCACGATACGCATATCACCCATAGCATCTTTTTCCTTATTAGAAAGAGTATCCTGTCGTTTTTTGTACTCTGCCATCACGCTCTCCAAGTGCCTCTGCCCCTGACACATGATCTCATAGGAAAATGCCTTGGCGCGGATACTGAAAAACGCACCGTAATAAGCTAACGGATAATGGATCTTGCAATAAGCGATACGCCATGCCATCATAACGTACGCCGCCGCATGTGCCTTCGGGAACATATACTCGATCTTCTGGCAGGATTCGATATACCACTGGGGTACGTCATGCGCCAGCATATCCGCTTTCCACTCTTCCCACATGGCACATTTTCCCTTCGCCACCATACCCTTACGTACTGCCTCCATGATCTTGAAGGACTTCTCCGACTCCACGCCCATCTGGATCAGATACAGCATGATATCATCACGGGTACAGATCGCCGTGGAAATAGTCGCCACGCCGCTCATGATCAGATCCTGCGCATTGCCCAGCCATACGTTGGTACCGTGGGACAGACCGGAGATACGCACCAGATCGGAAAACGCCTTGGGTTTCGCATCAATAACCATCTGCATAGCGAAGTCTGTACCGAACTCCGGAATGCCTAATGCTCCTAACTTTGTTCCACCGATCTGTTCCGGGGTGATGCCTAACGCGTCCGTGTTCTGGAACAGACTCATAACATCCTGTCCATCCAGCGGGATCGTCAAGGGATCTCTCCCCGTCAGATCCTGCAGCATACGGATCATGGTAGGATCATCGTGTCCCAGAATATCCAGCTTCAGCAGGTTATGGTCGATGGAATGGTAGTCAAAGTGTGTGGTTATGGTATCCGTGGTCATATCATTCGCCGGATGCTGTACCGGGGTGAAGGAGTTAATATCCTGCCCCAGAGGCAATACAACAATACCGCCGGGATGCTGACCGGTACTTCGCCGCACTCCGGTACATCCGGAAGCAATACGGTCGATCTCACTGGTCCGCTTATGAATGCCACGTTCTTCAAAATAATTCTTCACATAACCGAAAGCGGTCTTGTCCGCCAGGGTTGCAATGGTTCCGGCACGGAAAGTCTGTCCTGCGCCGAAGATAACCTCCGTGTATTTATGCGCCTTGGACTGGTACTCACCGGAGAAGTTCAGGTCGATATCCGGTTCCTTATCACCGTAGAAGCCGAGGAAGGTCTCGAAGGGGATGTCGTGGCCGTCCACCAGCATCCGGGTACCGCAATTGGGACAGTTTTTGTCCGGCAGGTCAAAGCCATCGTCCACGCTGCCGTCGGTGATGAACTCGCTGTGCTTGCACTTGGGGCAGCGGTAGTGGGGCGGCAGGCTGTTTACCTCCGAGATGCCGGAGAAATGCGCCACAGCGGAGGAGCCGACAGAACCACGGCTGCCCACCTGATAGCCGCCCGCATTGGAGTAGGCCACCAGCTTGACCGCAATGACGTACAGAACCGCGTAGCCGTGGCCGCAGATGGAGTCCAGCTCCTTTTGCAGTCGTTTTTCCACGATCTCAGGCAAGGGGTCGCCGTAATCCCGCTTGGCGTGCTCCCATGTGGCATCGCGGAGCTGCTGCTCTGCGCCCTCGATACTGGGCGGGTAGGTGCCCCGGGGGATGGCCCGCACGGTGTTGTCGATCATGGCCGCGATCTTGCGCGGGTTCTTGACCACCACCTCGTAGGCCTTCTCCTTGGGCAGATAGTAGAACTGCGCCAGCATATCCTGCGTGGTGCGGAAAAACAGCGGCGGCTGGTTGTCGGCATCCTTAAAGCCGTTGCCCGCCTGTAATACAGCGCGATAGATCGCATCCTCCGGCTCAGTAAAGTGCACGTCGCCGGTGGCAATGACCGGCTTGTGCAGATCTTCGCCCAGCTTGATGACGGTGCGGTTGAAGTCCTTGATGACCTCTTCGCTCTCCACCTTGCCCTCCCGCACCATATAGGCGTTGTTGCCCAGCGGCTGGATCTCAAGGATATCGTAATAGGCGGCGATCTTTTTTAGTTCTTCGTAGCTGGTGCCGTCCACGATGGCGCGGTACAACTCGCCTGCCTCACAGGCGCTGGTGAGCAGTAGGCCATCCCGGTACTTGTTCAGCAGGCTGCGGGGCACGCGAGGCTTTTTGAAAAAGTAGTTGACGTGTGCCTCGCTGACGATTTTGTACAGGTTCTTCAGACCCATCTGGTTTTTGACCAGAATGATCAGGTGGTAGTATTTCTTTTTCAGCACCTCACGGTTGCCGCCAAGACCGGTGTTGATTTCGCTGACCTTCGTCACCTCTTTTTCCGCTAAGTCGTTCAGCATCACGCAGAAGATGCGTCCCAGTGCAGCGGAGTCCTCGCAGGCGCGGTGCGCCTCGTAGGCGGGCAGTTCCAGATGCTTATTGATGGTGCCCTGCTTATAATTGTGCAGGCCCGGGTACATAGTCTGCGCCATGGTCAGGGTGTCAATATAGGTAGGCTCCAGCTTGATGCCGCTGCGCTTGGCAGCTGCCCGCAGAAAGCGCATATCAAAAGCGTGGACATTGTGCCCCACCAGAATGCGGTCACCTGCAAAGGCAAGGAAGGCTTCCAGCGCTTCCTTTTCGCCGGGGGCGTCCGCTACCATCTCGTTGGTGATGCCGGTCAGCTCGGTGATCTTGGGGGTGATAGGCTTACCAGGCTTGACGAAGGTATCAAACTCCTCCACCACCTCGCCATTGCGGATGATGACCGCGCCGATCTCGGTAAGGTACTCTACCCCGGGGTCAAGACCGGTGGTCTCGGTGTCAAACACGCAGAACTCGCCGTCCAGCGGCTGATCCTTTACGCCGTAAACGCAGGGCACCATGTCGTCCACAAAATAGGCTTCGCACCCGTAGATGAGCTTAAAATCCGGGTCCTTTTTGTGGATGTCATCGGCTGCCAGCATGGCTTCCGGATAGCCCTGACACACGCCGTGGTCGGTGATGGCAATGGCGGGGTGTCCCATGCGGTGCGCCAGCTTGACGATGCCGCCGGGGTCGCAGAAGCCGTCCATGCTGGAAAGCTTGGTATGCAGATGCAGCTCCACCCGCTTTTCCGGGGCGGTATCCTCCCGCTTTTTGCGCTCCACGATCAGCACATCGTAGGGGTACACGATGTAGTCGTGCTCGTATTTATCGTAGGAGCAGTCGCCACGCACAATGACCGTGCTGCCCTTGCCAATGCCCTCCCACTTGGAGCAGTCCTCCCCTTCCTGTGCGCGGACTTTCAGGTTGATTGAGCCGGTATAGTCGGTGATGGACACGGTGTAGATCTTGCGGTAGTTGCCCTTGACCTCGGTAAAGAACACATCGCCCCAGATCATGCACTTGCCGCCCTCGCCGCCCAGATCCTTGAGGGGGGTAAGGTTTTTGGGGGTGAACATTTTGCCGTGGAAGATGATAACCGGCTTGTCGGTAAGGTTGAGCCCCTCCACCTTGATAGACGGTGCGGTGTTCTTTTTCTCAAATTTGACCACCGGCGGTGCAATCTTGCGTTCCAGCTTTTCCTCCATCTGCTGCTGCTCCGCCGCAGTCACTGCGCTTTGCAGCGTCACCTTGGGGGTAACGCCGGTATGCTCGGCAATACGCTTTGCAAGCAGTTCCTCAAAGCCCATCTCCTGCAAAAACTTTGTGCCGTGGCACACCCCCACCGTGATATTCTGCCCGGTGATGGTAATGCTGCTCCTGTCCAGAAAGCCGTTGATGGGCACACCGTCCCGCTTCATGTCCTCCAGCAGGATGCGCAAAGCGTGCTCGTCCAGCATGGCATAGCCGAACAGGTTCTTGATCTTCAGTTCAAAGCCCTCGTAGTCCGGCTGCAGGGAAGCAAGCAGCCGGGCGCAGAGATTCTGGTCCAGCGGGGCGGCGCTGCGCAAAGTAAACTCGACCTGCCGGTCCTGCCGCAGCATCCGGGCGTGCTCCACGATCACCTGCCCGAAGCAGGCCGCAAAATCCGGGTCCGCCATAAACTGCGGCCACAGCTGGGAAACAAGTGGTTTCACAAATGGTACTCCTTTTTGGTGGGTTCTTTACAGCACAAACTGCCGCACCCATTTTTGCGGGTGTGGCAGTAGGAAAAAGAATGCTTACAATTTATAGATCTCGTCCATGAACTGATCCAGAATGTTATCGCCGGTCAGCTTTTTGATGGGCTTGCCGTGGATGAACAGCACGGCCTCGCCCTTGCCGCCCGCAATGCCGATATCGGCTTCGCGCGCCTCGCCGGGACCGTTGACGACGCAGCCCATCACGGCCACCTTGATGGACTTTTTGTAGCCCTGCAGCCGCTTTTCCA
>OHEG01000965.1_pt1 | contig 12521 bp, 8 predicted proteins | sample 1567181 | NCBI WGS metagenome assembly OHEG01 (sample SAMEA3879534, study PRJEB24766) | human gut metagenome | biome: human-associated habitat; feature: feces | place: USA | collected 1985/1987 | reverse complement strand
AGATCTTCGAGTCCGGACTGGGCATCTCCCTGTTCCGCGACAACTCCACCCGTACCCGCTTCTCCTTCGCCTCCGCCTGCAACTTCCTCGGCCTCGAGGAGCAGGTTCTCGACGAGAAGAAGTCCCAGATCGCCCATGGCGAGACGGTCCGTGAGACAGCCAACATGGTCTCCTTCATGGCCGACGTCATCGGCATCCGCGACGATATGTACATCCATCAGGGCCACGAGTACCAGAAGACGTTCATGGACGCTCTGGAGGAAGGCTACCGCGACGGCATTCTTGAGCAGCGTCCGACGCTCGTCAACCTGCAGTGCGACGTCGACCATCCGACGCAGTGCATGGCCGATATGCTGCACGTCATCCACTACTTCGGCGGCGTTGAGAACCTGAAGGGCAAGAAGGTTGCCATGACCTGGGCCTACAGCCCCAGCTACGGCAAGCCGCTGTCCGTCCCGCAGGGCGTTATCGGCCTGTTCACCCGCTTCGGCATGGACGTCACGCTGGCCCATCCGGAAGGATACGATGTGTTCCCCGAGGTTGAAGAGATCGCCCGCAAGAACTGCGAGAAGTACGGCTCCAAGTTCCACAAGACCAACTCCATGGCTGAGGCCTTTAAGGATGCCGATATCGTCTATCCGAAGTCCTGGGCTCCGTTCAAGGCGATGGAAAAGCGCTCCGAGCTGTACGTCAAGGGCGACCAGAAGGGCATCGACGAGCTCGAAAAGGAACTGCTGGCGCAGAACGCCGAGCATAAGGACTGGACCTGCTCCGAAGAGATGATGAAGCTGACGAAGGACGGCAAGGCTCTGTACCTGCACTGCCTGCCCGCTGACATCTCCGGTCTGTCCTGCCCCGAGGGCGAAGTCGACAACTCCGTGTTCGACCGCTATCTGGTGCCTCTGTACAAGCAGGCTTCCTACAAGCCGTACATCATTGCCGCTATGATCTTCCTGGCTCAGGTCAAGGACCCGGTCAAGGCTCTGATGGACCTCGACTCCGCTGACAGCAAGCGCAAGATGTTCTGATTCGCTTCTGAACCTACACAAATAAGCATATGGCAGGAGCGCCGCTCCTGCCATTGCAGTATCAAGAGGAATTATAAAATGGCTAAAAGAATTGTGATCGCTCTGGGCGGCAACGCTCTGGGCAAAAATCTTGAAGAGCAGATGCAGGCTGTCAAGACGACGGCCAGCGCCATCGCAGACCTGATCGAAGACGGCCACGAGGTCGTCATCGCGCACGGCAACGGCCCGCAGGTCGGCATGATCCAGAACGCGTTCGCCGCTTACCACAAGCAGCAGGCCAAGAGCGACATCATGCCCCTTTCCATGTGCGTAGCCATGAGTCAGGGCTACATCGGCTACGATCTGCAGAACATGATCGGCGAGGAGCTTGACCGCCGGGGCCTCGGCATCCACTGCGCGACTGTTCTGACGCAGGTCGCCGTCGACCCGGCCGACCCCGCGTTCCAGCATCCGACCAAGCCCATCGGCGCGTTCATGACCGAGGAAGAGGCCAAAAAGCTCGCCGCCGAAAAGGGCATCGACGTCGCCGAGGACGCAGGCCGCGGCTGGCGTCAGGTCGTCGCAAGCCCGCGCCCGAAGGAGATCGTTGAGATCGCCACGGTCAAGGCGCTTATGAACGCGAAGCACGCTGTTATCGCTGCCGGCGGCGGCGGTATCCCGGTCGTGTGGGAGGACAAATACCACCTCAAGGGCGTGCCCGCCGTCATCGACAAGGACTTCGCCTCCGAGTGCATGGCCGAGCAGCTTGACGCCGATATGCTCATCATCCTGACAGCTGTCGAGAAGGTCGCCATCAACTTCGGCAAGCCCGACCAGAAGAATCTGGACGAGCTGACCCCGGAGGAGGCCCGCAAGTACATGGCCGAAGGCCAGTTCGCCCCCGGCTCCATGCTGCCGAAGGTCGAAGCGGCTGTCAAGTTCGCCGAGTCCAAGCCCGGCCGTACCGCCCTCATCACCCTCCTGGAAAAAGCCAAGGACGGCATCGAAGGCAAGACCGGCACCGCGATCCATCTGTAAGATACCCGCAAAGCGCCCTTCTTCCGAAGGGCGCTTTGGTTTATAAATCCGCGCACAGGCCCGATTCAGCGCGCTTGACAAATCGGAAGAGTCTGATATAATGAAAATAACCAAGGCCCCTTCCGCAAGAACGGTTTGGCCTCGGATCAAGTTAGCGTTTCAAGAAATCTCGAAACCGTCACTTTGCCGAGTGGCGGTTTCGGCCATTTATGCGGATGGTGACCGTGAGCCCAAAAATATGGAACGTGATCGTAATCGGCATAAACATCCCTCCTTTCGGAGGAGGCCAAACCGCCCGTCTGCGTCGGGAGCCTTGGGGTTCGATAAGAACCGCCTTTATTTTATCAGACCAGTCGAAAAATGTCAATTCGTCCCCGTTTCCGTGCGCTTGACAGATCAAGGATCATAGCAGAATTTCGGATATACGCGTATATTGCAGCAAGGGAAGGCCGCACGGCCTTCCCTCGTTTTATCCGTTTTTCGGTTCTGCCGGCTTTGGCTTGACGCGGGCGAATCTGCGGCGGCGGGCGCGGTGTGGGCGGGGCTTCTGGCTGAGCGCGGCATAGCTCTTTGCGACCTGCTCGGTCGGCTCGTAGACCAGCCGGCTGACGCGCAGCGCACCGTCCTCCTGCGCCAGCCGGATACGGATGTAAAATTCACCGTCCGCCTCGCATCTGGCGCGGGACAGATACCGCCGTCCCTGCTGCGGATACCATTTTCCCGCCGTCATCTGCCCGCCGCAGACAGGGCAAAGGTTCTCCTGCCCGCTCATCGCGCCGAGCGCGGCGGTCTTGTCAGCGTAGCCGTGGAACACGGCCCGCTGCACGCAGCCGGGCAGCTCAGCGCCGTGGAATCCGTTTTCGTGCGCCTGCACGGCAGCCTCATACGCGGCGATGCCCTCCGCGAGACGCAGCTTCTGGCAGACGAGCGCCGTATGATACGCGTCGCCCAGCGCGTCGTGCGCGGCACGGGTGGGCGCAATGTCCATCATCTGCATGGCCGTCGACAGCGCCTTCTGCGCGCCGGAGCCGTCGGTCTGCGCGTTGAAGATCAGCTGCGCGTTGTACCAGCGCGCCGTCCATCCGCTCTCCAGACCGAACACCGCGAGATTTTCCCGCAGGATCGTGATATCGTCAAAGCCCCACGTCAAAAACACGCAGTCCTCGCCGCACCACGCGGCAAACTGCGCGGCGGCCTCCGGAAAGCTCACGCCCTTTTCGCGCAGCAGACTGTCGCGGATACCGGTCAGCGAGGCGACCTTGCGGTTCATTTTCTTAAAATATTTGGGCCGGATGAGGATCTGGAACTCGTCCGCGACCTGCTGCTCCTGCGTCATGCGCACAGCGCCGATCTGCACGATCTCGCCGCGCATCGGCGACGGCAGCGCCTTTTTCGCGCTGTATGACCCCGGCCACGGCTGGTTCCACTCCATATCCAGAATAATATACTGCATAGCGTCAAACTCCTTCATGTCTAACAGCTATGGTATCACAAACTCGGCAGACTGTAAACAATAAAACCGCGTCTGCATAGAATATGCCAGTAAATCAGGGAAGGCAGGAACCAGCATATGCCATTTTTATTCTTGAGTCCGTCCACGCAGTATTTCAATCCCTACATCACGACCGGCGACGAGCGCTATTGGATGAACGCGCTGGCCGATGAGATGACGCCGTATCTGCACGCAAGCGGCATCACCGTCACGCGCAACGACCCGGACGGCAGCGCCGCGCAGTCCATCCGCGATTCCAACGCATCCCGGCAGGATTTCCATCTGGCGCTGCACTCGAACGCCGCGCCGCAGGCGCTGTCAGGCCGTCTGCGCGGCGTGGACATTTACTATTATCCGACGAGCGAGGCCGGGCTTCGCATGGCGAACATTCTGGTCGACAATATCAAGCCTATCTACCCACTTCCCGACCGGGTGCAGGCGCGCTCGTCCACGATCATCGGCGAGCTGCGCCGCACACGGGCTCCGGCGGTTCTGACCGAGCTGGGATACCACGACAACACAGAGGACGCGAACTGGCTGACGGGCAATCTGGACGCGATTGCGCGGGCGCTGGCCCTCGGCGTGACGGAGTATTTCGGCGTTCCGTTCCTGACGCCGGGCAGCGAATTTGATGCCGAGGCCGCAGGCGAAAACGGGTATATGGCGCTGCGCTCCTTTCCGCAGACGGACGCGGAGGTTCTGGCACAGATCCCGAACGGAACAGCCGTTACGGTGCTCGGAGACTTCAATGGCTGGTACACCGTCCGCGCAGGCGATCTGTACGGCTTCGCCTCCATCGCCGAGGTCCAGCTTGGCGTCATGCCGCTGGGCGAATGACGAACCGGCCCGCAGGTCACAGCCTGCGGGCCGGAGTTTATTTCGCGTTCTTCTGATTGTTCTGCGCCAGAATGCGCTCGATCTCGGCCTGCGCGGTGTAGACCTCATCGTGGAAGTGCTGGGCGGAAATACGCTCGGCCCCGTGGCCGAGGATGATGAGCTGCTCAAGATTGTCGCTCGTCGCCACGCGGACGCGGCGGCGGCCGCGAAGCTCAAAGCTCAGGCGCTCGATATACTGATCCGCCGTCTCCGCCTGCCGGGTATAGACGATGTGGATGTTGTGGTATTTTTCCACAGACCCCAGCCCCTGCGGCACCTTGTACGCGTCAAAGACCAGAATGAGTGTGCAGCCGCGGTAGCCCTGATAATTGCACAGCAGGTTCATGAGCACGTGCCGCGCCGTGTCGAGGCTCGTGCGGGCCAGCTCCTTCAGCTCGTCCCACGCAAACAGGATGTTATAGCCGTCGACCAGCAGGAAATCATCCGCCGGGCCGAGGCTTTGCAGAAATTCGCGCTTGTCCTCGCTGCGCAGCATCATCTGCGGCAGCACATCGCGGCGGCGGATCGCGCCGTAGGTGCGCTCAAAGATCGCCAGCAGCTCCTTTTCCAGTTCCGGCGCGCCGCCGGGCGCAACGGATTTTACGATCCGCTGCGGCTCCTGCCGCGCGGGGCCTCCGAGCCGAAGCAGCGGCAGATGCGCCGCCGCGTCCACGTCCTGCCACTTGACCTCGTAACCCGCGCCGTGCGCGCAGAACACGGAGCCTGCCGGATTTTCCAGATCGCGCGCTGGGTCGTAGCCCAGCTCTTTTACGATCTGCTCCTGCTCCCGGCAGAGCCGGTAGCCGCTGACGCGCAGCTGGATGCGTCCGCGGCCCCTTGTATAGGCCGTAAGCTCCGTCTGATACTCCCGCAGCAGCCGCACAGGCGCGCTTCCGCGCAGAATGGTCTGTTCCCCTTCCTGCTCCGGCGGCTCATATTCGCCCTGCATCCGCTGGATATCCGTGATCGCCCGGCCCACGCTCGGCGCGGGCAGCTCCATGCGGAACGCGTACCACGGTTCGAGCAGCACAGACTGCGCCTTCATGAGGCCCTGCCGCACGGCGCGGTAGGTCGCCTGCCGGAAGTCGCCGCCCTCCGTGTGCTTCAGATGCGCCTTGCCGGAGACGAGCGTAAAGCGGATATCGGTGATCGGCGCGCCGGTCAGCACGCCCCGGTGGGCCTTTTCCGCCAGATGCGCCAGGATCAGCCGCTGCCAGTGCAGCGCCAGCGTGTCCGTCGGGCACATGGTGTCAAATTGCAGGCCGGAGCCGGGCTCTGCCGGCTCCATCAGCAGATGCACCTCGGCATAGTGCCGCAGCGGCTCATAATGCCCCACGCCCTCGACCGGCGCGGCGATCGTCTCAAGATAAACGATGTTCCCCGCGTCAAATGAAACCTTCAGCCCGAAGCGGCTTTCGATCAGCTTCTGCAAAATCTCCATCTGCACCGGCCCCATCAGCTGCACGCGGATCTCGCGCAGCAGCGCGTTCCAGACCAGATGCAGCGCGGGATCCTCTTCTTCGAGCACACGCAGCTGTCCATACGCCAGCGCCGCGTCCGTGCCGTCCTCTAAGAGCAGGCGGTATTCCAGAACCGGCTGCAAAACCGGGGCCTGCGCCGCCGTCTCCCGGCCCAGCACATCGCCCGGCATCGTTTTGCTCAGACCCGTCACGGCGCAGACCGTCCCGGCGGGGGCCTGCTGCAAAAGCGTAAATTTACTGCCGGAATAGAGCCGGAGCTGGTCGGCCTTTTCCTCCCAGTCCTCGCCCGAGAGCGTCTGCTTGACCGTGAGCGTTCCGCCCGTGACCTTCAGAAACGTCAGCCGCGCACCCTTTTCATCGCGTGCGATCTTGAATACGTGCGCGCCGAACTCCGCGCCCCGCGCAGGCTCGTCCACGAACCGGCCCAGCGCGTCCAGAAGCGCGTCCACGCCCGTCTGCCGCAGCGCGGAGCCGAACAGGCACGGGAACACCCGCCTGTGCGAGACGAGCGGCGCGATCTGCGCGTCGGAAAGCGTGCCGGAGGCGAGATAGTCCTCCATCAGCGCCTCGTCGGACAGGGAAAGCTCCTCGTAGAGCTGCGCCTGCGGCTGCGAAAAATCAATACAGCCCTCGTCCAGCTCCGCGCGGACAGCGGCAAGCAGCGCGTCCCGATCCGCCGTCTCCATGTCCATTTTGTTGAAGAACAGAATGACCGGCACCTGATAGCGCCGCAGCAGCCGCCAGAGCGTGACGGTGTGACTCTGGATGCCCGACGGGCCGCTGATAATGAGCACGGCGCAGTCGAGCACCTGCAGCGTCCGCTCCATCTCGGCAGAAAAATCCACATGGCCCGGCGTGTCGAGCAGCGTCAGCGTGCAGCCGGGCAGCGGAAGAACGGCCTGCTTGGAAAAGATCGTGATGCCCCGGCTGCGCTCCTGCGCGTCGGTGTCGAGAAACGTATCGCCGTGGTCGACGCGGCCAAGCGTGCGGATGACGCCTGCCCGGTAAAGCATGGCCTCCGACAGCGTCGTCTTGCCCGCGTCCACATGGGCAAGCAGCCCCACGCAAAGCCGTTTTTCCGTCCGTTCCGTTCCCTGTGCGTTCATTGCCGTTCTCCGTTCGTTATGATCTGGGAGAATTATAGCACAAAAACGAAAAACCGCCAAGAGGGACAGGCAGACACATGAGGAGACTGTGCGGATATGCCATTGCCTTTTTCGGGGAAATGCACTATAATGTTTATAACTATGTAAATTGGGAAGGAGGCGGCTGCGGTGCTGCCGGAGGGTTTTGAGGCGCGGATGCGTGCGCTTTTGGGAAGCGAATATGAGGACTTTCTCGCGTCCTTTGACCGGCCGCTCTGCACCGGTCTGCGGAGAAATCCGCTCAAAACCGGCTTTACGGGCGATCTGTCGCGGTTTTCGCTCTCTCCCGTGCCGTGGTGCCCGACGGGGTTTTATTATGCCGCGGTCTCCCGGCCCGGATTGTCGCCGTATCACGCGGCGGGGCTTTATTATCTGCAGGAGCCGAGCGCCATGGCCCCGGCGGAGCTTTTGGACCCGCAGCCGGGCGAGCGCGTGCTCGATTTGTGCGCGGCCCCCGGCGGGAAATCGACGCAGCTGGCGGGCAAACTCCGGGGAAAGGGGCTTCTGGTCTGCAACGAGATCAACGCCAAGCGCGCGAAAATTCTTTCCGGGAATATCGAGCGGCTGGGCATTTCCAACGCGCTGGTCCTGAACGAGCACCCGAAGCGGCTGGAAGAGCGCTTCGCGGGGTATTTTGATAAAATTCTCGTCGACGCCCCCTGCTCCGGTGAGGGGATGTTCCGCAAGGAGGAGGCCGCCGTCACCGACTGGACGGAGGACACGAACGCCATCTGCGCCAACCGCCAGCTGGAGATTCTGACCTCCGCCGCAGCCATGCTCCGCCCCGGCGGGCGGCTGGTTTACTCCACGTGCACGTTCTCTCCTGTGGAAAACGAGGGCGTGATCTCGGACTTTTTGTGGAAAAATCCCGATTTTTCTGTAGAAAAGCCGGACGTGCCGTTCTTTTCTCCCGGCAGACCCGATTGGGTGGCGAATCCCGCGCCGGGATTGGAAAAAACGTTCCGCCTCTGGCCGCATAAGCTTTTGGGCGAGGGGCACTATGCCGCCGTGCTCCGCCGGGCGGGGGACGAAGCGCCTGCGGCGCTTTCACCGGAACCCGCGGCCAAATGCCCGCCGGAGCTTGCGGCGTTCCGCAGCCAGACCGGCGCCGCGCTGCCGGAGGGGAAGCTGCTGCGGTTCGGGGACGTGTGCTATCTCGTCCCGCAGGCGCTGCCGGAGGTAAAGGGGCTGCGGGTGCTGCGCGCGGGGCTGGAGCTTGGCGCAGTCCTGAAAAACCGCTTTGAACCCGCACACGCGTGGGCGCTGTGGCTGGAAACGCTGGAAAGCAGCGTCTCGCTTGAAGAATCCGACCCGCTGCTTGCCCGGTATCTGTCCGGCGACGTGCTGCCGTCCGGCAGGCGCGGCTGGACGCTCGTGCAGGCGGACGGGCTTTCGCTCGGCTGGGCAAAGGGCGACGGAAGCCAGCTCAAAAATCACTATCCGAAGGCGCTTCGCCGCCCGGTTTAAAAACAGGAGGATGCACTATGGCAAAGACAGTCCTGATCGTAGAGGATGAACGCGCGATCGTGGAGATCCTGAAATTCAATCTCAAGCGCGAGGGCTATGAAACGCTTGAGGCGCTTGACGGCCAGACGGGCCTGCAGCTTGCGCAGACGGAGGACCCGGATCTGATCTTACTGGATGTCATGCTGCCGAAAATGAACGGCTTTGACATCTGCAAAACGCTCCGCGGCGAAAACCGCACCACGCCCATCATCATGCTCACGGCCCGTGAGGAGGAGATGGACAAGGTCTTCGGCCTTGAGACCGGCGCGGACGACTATATGACCAAGCCCTTCTCCATGAAGGAGCTGATGGCCCGCGTCAAGGCGAACATCCGCCGCCGCAGCATGGAATACGCTTCCGCGCAGGCCTCCGGCACGGCAAATACCGTTGAGGCAAATGGCCTGTGCCTGAACCCCGAAACCTATCAGGTGACGAAAAACGGCACGCCGGTCGAGCTGACGCAGAAGGAATATGACCTGCTGTCCTACCTCATCCGCGAACGCGGAAAGGTCTTCTCCCGGGAAGATCTCATGCAGCGGGTATGGAATTATGACTATTACGGGGATATGCGCACGGTCGACGTGACCGTGCGGCGGCTGCGCGAGAAGATCGAGGACGACCCCGGTAAGCCCCAGTATATCCTGACCCGGCGCGGCGTCGGCTATTATTTCGCGGGATAACGCAGCTTCCCGCGCGAGAAAGGAGGGGCGGCCATGCGGTCCCTGCGCATGAAGATGGTCATGATCATGGTGATCCTGATCCTGGCCCTGATGCTGACGACAGGCGCGTTTTTGATGAGCGGCGTCGGCAATTTCTATGTGTCCCAGTTCTATGAGCAGATGGAGGGCACGTTTACCCCGGAATTCATCGCCCAGCTGCAAAGGCTCTCGGCGGAGGACAACGCCCCCGCGCAGATGAAGGAACTTCTCATGGCGCAGGCCGGGCTTGGCATCGATATCACGGGCCGCAACGTCTACATTCTTGACCAGACCGGCTCCGTGCTCGACAGCTCGAACCAGCGCACCACGGTCGTGATGACGCAGAACATTCTGTCCGCCATGAACGGCGAGGTCGGGCAGAGCAGCTCGGTCACGAACGATTATATGGATCTGGCCGTCCCCGTCGAGTCGGACGGCGCGCAGTATATCGCCTACATCCGCGACAACCGCGCCACGGTCGACGCGCTGACGAGCGAGCTGCTGATCATCATCCTGCGCGCGCTGGCGCTGGGTCTGGTGATCTGCGTGATCTTGTCGTTCCTGCTGTCGCAGATTCTGATCACACCCATCCGCGCGCTGACCGTCGGGACGAAACGCGTCGCGGCGGGAGATTTCGCGAACCGCGTCACGGTCGACAGCCGCGACGAGATCGGCGATCTGACCCGGAACTTCAACCACATGGCAAAGGTCCTGCAGGACACGATCTCCGAGGCGGAAAACGAGCGCAACAAGCTCTCGACGCTGTTTCTGCACATGACCGACGGCGTCGTGGCCTTCAACGCCTCCGGCAGCGTCATCCACTATAACCCTGCCGCCACACAGATGCTCGCGCAGAATCTGTCCGGTCAGACGACCTTCGACGAAATTTTCTCGAAGGAAGCCGAGCTTGACACGCTCCTGACCCTGCGCAGACCGCAGTATATCGAGGCGCAGAAGACCGTCGGCGAGCGTGAACTGGAGCTGTTCATGGCCCCGTTCTCGTCCGACCACGCGCAGGGCGGTGTGCTCGTCGTCATCCACGACGTCACCGAGCAGCGCAGGAGCGAGCAGCTCAAGCGCGAATTCGTCGCCAACGTCTCGCACGAGCTGCGAACGCCGCTGACCAATATCAAATCCTACGCCGAAACGATCGTCGACACCGGCGACGAGCTGCCGCCGGAGCTGCGCTCGAATTTCATGAACGTCATCATCAGCGAGGCCGACCGCATGACCCGCATCGTGCAGGATCTGCTCACGCTCAGCAAGATCGATTACGGCAAGATGGAGATGAACATCTCCCGGTTCCCGTTCCTCAAAGCCGTGCAGAATGTCTACGACGCGGCAAAGCTCAACGCCGAGCAGAACCACCACCACACCATGACGCTCACCTGCGAGGGGGACATTCCCGACGTCAACGGCGACCGGGAGCGCATCGAGCAGGTCATTACCAACATCGTCTCCAACGCTGTCAAGTATACGCCCGACGGCGGCAAAATCGACATGACCGTCGGCACGAGCGGCAAAAACGTCTTTGTCCGCGTGGCCGACAACGGCATCGGCATCCCCGAAAAGGATCTGCCGCGCCTGTTTGACCGGTTCTACCGTGTGGACAAGGCGCGTTCGCGCGAATCCGGCGGCACGGGCCTCGGCCTTTCCATCGCGCAGGAGATTTTGAACCAGCACAAGGGCAGCATTGAAATTTCGTCCAAATACGGCAAGGGTACCTCGGTCCTCATCACCATGCCCGCCGCGGAGGCGCAGGCATGAAGCAGAAACGAAGACATGGCCATGGCCAGAGGCTGCTGGAAATCGGAAAGGACATTCTGATCGTGTTTCTCGTGCTGGTCAATGTGACGCTTGCGATCATGTGCCTGCCGACAAAGACGCTCACGCAGACCAAATGGCTGGCAAGCGCGCTGCGCCCGTTTGCGGGGCTGTTCGGCCTCAATGAAGCGGAGCTGACCTATACCGCGCCTGCCACCGGCAGCGCGTTCATCGGCGCAGCGCAGCCCGTCGCCGTCACGCTGAGCACCGAGGCAGGCAGGCAGAGCGCACAGTATGACTTTGCCGCCCTCGATACGCTCTACGGGCAGTACGGAGGGCTGCTTGCGCAGGCGCTCGAAAGCGCCGAGACGCCGCAGGCGTGCGCCGAATCGGCGTTTTATGCCGCTTTGCGGAAGCCCGGCGCGGCCTTCTGCTTCCCGGGACAAATTTCCCCCGCCGTGCTTGGCGCATGGCTGAACGTGCGCGCGCCGGAGGGCGCGGACGCGCAGTGGTACGTGCTGGCGCTGGACGGAGAGACGGTTCAGCTGTATCTGCTGGGCGACGGCTGCTATCGCGCGCAGACGGCGCTTTCCGCCGAGACGCTTGCGGCCGAGCTTTCCGCCGCCGTCCCGGACGGCAGCTTCTTCGCGTTTGAATCGGACGACGCGCCCTACAGCGCGCTCGATCCGCTCTCGCTCATCAGCGCGTCAAGCGCCGCCGTCTGCACCGGCCTCGGCACGAACCCGTGCGACGCGCGATTTATTTCCGCCCTCGCAACCCAGATCGGCATCAACCCTTACGGCGACGCACGCTTCGTCGGAAACGACGGCACGACGTCCTTTACCGAAACCGGCCTGCGCCTGCGCGTGAGCGCGCAGGGCAGAATTGAACTGCAGATCCTCCAGCCGGACGACCGCTTCCAGAGCGCGTCGGCAGGCGCGCTTGACCGCATCGAGGCTGCGCGCAGCCTCCTCAGCCGCCTGACCGGTGACAGCTACGGCGAGGCGCGGGTCTATCTGCAAAGCTATCGGGCCGACGGCCAGAGCGCCGTGTGCACCTTCGGCTATTATCTGTCCGGCATCGAGATCGCACCGCGCGGCGCGATCGAGCTCCGCTTCGACGGCACGCAGATCACGAACGCCTCCGTCCTGTACCGCAGCTACACGGCCTCGTCAACGCCCGCAGCGCTCCTGCCCGCCGCGCAGGCAGCCGCCTGCCTGCCGAAGGGCGGCACGCTCCGCCTTCTGTACGCCGAAGGCACCGGCGGTGAACTCACCGCCGGGTGGGAGACGGAGTAAGCGTGATATGCACCCGCCCGCGATATGCGGGAGCGCCTGAGAGGTCGCAGCAGGTAATTGCGAAAAGCGATAGTCCGATGCGAATCCGCAGGCTTTTCGCTGTTAATCGTAGGGGTCGATGCCCACATCGACCCGGCAGAACGCACCGTTTCTGCGGGAATCTTAGGGTGTATCTGAAAACTCCCAACGCACCCGGACAGCGGGCCTTTTTGCGGT
>OHEG01000963.1_pt1 | contig 12526 bp, 10 predicted proteins | sample 1567181 | NCBI WGS metagenome assembly OHEG01 (sample SAMEA3879534, study PRJEB24766) | human gut metagenome | biome: human-associated habitat; feature: feces | place: USA | collected 1985/1987 | reverse complement strand
TCTTTGCTATTGGTCATACATAAAAGGCTTGTTTTGACCCCGGCATCATGTCATTAAGATAAGACTGCACAAAGAACAAGGCAGCTACTGTAAGTAAGCGAAAAGGCTTATTTTTGTGGTAGCTGCCCTTTTTGCGCACGACAAAAGAATGACATTGCTCATAGAGGGAGCATATCAGTATGGCTATCCGCCCGTTTAAGATTATCTCGTTGCCCGAATCAAGGACTGCGTTTTCAGTAAAAGTGCGGCCAGCGCACGGTGATCTTCCCGCTCCGTCCACCATTGGGGCATCAGAAATTGTAGAACCTGCTCTGTCCATAGATAGTCCTGATGGGTCAAAATATGCTGCTCCAACCCTTGACACAGTCGGGAATAAGCGGAGCGAACCGTTTCACAGGTGGAATCATGGTCAACATACCGCCCGATAAAGCCGCATAAAATGGCCGCTTCTTCCCCGGTATAGTTCTGCATCACGTTTTCCCTCCCATCACACACGATGGGTATTGTACCATACCAGACCGGCAAAGGAAAGGCAAATCTTTTCATTCCGTGTAGTACACGGGGCGTCCTATGGAGGCAAAGCCGCTTGCGCCGGTAACGACCACATTGTTATAGCCGCTGGCGCAGTGGATAACAAGCAATTCTCCGTTTGCGTCCCTGCCGCCAATGATGCCCACATGGGAATTATCCGGGTAGAACACCAAGTCACCGGGCTGTGCGTCCGCCCACGGAATATCGGTGCAATAGCTGTGCTGCATGGTGGCTTCTCCGCCGTGGCCGATGACATAGCTGCCGTTTGTGGCGTTATAAAACACCCAATCAACAAATCCCGAGCAGTCCAGTCCGTAGGGCCGATAGGTGCCGGTGGTGGAGTTGCCCGCCGCCGTGACCTGCCGCAGCTCGCCCCACCGGATGTCCCAGCCGATCACAAGGGATTTTCCTCCCCAAAAATAATTCACCTTGCCGACAAGAGAACAGGCTGTGCGGATCACCGCTTCACGCTCTGGCGGCAGATCTTCCGGCAGATTGCGGAGCAGCGCAGCCGTATCCCCGCTGACGGAGTACACATCCTCGATCAGCTCCCGCAGAAGGTCGCGCTGCTCCAACAGCTCGTCCAGCGCCGCATTCTGATTGCGATTGAAGTGATACGCTGTTTTCATCTCCTCTGCCGTTTTTGCGGCAATGGTGATGTAGAGCTTTCGTTCCGTCCAACCGCCACAATCACCGCTGCCAGGGTGGCTGATCGTTTCCACCTCCGTTTTGATTGCGGTCATGTCCCAAAAGACCGCTTTCAGGCGAGCGATGCGGTCGGCGTCCATGGTGGCCACGTCTGCGGCGTCTGCATCTGCTCCGGCAACCTTCACCGCGAACACCGCCAGCACCTCGATCCAATCGGCAGGCCGGCCGGTCACGGAGATGGGATCGTAGTTCTCTGCTGTCTGCAACGCTTCCATCTCAGCATTGAAGTCATAGTTGATCTGCGTCACCGCAGCGGAGATCGGCACAACGCCCGCTTCCCGGCTCTCGTTGGAAAAAAGAATACCAAAGGGGGATGCAACAATAGCCGCCACAAGGATCACCGTCAGAAGCAGAACCAGCACTACTGCACCGCCGCATAAAAAGCGGCCAGCAGCGAATGGCTGCTGGTCGGGAAAACTTTATATTTTTTATCTGTCCTCTTGACGGGGAGCGGTTCATCGGGAGCTTTTTCACATTCACCTATGGCAAACTCAGCATTGCCAACACGGACACGCGCCGTAATTTGATAGTCGGCATTGATGATAATAAGCTGCCCGGTAGAAGGCAGAACGGAAAAACATGTATCAGGTAATTCATTTAGATACATGATTTCACCTCCTCATCGCGTCTGTTCCTGCTGCCGCTTGCGGTGCCACCCATCCAGCAGTTTGATGATGACATCTTCCATCTGCTTCGGGGTGTAGCTGGCGGGGAAGTATTTTTGCAGACGGTCATTACGGATGGTGACCTTGCGCTCCAACGGTTTTTCCTCCCGCATGATGAGGTCGATGATGTTGTTTTCCAATTTGCCCTCGGCGCTGAGCTGCTTGAGCCGCTGGGCCTGTCCCAGCGACGGGGATACCTCGTCACTCTCCATGACCAGTAGAAGGTAGGTCTGTTCTTTTTCGGACAGGTGAGAGAGGAAATCCGCTGCGAGAACGAATTTGAGCGTTCCCGCATCCACCGCGTCCAACAGCGGAGGGATCAGCTTATTTAGACGCACATATCGCTGTACTTGCTTGCGGCTTTCGTCTACCTGATCCGCTAAAAGGGCTATTGAACTATGTCCCTTTAACTTCTGGCCAAGTTGGCCAGAAGTTAAATCTGTCCGCTGGCCCTGCCGTTTCATGGCATCCAGCTTCAGTTTGTAGGCTTTGGCTTTCTCGCTGGGCAGCAGGTCCTCGCGGTTGATGTTGTAATCCACAACCAAAATGTCCGCTTCCTCGTCGCTGTAATTTCGGACAATAACGGGGCGGGTATCCAGCCCCACGGCCTTCGCACAGTAATCGCGCCGGTGGCCGGAGATGATCTCATAGCCACCACTCTCGCGGGGGCGGACGATCAGCGGCTCGGCAATCCCGATGTGCTCGATGCTGTCCATGAGGCGCACCAGATCTGGCGTGGGGCGGTCAATGGTGTATGGCTGGCGGGAGTATGGGAAAACCTCTGCGGCTGGGACGATCTGAATCCGCTCCTGCCGGTCGGCCTCACGCTCCGCGTCTGTTTTGAACAGGTCATCGTACCGGGTCAGTTCGATGCCGCTTAATTTGCTTGCCAAGGCTCAACGCCTCCCTTATCAGATTTTCATACGCCAGCGCCGCCTTGCCGCTGCGGTCGTGGTCGTAAATGCTCTTATTTTCCACGCTGATCTCCGCCGCTTTGATGGAACGTGGAATTTCGCTTGTGAAAACATGACCGCCGTAAGTCTTGCGAATAAGCGCGTTGATCTCCTGTGCCAGCGTAGTGCGGCTGTCCACCATTGTCAGCAGAATGCCGTCCACCTCCAGCTTCGGGTTGAGCTGCCGTTTGACGCGGGTGATGGTTCGCAAAAGCTGTTCCAGTCCCTTTGCTGGAAGATACTGCGCCTGCACAGGGATAATCACGCTGTCCGCAGCGGTCAGAGCGTTGATTGTCAGCATCCCCAGCGACGGCATACAGTCGATGAGTGTGTAGTCATAGCGGTCTGCCACCGTGGACAGGTATTGCCGCAGCACCGTCTCGCGGCTCATGGTGTTGACCAGCGTGACCTCTAACGCCGACAGCTCGATATTGGCGGGTACAAGGTCGATGCCGGACGGGTGGTGCAGAATGCCCTCACCGGGGGTGATGGGCTGCTCCGCGATGATCTTCTCCATCAGGGTGGAGAGCGTGGGGGATAATTCGTCGGGCTGCGGCCAGCCCAACATCTGCGTGAGATTGCCTTGTGCATCAGCGTCGATCAGCAGGACTTTATTACCTTGCCGAGAAAGACCAATGCCGAGGCTGGCGGCTATGGTGGTCTTACCGACGCCGCCCTTCTGATTTGCCAGTGCGATCGTTTTCAATGGGACACCTCCTCCAACAAAAAAGGAGCCTTGCGGCCCCTGTTCTAACAAAGCTGTTGCTTCTTACAGTTATTCTTTTTTCGGGTAGTATTCTTTCTATTCTCAGTCTTGCTATATCTCAGTCTTATTAGATTTCGATTTATTCAGGATATATCGCCGGCAAAGTTTTTCACATAAATGATAGCCGGTTTTCCAAGTCCTTGCCGCTTTCGTCCAATCAAACCAATACCTTTCTTGCTGTCCAATTCTGCGAATAGGCGCACCGCCTTTTCAGAGCGACAGCGCAAGGTTTCCATAACTTCTTCTACCGTAAAAATGATAAAGACACGATTTTGGTCGTCTACCCAACCGTTCCGATAGGACAACTCCATGCGGTCAAGCAGTAGTCCATACAATAGCTTTGCATCAGAGGAAACGCTATCAAACCGACTATCGGTGATTAGCAGTTTTGGAATGCGAAAGAAAGCGTATTGTTCACTGGCGTGACCGTAGTAATAGGGAAAACTCAATGGCATAAGATTCACCACCTCCTCCTACATAAGCAAATGGAGCATACATCATGTATGCTCCATTTGCTTATGTAGGCAACAAAATATGTGTGTTATAAAATATATCCAAATGACGATTATAGCTGTCGAACCGCATATTACCAGACAGGGTTTCTTTACTATCTTTTGAATCAATATTTAGGGAAGATATGGGGCAGGGAACAGCTTCTTGTGCCTTTGAACCACATGCTAAAGAAGTACTACACGCAGTCTGACGAGCAGGACGACCTGATCTCGATCGGCACCATCGGGCTTATCAAGGGGGTTTCCAGCTATCGCCCGGAAAAGGGAACTCGCCTTGCGACTTATGCTGCCAAATGCGTGGAGAATGAGATTCTCATGTACTTTCGCAGCCGGAAGAAGGCGCAGGGCGAGGTGTCGCTCAACGATTCGCTCGATTCCGATTCCGACGGCGAGTCGCTCTATCTCATGGACGTCGTCGGCGTGGAGGACACGATGTACCTCGATATTCAGGATCGGGACGACTGCCTGCGCGTGCGAAAACTCGTGCACGAATGCCTGACGGAGCGGGAGGAAGAGGTCATCACCTCGCGCTATGGCCTCGGCGGGAAAATGCCCCGCACGCAGCGCGAGGTCGCAAAAAAGCTTGGGATCTCGCGCAGCTATGTCTCCCGCATCGAAAAGCGCGCGCTGCAAAAGCTGGAGGAGGCCATGGGGAAACGGGAATAAAAAAACGCGGGGCGCTTGTGCGCCCCGCGCCCGCTCAGGGGGAGAAGCGGGATAGGAGAGGGAAAAACGCTGCATTATTTGCTCGATTATGCTGCGCGCGGCGGGGGGCACCGAATCTGTCATACCATGCGGCAGGCCTCGCAGCTTTCGCAGTCGGGAAACTCCTTGTGATCGTAAGCAACGCCGTTTCTGTCGTAATAGTCCTTGATGGCGGACTTGAATGCCTCCTCGGCGAGCACACTGCAATGCAGCTTGTAGGCGGGCAGACCGCCCAGCGCATCGACCACATCTTTGTTCGTGATCTTGAGCGCCTCGTCGATGGTCTTACCCTTGATCATCTCGGTGGCGATAGAGCTCGAGGCGATCGCGCTGCCGCAGCCAAAGGTCTCAAACTTCACATCGTCAATTTTGTTGTCTTTGATTTTCAAATACATCTTCATGATATCGCCGCACTTGGCGTTGCCGACCTGACCGACGCCGTCCGCGTTTTCAATCTCGCCGACGTTGCGCGGGTGCATGAAGTGATCCATCACAGTTTCCGTATAAAGAGCCATTGTCGAATCCTCCTTTGTGGGCTGATGTTATAAAATGAACGGTTTCCTGCCGCTGATGAGATCCTTCCACATCGGAGACATCTCGCGGAGATATGCGACGACCTCGGGCACGGCGGAAAGAATGCGGTCAACGTCCTCATCGGTGTTCCATTCGCAAAGGCTCAGGCGCAGCGAACCGTGCGCCACCTCATGCGGTCTGCCGATGGCCAGCAGCACATGGCTCGGGTCAAGCGAGCCGGACGTACACGCGCTGCCGGAGGAGGCGCAGATGCCCTTCGCGTCGAGCAGCAGAAGAAGGCTTTCGCCCTCGATGCCCTCAAAGCAGAAGCTCACGTTGCCGGGGAGGCGATTCACAGGGTCGCCGTTGAGCGCGCTGTGCGGGATCTTGGAAAGGCCGGCAATCAAGCGGTCGCGCAGGGCGCTGACCTTCCGGGTGTTTTCATCAATGTGCGCGCAGGCGTCCTCCAACGCTGCGGCCATGCCCATGATGGCGGGGAGGTTCTCCGTGCCGGCGCGCTTGCCGCGCTCCTGCGCGCCGCCCTCGATGAGACTCGTGAGGGGAACGCCCTGCCGCACGTACAGCACGCCGATGCCCTTCGGGCCGTGGAACTTGTGCGCGGAGAGGGACAGCATGTCGATGTGCTGCGCCTGCACGTCGATGGGGACATGCCCCGCCGCCTGCACGGCGTCGGTGTGGAACAGCACGCCCGCCTCGCGGCAGACTTCGCCGATCTCGGCGATCGGCAGAATGGAGCCGATCTCGTTGTTGGCGTACATGACGGTCACGAGACAGGTGTCCGCGCGAAGGGCGCTCTTCACCTGCTGCGCCGTGATCGTGCCGATGGCGCCGACGGGCAGAAGCTCGATCTCGAATCCCTCTTTTTCAAGCTTTTTGAGCGTGTGCAGCACGGCGTGATGCTCGAAAGCCGTCGAAATGATGTGCTTTTTGCCCTTGCGCGCGCCAAGACGCGCGGCAGAGAGAATCGCCTGATTGTCGGCCTCGCTGCCGCCGGAGGTGAAGTAGATCTCGCGCGGCGAGGCATTCAGGCACGCTGCGATGCGCTCGCGCGCATTTTGCAGCGCCTCGGCCGCCTGCTGCCCGACGGAGTGCAGGCTCGAGGGGTTGCCGTAGACCGTTTCCATATAAGGCAGCATCGCGTCGATGGCCGCGCGGCTCATCTGCGTGGTGGCAGCGTTGTCTGCGTAAACAGTTGTCATAGGTATCGCTCCTTTGCAATGGATAATTCCTATCTATCAAGTATGTTTATATGATAACGATAAAATCCTACTTTGTCAATAGGAATTTAGAAAAAACCATATTTTCACATTTTCAGAAAGACCGGCGGCAAGGGACAATAAAAAGGAAGGAAGGAACGCTCCTTAGAGCGTTCCTTCCTTCCTATGGGGGGTGGAGGAAGTAAGCTTACTTTTCAAGCAGCGTCCAGTCGCGGTTCGCGCGCAGGGCGGTCCACTGCTCGTCGCCGTTCTTCTCGGTCGCGGCGCGCTCATAGGTGTGGCTGTTCGTCGCCTCCTGCACGGCGATATAGAACCAGTCGCCGCTCTTGCAGTCGGGGAAGGTCAGCATTACGCGCTTGGAGAGCAGGTGATCCTCGTCGGAGGGTACACGCTCAAGCGCGCGGTTCACAAGCGTCATCATCTCGGCGCGGGTGATGGTCGCGTCGGGACGGAACGTGCCGTCGGGATAGCCCTCGATCCAGCCCATCTTCGCAGCAATGGCGATGGCCTCATACGCCCAGTGCTCGGCAGACACATCGGAGAACTTCACACCCTTGACGGGCTTGGCGTCCGAGAACTGCGCGAGCATCGCGGCGAGCTCGGCGCGGGTAATGGCCTCGTTGGGACGGAACGCGCCGCCCTTGGCGGTGTCAACGATCACGCCGGCCTTTTCGAGGGTCGCGATGCTGTTGTTGTACCACGCACCGGCCTTGACGTCGGTGAAGCTGCTTTCGGTCGTGAAATACTCATCGCGCGTCTTGTCAGAGAGCAGGCGGAAGAGAATGGCCGAGACCTCGGCGCGGGTGATGCTGCCGTTCGGGCGCACCGTGCCGTCGGGATAGCCCATGACGTAGGCGTAGTGATCGCCCGTGTTCAGCGTGGGCTTGCTGGTACTCGACGCGGAGGGACGGGAGGCACGGGTATAGTAGAAGATGATCTCATTCGTGCCGGTGCCAATGGTGATGGATTTCACGCTGTCGCCATAGACGCGGTAACCGCTGATACGGATCGCTTTTTCTGTCACATCGGCGTTGAAGGTCTGACCGTTGACCGTCTTGTCATCCGCGACCTGCTTCGTCGTATTCTTGAGATAGTAGTGGACGGTATAGCTCAGGTCAGTGCGGGGCGTCCACTGGGCAGCATAGGTGACGTTGCCAGTCACGGTATCAGAAACCTCGGGCTCCCAACCGGTGAACCGATAGCCATCGCGGGTCGGGGTACCGTTGAACGCAGGGGTATCGATGCCGGACAGGAGGTTTTCATACACCTGATCGGCAAAGACTTCCTCACCGTCCACGCCGTCGGTATAAGTCACCGTGTAGATGTTTTTCTCCCAGTTGGCGTACAGGGTGATGTTCTGCTCAACAGCATCGGAGAAGTCATACTTTTCATCGCCCAGATACCAGCCGTCGAAGGTATAGCCGGTCTTCGTGGGAGCGGTAGCCGGCTCGGTCGCGGTGAGGCCGTATTCCACTTCCTGCGCGGGCGGAACGGGCGTGCCGCCGTAGGAATTAAAGGTGACGGTATACTTGTTGATGTTCCACTTTGCCGTCAGGGTGATGTTCTCTGTGACAGGGGTATTGAAGTCATACGCGGTGGCGTTCTCCTCGTCTTCGCCCAGATACCAGAAGGCAAAGGTATGGCCCTTGAGCGTCGGCTCGGCAGGCAGGACAGCCTTCTCGCCGCTCTTGACGTGCTGCTCATCGGGCGTCGGGAAACCGCCGTAAGCGTTGAAGGTAACGGTATATTCCTCCGTCACATGTACACGGCCCTGCGTCTTGATCTGCCAGTTCTCCCCGCCCCAGATCAGCGTGACCGGATCGATCTTCTCATCGTTTTGGATATGTTTCAGGTTCGGGAACGTCTTGTTGAACTCGGCCACATAGGGGTCGGGGACATAGTTGATGTCGCAAAGCCAGTCGTTCCCGACTTTCTTCGGCGCGCCGACGATGTAGTCTTCATTGTACTCGCCGAGCAGGCCGTAGGCCTCCGTATGCTGCTGCGCATCATCTACATCGCACTTGACCAGAACAGCCATTTCAAGCTTTTCCAGCTCGACAGCCGTCGGGGCTTCGGGCGGGGTCTCGGTCTGGCCGCATTTGACTTTAATGTCAGCATCAATGCCGTCCGGGCCGCCAATCAGGTGCCACGCGCCATTCTCCCACCGCCATTCGATGTAGGTTTTCTCGTTTGGCTCCGTATCGGTGTGGGATTTGTTGATATCCTGATCGAACCGCGCAATGTATTGCGCTTTGTCCAGTTCGATGGTATAGACGTATGTTCCATCGACATTATCCATGCCGCGGTCTGTGTATGCACCGGGCAGGATGCCATAGTTCTTCGTGTACGGATCATGCTGGGACGGCCACTCGACGCACTGCACACGAATTTTGGCCTTCTCTTTTTCAAAGTCCGGCTTCGTGTCGCCGGGCTCGTCCGGGGTCACTTCATGCGTGGCTTTGATCCGCGGGTTCGCTGCCGGTTTCACCCACGTCTCACTATTTTTATCATAGGTGAGGTTGAACGTGATGGTCGACGCGGTCTTGGTGTGCTGTACCTTCCAGACCAGATCGCTGGCCTGCTGCACGAACCATGCCGTCCGGACAGTCACTGGGCAGATATATCCGCCCGCGCCATCGCTTACGACCTCGCCGATCGTATGTTGTGCGTCGGTCGGGTGTCCGAGCGGATACTGTACCATAACATGCGTTCCGGTTGTCGTAACGCAGACAATATCTACAACAACGCCGGTCACGTCGTTTTCCGTGGGCTTGGCGGGCTTGTCGGTGGGGGGCGTGTTCTCTTCCCACACAGCATACAGCGTGGTGGTTCCGGTCACAACGATGCTGCCGCCGGGCTGATAGTTTGCGGTCGTTGCACTGCGGTTGGTGTTCCATCCGAGGAAGGTATAGCCGTCGCGGGTCGGCGCCTGCGAGGAAATGGTGAAAGTATGGGACTTCTCATACTCAGAGGTCGCCTTGTGGGTCTGGCTGGCCGGTGCGCCGGTGCCGCCGTTGGCATTATAGTTCAGCGTGAAAGTCGGCAGAACGGGCGCGCCTTTGAAATAGTAATATGCGGTGTTCTTGCCGTTGGCAAGCAGGGCGCTTGCGCCCTCGCTGCGTCTGTTGCTGCCGCTTCCGGCCCAACTGATGTAGTCGACCTTGTTATTGTCAACACCCTTCCAGATATCCTTTGCATAGGGAAGACGGAAGGTATCGTTGTTGACGTTGTACTTGCCGAGGTCAACGGTGATGTCATAGCTGCTGATGCTTGAGACCCTGTGGCCGCTGATTATGTCGCCGACCTTGACCTTGACGCCCGTCACCGTCGAGCCGACGGACGGATGCAGCACAACGGTACTGTTGCTTTTTGCCAATGCATTGAGCGGCAGCAGGGACAGTGCCATCACAAGCACCAGAACCCACGTCAGCAGCCGCTTTCCTGTTTTCTTTCCAGCCATAAAAAAATTCCTCCTTCTTTTGGGCGCAATACGGCACATAGAAGGGGGAGCATGAATGCATCGGCAACCGGCTGCCATGCGGTGCGGGGACACCGTTTAGGCTCTTGGCTTTGCGACACCGGCTTTCGCCGGCTGTGCCTTTTGTCTGCGCATTTGCTCGTTTCTGTGAGCCGCACAGCGTATGATTGACAATTGTCAAGTCAGGGATTGCTTACAATTATCAGTATAACATGGATCTGAGAAAAAGCAAGGGAATTTGCGAAGTTCGGCACATCGACGAAGAACGCGGACGGCGGCGGGATCGCCCCGCCGCCGCAGATCTTTTTTTGCTTACACGCTGAGCCAGTCCTCGAGCACGAGACCCTCGTTGTGCTTGGTGAGGAAGCCCACGCTCCACTCGCCGCCGAAGGCGATGAGCTTGCGCCCCTTGAAGTCCTCGAGCACGCGCGAGCCGGAGCAGAGCATCAGATCCTTCACGTCGCACGGGCACTCGCGGATGAAGCGCAGGTGCTCATAGGGGAGGCCGCTCATGCGCAGGTCGACGCCGTACTCATTCTTCATGCGGTATTCAAAGACGTCGAATTGCAGCGTGCCGACCACGCCGACGACCACGTCCTCAAAGCCGCTGTCGGGGATCTTGAAGATCTGGATCGCGCCCTCCTGCGCGATCTGCTCCACGCCCTTGACAAACTGCTTGCGCTTCATCGTGTCCTTGGGCGAGACGAGCATGAAATGCTCGGGCTCGAAGGTCGGAATGCCGGAGAAGCGGAACTTTTTGCCGGGCATCGTGATCGTGTCGCCGATGGAGAAGATGCCGGGGTCGAACACGCCGATGATGTCGCCCGCATAGGCCTCGTCGACGATCTCGCGCTCGGCGGCCATCATCGTCTGCGGCTGGGAGAGGCGCATCTTGCGCCCGGACTGGACGTGGAAATACTCGCTGTCGCGCTCGAACTTGCCCGAGCAGATGCGCATGAAGGCGAGGCGGTCGCGGTGCGCCTTGTTCATGTTGGCCTGAATTTTAAAGACGAAGGCGGAAAAATCGGGGGAGTAGACGTCCACCTCGCCGGAGTCGCTCACGCGCGGCAGCGGCGGCGTGGTCATCTTCAAAAAGGCGTTCAAAAACGGCTCGACGCCGAAGTTCGTCAGCGCGCTGCCGAAGAACACGGGGGAGAGCTTGCCGCAGCGCACAGCATCGAGGTCAAAGTCGCGGCCCGCGCCGAGCAGCTCCACCTCGTCGGCGAGCGTGTCGCGGCGCTTTTGCCCCAGCATCTCCACGAGCGTGGGGTCGTCCAGCTCGATTTCCGTGATGCCGGCCTTTTTCGCGTGTCCCTCGTCGGTGAAGTGCAGAATGCAGCGCTCGCTGCGGTCGTACACGCCGAAAAATTCCTTGCCGCAGCCGATCGGCCAGTTGACGGGATAGGTGTCGATGCCCAGCTCGCGCTCGACCTCCTCGCAGAGCTCGAGCGGGTCGCGCGTTTCGCGGTCCATCTTATTGATAAAGGTAAAGATGGGGATATTGCGTAGGGCGCAGACCTTGAAGAGCTTGCGCGTCTGCGGCTCGACGCCCTTCGCGCCGTCGATGACCATCACGGCGCTGTCCGCCGCCATCAGCGTGCGGTAGGTGTCCTCCGAGAAGTCCTGATGTCCCGGCGTATCGAGAATGTTGATGCAGTAGCCGCCGTGCTGGAACTGCATGACGGACGATGTGACGGAAATGCCGCGCTGCTTTTCGATTTCCATCCAGTCGGATTTTGCCGCGCGCTCGCGCTTGCCCTTGACTTCCCCTGCCTGCGCGATGGCTCCGCCGTAGAGCAGAAACTTTTCCGTCAGCGTGGTTTTACCGGCGTCCGGGTGCGAAATGATCGCAAACGTTCTGCGCCGGGAGATCTCTTCTTTCAGGGATGCCATGTATGTTCCTCCAAATTCAGTTTGTTTTTGATTGAATCGTCAGCCGCTACATGGGTCGCCCTCCAAATCATTCTGGTTTTTTACACAACTGGTTTAGTTTATCACACAAGCTGCCTGTTTACAAGCGGCTTCACCGGAAAAATCACAGCAGAAGCGCCAGCAGCGCCTCCGGCGTTTCCGCAAGCGCGTCCGCACCGGCCTTTTCCAGCTCCTCCCGGCTGCCGTAGCCGTAGAGCACGCCGACGGTCTGGATTCCCGCCGCGTGGCCGCCGTAGATATCATATTCCCGGTCGCCGGACAAAATGGCGCGGGAATACTCCGTGTATTCTGCCTCGCGCAGCGCGCGGCGCACGACATTGGCCTTTTTCCCGGCCTCCGGGTCGTCGGCGATCCCGCCGCATACGCCGTCAAAGTACCGCAGCAGATCAAAATGCACCAGCACCTGCCGCGCCATGCTCTCGAGCTTGGACGTGGCGACGTACATCCGTTTCCCTGCCGCCCGCAGCGCCTGCAAACATTCCCGCACGCCGGGATACGGCTCGTTTTCCAGCCAGCCCGTCTCGC
>OHEG01000959.1_pt1 | contig 12537 bp, 9 predicted proteins | sample 1567181 | NCBI WGS metagenome assembly OHEG01 (sample SAMEA3879534, study PRJEB24766) | human gut metagenome | biome: human-associated habitat; feature: feces | place: USA | collected 1985/1987 | reverse complement strand
GAAATAGTTGTGCAGGGAATCCACATCTCCCCCGCCCTGATCGTACCAGCCGCTGGCTTCGTCCACAAGACGGGTGTCGTCCAGCGCGCGGATGGCCTGCACTGCCCCGGCGGCATCGTACTGTCCCCACCCCTCGTTAAAGGGCACCCAGCAGCCCACGCAGGGGTGGCAGCGCAGTGCCTGTACCGTATCTTCCAGCTCCCGGCGGTATTCTTCCCGGCTTGCCTCGCTGCCCCGGCTCAGCAGCCCCCACAGGGGCGCTTTGTCCGGCAGACGGCGCATAAGCGGCTGCAAAACATTGGTCAGGTAGGTAACGAACCACAGGTTATACTTACTGCCGCCGTTGACCATATCCTGCCAGACCACAAGTCCCAGCCTGTCGCAGTGGTAGTACCAGCGCTGCGGCTCTATCTTTGCGTGCTTGCGCAGCAGGTTGTAGCCCAGCGCCTTTACCTCGCTCAGCTCCCGTTCCACCGCCGCATCCGAGGGCGGGGTGTACAATCCCTCCGGCCAGTAGCCCTGATCCAGCAGACCGTTGAGCAGGATAGGCTTGTCGTTCAGGCAGAAGCGCAGCACGCCCCTTGCGTCCGGTGCGCAGCTCCACTTGCGCAGGGCAAAGTAGCTGTGCACGGTGTCGAACTGCTCTTCCTCTCCCTGCGTAGTGCCCACGGTCAGGTCGTACAAAAAGGGCGTGTCCGGGCTCCACGGGAAGAAATACTCGTCCGCAATATGCAGCGTCACCTCACCGTCTTGGTCGGCCTCATCACCGCCCCAGTCCTCGGCAATGGTCACGCCCCCGGCCCGCACCACGGCCCACAGGTTCGCCGCCCCGCCGGGCAGGGAAGTATGGGCTTTCACGGTCACGGTGCGGGCATCGTAGTCCGGCGTGACCGTGAGCGACTGGATGTAGTTTTCCGGCACACGCTCCAGCCAGACCGTCTGCCAGATGCCGCTCTGCGCGGGATAGAACATCCCGCCGGGCTGCAAAGTCTGCTTGCCCCGCGCCTGTGTGCCGTGGCCGGTGGGGTCCTGCACCGCCACCCACAGGCTGTTGCGGCCTGTGCCGTTGAGCTGCGCGGTAATATCCAGCGTAAAGGGCCAGTAGCCGCCCCGGTGACCGCCCACCAGATGGCCGTTCACCTGCACGGCGCAGGCGTAGTCCACTGCGCCGAAATGCAGCAGCACCCTGCCGCCCGTCCCGGCGGGCGGCGCAAAATATCGGTGGTAGTGCAGCCACTGCCCGGGCTGCAATGTGCGCCCCACCCCGGAGGCGCGGCACTCCGGCGCGTAGGGCACTAAGATCTCGCCATCCCAGCCCGCCGGGCGCTGTGCCGAGGCGGTGACGGCGTACTGCCACAGGCCGTTCAGGTTCTCGTAGCTGTCCCGGCGCATGGCCGGGCGGGGATATTCCGTCAGAGGGTGCATACACTCACCAGCCTTTTTCTCGTTTGCTCCATTCTAGCACAGCCCGGGGCATTTGTATACCGTGAAGCGGACGATTTTAAATGGCCGCCGCGTGCGCTTTGGCCATCTTCAGCGGAAAATTATTTTTATATTTGCAATTCTGGAAAATCTGCGGATTTTCCAGAATTGCTTCTTCATGGGAGTAAAAAAGAGCCGCCGCACGGCGGCATGGCTGTGCGGCGGCTTTGTGAGAAGGTGGGAAATTGTTTAGTTCTCGGCCAGATTACCGGTATAAAGCTGGTAATACTTGCCCTTTTTGGCGATCAGCTCGTCGTGGCTGCCGCGCTCGATGATGCGGCCCTGCTCCAGCACCACGATGCAGTCTGCATTGCGGACGGTGGACAGGCGGTGGGCGATGACAAAGCTGGTGCGGCCGTACATCAGGCCGTCCATGCCGCGCTGCACCAGCGCCTCGGTGCGGGTATCAATGGAGGAGGTCGCCTCGTCCAGGATCAGCACCGGGGGATCTGCCACGGCGGCACGGGCGATGGCCAGCAGCTGGCGCTCGCCCTGGCTCAGGCTGCCGCCGTCCCCGGTGATCACCGTGTCATACCCCTGGGGCAGGTGCCGGATAAAGCTGTCGGCGTTGGCCAGCTTCGCCGCGGCCCGTACCTCCTCGTCCGTGGCGTCCAGCCGTCCGTAGCGGATGTTGTCCGCGATGGTGCCGGTGAACAGGTGGGTGTCCTGCAATACCATGCCCAGCGAACGGCGCAGGGAGTCCTTCTGGATGTCCCTCACGTCAATGCCGTCATAGGTGATGGTACCCTCCTGTACGTCGTAAAACCGGTTGATGAGGTTGGTGATGGTGGTCTTGCCCGCGCCGGTGGAGCCCACAAAGGCGATCTTTTGCCCCGGCTTGGCGAACAGCGATACGTCGTTCAGTACCGTCTTTTCTCCGTCGTAGGAGAAGGTCACGTGGTCGAAGCGCACGTCGCCCTTCAGCTCCACCAGCGTGCCGTCAGGCTTTTTCCACGCCCAGCAGCCGGTGCGGCGGTCTGTCTCGGTCAGCGTATCGCCATGCTTTTCCACCCGGACGATGACGGTCTTGCCCTCGTCCACCTCCGGCTCGGCCTCCATCACGGCGAAGATGCGCTCCGCGCCGGCCACCGCCGCCAGCAGCACGTTCACCTGCTGGCTGATTTGGGAGATGGGCTGGCTCACCTGCTTCACATACAGCAGATACGCGCCCAGGGAGCCCACATCGAACATTCCGCCGATGGCCAGCAGCCCGCCCACGCAGCAGGTGACGGCGTAGTCGATGCGTGACAGGTTGGCCATGGCCGGCATCATGGCGCCGGAGTAGGTCTGGGCCGCCGTGGCGGCGTCCCGATAGCTGTCGTTCAGCCCGGAGAACTGCGCGATGGCCTTGCTCTCGTGGTTGAACACCTTGATGACCTTCTGGCCCTCCACCATCTCCTCGATATAGCCGTTCATGGCGCCCAGCGCCTGCTGCTGTGCCTGAAAGCTCACGCGGCTTCTGCCGCCAACGCCCTTGACCACCAGCAGCATCAGCACCAGAAAGGCAAAGGTGATCAGCGTCAGCACCCAGTTCATATACAGCATCATAACAACAATGCCGATAAACGTCAAGGCGCAGGACACCACGCTGGCGAAGCTGGAGTTGATCATCTCCGACACGGTGTCCATGTCGTTGGTAAAGCGGCTCATCAGGTCGCCGGACTGGTGGGTGTCGAAGTACCGCAGGGGCAGGTCCTGCAATTTGTCGAACAGATCCTGCCGCATCTGAGCCACCGTCCGCTGGGAGATATGCACCATGATGCGGGCGTAGGCGTAGGAGCACAGGCCCGACAGCAGGAACAGTCCCAGCAGCAGCGCCAGCATTTTCAGCAGGCCGGCGAAGTCGCCTACCAGAATATAGTCGTTGATAATAGGCTTGAGCAGATAGCTGCTCATCACCGAGCCCACGGAGCTGATGACAAGGCAGATGAACACCACCGCCAGCGCGCCCTTATAGCGCCCGATATAGCGCAGCAGCTTGCTCACCGTGCCCCGGAAGTCCTTGGGCCGCTGGAAGCCGTGCCCCTGGGGCCCGTGGCCGCGCGGTCCGCCGCGTTTTTGTTCAGCCATCGATGCTCACCCCTTCCTGCTGGGAGCGATAGACCTCCCGATAAATGTCGCTCTGCGCCATCAGCTCCTCATGGGTGCCTATGGCGGAGATGTGCCCATCGTCCATCACCAGTATCAGGTCGGCGTCCATAACGGATGTGATCCGCTGGGCGATGATGAGCTTTGTGGTGCCGGGCAGCGCCGTTTTCAGCGCGCCTCGGATCTTCGCGTCCGTGGCGGTGTCCACCGCGCTGGTGGAGTCGTCCAGGATCAGTATCTTCGGCTTCCGCAGCACCGCTCGGGCGATGCACAGCCGCTGCTTCTGCCCGCCGGAGACGTTGGTGCCGCCCTGTTCGATATAGGTGTCGTATCCGTCCGGTATTTTCTCAATAAACTCGTCGGCGCAGGCCAGACGGCAGGCCGCCTCGATCTCCTGATCGCTGGCGTTCTCGTCGCCCCAGCGCAGGTTCTCCCGGATGGTGCCGGAGAACAGCGTGTTCTTCTGCAATACCATGGCGCAGCCATCCCGCAGCGCCTCCATGGTGTAGTTCTTCACATTGTGGCCGCCCACATACACCGCGCCGCCGTTCACGTCGTACAGCCGGGGGATCATGCTCACCAGCGTGGTCTTGGCGCTGCCGGTGCCGCCTAAAATGCCCACCGTGGCCCCGCTGGGTACGGTAAAGCTCACGTCCTCCAGATTCCAGGCCTCCGCCGTGTCGTGGTACTTGAAATACACATGGTCGAAGCGGATGGAGCCGTCCTCCACCTTCAGCGCCGGGTCGGCCTGCTCGTCGGTGATGCGGGGTTTCTCCTCCAGCACCTCGGCGATACGCTTGCCGCAGGCGATGGCCCGGGTCAGCATCATCAGTACCACGGATACCATCATCAGCGACATCAGTATCTCACTCAAATAGGTAAAGAACGCGATCAGATCGCCGGAGAGCAGCGTGCCCTCCCACACGTAGTGGCCGCCGATCCACATGACCGCCGTGATGGTGCCGCCCATGAGAACCATCATCACCGGCATGAACAGCACCACAAAGCCGAAGGCGCGCTCGGCCATGCTTCGCAGCTTCTCACTGCGCTGGGTGAACTTCTCCTTTTCCTGCGCCTCACGCACAAAGGATTTCACCACGCGGATGGCGTTCAGGTCCTCCTGCACCACCAGGTTCAGCTGGTCCGTGGCCCCCTGCAAAGAGGTGAAGAACGGCCCTACCCGCTTGATGACGATGACCACCGCGATGACCAGCAGGGGAATGACCACCAGGAACACCTGGCTCAGCCTTGTGCTGATGATCAGGGCCATCACCAGTGCCGTCACCAGCATGGTGGGGGCGCGGACCAGCATACGCATTCCCATGAATGTGGTCATCTGTACCGAGGCCACGTCGTTGGTCAGCCGCGTCACCAGACTGGCGGTGGAGAAGCGCTCGATGTTGGCGAAGGAGAAACGCTGTACCTGCTCGTACTCCGCCTTCCGCAGCGCCGCGCCGAAGCCCATGGACGCCTTGGCGGCCAAAGCCGCCGCGCCCACGCCGCAGCCCAGCGCCAGCAGCGCCATAATGACCATTTTCAGCCCCGCCATCAGGATATAGCCTCTGTCTCCGTTGGCGATGCCGATATCCACGATGTCGCTCATCACCTGGGGCAGCGTCAGCTCCAGCACCGCCTCTCCGGCGGAGCAGGCGATGGCAAACAGCATCAGCAGGCGGTAGCCCTTGGTATAGGGCGCCAATTTTTTTATCATGCTTCCTCCTCCTCGTCGGTCAGGTTCCGTCCCGCCCGCAGCAGAAATGCGGTGAACTGCGCCTTTTCCTCCTGCGTGAAGCCGCGCTCCAGCCGTTCGTTCACCTGGTGCAGCACGGTCTGGAAATCGTCATGGAACCGCTGGCCCTCCTCTGTCAGTGCCAGAATGCGGCACCGTCCGTCCGTGGCGCTGACGGTGCGGTATACCAGCCCCTTCTCCTCCAGCCGGTCCACGATGCCATTCACCGTGCTGGGCTTGATCATCAGATGGCGCTCCAGTGTTTTCTGGTTCACGCTGTCCTCCGCGTCGTGCAGGAACATCAGCGTCCGGCACTGCATGGGCGATACGTCGTAGCGCTTCAGCATCCGCCCCATCAGCTTATGCACCTGGTGATCGCAGTAGCCGAACAGTGCGCCGAAGTGCGCCGGGTGCTCGTCAAAGCAGAATTTCATGGCGGTCCTCCTTCTTTGCTTTTAAATTTTTAGCATACAAACTATTAGCGTGCTAAATGGTAGCACCAATATTTTTTGTTGTCAATAGGGAAGAGGGGCGGCTCTGTAAACAATCTGTGAACGGCGGGCGCGCTTTGTGAATGATTTGTTAATTCTTTATCAAGCCTGTTGACTTCCGCCCCGGATGCGTGTATGATACGCTCATCCGAAAGGATACCCACCCATTGTATTTCTCTCTCCTTTTACCGAAAAAAAGGCGGCGCTGAAGCGCCGTCTTTTTTCGTGTCTGCCCTTGTCAACAGAGGGTATAATAAAAGCAAAAGCGAAATAGGCGGCAAAAAACAGTTGCCATCGCGGAAGAATTGTAGTAAAATATATCTCACGAACTTGTCCTCCGCCGTGAGCTGCGGGGCCGGTCTCGCGCAATGGATACCCACGAATCATGTCAGGCGGGGAACCGAGCAGCATTAAGAGGGATCATCCATGTGCCGCGAGGGTGCCGGCCCTGTGGCTCACGGCGGAGGACTCGTTTATTTTGTTTGTCAGCAGGGAGGTGTGCCCATGTACCAGGCGCTGTACCGCAAATACCGGCCCAAGACCTTTTCCGAGGTGGTGGGCCAGCAGCACATCACCGATACGCTCCAGCGCCAGGTGGCCGACGGTCAGGTGGGCCACGCCTACCTGTTCACCGGTACCCGCGGCACCGGCAAGACCACCTGTGCCCGTATTCTGGCCAAGGCCGTCAACTGCCAGCACCCCATTGACGGCGCGCCCTGCAACCAGTGCGCCGCCTGCCGCGGCATTGATGACGGCTCACTACTGGATGTGACGGAGCTGGACGCCGCCTCCAACGGCAGCGTCAACGATGCCCGCAGCCTGCGGGAGGAGGCCGTCTACCCGCCGGCGGTGCTGCAAAAGCGCGTCTACATCATCGATGAGGTGCATATGCTCTCCCGCGACGCCTTCAACGCCCTGCTGAAGATCATGGAGGAGCCGCCCGCCCACCTGCTGTTTATTCTGGCCACCACCGAGATCCAGAAGGTCCCGGCTACCATACTCTCCCGCTGCCAGCGGTTCAATTTCAAGCGCATCCTGCCCCACGATATGGAGCAGCAGCTGCTGAAGGTGGCGAAGGCCGAGTCCATCGACCTGACCCCGGACGGGGCGGACCTGCTGGCCCGCATGGCCAACGGTGCCCTGCGCGACGCACTCAGCCTGCTGGACCAGTGCCGTGCCGCCGGCGCGGTCGTGGACGGCCGCAGCGTGCTGGACACGCTGGGACTGGCCGGCAGTACCCAGACGGTGCAGCTCATGCGCCTGCTTCTGGCGCGTCAGGGGGGCGACGCTTTGGCGCTACTGGACCAGCTGTACCGGGGCGGCAAGGATGTGGGCGCGCTGCTGGGTGAGCTCAGCGACCTGTGCCGGGATATGACCGTTCTGGCCGCCGCGCCGGAGGGCGGCGCCGCCCTGCTGGGCGGCCTGTATGACCGCAAGACCCTCTCTGAACTGACGGCGGAGGTCCCCATGCGCCGCCTGCTCTATATGACCGATACCATCCAGCGCACCGCCGCGGCCCTGCCCCGGAGCATCCGCCAGCGGACGGACGCCGAGCTGTGCCTGCTGCGTCTGTGCGACGAGAGCCTTTCAAACGACACGGAGACTCTGGCGGACCGCGTCTCCGCCCTGGAGGACGCCTTGAAGAAGGGCGTCGTCCCGGCGGAAAGACCCGCCGCCCGTCCGGCGGCTGCGCCGACTCCGCCGCCCCGGCGTGAAGTGTCTCCGATCCCGCAGGAGGCATCTCCCGCACCGGAACCTGCACCGGTCCCCATGGCGCCCGCACCCGCGACGCCTGTGCCGGAGAGCGCCCCGGCGGCGCCCGCCGGCGGTGACAGTCAGGTCTGGGCCGCGCTTATCGAGCACTATAAAGGCCCGCTGACCATCCCCGACCGGGTATGGCTGAACCAGGCGACAGGTACGCTGGAGGGGGATGTGCTCACCGTTTCCTGTGCCAACGATCTGGTGAAGCAGCAGCTCAGCCGCAAGGCCATCGAGGACGTGCTCTGCGGCGTCACCAGCCGCCATGTGGGCCGTCCCGTCCGGGTGCAGTTCACCGTAGGCGGCGGCCCCGCCGCGCCCGTGCGGCGCGCCCCGGTCCGCCCCGCGCCCCGGCCCACGCCCGCCCCGTCGGCGGACGACTATGAGCGCCCGCCCCTGCCGGAGGAGGCGCCGCCCGCCCCGCCGGACCTGCCGCCCTGGGAGGTGCCGGCTCCCCACAGGGACAAGCTGGACGAGTTGGTGGAAAACGCCAAACAGCTGGACAATTTTCGCATCAAATAAGCCGACAGTTCATGCTGAGCGCACCGGTGTCTCACATGGAGCACACCAATGTTACACAAAGAGCGCATCGGTATTACACATGGGTAGACCGATGCTGCACATAAGATGTCCGATAGTTTACACTGGCAAAATGAACAGATCGATATAAAGGAGAAACGAATATGGCAAAGGGATACAGCGCCCGCAGGGGCTTTACCGGCGGCGCCGGGATGATGCAGCAGCAGGCGCAGATGCAGCAAAAACTGCTGAAAATGCAGCAGGATATGGCAAAAGCGCAGGAAGAAGTTGAAAAAACGGAGTTCACCGCCTCTGTGGGCGGCGGCGCGGTAACGGCAGTGGTCACCGGCAAAAAGGAGCTGACCAAGCTGACCATCAAACCCGACGTCATCGACCCGGAGGACGCGGAAATGTTGCAGGATCTGGTCATTTCTGCGGTAAATGAGGCACTTCGGCAGGCAGATGATGCCATGAACAGCTCCATGAGCTCACTCACCGGCGGACTGAACATCCCCGGCCTGGGCCTGTAAATCGTGATATAAAAAATCTCCCCGGAGGGGAGATTTTTTTATCCGAAATAAGCCACCAGCAGGTCCGTGACCACGCCGTAGCTCTTGCTGCCGTCCGTGTCGCCGTTGCTCTTGAGAAAGCCGTCATACACGGTGTCCGAGACCTTTGAGACGACGCCGCGGAACTGCGCCCAGTAGGCGTTGTCCGCCCGCAGGTCGGCCACCACCGTGTCCGGCAGTGCGTCCCGTATGGTCTGCCACGCCTCCCGGTCAGCGCTGTACAGGGCGTTGGACAGATACCCGAACCCCGTCAGCCAGCCGGAGTAGCGGTATCCCGTATCCTCTGACCGGGTGGCGGCCAGGATGCCGATGAAATTGCACTCCTCCTCCGCCGTGACGCCCCGCTGGTGCGCCAGCTCATGGCATACAGTGGCCGGCAGAAAGGCCGCCGGACTGTCCATGTTGACGTTCGGCTCGCCGGTGAAGGGGAAGTAGAACCCGGTGAAGCGCAGGGCACTCAGCGCCCGGGAGCAGGCGAAGCCCTTGGCACCGCCCGTTTCCGCCCGCAGGAACGGGAACTCGCCGCAGAGCACATCCAGCGCGGAGGCGCTCCGGTTCAGCACCGCCTGCCGGTCCAGCGTGCAGACACCGCTTTCATCTCTGGGGACGTCATCGGCGCAGGCGGCCAGATTGCCGGCAAAATAGGCCGTTACCTCTGCCAGCGTCTCCGCGGTGGAAGGCCGGGCATGGATGCCGCTTTTCTCCTGGAAGCTGTCGGTATTGTACCCGATGCCCCAGGTGAGGCAAAAGCCGGCGTACACCGTCAGCACGGTGCAGAGGGCGGTGAGCGTCAGGCGCAGGGCCATGCCCCAACGGCGGCCCCGCGCGGCGATGATGCGCCGGGGTACGTTGGCCAGCCACAGTATGGCGCAGAACACCGCCGTCAAGATCAGGACCTCACCTACGGAGAGCGTCAACCTCCCACACAGCCGCCCCAGCCACTGCTCTGCCGGCAGCACGGCGCCGTACCACAGGGCAGTCATGGCCGCGCGGCTGGTGCGCAGGGCGAAATACGCGGCAAAGAACACCGCCAGCGCAATACACCAGCGGCACAGGGCGCGGCGGCTCATAGGGGCAGGGCCCTGCCGGTGAAGCACATGACGCAGTGGGCGCGGACGATGACCTTGCCGGTCTCGTCGGTCATCTCGGCGGAACAGAAGGCCAGCTTGCCGCCCAGGCGGTCCACCTTGCCCACGGTGGTCAGGGTGCTGCCGGCGGCAGCGGCGGACAGGTAATCGATGGTGGAGTTCACCGTGACCACCATCTCCTGCCGCAGGGTCATGATGGCCATGCCCATGGCCACATCGCACAGCGAGAACAGGATGCCGCCGTGGGCGCCGCCCCAGCGGTTCAGACTTTCGGTGTGCATGGGCAGCGTTACGGTGGCGGTGCCGTCATCCAGGTCGGTGGTCCGCATAAAGTTGTGGGTGAGAAACGGCTCCTGGTCGTTGCCGAAGACCATCAGCTTATCGTAGAGGTCTTTTGTCATGGGGGTGCTCCTTTCAAAGAAAAGGCAGGCGGGCTGCGTGCCCGCCTGCCTGCCATATCACGCGGGATCTTCGGGTTCGGGCGCGGGCGTGTCCTCCGGCGGGGAATCCTTGGCCCGACCCACATAGGCGTAGGCCTCGGTGGGCATATTCCGCTTCCGCAGCCGGCGGTCCATCAGGAATTTCAGCAGTTCCTGTATGCAGGCGAACACCGGCACGCCGATGAACATACCCAGCACGCCGGCGAAGCCGCCGCCCACCAGGATGGCCACGATGACCCAGAAGCTGGAGATGCCCGTGGCGTCGCCCAGAATTTTGGGCCCCAGGATGTTGCCGTCAAATTGCTGGAGGATCACGATGAAGATCACGAACACCAGACATTGCTTGGGGCTGACCAGCAGGATCAGGAATGCCGACGGCACCGCACCCAGGAAGGGCCCGAAGAAGGGGATCACGTTGGTCACGCCCACCACCACGCTGACCAGCGGGGTGTAGGGCATTTTCAGGATGGAGCAGCAGATAAAGCACAGGATGCCGATGATGAGGGAGTCCAGCAGCTTGCCGCGGACAAAGCCGGAGAAGATGGCGTTCACCCGCCGGGTGCCGCGCATGACCGCGTCGGCATTTTCCTCCGGCAGCGCGGCGTAGACCGCCTTGCAGCAGCGAGCCAGGCTCTTCTCCTTCATGCCCATCAGATAGATGGACACGATGATGCCCACGATCAGGTCAAAGGCAAAGCCCACTGCCCCGCGGATGCCGCTCCAGATACCGTTGGTCAGCGGCACAATGGCCTTCTGGGCCCAGGGCAGCACCTTGTCGGTCAAAAAGGCCATGCCGTCGGTATAGCGCTCGGTGATGAGCCCCGCCAGCCAGACACCGATCCCACTGTCGCTCTCCAGCAGGTCGTTGGCCCAGCGATAGACCTTGCGGTAGTAGGACTCGGCGTTGTTGATAAGGGTGGTCACGCTGTCCAGCACCTGGGGCACCAGCACGCTCATCAGCAGATACAGCAGGAAGATGACCACGGCCTCGGTCAGCAGGATGCTCACCAGCCGCAGCGCGCCCGACGGCTGCTTCAGCTCTTTTTTGAAGAGCTTTTTCCACAGCGCCGCAATGGCTCGTTCCAGCCAGGACATGATGGGCGTCAGCAGATAGGCGATGGCGAAGCCGTACAGCACCGGCGCCAGGATGGATGCCAGCTTGGACACGAACTGCTGTAGCGTTCCCGCCTGATAGAAGGTGTCGTAGAACACCAGAACGGCACATACGGTCAAAAAGGCCGTCAGTCCCCATTTGAAATACTGCGTTCGCTTCATGGCAGGACCTCCCACTGCTGTTTTTTCTATCATACCCGTATGCGCGGCGTTTTGCAACAATTTTCGAACACAAACACCCGCGGCGGAATGTGTATTGCAATCCCGCCGCAACTGTGGTATCATACTCGGACAACCCCGCGCAAAATGCGAGAATTACGATGGTATGGAAGGGTGTCCCTATGAAAAAGCTCTTGTTTATCGTCAATCCCCGTGCGGGAAAGACAAAATCCCGCGCCCCGCTGTTCGATGCCGTGGCGCAGTTCTCCCGCGCCGGCTATCTGGTACGGGTCTATATCACCGAGGCGGGCGGCCAGGCCCGCGATATCACCGCACGGTGGGGCGGACAGTACGACATGGTGGTCTGTGCCGGAGGCGACGGCACGCTGAACGAGACGCTGTCCGGGCTTATGCAGCTGGAGCAGCGGCCCCTGCTGGGCTATCTGCCCTGCGGCAGCACCAACGACTTTGCCATGAGCCTGCATCTTCACACCATGCTGCCCGCCGCGGCAGAGGCGGCCGCCACCGGCACGCCCTGCCCCCTGGACGTGGGGCGGCATAACGACCGCTACTTTGCCTATGTGGCCTCCTTTGGGGCCTTTACCCGGTCCTCCTACTCCGCCACCCAGGCGGCCAAGAACGCCCTGGGCCATTTTGCCTACATTCTGGAGGGGTTGGGTGATCTGGACTCCCTGCGGCCCTACCGCTGCGCGGTGGATGCCGATGGTGAGCGCTTTGAGGGGGAGTTCATTTTCGGCGCTGTGTGCAATTCCACCTCCCTGGGCGGCCTGGTGAAGCTGGATCCCTCCCGTGTACGGATGGACGACGGAAAATTCGAACTGCTGCTGCTCCGTATGCCAAAGACGGCACTGGATCTGCAGAACCTCATTACCGCCATGACCCGTATGCAGTACGACTATCCCGGCGTGATACTGCGCCATGTCCGGCGCGTTACCCTGACCACCGAGGAGAACCTCCCCTGGTCCCTGGACGGTGAATACTGCCCCAGCGCGCCCCGCGTGGAGATCGAAAACCTCCCCGCTGCCATCCAGCTGGTCCGCTGATGGCAAAATAAGTTGAAAAGACCCGCCATCGGCGGGG
>OHEG01000955.1_pt1 | contig 12562 bp, 6 predicted proteins | sample 1567181 | NCBI WGS metagenome assembly OHEG01 (sample SAMEA3879534, study PRJEB24766) | human gut metagenome | biome: human-associated habitat; feature: feces | place: USA | collected 1985/1987 | reverse complement strand
GAATCTTAGCCTGGCGCAAATCGTATGGACGGGAAGCCCATGGCACATAAGGACGTCCTTCCATTGCCTCTTGTTTTACAATAGGGAAAGCCACAGCCCAAGCAGAATCAGAATGGGCAGTCCATGCAGCTTGCATAGAATCAATCTTCGCCTGAGCCTCCTTTGTAATAGTAGGATACTGAGCGAAAGTTGCTGCTGGCAAGATAGTCAATGCCATCGCAGCGAAAATCTTCTTACTTCTTTGCATTGTTTTAATATTGTTTGTTCGTTATATCTTAAAGACGCCTTTCCCTTTCTTTTGTCCTCAATGAACATGCGCATTTTTTCGGGAACAGGTGGGGACATTTCATCCGCAGGAACGTCTTACACCTATAACATATAAACGAAAGTTACTTATCTATTATTTTATTGAAACATAAAACAAAAAACATAAAGTTGAAAAATGATGAACAGAAGATGCTTCCCCTTAGTTGCCGCTTCGCTGATGGCGCTTTCAAGCCAGGCGCAGCAAATTGATTTCAATATCGCCAGCAGAAAGGCTGCTGAAGTTACAGCCCTCAATTTCATTCCCGTTGGCGTGAAGCAGGGCAATACATACCAGTTTGCTCTGGGTGGACTGGAGATTACACTCGATACTCCCGTAAAAGACCAGATTATCAAATCCAACTGGTTTAAGCAGGGCATACAGTTGGGCGACCGACTCACCAGCGATGGTATCGTAGTATATCCGTCAAAAGGCGATAATGCCCAGCTCCGCATCACCATCCGAGGTCTGAAACCGGGGCATCACTCTCTCCTTGCCTATCACAACATCGTAGACGGACTTACCGGCAATATTCCTTCTATCCAGGTTTCCAGAGAGAAGGAACAGATAATCACCGTGAAGAAGGGCAAGAAACGTATCCAGCAGAAGAGCATGATGCAGGAGATTCTTGCACAGGATATTAAGCAGACCGTAAGAGAGATGAAGGCATCGCAGAGCGGCCAGTCGTACATTGAATTTGATGTAACCGACGACCAGCCTGTAGTTATCCACTATCAGTTACAAGGTGTGGATAACGCAAACAACACGCTCACCATCAATGGTTTGGTATTCGACAAAGCCAACCCGAAAGCCACCGCTCTCAACCCTTATCCTGCCGATGATGATCTTCACGTCAATGCAGAAGGAGGCAAGGTTGTTCTTCGCTGGCAAGCCGGCGAAGGTGCCAAGCAACACCTTATTTATATAGGACAGCGCGCCGACCAGTTGAAGAAGGTTGCCACCACAGAAGAAGCCGCTTTCGAAGTCACCGGTCTCAGCAGCGCCAACGATTATTACTGGCGTGTAGACGAGGTAGATGCCAACGGCAAGGTTTCAGAGGGCGAAGTATGGAACTTCCGTCCACGCCGTCTCGCCTTCCCAGGTGCCGAGGGATATGGAAGATTTGCTATCGGCGGTCGTGGCGGTTCGGTTTATCATGTTACCTCTTTAGAAGATAACCCTGAGAATCCGCAGCCAGGCTCTCTCCGATACGGAATCACAAAGGTTAAGGGACCTCGTACCATCGTCTTCGATGTTGCCGGCATCATCGACCTGAAAGACCGTCTGGTTTGTTCCGATCCATTCATCACGGTAGCCGGACAGACTGCACCCGGCAAGGGAATCCTTCTCCGTGAGCATCCTTTCGGTTTCGGCTCAGAAGGCATCTTCCGCTTCATCCGTCTCCGACTGGGAAAATATCTCGATAAAAACGGCAAGACCATTACCCTCGACGGACTGGGTGCTGCAGGCTGCGACAATACCATCATCGACCACTGTTCGGTAGGCTGGACCATCGACGAGGCTTTCTCCAGCCGCAACGGCAAGAACATCTCTTTCCAGCACAACCTCATCTCCGAAGCACTCAACCAGGCTGGTCATCAGAATTATGTCAACGCCAAGCATGGTTATGCTGCAACCATCGGTGGTAATGTAGGCTCGTTCCACCACAACCTGCTTGCCAACAACGAAGGAAGAAACTGGAGTATGGGTGGCGGACTGGACGGAGCCGGATATTATGCCGGAAAGCTCGATCTCTTTAATAATGTAGTATACAACTGGGGCAACCGTGCCTGCGACGGAGGAGCCCACGAAGTAAACTTTGTTGGCAACTATTACAAGATGGGACCTGCCACCAGCATGAAATATATCCTCAATGCCCAGTTGGAAGGTACCGGCCAGGGAAGTCAGGCTTACTACATGCACGATAATATCCGCCAGAACTATGTGGGCGATATGAAACAGAATGCAGGAGCTGTGGCAGGAAAACATGGAGAACTGGTCAGCGACAAGGAAGGCGAAACCTACAAATATACCACTTCTCACGGACAGGTAGTCAACTGGAAGGTATTTACCGACAAACCATTCTTCCCATCCTATGCCAAGGTAGAAAGTGCCCGCGCTGCCTTCAAGAACGTATTGAGCGATGTGGGAGCCAACCAGCCTTGCATCGACCAGCACGACCAGCGCATGGTAGAAGAAACCTTGAACGGAACCTATAAATATGTTGGTTCCAAGACCGGCAAGAAAGGACTGATAGATGACAACCTGGATGCCGGCAACGATGCCTGGAAGGAGTTTGAAGCACTCACCGACCGTCGCCCTGCCAACTGGGATACCGACCAGGATGGAATGCCAGACTGGTGGGAGAAGCTGGCTGGTACCAACCCGTCAGCTGCCGACAACAACGAGCTGACCGATGGCGAATATACCCAGTTGGAGCGCTATCTCAACTGGCTTGCAGAGCCTCATTTCGTCACCTCAGCAGGCAATAAGCTGACTATCGACCTGAAGCAGTATTTCGCAGGTTACAACCAGCAGCCAGTCTTCACCCTGGAGAGCAGTATCCAGCCACAGGAAGGCAAGATGAAACTCAATAAGAAGGGAATCCTCACCATCAGCCTCAACAAGAAGGCTGCCGACTGCCTCATCGACATCAAGGTGAAGGCAACCGACAAAGACCAGGTGGCATCCCTGCAACGTACTTTCCACATCGCTATTACCCGGATACCGACCAGGACGGAATGCCAGACTGGTGGGAGGAAGTAAAAGGCGTAAGTGATGGAAATGCCGATGAAAACGCAGATGGCTACACCAACAATCCTCAGTTTGAATGCGAGGCTAAGGGTGATGCGATGAGCAAGATGAGTCATGATACGGGTGCCAACGAGGGTGAATATATCTTCACCGCCAACGAAGATTGTGGCAAGGCGCTCGTAGATTATACTGTCAAAGTAAGCGATGATGACAACATCAGCACCTATACCCGCACCTTCCATTTCTATCTGACAGACGGTTCTGCAACAGGCATTCAAAACATTCAGACCTCAACCGCAGCCGATAGCTACGAGGTATACAATGCTGCAGGTATCAAGGTGAGAAAAGGCAAGAATCTCGATTCTCTCCCATCAGGTGTTTATATCATCAAGGCATTGAAGGATGGCAAGGTAATCAGTTCGAAGAAAACTTGCATACAATAAGGCAATCTGCACCTTAGAAAGTGCATTTTTCATATAACTCAGCATCCTGAGAGATGCAAAAAAGGGAGCGCAACCATTAGTGATGCGCTCCCTTTTATGATTGTTTCTTTTATCTTAAAATTCTAACCGAATAACGTCAGATTATTTCTGAACGAACTTCTTGCATTCTCGATAACGAGACCCTTATAAGAAGCATTCACCTGCTGGCCAGCCATATTATAGCGAACAGACTTCTTGGCAGAAGTTGAGGACAAGCCCGCTAGGCGTTCCGGCGGATTTGCAATCCGCCGGAACGCGAAAATGCAAATATAGTTTGGAGATATGAAAAGCCTACGGCTGGGGATTACAAATCCCCAATAAAGAGGTCGAGCCTTTTTTGTCTGCGGATTGCAAATCCGCAGGAACGCCTAGCGGACTCGCGTTACTTATTACGCCTAACGGACTTGCGAGCCTGTATTATGGACTTACGGCACACCCTCTCTTCTTGTTGCTGGAAAACATAGGATATGTTGCTGGGAAAGATAGGATATGTTGGCGAGATAGTTAGTATCTCCGGTCGCACAACAGCTGTTGTGCGCTTGCATAACAGCTGATATGCGCATGCACAACAGGTGATGTGCATGCGGTGGTCAACTGTTGTGCGCCAACTATTATCCAGACTTAGACACACTCTCCTACAGAAAATATCAGAGACAGAAAACGGGGTGCATTCTCTAAAAAGAGAACACACCCCGCAACCTTAATATATTATGTTATGACTATATCGTCATTCCTCTCTTGACATTACTCAGCCAATGGGTCGAAGGTACCATTGGCACCACCATTGTTGTAATCACCCCAACCGATGGTCTGAGGCAAAGCCTTGTTGGCGATAGATGCACCGGAAGTGAAGCCTAAGAAGTAATACTTAGGACGGAAGTTCATGTAGAGGTAATTCTTGTTAGAATCGTAACCGTCACCCTTCTGTACCTTCATCTTCAAGTTGTCCTTATACCATGTAGACAAGTTCTCGAGCTGAGTATTCAAATCATCCTCACGGAGATCAACACCCTTAGGACGCTCAGTACCAGCTTTCAACAATGGGTCAGAATTGAAAGTTGTACCACCTACGCCATACTTATCAGCAACACGATACTGGATATTTTCACGACGCTGACCGTTCAAAGCCTTGAAGCCAAGCCATGTACAGGTATTGCCACCCCAACCAGTCAAAGTCCATGTAGAAGGAGCACCCTCTACCTTGCCAGTACCACCATCGAAGAGCATCCAACGGCGGAGGTCATCGAAACGCTTACCCTCGTAAGCAAACTCAATCTGACGCTCATAGAGAATCTGAGAGATACAGGTAGCCTGATCATTGTAAGCTGCAGGTGTGATACCATCATCCTCAGAATTTGCAGCTGAATAACCAGCACGCTCACGAATCTGCTTAACATATTTTACAGCCTCATCCAGATGACCAGCACCTGCTGCAACCTCAGCAAGGTTCAGGAGAACCTCAGCATAACGGAGTTCAATCAACGGAGCAGCAGAATAGAATGGAGCTGCACCCTTGGTATCTTGAGCTACGTACTTATAAAGAGGAGAAGAATTGACATCCAAATCATCACTCTTCTTGCGTACATATACACCCTGACGGCTCTTCAACAGGTTGTCTGCACCATAAGAATCACCACTCTCAGGGTTGCCGGCATCATTCATGCTGGTATACCATACATAGTTCCAAAGTACATAGTTGGCACCATCAGAAGGGTTGTTCGCATCGCGCTCTGACGCATTACCACTGTAAGCCCAACGGAAGCCAGGAAAAGCGAATGTACGATAGAAGCGCTTGTCACGATTCAGGAATGGAGTCTCGCTATCCAAAGTCTTCTCAGAACGAGCCAACTTGGTATAAGTATCGCAACTCTCAGGAAGTTTACCATCTGACATTGGGAACATATTAATCAGCATCTGAGAAGCATTTTTACCGCTACCACCTGTATTAGCTGGACGAATCTGACGCTCCCAGTTGTTGTTCTTCTGATTATCGAGACCATCACCTGTTACATTATTGTATAAGGTAACGAACACAGCCTCTGGATTATTACCGCCATCGGTAAACATCTTGGCAAAGGTAGAACCATTCTTATTGTCATTGTCTGTATACAAGTGATAACCACACTTGTTGATACGCTCCAAATCAGCCTTCATGGTTTCATAAGCAGTCTTCCAACGGTTTTCATCGTTAGTACGATTGAAGAGAGGGCTACACCACAAAAGCATCAAACGACCCTTCAAAGCCAAGGCTGTACCAGTAGTTACACGGCCTTTCTCCGACCATCCCGAGCCATTCTCTGTCTTGGCAGCCAACATATCAGCAGCCTTATTCAAATCATCAAGAATAAACTCGTAAGTCTCCTTAGATGTAGCACGAGGAGTAACAGAACTTTCTAAAGGATCTTGTGTTTCCTTAACCAGAGGCACACCGCCATACCACTTGAACAAGTTGTAATAGCACCATGCACGGAAGAAATATACCTGACCGAGCAATTCATTCTTCTGTTCCTCAGAAAGAGTGCTGCCGCTGATACCCTGGATTACATCATTGACATTACGGATTCTACCATATACAGATGCCTGGATATTAGACTGGTCGCCCATGAAGAAATCAGGAACCGAATTTGTGGAACTGGTAGAGCTCAGCTCAACCTGTGGGTCTACAAAAGAGCTGAGACCACTGTATTCCTCAGTAGACTTACCAGCCTCATCCGCATTACCCATAGAAGGATACTTCCAGGTCAAATCGTTGGTTGTTGGCAAACACCAACTGTAGATATCGTTTAGACGACCATTACATCCTTCATAATAGTTGTAGATGTCTTTATTTACATTGTCATAGTTCTTCTTTTCCTCCAGGAAGCTGTCACTACAAGAGCTGAAAGCCAAGGCTGAAACCAGACCAAGACTGAATAATTTTATTGTCGTTTTCATTGTTCTTTTCTTTTTAAAATTATATAAGTATCTCATTAGAATGAGAGATTCACACCCACAGTCCACTTACGGAGGTTAGGATAGCTTCCGTATGATCCCGACATAGGATTCATGAAGTTGTCTGGATATGGATTGTAGAAGTTGATGAGGTTCTGACCGGTAATATTGATACGGCAGCTGTTGATGCCGATGCTACCCAACCAGCTCTTTGGCAAAGTATAAGCCAAGGTCAAGCGGTTCAGAGCCACACGTGCTGTACTCACTCTCCAGAAGCTGGATGCTACAGCATTCACATCTGTATACTTCAAGTTAGGATAGTAAGCCTCACGATTCTCCTTTACTACGAGATTACCTGAGCCATCATATACATCCTGATAAACATACATATTGTCTGGATTCCAGAATGAAGGCATGTTGCAATACTCCAGATTACCAGTTGGCTTCAATGCTGCACCAGGAAGTGTGGCATAACCGCCCCAGCTTGCACCAATCTGAGCTGTCAGAGAAAGTCCCTTCCAGTCTGCACCCAAATTCATGGTCAAACCATAGAGGTTGCTGCTGCGGTGACCTAACTCTACCTGGTCGTTGTCTACATCTACGACACCATCAGGTCCGGCATAAGTACCTGTCTCAGGATCGTAAGCACCACGAACATCCTTATACATCAACATACCAGGGCGAACCTGGTCTTTGGTCAGACCCATATAAGTAGAGATGTTGTACTTCGTGAAGTATTCCTCAATATCCTGGAAGCTACGGAACATACCGATGCATTGCATACCCCAGAGACCTACGTCTGTACGGTGACCAGGAGTAATCTGACGGTAGAGATAGTCTGTAACCCAGTCCATATTCAGTACCTTGTTGTCAGACCAACCTGTGTTGATACCAATACGATACTTGAAGTCCTTACCAATCTTATCCTTCCATGTAACAGAAAACTCACCACCCCATGAATCCATCTCACCGATGTTGGATGCAGCACTCTGTGTACCTACGGTAGAAGGAACAGTCTGCTTGATATTCATCAGCATCTCGCGGTTCTTCTCATAATAGTAATCGAAGGTTACAGCCAGACGGTTGTTGAGGAACTGTGCATCAATACCCACGTTGGTCTTGTAGTCTTTATCCCAATGAACGTCTGAATTTACAGCAGAATTGTTCTTGTTGATGGTGATACGGTTGCCAGAATCCTTACCAGTCTCGAATACTGTACCACGGTTGGCATCCTGTGCATAAACCTGCATCCACTGCCATGCCGCTGTATTGTCTCGACCGGTCATACCCCAGGAAGCACGGAGCTTCAGGAAGTCAACTCCCTTCACCTTGTTACGGAACCAGCTCTCCTCTGAGATTACCCAACCTGCAGAGAAAGCAGGGAAAGTTCCCCAGTAGTTCTTTGGAGCAAACTTGGTTGATGCATCAGAACGAACCAGAGCCTCGAAGAGATACTTGTTGGCATAGGCATAGTTGATACGGCCGATATATGAAAGGGTACCGCTCTCACTACGGGTAAACATAGTAGTCATCTCACCTGTTGCAGAGTTATACTGACCGGTAGTGAAAGGATACGGGGTCAAACGCTGTCCCTGCAAGTACTCACTCTCTGCCTCAGACTTCTCTATAGAGAACAGACCACCCAGATGATGCTGACCGAAATCGCGCTGATACTGGGCTGTGAAGTTCATCTGATAGTTATCAGTACGAACCATGGTACGAGCCAGATAGTCACCATTGGCGGTTGTCACACCATTGAAGTTAGACGCTGCCAGGTAATCGAAATCTGCATTATCACCGCTGGTAGGAGTATAAAGGTGGTTACCGCTACCATAACGAGTCAACATCTGATAGAGGGTGAAGTTTGAACCATACTCATTACCCTTATCGGTATTGATACTCTTGGAATAAGAGAAGCGCAACTTCAATCCCTTCAGAATCTTGCTCCAACCGAAATCATAATCAAGGCTTCCGCTGATATTCAGGTTAGAATTCATGTTCTTGCGGTAGTCGCCATTGTTCTGCAAAGTAGCAAAGTTATACTGCTGGTTCTGGTTCTTCTGTGTATTGCTAGGACCATAAGCCAGGAGATCATAACCATTTACTGATTCAGGCATGTAAGTAGGACGGGTCAGAAGGAGGTTGTAGTCCTTCTCATCGCCAGATCCACCCACCTTTACCAATGGCTTTTCCTTTGTAGCATAGTCACCGCTAACAGTCAGATTAGCGCCCAACCACTTGCTTACTTTTACATCCACACCGGCACGATAGTTCCAACGGTTATAGTTGAGTTTACCGAGGTTACCATCCTGATCGAAGTAAGATATACCTGCAAAATAGTTCACCTTATCGGTAGCACCACTTACGTTTACGCTGTGCTTCTGGGTCATACCAGTTTCCCAATACTTATCGAGCAAGTCGTAATTCAGTCCCTTCATAGCCTCCAACTCATCAGCCTGAAAAAGGGCAGTAGTCTTATTGAGGGAAGTATTGGTTGGGTCAGCTGCTGTTACAGCATTGTACAAACGACCATACTGGTAAGCATTCAGCATCTTTGGGCGAGAAACCTCATCGGTGAAACCGAAAGAACCGCTATAAGAAATGCGAGGTGCACCCATCTTACCCTTCTTGGTAGTTACGAGGATAACACCATTGGCAGCACGGGCACCATAAACGGCAGCAGAAGCATCCTTCAATACAGAGATACTCTCTACCTCAGAGGCATCCAGGTTATTGAAAGCCTCAGCACCGAGGTTCTGGTAACTGTTACCAACCTTTACATCGTTAGGATAGATATAACCATCGATAACGAAGAGAGGCTGCTGGGCTGTAGAACCAACTTCGCCCAATGAGTTGGTATCACGGATCATGATACGGGCATTCTCACCAGGACGGCTCTCACCACCACTTACGCTCAAACCGTTAACCAGACCGCCCAAAGAAGAAGCCAAGCCACCATTAGCAAGGTCCTGGATTTCATCTGTTGGGATGTTGGCTACAGAACCGGTCAGGTGAGCCTTCTTCTGGGTACCGTAACTTTAACACCTGCCATATCAATAGTGGAAATAGAACCGATGACACTGGCTTTTTTCTGATGACCGTAACCTACGACTACCACCTCCTGAAGAGTCTTGTCGTCAGCAACCAGCTTGATAGTACCACCATTGGTAGTAGCATCCCTAAAACCGATATAAGAAACGGTAACCTTGCCACCCTTAGGAACAGACAACTTATAGTTACCATCCATATCGGTAATCACAGCAGTCTTGGTACCGGCAACCTTTACGGTAGCACCGATAACAGGTTCACCGAGGTCATCGAGTACAGTACCCTGCACTACTTTATTTTGAGCCATTGCAGGCACAGCACAGGTAAGTGCCATACCAAAGGCCAATGTCTTTATATATTTACGTTTCATCTTGTTTCGAGATTAGATAGTTTAAATTATTTCCAACGTGGATCACCGATTGTACTTGAAATCGCACCGGTAGCCTTGAAATTAAGCCCGAAGTTAGGCTGGGTGAAATCGAGTTCCTTCTTGGTCTCTGCCTCAGCAAATCCAGCATCCTCTTCAGTAGCCAGCTTACCCTTATCGGTTCCATCTACTGAACTGCCGACACCCCAGACAGTATTCAGATTCTGGTGATATTCCAATTTACAGTTGCCCTGAATGAACTTCTGCAAACGGAAGCAGTCGTAGAAGATATTGTTATCATAAGTAATCACATATTCCTTACGATTAGGAGTATTGTTACCGAACTCCTTCTTGTCATATACACGGATAAAGGTATTATCCATCATGGTACAAGAACCACCTGCTGTAGGGAAGGCATGGTCCAAATCCTTGTTGTTGAAACGGAACATACGATTCTTACTATTGCTTTCAATATTGTAGATAGTAGAGTTCTTGATGGTAATGCTCTTGATACCACCATACCAGAACTGACCGCCACTAGGAGCCTTAAAGCCATTAGAAAAGCCGCAGATGATAGCACCATTAGAGTTCTTCTTTCCGTCATTACGCATCTGAACCACGCTGTTCATCACACGTACATCAGCAATACCCCAAGAGCACTGGCCTACAGAGAAGAGTCCGTCGATGACATTCTTGAAGGCACAATCCTGAATGATAATTGGGTCTTGCAGGATATATACATCGGCAGGCTTACCACCATTCTTGCCAGCACCAACGCCCTGAGACTCTGCAGAGCAAGATGCAGGTGGCTCTGGAGACATCTCGATGATACCACCCTTATGAGTTGTGGCAGAGCAGTCGAAATTGATGAACTTCACCTTCAGCTGAGCTGAAGTATAGATGGCAGCACCTTCACCCATAGTAACCAAAGCATGGCTCAGTTTGTTACCACGAAGGGTCATCTTGTTGCCCTTGAAATCAATTGAGTTATTGCAGGTATAAGTACCACCTGCTTCCAACTCGAAAGCCTGCTCCTTATCTGATTCCTGCAAGTTGGCAGCAATAAAATCAGAGATGTCAGAACCTGTAGGAATGGTCGTCGCTGGAACCAAAGTACTGTAAGACAAAACTGTTGCCTTATCAGCCTCAGTATTGTTCTTCGCTTCGTTTCCCAAGGTACGTACCTCAATCTTATAATTGGTATCTTCAGCTATCTTGAATTGGAAAGAAGTACCATCAATGGTATCACTCGCCACCTCCTCAGGATTGTCTGGATTATCCACATTATAAGCCTTACACTCGTAACCACCAGCGCCATAGACTACCTTCCATGATACTTGCAACTTATCTGAACCATCAGAAGCAGTAACTGTCTTTGTCGAGAGTTCTGGTGACTCAAGTTTCACTCCAGACACGCCGTCGTCAAACTTCTCTTTGTCATCAAAACCATCAACGGCACACGAACCCAAGAACATCGCTCCTACGGCAGCAAGTGCCAGAGAGAAGAGTCCTTTCCGCGCAATGAAATGATTTTTCTTCATAATTGTCTTTTTTTAGGTTTAACTATATTTTGATTTATTTCTTTACTAACACGATTTATACTTTCCTAATCATAAAAAAGTAGTTTACCAGTTATTCCCCGAAACTGTTACCACTCTTGAAATACCTGTTTTAGGTAAGCGATGTTTCTACCGAAATTATATTTCACGTCTCTTACCCTCTTTACATCACGGCTCCGCTCTACCACCAGCCAGCCGCTCCATTTCATCTTGTCAAGCGTCTTCCTGATTTTCGGAAGATTAATCTCCGGGTCTTCCTGAAGATTTACGCTATCAGTATTGGAAGCATGTATCTGGACGATACGCTGGGCACCCAACTTCCGGAGTTCCTTGCAGATATCACGATGATGATCGGCTGCATCCTGGAAATTGTAGTAGACCTTAATCTGACTGCTGCCTACTTTCTTCAGCAGTTTCTTATCAAACTTAGCTCCCATTCCGGTTCTGATACCGATGGTGATACCCTCCTGCTTTGCCATCTCACCGGCTGTGCGAAGGCGAGAAACCATCTGCAGGTATGCTGCACAGCCTTCCTGCTGCCAGTCTTTTCCGCTACCTCCGAGTGGAAGGAAAGCCACCTTGCTGCCAAAGAGTTTCATCGTCTGGAAACAATCTTTCAAAAGGTCTTGATAATTATCACGAGTCAGGAAACTCTGAGCGAAGAAGCCACTCATCGCCATAGAAGGAACAGCTACGTCATACTGACGGGCTGCAGCCTGAAACTTTTCTGCCTGTTGTGGTTCTCTAAGCTGATTATCAAATAACACGCGTTTACCCAATCCACCCATGTCAACCTCAACGCCATCTGCTCCTAATTCATGAGCCAGTTTAAACTCGCCCAGCTTCTGACGTTTCAGCATCATCCAGTCGCAAGCAGCTATCCTGTACCTAGGAGTTGCCGCCTGTGAGCATATTGGTAAAGTGCTCAACAACGTAAATAACAGAACCAATATAAACCTACTATGATAAGACAGTTGTTTCATTAGCCTTTTAGGTAAAAATGATTAGTCAACATTTAATTTGTTTGTTTCAATTGCCTAAAAGACGCACATTGGTTCACGCTGTAATCACCTTTTTTGAGATTTTTTATAAAAAACTTTATTTTTTTATTTCACTC
>OHEG01000944.1_pt1 | contig 12658 bp, 8 predicted proteins | sample 1567181 | NCBI WGS metagenome assembly OHEG01 (sample SAMEA3879534, study PRJEB24766) | human gut metagenome | biome: human-associated habitat; feature: feces | place: USA | collected 1985/1987 | reverse complement strand
AAGCGGCTGTATTTCGTATTCGCTCACTTCTATTTCCCAACCGTCGAGTCCGGCAGCCGAGCCATAGCTTGTTGTGGTGAATTTCAGTGTCAGACTACCGTCGTCGGCAAACGAAACGACCTTTTCGTCGGCCAACGATGATTTCAGCAACAGGTCCTCACTTTCGCCTACGGTCTTTCCGTAGTAAACATACATCTTGTCGTTTCCGCCGATATGCCATTTCTTGAATGTCAGCTTCACGGCTTTTCCTTCATGCTTCGGCACAAATGTCACCGTTCCGTCGAAACCGCGGGTGATTCCGCCGTCAGGACCGCCTTCGTCGAAGAACACCAGCGGTTCACTGCCGACTTCTACCACACCGTTTTCCCCGGATTTCATCAAATATATGTTGCGTGCAACGCGACTGCCTTCCGGATCACCGGCTTCTACGGTCGTAGCCTTGCCGCTGAGAGTCACCGATGCAAGCGCACAATCGAATTCCGTGCCGGTAGTCACATCGTCAAGCAAATCGTAGGCAACCCAGAAATAGGCACTGCCTTCTTCCAGTACACAGGGAGAAGCAAGCGACAGTTTCACTTCCCGGGCCGACGGAACAGCCTCCGCTATGGCACCGGTCAGGGTCAGCACACTGTCGCGGCCGGATGTATAAAGGTATACTTTACCTATTTTCGCATAGGAATCTTTCAGATTCAACGTAATTTCTTCCAACTTCAAGGCATCCTTGTCGCCCTTTGTCGTCAGTTTGAAGCCGATGATTTCGGCATTCTTCGCTGCCGGCGATGTTGGCAGCACGTCCGTACTTGCCTGGAATGCTTCCACACCGGCAAGTTCCATCGGCAAGGAACGATACTCCCTCACTTCAGCCTGCCACCCGGCAGCCGTATAGGAAGAAGAAGTGGTATTGGCATTGAACACCACCGTCAGCGCCCCGTCGGACGACGTAGAACGCAGCACGCGACCCGGACCGATGTCCTTATCGTCGACCGATTTCAGTTCCCAAAGTTTCACACCCTTGGTTCCCTTGCCGCTATACACCTCAAACTTGGCTTTCGGCGCATACGACGAATTGGAATAATAGAGATGGAACGACTTCATGTCGAGTTCTGTAATCATGCCCTGTGTTCCCGGCACAAATGTCACGGTCTGGTCGCCTTCAACGGGTTCATAGCCGTTATAATAAGGCAACGGATTCTTAGTACTTTCGTAGTACCACGTGCCGAACACGGTCTTTTCGACAGCTCCCACCGTGGAGAGGTACACATTTTTAACCTCACGGCTTCCTTCCGGCTGACCGGCAGGAACGCTATGCTCTTTACCCGACAGCGTGACGCTCAGGCATCCACCGTCGACCACTTCTCCGGTCAATGCTTCCGGAGCGATGTCATACGCCAGCCAGAAATAGTTGTCGCCTTCCACGAGCTCCTGCGAGCAACCCGTTACGCTGAATTCCCCGCTGTCGCCAAGTATGGCCTCTCCCACTTTGGTTGCCGAAGAAAACGTATTGTTCTTTCCTGTGTAATATACCGTAGCGCGTTTGAGATGCGAAATTTCGCTGGTTCCTGCCGCCGTGAACTTAAAGGCTTCTGCTTTCAGCGAAAGCGTATTTTCAGTTTTTACGTTGACCGACAATATAGGTTGCGCCACATCGCCGGCGACAACCGTTCCTTCCGTCCACTGTGCGACGGTCACTTCCTTCACCGTCATCTGTTGCGGTTCATATTCGGAAACTACAGCTTCAAATCCGTCCTTCAGATAGTATTCGCCTGTCACGGATTTCAGATACACGGTAAGTGCCCCGTCGGCCGACATGGAACGCACGACAGCCGGCTGTCCGTCGTGCATCACCGTATTGATACGGCTCTCATCCTTCTGCTTGCCGTCGTAAACAATCATTACATCGTCGTTGGATGTAACCGAGCCGTACTTGTTCTCATAGAGACTGACTTTCGAAAAGTCGATCTGCACTCTCTTTCCGGGAGTGGTCGGAACGAAAGTGACCACGCCTTCAAACTTGGATGAAATTTTACCGTCCTTACCTCCATCGTCATAGAACTGAAGACTTTCCGCACCGACATTGTAGGTGGCAGACTTTGACATCAGCACAACAGAAGGCACTGTCACCGTCACCGGCTCTGCCGTAGCCCAGGGCGACACGCCCGACGGGAATGTTCCGGTCGTCACTTTATTCAATTCCAGCCGCACGGACGCTCCGAAAACGGCTTCCGGTTTCACGTCGGCAGCCAGCGTAAACCAGTTGCGTCCCGACGTGAGCGGCTTGTTGAGTGTCAGCGTATAAACGTCGCCCTGCATGCTCATCGTTGCATCCAACGGTTTCAATCCGCTGCAATCAGCCTGCGCACCTGCATACAGACGGATTTTTTGAGCATCCGCCACTCCGTTTTCAGGCAGACGGAACGACACGGATGTTATCCGGTCGGCATTCATCACGCCTTCGGCATCCACATAGAAATTGGCCAACGCCACACCCATCTTGCCGACCGGCGTAGCATCGACATTTTCATACGACACACCGCCGCCCGTCACCTTCATATTCTCCAGTTTGACACTTTTCACCTTTGCCACCCAACCGTCACAGTCGCTGGCATTGCAGAACAGGTAGCCCACCGACAGAATGCCGTCGGGCGAAGTGGAATAAACCACCTGATTGGAGAAAGTGCCGGTAAATGTGCTGAGCACATCGCCTTCGGGCAATTGAGAGGAAGAATTGACTTCCGACGTCGACGACGGATAGGAAAACGAATCGTCGGCATCCACTTTGCCGTTGTAGACCACCAGACGGGCAGGATAGGATTTCCAGGAAGAGGAATATTCCTGCACGTCGATCCGCTCAAACGTAATTTGAACGGCCTGCCCGGGAGATCCGGGCTTAAAAACAATTGTGGAAAGGGAATTGTAGGAATTTGACCCCTTAATGCCCTCCCCGCCCCACGGGTCGAGAAATTCGAGTTCTCCGCTGACCGTCACTTCGGTTTTCCCGAACTGAGGCATCAGCACACGTGTGGCACTGCCGGTCTGCCCTGACACCGCCAAAGGTATCAGCAGACTCCAACACACGAACATCAAAAAAAGTGCTTTCTTTTTCATAAGCATTAATGTTAAACAAAATAGTGAATAAAATCCGTACTCAACTCCCGTTGAGAGCAATGCTTATGAAATTCAAAAGAGAAGAAACATTCGGCGCCAGTTACGCCCGACAGTCTGACCCGTCTATCCATACAACCAATGTACCATTGCTTCAATCCTCGAAAGCATCAGCTACTCAACGCATGGCAGGTCTTCTGACTTATCTCATATCAAGAATGCCTTCCCAGTACTTTCTTGGCTAAATGCCCGATTTCCCAGTGGCTCCGTATCCTGACTTTCGAGAAATACAGCAGCGGGACTGTCCAGGATTCTCACCTGATTCCCTTTTAATCGCTTGCCGGAATATCGACAATACGAACCATTACATCGACAAATATAGCGCTATTGTAGAGAAGACGCCGAATATTTATGTTAAAAATCATTATATATAAAACGAAAGTTGCATAGCGTAAAAAAGAACGCCATGCAACTTCCTAAATCTTCCGAACATTCTGTTCAGGCTATTTTAATTTAATACGCAGTTTTTCAAGCATGTCGCGCGTCATGGTGTCGAGATCGTATTCCGGCTTCCAACCCCATTCCTCACGTGCACAGGTATCGTCGAGCGAGTTCGGCCAGGAATCGGCAATCTGCTGGCGGAGCGGGTCCACCTTATAGACCATCTTGAAGTCGGGCACATACTTACGGATAGCCGCTGCTATGATTTCCGGGTCAAAGCTCATGGAGGCAATGTTGAACGAATTGCGATGGACAAATTTCGTCGGGTCGGCTTCCATGATTTCGATGGCCGCACGAAGAGCATCGGGCATATACATCATATCCATAAACGTACCGGAAGCAATCGGACATTCAAAGGTTTCACCCCTGACGGCTGAATAGTAGATGTCCACGGCATAGTCCGTTGTACCGCCACCCGGAGGAGTCACATAGGAAATCAGTCCGGGGAAACGCACCGAGCGGGTATCCACGCCAAAACGGTGGAAATAGTAGTCGCTCAACAATTCACCGGAAACTTTTGTCACCCCATACATCGTGCGCGGGTTACGGATAGTGTCCTGCGGAGTCTTGTCCTTCGGCGTGTCATCGCCGAAAGCGCCGATCGAACTCGGAGTAAATACGGCGCACTGCTTTTCGCGTGCCACTTCGAGCACGTTGAACAATCCTCCCAAACCAATTTTCCAGGCTAATTGGGGCTTTGCTTCAGCAACGGCCGACAGCAATGCCGCCAGATTGTAGATCGTATCGATGTTGTACTTCGAAACCGCCCCGGCTATCTGAGCGGCGTTCGTTATGTCAACAATTTCAGAGGGACCGCTTTCGAGCAATTCACCCTTGGGCTCTGCACCGGGAATATATCCGGCCACTACATTTGCTCCACCATAGATACCTCTCAACTTCATGGTCAGTTCTGAACCGATTTGCCCGGTAGAACCGATAATCAGCACATTTTTCATTGCATTATCTTCTTTCGGTATTATTTTTCAAAGTTCCGGCCACATTGAGTAGCAAAATGTCAGCCAACCATGGGCAAACTTTCCACTATCTCCCCTGTTTCCGTATACAAAGATAAACAGATTTGCAGAGTTTAACGCAGTTTATCGCTATTTTTTATAGCTTATTGAAAAAAAAAAGCCATCTTTGTTACGGCGGAATTTTTCATACGTATTTTCCGCCCCACAACAATGACACTCTAAATCTAAGTAAATATGTACGGTAAATTTCAAGAATTCCTGACGAAAGAACTTGCCGGTATCCATGAAGCCGGCTTGTACAAGAACGAACGCATCATCACTACTCCGCAGAAAGCCGACATCAAGGTGGGCAAAGGCGAAAACGTGCTCAACTTCTGTGCCAACAACTACCTCGGACTATCCGACAACGCACGCCTTATCGAGGCTGCCAAAAAGGCGATGGACTCGCACGGATACGGCATGTCGTCGGTAAGATTCATCTGCGGTACACAGGATTTGCACAAAGAGCTTGAAGCGGCCATTTCCGACTACTTCAAGACAGAAGACACCATACTCTATGCCGCCTGCTTCGATGCCAACGGCGGACTGTTCGAACCGCTGTTCACGGAAGAGGATGCCATCATTTCCGACGCGCTCAACCATGCTTCCATCATCGACGGCGTACGTCTGTGCAAGGCTAAACGCTACCGCTATGCCAATGCCGACATGAACGAGCTGGAACGCTGCCTCCAGGAAGCTCAGGCACAACGCTTCCGCATCATCGCAACCGACGGCGTATTCTCGATGGACGGCAACGTGGCTCCTATCGACAAGATTTGCGACTTGGCTGAAAAATACGATGCACTGGTAATGGTCGACGAGTCGCATTCGGCAGGCGTTGTAGGCCCGACCGGACACGGCGTGGCAGAACAGTTCAACGCCTACGACCGCATTGACATCTTCACCGGCACTTTGGGCAAGGCATTCGGCGGTGCCATGGGCGGTTTCACAACCGGAAAGAAGGAAATCATCGAAGCCGACCTTGTACTGCTTGCCATGGGATTCTTAAAACCTCAACTGCCTGAGCTTCCGGAAAACGCTGTAGTAGCAGGCGACGCTGCTACCGGACCGAGCCTCGTAGTAAAATGTATTGCGGCAGGACGCCGGGCTGCGGCCGACATCGATGCCATGTTGCAAAAGAGTCGTCATTAAATCTATAAAATCAGATAAATTATGTGTGGAATTGCCTGCATTTTCAATATTAAAAAACAAACGCCGGAACTAAGACAGAAAGCCTTATCGATGGCGAAAAAGATACGCCACCGCGGTCCGGACTGGAGTGGTATTTATTGCGGTGGAAGTGCCATACTGGCGCACGAACGTCTTTCCATTGTAGACCCTCAGTCGGGAGGCCAGCCTCTTTACTCCAGCGACGGGAAAAAGATACTTGCCGTAAATGGTGAAATATACAATCACCGCGACATACGTGCAAAGTATGCCGGCCGGTATGACTTCAAGACAGGCAGTGACTGCGAAGTAATCCTGGCTCTGTATCAGGATAAAGGAATTGATTTTCTGGAAGAACTGAGCGGTATCTTTGCCTTCGCCCTTTACGATGAAGAACGTGATGAGTTCCTGATTGCCCGCGACCCGATAGGCGTTATACCTTTATATATAGGTCATGATGCAGACGGAACTGTATATTGTGCCAGTGAACTGAAGGCTCTGGAAGGATTCTGTGAGGAATACGAACCTTTCCTGCCCGGACACTACTACTGGAGCCGTGAAGGAAAAATGAAACGCTGGTACAAACGCGACTGGATGGAATACGATGCCGTAAAAGACCGTTATACCTCATTGCCCGAAGCCGAAGCATATACTGCTCAGGTAAACGACGTGCGCACAGCCCTCGAAGCTGCCGTACGCCGCCAGTTGATGAGTGATGTTCCCTACGGTGTCCTGTTGTCCGGAGGTCTGGACTCTTCGGTTATCTCTGCCATTGCTAAAATTTATGCCGACAAGCGTATCGAAGCCGACGGAAAAGCACCTGCATGGTGGCCGCAACTGCACTCGTTTGCTGTGGGACTGAAAGGAGCACCCGATCTGGAAAAAGCCCGCATCGTTGCCGAACATATCGGAACCGTGCATCACGAAATCAACTATACCATTCAGGAAGGTCTGGATGCCATACGCGACGTAATCTATTATATCGAAACCTACGACGTGACAACAGTCCGTGCCTCTACCCCGATGTACTTGCTGGCACGCGTCATCAAGTCAATGGGTATCAAAATGGTGCTCAGCGGAGAAGGTGCCGACGAAGTATTCGGAGGTTATCTTTACTTCCACAAAGCTCCTACGCCGGAGGCTTTCCACGAAGAAACTGTTCGCAAGCTTTCCAAACTCTATTTGTACGACTGCCTGCGCGCCAACAAGTCGCTTGCCGCATGGGGCGTAGAAGGACGTGTTCCGTTCCTCGACAAAGAGTTCCTGGATGTAGCTATGCGCCTGAACCCGGCAGTAAAGATGTGCCCGGGTCACACCATCGAAAAGCGTGTCGTACGCGATGCCTTCGCATCTCTTCTGCCGGAAAGCGTGGCATGGCGCCAGAAGGAACAGTTCTCCGATGGAGTTGGCTACTCATGGATAGACACCCTGAAGGAAATTACAGCCGCAGCTGTCAGCGACGAGGAAATGAAGCACGCAGCAGAACGATTCCCGATCAACCCGCCGCAGAACAAGGAAGAATACTACTACCGCTGCATTTTCGAAGAACATTTCCCGAGCGATTCCGCAGCTCGCAGTGTACCAAGCGTACCAAGTGTAGCATGCTCTACAGCAGAAGCACTGGCATGGGACGCTAGTTTCAAGAACTTGAACGATCCGAGCGGCCGTGCCGTAGCAGGAGTACACGAGGCTGCTTACTAGACATTAAAATAAAGACGAAATGAAAATAAAATTTACAAAGATGCATGGTGCCGGCAATGACTATATCTATGTCAACACCTTGCGTTATCCAATAGAAGAACCAGAGAAATTATCCATCGAATGGAGTCGTCCGCATACAGGTATCGGCTCCGACGGACTGGTACTGATCTGCCCTTCCAGCCAGGCCGACTTTAAAATGCGTATCTTCAATGCCGACGGCTCTGAAGCACGCATGTGCGGCAATGCCAGCCGCTGCATCGGAAAATATCTGTATGAAGAAGGACTTACCGACAAGACAGACATCCGGCTCGAAACATTATCGGGCATCAAGATATTGCACTTGCACGTCGGCGACAAGAATACTGTAGAAACAGTCACCGTGGACATGGGTATACCTTCAGACATTCACGAAGTAACCTTGGGAGAAGGTTATGCGTTCGAAAAAGGTATCGCTGTGTCAATGGGTAATCCGCATTTGGTTATTTTTGTCGATGACATCAATCAAATCAAACTTGAAGAAGTGGGACCTGTACTGGAACATCATCCGTTGTTCCCCGACCGCGTGAATGTGGAATTCGCCCAGATCCTGTCGGACAACAAAGTCCGCATGAGAGTATGGGAACGAGGTTCGGGCATTACCATGGCCTGTGGCACGGGAGCCTGCGCCACGGCTGTCGCTTCGGCATTTACCAACCGATGCGGAAGAAAGAGCTCCATCGTAATGGACGGAGGTACTCTCGACATCGAATGGGCCGACGACAACCACATCTACATGACCGGTCCGGCAACCAAAGTTTTCGACGGTGAAATTAATATATAAAACATAAGACATAATTTATGGCATTAGTAAACGAACATTTTCTCAAATTACCGGGAAGCTACTTATTCTCGGACATAGCAAAAAAAGTAAACGCATTCAAAATTACACATCCCGGAAAGAAACTGATCCGACTGGGCATAGGCGATGTAACCCGCCCTCTTCCTGCCGTAAGCATCGAAGCCATGCATCGTGCGGTAGACGAAATGGCAGATGCCAAGACATTCCACGGATATGGTCCCGAACAAGGTTACGATTTTCTGATAGAGGCCATCATCAAGCACGACTTTGCACCAAGAGGAATCAGCCTCAGCCCTTCTGAAGTATTTATCAGCGACGGTGCCAAAAGTGATACCGGAAACATCGGCGAACTGCTTCGCTGGGACAACAGCATGGGTATCACCGACCCGGTATATCCTGTTTATGTAGACAGCAACATCATGTGCGGACGCTCGGGTACACTCGACGAGAACGGAAAATGGAGCAATGTGACTTACCTGCCATGTACAGCAGAAAACAACTTCATCCCCGAACTGCCGAAACACAGAGTGGACCTGATTTATCTGTGCTATCCTAATAACCCGACAGGTACTACCCTTACGCACGACCAACTGAAGAAGTGGGTGGACTATGCACTTGCCAACGACACACTGATTATTTTTGACGCGGCTTACGAAGCTTTCATCCAGGAACCTGACGTTCCGCACTCTATCTACGAAATCCGCGGAGCCAAGAAAGTTGCCATCGAAATCCGCAGCTTCTCGAAGACTGCCGGATTTACCGGCGTTCGTTGCGGATATACTGTCGTTCCAAAAGAAGTGACAGCAGCCAGCCTCGACGGAGAACGTATCCCACTTAATCCGTTGTGGAACCGCCGTCAGTGTACTAAATTCAACGGAACAAGCTACATTACCCAGCGCGGTGCAGAAGCTATCTATACTCCCGACGGACAGAAACAGATAAAGGAAACCATCAATTACTACATGGAAAATGCCCGTATCATGCGCGAAAGCCTGAAGAAAGCCGGCCTCAGCGTATATGGAGGTGTAAACGCTCCGTACATCTGGCTGAAAGTACCTGAAGGAATGACTTCATGGAAGTTCTTCGACCAGCTGCTATACGAGGTCAACATTGTAAGTACTCCGGGAGTCGGCTTCGGTCCTAGCGGTGAAGGTTATCTGCGACTCACAGCCTTTGGAGAACGTGAAGACTGCATAGAAGCCATGCAACGTATCCAGAACTGGATCTAACAAAGGACACAAGCAATATACAATATCTGAAAGAAGCTGTTGTTACTTCCTGCCACATGCAGGGTAACGGCAGCTTTCTTTTTTAATCCCTAGGGACCTTTCGTAAGGACATGCCGACATCTGCCGGAAAACGTCGAGACGTTTCAAAATCTTTTGTACAAATTTTCTAAGTTTTTGTACAAAAAATAAAGTGCTTCTGCAAGCCTTTCTCTCCCTTTCCCTGACAAAAAGAAATAAACGTCTTCATGAAAATTATATATTCTTAGTGTCTTCAGAAAGTAATTTCTGCTATACAAAGGCAAAGATTTTCGTTATTTTGCTATACAAAAAGATTCATTATTTATGCACGTAGTAACAAATCATTATTATTTCCAATAAATACAATTACAATTAACAAGAAAACAAGGTCATAAAATTGCAAAATGAAACAGATAAAAAAAGATAGTAAATAATTAACTCCCGAGGCTTTACTATAAAATCAAAAAGACATAATTTTGCAATACAGAAAAACAAAAAGAAATATAAAACAGCAATACAGCCAAATAAAGCATATAGAATTAACCTATATACTTTCATATAGACACAAATAAACACTAACTAAAAACGAAAAGCAAATGAAAAGGAAAGTACAACAAAGGCTAAGAGCAGCAACAATGTTCATGCTGCCGGTGCTGTCCCTTTCAGCACAAGACAAAGTAGAGGCCGACATCGGTGCAGAACTCGTCAGTGACTATGTATGGCGAGGCCAAGATCTGGGTAACATCAGCGTACAACCCACAGCTTCCATCAGTTACAAGGGACTGTGGTTGTCGGGATGGGGAACGTTAGGATTCGACAAAGATGACACAAAAGAATTCGATCTTACCTTGGGATACGGCATTAAAGGTTTCAGTATTTCCGTAACCGATTACTGGTTTGGCGACGGGGCTGGCTACTTTCATTATGGTGCGACAAATACTTCACACGTGTTTGAAGCACAAGTAGGATATGATTTTGATATCCTCGCCGTCAACTGGTTCACAAATTTCGCAGGTTGCGACGGAGTCAACAAACAAGGGAAACGAGCTTACTCCTCCTACTTCTCGGTTACGGCTCCCTTCAGACTGGGCGGATTAGACTGGACGTTCGAAGTAGGTGCCGTGCCTTGGGCAACGAGTTTTTACAATCAATCGGGCGACGACGACTTTGGAGCCAACGGATTTGAGGTTTCAAACATAAGTCTGGCTGCTACTAAAACCCTAAAAATAACGGATACCTATTCCCTTCCGATATGGGCCAAGGCAATATGGAATCCGGCAACCGAAGGAGCACACTTTGTTTTCGGTGTAAAGCTTTAGGTATTTTTAAAAGAGAACAACAGGTGTTGTTTTTTTAAGATAAAAAGACAGGATAACATTATATATACACTACAAAATACAAATACAAGAATTTATGAAAAAGATTGAAGCCATTATTCGCAGAACACGCTTCGAAGATGTCAAGGAAGCTCTGCTGGCAGCCGACATTGAGTGGTTTTCTTACTACGACGTAAGAGGAGTAGGAAAAACTCGTGAAGGCCGTATCTACCGAGGAATAGTATACGATACCAGCTCGATAGAAAGAATACTTATATCAATCGTTGTGCGCGACAAGAATGTGGAGAAAACAATTCAGGCCGTCATGAAAGCAGCTCGTACGGGAGAGATTGGAGACGGTCGTATTTTCGTCATTCCGGTGGAAGATTCCATCCGTATCCGTACGGGAGAAAGAGGCGATATCTCACTTTACAACGCAGAACAGGAAAAATAACAAATACAATATACAACTAAACAAGAAGAACTATGGATACAAATATGATACTCGACACAGGAAACACAGCGTGGATGATTGTGGCCACGCTACTTGTACTGTTAATGACAATTCCAGGTATCGCCCTGTTTTACGGGGGACTGGTACGGCAGAAAAACGTACTGAGCATCATCATGCAGTGTATGCTTATCGTTTGTGCGGTAACTATTATCTGGGTTGCTTTCGGCTACAGTTTCGTCTTCGGAACCAGCCTGATGGACAGCGGCAGCGCCTGGTCGTTCCTGATAGGCGGATTCGACAAGGTCCTGTTGAAGGGAATTACAACTTCCAGCCTTTCTACCGGAAACATACCTGAAATCATCTTTGTCTTGTTCCAGTGTATGTTTGCCATCATTACTCCGGCTTTGATTCTGGGAGCATTTGCCGAACGACTGAAATTCTCCGGCTTTCTGATATTTACCGTACTGTGGAGCATATTGGTTTACATTCCTATGGCACACTGGGTATGGGGAGGAGGATTTCTCCAGCAGATGGGTGCGATAGACTTTGCCGGAGGAACTGTAGTACATATCAATGCAGGTATTTCGGCTCTCGTAATGGCTATTATGGCAGGAAAGAGAAGTGATTATAAAATCGGACATCCTATTACTCCGCACAACATCACATTTGTATTTCTGGGTACAGCTTTCTTGTGGCTGGGATGGTTCGGATTCAATGCAGGAAGCGGCTTGCAGGCCGACGGAATAGCAGCCAATGCTTTCCTGGTTACTCATCTGGCAACTTGTGTAGCAGCGCTGACCTGGATGGCTATCGACTGGATTCATAACAAGAAACCGACGACTGTAGGCGCATGTACCGGAGCCGTTTCAGGACTGGTAGCCATTACTCCGGCAGCAGGAACGGTAGATATCTTCGGAGCCTTCTGCATCGGACTGATCACTCCGATAATCTGCTTCTACATGGTAGCTGTCATCAAACCCAAATTCAAATACGATGATACGCTGGATGCATTCGGAGTTCACGGTATAGGCGGTATTGTAGGTTCTATCCTGACAGGTGTCTTTGCCACTCAGTTCATTTCCGGCGAAGGTGGTGTAAAGGGAGCTTTGTACGGTGACTGGCATCAGCTGGGAGTACAGATACTGGCAACTGTCATATCCATCGTATTCAGCGCCGTCATGACATTCATTTTGTTCAAGATAACAGACAAGCTGGTCGGCATCCGTGTTGACAAACGAGTAGAAGAAGAAGGTCTGGATATCTACGAACATGGAGAATCAGCATACAATCATTAAAATAATATATCAAACATCTTATTA
>OHEG01000943.1_pt1 | contig 12661 bp, 6 predicted proteins | sample 1567181 | NCBI WGS metagenome assembly OHEG01 (sample SAMEA3879534, study PRJEB24766) | human gut metagenome | biome: human-associated habitat; feature: feces | place: USA | collected 1985/1987 | reverse complement strand
GGTCTTGGGTTCGAGCCCCAAACGGATCACAGAGGAGTACCAAACGGTACTCCTTTTTGTTATACATCATCCGCAACAACAGCATCACCGAAGCGTCATGACAGACGGGCTGACGCCCTATCGAATACGCCCACAAATGACTGCATATGCATAAGTCCACGCCAAATGCCCCGCAGCAGGCATTTTAAGGGCTGCTGACGGCCTTTAATCATCATAACAGGTACTTTATCGAATTTAATTAAAAACGGTCTTACAAGCAAATATATGCCGTTAAATTAAGAAGAACGTCTCATTATCCTTTAATCATTTGTAGACATATCATAGTATGTTTAAAGTCAGCCATAATCATAAAAGGATAATCATAAAAAAAGTTTCGTAAAAACTCGTCACTCGTCACAAACCGGCTTAACAAATTAACATACAACATGTTACAGTGTGACGAGTTTATCCGGCAACTCATCACAGGGGGATTCGTTTTAGGAGAAATCCTCACACGTGATGTAGGGACGCACCCCAGGTGCGTCCAAAACCCATAATCACGATATTATCATTATAAATTATTTGGACGCACCTAGGGTACGTCCCTACAATAAATTCCATGCAACGAAATTCCATGCAACGAAATTCCATGCAACGAAATTCCATGCAACGAAATCTCTACAACGAACGTCAAATGCCCATTAAATGAACAACATAATTTTCTCATTTACTATATTTTGTCTCCATATTTATGGGCTGACGATTATCGTTAAAACAGTCAATATCCCATTTTGCGACATTGTTTTTTATATAATCTGATATTTTATTTCCATCTTTAATTCCCCTTATTATATGGTCGTGGTATCGTCCTTGCCAACAAAAATCAATATTGTTTCGTCTGGCAAAACATGTAACCGCCTGTTTAAATCCACCAATCACCACGCTCAATGCCGTTCTGTGAGTCGGCATATATTGGGAGTCTTTCCTATATTCGTCAATGCAAACAATAACATGTATATGGTTTGGCATTACAACAAACAAAGGCACTTGAACATATTTGTAATGCGTAGATAATTCGTTCAATGCTTTTTGTGCAAATATTCCAACATTAGACAATTGCATTTCACCATTTATTATTTCACCAAAATAATGGATTCTGTCATTTGTACATATTGTAATAAAATATATTCCGCCGCAGTAATCATGAAACGATGCCCTGGGACTTTTGCGATATTTAAAATTTTCATTTTGCAAAGTATCTCCCCGTGAGTTTGTCCTTTGTATGTCGTTGGTTTGTTTTTGAGGTGTATTATTTTTCATGGTAATGTTTTTTAGATATATTATTTTTGTGGACGCACCTGGGGTACGTCCCTACAATACGATAAACGAATTATGCAGATTTATAGGCTTACAGATTCAGACACTTTTCTATACAAAAATATTCATTTTTTGTGAAATACATGCATAATTATGACATGTTTTTTTATAAAACACATAATTTTTTCATACATCATTGCACATAATTGGCAATCATTATAAAACATTGTAAACCATTGAAACCATTGCCGCACTGTAGGGACGTACCCCAGGTGCGTCCAATACCCATCACAATGTTTTTTACATTAAAAACAATTATTCGCATTTCACATATTTTGGTGGACGCACCTGGGGTACGTCCCTACAATAAATGCAATATAAAACTGTATATATTAATCAACCGATGGTAGTAATAAATTTGACAAAGGTCAACATAAAATCAGGAAATTATTTGGATGAAGTCAACCACAATCAGAGAATGACAATATTTTTATGACAATATGTGGCGGATGTGATGAGTTTAAAATTCAACTCATCACACTATAACTTATTGTATTTCAGTCCATTATAGACGATTGTGACGAGTGATGAGTTTTAAAAAAAGTTTTTTATGCCTATTATAACTGATATAGGTTGACCTAAAGATGACGGATTACTGATTTCGGTTTACTCAACATGCCGATACGACAAATAAATAAATCAGCACAAAAAACAACGGGGCCCGGCCCTAAAGCCGAGTCCCGTCTTAATGATAATCGCTATATTTAAAAGGATTTTAAACTTTCATCATAAGCTAACCTTAACAGTACGTGTATATTCCTTGCCGTCAATCTTTATCAGAAGTACTTGATCAGAAATATTTGTCAAAGGCGTAAATACATTATCTGATGTATCTACCGTGATGTCCTTAATCAACTGTCCGCTAACGCCAAATATCCTTATCGAACGAATGTAGCTGTTTTCAGGATTAATAACGTTAAGGATATGATTCTTGACAAATACCTTAATTCCGGTCAAGTCGGCAATGCCGATGCTTGTTGCACCTGTGTTGAAACGGTTCTGTGTAGCCCACTTGCTCTCGTTGGCCTCACATTCTGCCATTACGCTCCATATATATGTAGAGTTGTCGTCAAGACCCGACAGTTCATAAGAAGTTGTCTGCAGTCCGTTAACCTCAGTCCATGCCGAAACGGTGTTCTTGCGGTAATGGATGTTCCATCTCAGGTTGCTCTCATCAGCATTCCATGTAAGCACTGCCGAAGTTTCAGAAATTTCAGACACTGCAAGGTCATAAGGAGTTACACACTCAGGTATTGCCGTTGTGCTGAAGTTAACGTCGGCGCTCCAGCGGCTTGAGTCGGCTGCCGAACAGAAGCTGCGTATGCGCAGTTTGTATGCCGTGCTTGGCTCAAGGCCTTCGATAGTGTAAGACTCTCCGCTTACAGGTATCTCAGTCCATTTATCCGAATCGGCCTTTGCATAAGCCAGTTTATAGCTTTCGGCCTCGCCTGCCCATGTAACTGCAGCACTATTGTAGCTTGCGTTAACCGTTATGTCCTCGGGCGCGAAGCATGTTTCGGGCAGAGTGCGCAGCACAGCAGTCTTGGTGTAAGCGCTCGTATCGCTTTCAAGCGTGCTGCATAATGTCTGTATGCCGTATTCATACTCGGTATCCTGGTCGAGGTCTGTAATCTTATAAGTATTTTCGGTTGTCGTTCTCTTAGTCCATGCGTCAGTGCCGGCCTTGCGGTAACGTATGTTATAGCTCTGGCCTTCGCCTGCCCATGTCAGTACGGCACCATACTTTTCAACTTCAGCCTTTACGTCTGTAACTTCAGGACAGCCTGTGGCGGCAAGTGTGGTGAAGCGGGTTATGGTAACCTTTGCTGTATCGCCCGGCTCGCAGACCTTGGTTATACCAATCTCATAGTCGGTGCGCGGCTCCAGTCCGTCGAAAGTCATTGATGTCTCGGCTGTCTCAACATAAGGCTTAACGGTTTCGCCGGCTTTTCTTATAAATACATAACTCTTTTCGGCGTTGGTCTTCCATGAAACCTTGACAGATGTCTCGGTTGTGTCAGACAGCACGATATCAGAAACATCAACAGGACATGTTGCAGAAACTACCACAGAATCGAGCTTGAAGGTCATCGGGTAACCTGAAGTTGAACTGATGTAGAACGCCGGACGTATTACGCCTGTGTATCCGCGCAGAGGCACGCTGATGCTTCCGCTCTCATAAAGTGCCGGCATATCTGCCGCCGTAAATGTCTTTACGATGTCAGACTCGTTGTATGTGTTGCCGCCGTCGCGTGACACTACAATGCTGTATTTGTCGTCAGCAGATTCTGACTCTGCGAGAGTTGATGTATAAATTGTCAGAACATAGTTGGCAGAGCCGTCTTCCATGTCTACTTCAGGGAACAACAGCCACTCTGAGCATCCGTTCTGGCTAACAGGGTTGAACATCATGCCACGGTTGTAGAATCCTGAGCTGAATATCCAGCTTTCGCTCTCTTCGTCGCTGAACTCTGTAGGAGTGGCAAGCTCGCCCATACGCGGCTCCCATCCGGCAGGCAGTGAGCTGCCGTCAAACTTCTCAGAGAATGGAACTGTGTAACCTGTACGGAATGTGTAAGTGTCAGACCAGCGACTTGCAGAAGCGGCATCACACTTAGCGCGCAACTGAACATCAATGTCGGTCATGCCGGGCAGATCGGTCATGGTGAACGGCTTACTCAATACAGGTATTACATCACCCCACTCTTCTGTGCCTGAAACGCGATAGCGCATCTCCCATTCATTCTCATTGCCCTGACGGTCCCAGTCAATAGTGGCTGAAGTGCCGACAACAGAGCCGTCAACCGTGCGCAGGTTTACAGGATAGTCGCAGTCGTCCTTTTCCTCTATCTTAAAGTTGGTCATATTCATCTTCGGATTCGAGAAGGTCTTCCAATAAATACGAACCTTTACGTTCTGGCCGGAGAACTCGTCAAACGGCATACGCAGAGTTACATAGCTGTCTAACGACGACATCTGTGGAGCTGAAGACGGACCTATAGAATATACTGTGGTAAAGTCTTTTCCGTCAGGAGAAACCTGAACGAGCAGTGTGTCGCCTTCAAGCCAGTTATTGTAAACGCCGTTAGACCAGCCCTCATAACGGGTGAAGTTGACATCCATAAGTATTCTGTTCGACTTGTCAGACAATTTTATCCACGGAGTTGTAAGCACCGACTCTGTGCCCTTGCTCGCATTTGCGGTAGATACAGAATTCTCAATTGTCCATGTGCCGTCACGATTGATAACCAGTCTTACCGGGTTTCCTTCGCAAGTCCATCCGGCAGGTATCTCGTAAGGCACCATATTGGTGAAGTCAGGACTGTAAGGCACTGTGCCGCCTGTCGAGGTCATGGCCTTGGCAGTGGTTGTAGAATAGTTGCCTGAACCGTCGATACTCCATGCGCGCAGGAAATACACTGTGTTTTCTTTAAGTCCTTCAACCGTTATGTTGTCTTCTGTATAACCTGAATAGACAACCTTTCCGCCACCTTCTATAGAGTCGCCTACCGATATCTCGCCTGAAGGTTCTCCAAACACTCCGTCGGCAATAACATCGCCATAAGCGCTCTTGGCAGGCTCCGTTGTGATGGCTATCAGCACTCTGTCGTCGTTCTTATTGGCAGTAATGTTAAGATGCAACTTGTCTATGTCAACAGCATCTGCCGAAAACTCTTCCGGAGCGGCAGGCTTAGTGGCAGCTATGCCGTTAAGAGGAGATTTGGTAAGATACTTAGGACCATACATACAATAAGAGTTTGCGGCAAATACGTATACAGTATATATTTTTGCTCCGTCCAATATATCAGGTGTTGCAAATACTGTTGTTGTGTCATAAGCCACAACGAGCGCATTGCCTATGCTGTCGCCTGCAGCATAAAACTTTCCGTCGACAGGCATCTCGCTGAGCGAAATGTCAGATGTAATAAGCGTAAGATAATGGTCTGCAGTTTCTGAAGGCTTAAATTTGCCTTCCATTTTTGTACTGTAGCAGTTGAGCGAAAGTCCTGTAGGCTGTGCAGCAGGTTTCTCGCAGTCGGCAGGCGGAGTGAACGTGAAGGTCTGTCCGTCAGCCGGATAAACGTCATTGTTCCATGGAACGGTAGTGGCGTCGCTGCTTCCAAGCGTAAAGTCCGTATAAGAGTTGCCCAGCAACAGGATATCATCGCCATCACCTTTTGCACCAATCTTAATGGTAAGGTATGTAATCATATCCTCGTCATTAGGCTTCCAGTCCTTGAATATGATGTCAAAGCTGCTGTCTGACTCGTGGAGTCTTATCTGCAGCTGCACAGGAATGAAATTATCCTCCCAGAGTCTTGTGTTCTGTGCCAAATTCTTATATTGCACAACAAGTGTTCTGTTAGGTGCTGTTCCTATCAGCTTATAGCTTATCTCCGTGTCATCAAGTCCGTAGGTGTTTGTTCGCGGCATAACGCCAAGCAGGTCTTTCACACCGGCCTGACTGATGATGTTGATTGTGTTTTGAGATGAGTTACACACACTGACAGAGTCTTTTCCCAAGAGCATATAACCTGTGGAGCTTACTGCAAACTGATTCATCAGCTTGTTGTTAAACTTAAAGTCGAACCCTATAGGGAATCCCTGTGTAACGGTGTCTTTGGCAATGGCATGTCCGTCACGGTCGAACACCTTCTCGGCAAAGTCTTCACCCTTCAGGCCGGCGCCGATAACGGTTCCGCCGGTTATCTCCTCATAGGTGTCCACCGTGCCTTTAACGTCATAAGCCATTGTCGCCTGTGCCGCGGCCGTTACCGTGCCCAGCACAAAAAGAACTACATACGACAATAATTTTTTCATAAGCATAAAATTTTTATATTTCTATTTTACGGTCATCTTAGCCGTAGTACCAGTAACTTTATCTTTTACTATATATATTCCTGAACGGAGTCCGGATACGCAGTCAGACTTCTTGCCATTCTTTACAAAGCATCCGTCAATGCCGTATACGGCTACGTCATCGTCTGCGCCGGAAGCCGCAGTAGCATTGTCGATGCCTGTGTCTACGTTGCCCAACGTACCGTCGACATTAACACGCTGAGCATACATGCCATAGCTGAAATAGTCAGGAGATATACGCATGTCGCCCCAAGTGAGAATCCAATATTTATCATCTATCAATGAAGAAGACAGCAAATCGTTCTTCTCGCTCACCACTGTACATGGCTCAACAGCATTCTCCCAGAGGTTGTTTCCGTCTTTGTCCATCTTCATAACATAAGTCTTAACATCGCCTCCGCTATTCTTGTTGGTCTGATAGAACACGGCGATGTCTGAGCCGGTGGCATTCTGAACAGTGGCATATCCCACAGAACGGTCACTCTGCATTGCAACGACAGGCTTGCCTTCAGGACCCCACTTCAATTCTCCGTCGAGCCCTATCTTCTGCATATATATGCCACAATAGGTCTGCATGCCCTGGTCGTATTGTCTGTAGATTGCATAAACGCACTTGTCAGCATCGTTGTAAACAAGCATAGGCACCTGTCTTGAGAAATCATTGGCATAGCTGATTTTAAGAGCGTTGGTTCCGCCGGGGAATGCCAATGTGCCGTCGCGTTTTACATAAGAGATATAATTAGAGAACACATTCTCGGCATAACGGTCATCGCTCCATGTAACGAACGCACCTTCAGGAGCCTTAAACACTTTCAGCTTTGTGTACAGAGGAGTTGAATCAAAACCTCCGACATACACCTTAAGTTCCTCGTCCCACAATGGAGTGCCGTCAAAATCGTAGAGCTGAGCCATAATATATTCGTTTGAGCTCTTGGCATAAATCAGCATAAACTGACTGTCGCCGGCATCAACTACGAACGGACATGAATACGGAGTTTTAGAATCTTTCAGTTCAACAGGATTGCTCCATGCTTTTTTACCGTCGGAAGTAATCTTCTCTATACGCACATAAGAGCTGTTTGTCTCTTCATTAAATGACTCGTAAGCAAATACATAACCTCCGTCGGCCACCTGTGTGACGTTAAGCAACGCATTGTCGCAGCCAAAAATATCATCGGCCATGTTTACGCCTGAGTCCCACAACATTTTACCGTCAGGTCCATATTTATAAATGGTATAACTTCTGTATCTGCTGTCTTTAGGAGAATTACGGCAGTCGCTGACCATCACAAGGCAGTTGCCGTCATTGTCGGCATACAGAACATCGTTGACAACGGTGTATGAAAGATTCTCTTCATTGCATATTGTAACACCTCCGTCAGGAAACAGCCTGTTGCCGTTTTTGTCAAGAATCTGTAGATTATACGCCAGTCTTATCGTACCGTCATCATCATTATTAGGAACTTGCTGTACTGAATAAAGTATACCGTCCTTACTGACAACAGCATCATTACCATAATTATTTATTGACTCCGTAACCTTCGTGTTTACTGTCGGATCAGAAACATACTGGGCATTAACAGCCATTGCACCAAATAATGCAAAAGCGATTGATAGTAACGTTTTTCTCATAAGCCATTTTTTTAGGGTTATACAATTATTTTCACTTTATAATCTGCTTTGTAACCGTGCGCGAAACATTGTCATACATTACATAAACACCTGTCAGCAGATTAATTCCTTCACGCTTTCCTTTATAGGCAACGGTTCCGTCAAGGCGATATACTGTAACGTCGCCTGATGCGACATCTGCTGAAACTCCATCAATGGCAGTCGCTTCTTTTGAAGTGCGGAACAGAGTTCTTGTGCCGAAGTCGTCTATCTCAAACTTCTGCTCTATAAGACTTCCGTCTGATGAATGTGCCGTGTAATATCCCATCGGGGTATACATGCCGTCGCCCCATGTATCGGTAACTTCAATATAATATATTTTGTCTGGATCAAGAGTTACGCTCTCATTATCCTGAGTTACTTCTCCGGCAGGATAAGGGCCAAACTCCTTGACGATGTTACCATCGGCATCTTTTATGTAGAAATGATTTTCGTCAGCCTCTTTATTGGTAGAGATATTCACAGAAATCTGAGGTGTGGCTGATATGGGAGATGTGAATATTCCTTCAAGTGAACTTTCGTCAACACTTTGTCCGTTTATTGAGCGAAGTGATATTTTGTAGTCGTTCTGTCCTTCTTCCTTAAAGTCATAATTGCATCTTACTACAATCTCTTTACTCTCGAACGAAGGTATCATTCCGCTCCATGAGGCTGTTACTATTTTTCCGTTGACATTAATATCGAATGTAGCCTCGGTTATGGCCTTGTCGCTCTTGTTGGTCAGCTCCATCTCAAAGAAGTTGCATCCCCAATAACTGTCTATAGGTATTTTAGGTTCGGCAAGAGAGCCGCCCAACGGCATGTCATAATTGGTGTAGACGGGCTTGCATCCGGTAACGTTCTGCACATCGCGCTTGTTGCTGACTACATAGGCAATTACCCTGACGTCACCCGGCTTAACCTCAACTTCCTTGATACTCTCAGGCAAGGTGATACTGTAATCGCGAGAGAAATATTTTCCTTTGACCGGAGAATCGAGAGGGTCGCCCCACAAATCGGTAATATAACCACGCAGCACATGCTGGTGCATATAGTCGTCGCCTACAAGACCTCCGTTTTGCGGACCTTTAATGTTATCCTGAGTCCACAATACACACAATGACTGATTGTCGGCCTGACTGTCGGCTGTATAATATCCTTCAACATGAACGTTAAGTTTTCTTGTCGCTCCGTCATAAGTGCTTGTGGCAAGAAGATTGACCGGAGCTGTCTCTTTGACACCTAATTTAGTATACTCTTTCCAATAACTACGGCTACATACAGGATTACCCGTATTATAATAATCATGTCTGTTAACCATTCCGCTCGGGTAGCCACACTGCTCAACACCAAACTCATTGACAATTTCCTCACCCTCATCAGTCCTGAAATCCGGCTCGTCGGATGCCGGTTTAGAAAACGAACCGGCATGAACGGCAACGACATAAACGTTTGGCGAAGCCTTAACTAATTTTGCTGCGACGGCATGTCCTTGTGGACACCATCCACAATTTATACCTGTAAATTCTTCGAGCAGTACGCCTTTGGTAGAAACCGCTGTCGGCACACTATATTCCTCATCTGAATAACTATTTCCAAAAACAACTTCCGGCATCAGAAGATATGCCACAGTTGTTAATAGTGTTAACACACGACTTGTTTTCATTGCATTTTTCACATTAAATTCAACAAATAATATCAACCTTTTGCAAATTTAATGCAAAATACTTTTTTTTTAGCAATTACAACATGGACAACACATGGACAAGTACGTTAAACTAATTAACACAAATATAGTTTACTTAGCATTCTATTGAGTTTATAAAGGCTTCAAGTTCCTGACCGCTGACAAGTCCCAACTTCTTGCGCAAACGATAGCGCGATTTATGCAGGCTGTCCATTGTTATATTGAGCATCTTGGATATTTCGCTCGAGGGCAGTCCTACCTTTATAAGGCACATAAGGCGGACATCATTTTTTGACAATCGCGGGAAATCTGTTTCTACCTTCTTTATAAAGTTTCGGTCCATCTCTTTAAGCAGACGTTCCAATGGTTTTATATTGTCAGCCTCTTTGCCATTTTCAACAAGTTTCATGCTCATCACAAGATTCTCCTTGTATGTATGATCAAGCATTTCACCCTGTTTCGCAATTTTCAACTGAAGCAGTTCCTTTTCAAGCCGCTCCATCTCTACCGTTGCATCAAGATTGCGCTTTTCAAGCAATGCCAACTTTTGCTTGGTCTTGATTGACTTATAAATATATACGAACACAACAGCCATAGCAAGAATAAGAAAGAACATAACGCACAAGGTAAGCAGAAATATAGTCTTACTCTTTTCGCCTTCCTGTCTTATCATATCTACCTTATGCTGTTCACGCAGCATCGCCACTTTATAATGTATTTCGTTGCCCTTTATCTCTTCCTTCAGCCTGTCGTATGCCTGTCTATGACTTATATAAGAAACAAGATTATTATCAATGCTGTCTAATTTTGACAACATGTCCAACGTAACTAATTTATTGTCAAAGGCATCATACTTACGTGAGACATTAAGACTCTTGTTGAAATATAGATAGGCAGAATCCTTTTGATGGGCATCATAAAACAGGCGCCCTATGCAATAATACATTTCGGACAAATATAAATCATATTTTACAGGCTTCTGACCTTTTAAATCTGCTATAGCCATCCATGCGCTGTCACGTTTGCCGCTCATGATATAAAACTCAGCCAAGTTAGCCATGTCCATATACATATAGGCGGCATCTCCCGGATATTTCTTTCGCGAGAAATCTATCGCATGGCGCGTGAACTTTTCTGCTTCAGCATAGTTCTTATCAAAGAAGGCCTTATAAAAGCCCATAAGACGAAGATAATATTGAGAACTGTAATTTTTATAATTAGGCACATCTCTGAACTCAATAGAGTTGAGTATCTTATAGGCCTGGTCACGCTGCCCTATCTGGTCATAAACCATTGCAAGATAAACACAAGCCTCAAAATGTCCGTCTAAGTCACCATTGTTTTTAAATTCTACCACTGCTTGCTGTAACTCGCTAAAAGCCTTAACAATGTTGTTGGTATTGAAATTACGTATTCCGTCTTCCAACAATTTGTAACCGTCTTTATGAGCACTAGATTTACTGCATCCATTAGTACACAAAACAATGAATGCACCTGCAATATACACAAATAAAAAAGTAATCAGACTTCTATATTTTATCCTCAACATAAAAACTAAGATTCTTTGTCGGTACAAAATTAAACAAATAATGACAAACTTACATTTTTTGTCTTCAAAAAACGCAATCATACCACAATTGTTATTATACAAAATATAATATGGAGCACAATTCAAAAAGACATATAATGAAACTCCAAACACCGGACAAAAAGGAATCTCTACAAAGATTTCATAAATAAAGATTGGGCACAGGCGGCATAATAAAAAAGTAGTCGCCTTCATTAAATGGCTGAAGGCGACTACTTTATAAATATCAAATATGTCAATTATCCTATTTTAGCTAAGGTAACAGAAGACTTTGACGCAACGTTTTTCGAAGCTGTGGCAATACTTGACTTGCCTTTACTTGCTTCGTCAAAAGAGCCGTTGTCCTCATCTTTCTTCTTTGCCGAATAGCTGACGCTCAAAATTACTCCGATGTAAACGCAGTTGACTATCGTTGAAGTTCCTCCCTTGCTTATCAGCGGCAACGGCTGACCTGTTACGGGAACAAGGCCTACGGCTACTGCCATGTTGAACATGGCCTGCACAACAAGCAACAGGGCAAAGCCCATGATGAGCAGCGCCGGGAACGTGTTGACACAGCGGTTGGCTATAGTTGCCGTGCGGAAAAGAAGGATGATGTAGAGCAGACAGACAAAAGCCGCGCCGGCTATGCCCATCTCTTCGATTATTATGGCATAAATGAAGTCGGAGAATGCCTGTGACAGGAAGTCGCGCTCAACCGAGTTGCCCGGACCCTTGCCCACAATGTTAGACGAAGCAATGGCAATGTTGGCATGTGCCGTCTGAGCATCCTTATCAAGGTCTACGTCCTCAGGGGCAACTTCCTTATTGTCGAGGAACTTGTCTATACGTGATTTCCACGTGTCAAAACGGTGGAACACCTTCTCTACTACAGTTTCATCTTTCTTGGCTACTTCTTCCGTCATAGCCATCTTTTGGCCTGCCGCCATATTCTCCTTCTCCTTGTCGTGGCCTAACATCATAACCATGGACACTACAAATATCAGAATAAGCATGACGACGCCGAGCAACCGCCCGATCTGTGCTTTGGGCACCTTGCCGATGAACATCATAAGCAACACGACAAGACTGAGCAGCGCCGCAGTTGAAAGGTTCTCGATCATAATGAGAGGAATGATAAACACGCACACGATAAGGATGTACTTAAAGGCGCGCTTGTCTGCTCCGTTTGGGGTCTGCATGGCACTGAGAATCTGCGCCGTGGCAAGCACTATGGCTCCCTTGGCAAACTCAGAAGGCTGAAACTGTACGTTCAATATAGACAGCCAGCGCTGAGAGCCGTTGGTACTCTCGCCGAAACATAACACGGCGATAAGTCCAATGAACGATAAGACAAGAGCCAAAGGAGTAACCATCTTGAAGTATTTGCACTTTACGTTCATGGTGGCTATCATGGCCATCACGCCGACAGCCAGCAGCAGAACATGCTTCAGCACCGGACCGAGATAGTTGCCGCTCTTGAACGACAGGTTGCTCGACGCGCTGAACACCTCAATGATGCTTATGATGCAGAGGAAGAA
>OHEG01000938.1_pt1 | contig 12676 bp, 8 predicted proteins | sample 1567181 | NCBI WGS metagenome assembly OHEG01 (sample SAMEA3879534, study PRJEB24766) | human gut metagenome | biome: human-associated habitat; feature: feces | place: USA | collected 1985/1987 | reverse complement strand
CTCAAGAGGATGGTAAATGCCATCTTTCGCTATCCCCAAATTTACTGTTCTGCTGAAACCACTGTGGGTTCCAGCAGAATTTTTTCTTTTGTCAACAGGTCCAAATCTTGACGGAACCTTTTTCTCGGCTCGGAGCTGTTCAAGGGTTTTCGGTTTTTCCATTCTGTTTGACCTCCCTTTTTTGAAAATAGGTATAAAAAGACCGTCAACTTTTCGCATAGTGCGACCAGTCAACGGCCTGATTTTCGGTATTCGTTATGTTCTAAAATCAGTTCTTTGAAAGATGGCGTTTTTCAATCTCCAATGTTATGAGGGTAGCAGTCATTAGATAGAGGACGGCTATGACACATTCCAAGGCAAGCGAATTGATAGGGCGAGGATAAAAATGTACTAACGCCATTGCCAACAGTCTAATCGGGAAATATGTGCCTAACCATGCAGAGACTTTGTAAAACCGCTTGCGGAATTGTATTGTTCTCTCATTCTGCTCATTTGCCTTTTTTTGATATGCGTATTCAAAGCCTCCAACCATAGCAATAAAAGGAATAAAACTCAAGACACCAAAGAAAATGTTTTGCAGGATCACAACAGACATGAATTGAATTATCAACACCATCACTTCAAGAGTGATCAAAAAAATCATGATCTGGTGGATGCCGTCCGTTTTGACTTCCTTAACTTTCGGCAGATCATTGTCGCTTTGGTATTCATCATTTAGCAAGTAGTCTGTTGTAACCTGAAACAGCCTACTGAGTTGAAGAATGTTTGTTGCATCTGGCATAGCTGTTCCCATTTCCCAACGGGAAATGGCTTGCCTTGATACGCCCAGCTTATCAGCTAACTCTTCCTGTGACATTCCATTGGACTTTCTCAACCTAACAATCTTATCTGATAATTTCATAATGAAATCCTCCTTTGATTTGGTGATTTCATTATAGCAATGAACGCTTTCAGCCACCACCACTTCAAGTTTACATTTCCGCAACATAACTTTACGCTGTGTTTTGACTTGCGGTTTTTACGATAACTTGTGAATTATTAGCTTTCGATGTCTGTAACCTCAGTCAAAAGCATTTGTAACTGATATACGTTATCAGTTCCGCTCTTGTCTGTTGTGGTCAACTCCAAATATAGATTGTTTTCCCAGTCGCTTGTATCCTTTATCATTTTGTATTTAAATTATACCATAAAACTTGTGAACAATTCTACCGTCATTTGGGAATATATGAGAAAAGTCCGAACAGTTTTCTGCCCGGACTTTCTCACTCAATTGTAAATCAATTCCGCTCTGGAGGTCAACGGTATTTGGCTGGACTGCACGAATGATGAGGTCGTTGAGGTCGGTCTGGCTGTCGCCTCCGGCGCGATGAACTACGAGACGCTGTTGGCGTGGGTGCGGGCACACCGTGTCTGACCCACTTTTGACCCAGAATCCGAAAAAAGCGGGCAGGGCTGGACGTAAACAATGGAAAACTCGCCGAGCGAACGGCGGCAAACAGCACAAATCGGAGCTGAAATGACTCCGATTTGCGTGTGAGACAACCTACGGACCAGAAGGCCGGGGGTTCGAATCCCTCACGGCGTACCAAAAGTCCTCGAAATCGTCTGATTTCGAGGACTTTTGCTTTTCATAAGTTGCCATTTTAGGATACCGCTTTTTTCTGACCCAAACGCTGACCCCAACGGGAGCGGGCAGCGGAAAGGTCTATACCGCACGGGATAGGATATTGCCCATTGTTTGCGCCGCCTTGAGCTGGGCGTCGGTGGTGACGTGGGCGTAGGTGTCCAGCGTGAAGCCCGCGGAGTAGTGACCGAGCATCGAGGACACCGTTTTTACATCCACACCGTTTTGCAGGGCCAGCGTTGCGAAGGTGTGACGCAGGTCATGGAAACGCACCTTCGGCAGCCCTGCCCGCTTCAGGACGCGGTGCAGCATGTGCAGCACACTGTCCGGGGACATGGGGCCTCCGGTGGGCGATGGGAATACCCATTCGCTGTTACCCGTTTTTCTTCTTTGTTGCATCAGAACGTCTATCGCATCTGCCGACAGCGGCAAGGTGCGGTAGGCGTTTTTCGTTTTCAGCGGCATCTCAATGATCTTGCCGTCGATGCGCCCGATCTGCCGTTGAACCCGGAGGTCTCCTTTTTCCAAATCAATGTCCGACCATTTTAATCCGAGCAACTCGCCCCGCCGCAGGCCGGTGGTCAGGTCGATGTAGTACAGGGCGAACACGCCGCTGTCTTTTGCCTCGCGGAGGAAGGACGTCAGCTGCTCAACGGGAAGCGTCTGCATTTCCTTGCGCTCCGCCTTCGGCAACGCGCAGCCGTCTGCCGGATTGCGGGCGATCAGCCGCTGCTCGTTTGCCAGCTTCAGGGCAGAGGAAATGATTTGATGGATGTTGCGCACTGTTTTGGTGCTCAGTCCCTTGGGCTGCTTCTGTGCTTCGATTCGCTCTACCCGCCCTTCCGCCAACAATTTCTTGTAGAACTGTTGCAGATGCAGCGTCGTCAGATCATTCAACGGGATCTTGCCGAGCTGCGGCTTGATGTGGTTTTCGATGTAGCCATGATAGGTCAGGTAGGTGGATGGGCGCATTTTGATTTTGGCATAGTTCTCGTACCACACTTCTAACCAGTTACCCACGGTGTAGTTCTTGGCCCGTCCGTAGTCGATGCCGACGTTTTCCTCGATAGCCTTTTTCAGTTTCTCTTTCACTTCTGCTTGTGTCTTGCCGAGGACATTTTTGATGATGGCTTTTCCGGTTTCCGGATCGTGACCGACAGTGTATCTGCCCTCCCATCGTCCATCCTTTCGCTTTCGGATATTGCCCTCGCCGTTTGCTCGTCGCTTTGGCATAAAATCGACCTCCTTTGTAACGGTACACAATACCGTAAAAGGCAGAGAAAAGCTATGGGGAAGCCACACTATTATCAGAAAGTTATCAATTCTCAACCGCCGCTTATCTTTGTTTATGGCGTAGCAAGATTTGAGCTGCTACGGAGACTTCCGCCGACTACAACGGTATAAAGCGTACCGATTTTCTATCAAAGCGCCGCCGCAAACCGTTGTGACACGGGGCTTTGCGGCGACTTTTCTCAAATTTAGCGTCAAACCGTTCTGGGAACCTCGAAAAAAGCGTCAATTTCCAAAACCCGCAAACCCTTGCGGCAGCTCGCACTGCGGGCTGCTGTGAATAGGCATTGGCGCGAAAAGCGCCAATGCCTTTCTTCTGCTTTCTTTTTCGCCCTTGAAAAAGGCTCGAAAAGCGCAGGAAACGCAGTCATACCAACGTTTCCAATGCATTGGTCACACGGACTTCAATACCTCCGGCACAAACGCCTCACATTTGCTTCCGCTGGCAAAAGCGGGTTACACACTCGCCTTCGCCAACAGGATCGCACACAGTGGCAAACAGAGCGAAGCAGGGGCGTTTCGGTTGGGGGTGGTATCACTACCCTCAGAGCGCTCTGCGTGTTGCCGAAACGCTGGACGCCCGCTTGTCAAAACGACTCATTTGCCGTTTTCCTGGTCTGGTTACTTCTTCGTTGATTTCAGCGGCATAAACTATGCTCCAATCCGTAATCTTGAGAATCTCAAGACTATCTTGATTTTCTCAATTGCCTGTGGTGTGGTGGTCTTATTAGAAATCAAACCATTACACAGGAGTTATTATGTCGGTAAATTATAAAAAGCTCTGGAAGCTGATGATCGACAAAAATCTCAGCAAAACTGAATTGACGCATTTGGCTGGGATCAGCACTAACGCTATGGCAAAGCTGGGGCGCAACGAAGATGTTCGGGTGAATGTGCTGGAAAAGCTCTGCACCTCACTGGACTGCAAGCTGGACGACATTGTCGAGTTTGAAACTGAACAGAAGAAGTAACTTGAAAGGAAAGGGCGTGACAACATGGCCTATAGTGCCGAACTCTATGAACACGACTTGGACAGGCAAGCCGCAGATGCTTTGAATCAATTCCCGAAGTTTGTAAAGCTTCTGGAATCGTATTCTGTCAATTACGATGAGAAGGCTGCTAAAATCGACCTTCTATCGACCGCGATCCGTCTCGGCGAAAACCAGATGCCGGAGGTATACGGTCTCTTGCCCCCGATCTGTGAGCAGCTTGGCATTGATACGCCGGAGCTTTATTATGTGAGGGACAGGCAGGCCAATGCAGCAACATTTGGCAGCGTTCACCCTTGCATCTATGTGACATCCGGGCTTGTGAATAAACTTCCGCTCAATTTGCTCCCCAGTGTTCTAGCGCACGAATGCGGCCACATTGCCTGCAAGCATCGCCTGAATAGAGAACTGGCCCGTGTGAATCAGGAAGTGGAACGCTATACCAATCACGCCGATAAGGCAGATTATGCGTTTGCGGTTGCAAGCGGCGTTCTTGCCGGTTTAGTGGACAGCTTGTTTGTCGGAGAATTCTCGCTTGAGTATGCAAATCAGTGGGGAAATCAGCAGGCTGAAAAGTTGGTTCTAAAGGTTGCAAAATATCAAGGCTACGGTGGAACAGATCTTGGACAGGCTATAAAGCATCTGGAGGATCAGTTCCCCATTGCCGCAGACAAGGCAACCGCCGCCTTTGGCGGAGGTCTGCAACACCATCTCCGTGACTTCTCACACCACCCGACCCCGGTGGGACTGGTTTGTTCCATTTTGACGCAATTTACGGGCAATGTTTACGGTACCGATGTTGCGGGAGCGTTTCAGTGCGTTCCGCTTAACAAAGATGGCCTGAATCTCGTGGGAAAGAGTTTTCCCGAAAAGATTATGTTTGGCGCTGTAAACTGGTTCTTTCATATGGTCATTCGTTAATTCTGACATCTGACATGCAATATTCGACGATCAATGGTTGCGTTTACGTGTTAAACGTGATAACTTATATATTAAGGAAGTTGAAACGATTCCAATTCCCGTATTTCACCGGAAATCAGGTCTTTAGCTACATTCCGGGAAGGATGGGCAGGAAAACGACCGCTGCTTTTTTCTGCTTTCAGCAGTAAGCGCGGATTGGAGGGAAGTCGGATGACGGATAAGGAACTGAGACGGTTAAGCCGGGGCGAGCTGCTGGAAATGCTGATTGCGCAGACGGAAGAAAACCGTCAATTGAAAATCAGGCTGGAGCGTGCGGAGGCGCAGCTCCGGGATCGCAGAATAGCGGTTGAAAAAGCCGGTTCCCTTGCGGAGGCGGCGCTGCAGCTGAACCGTGTATTTGAGGCCGCGGACAAAGCCGCGCAGCAATATCTGGAAAACGTGCGTCTTATGTCGGAAACGGGAAGTGGAGAGTTATGAAGTCGAAATCGTGGAAATCTCCCGAGCCCCCGACTCTGGAACAGCTGGAGGCGGAGCTAGGCAGAGAAAAATACAAACGGCGGTATAAACGCGTTCTTCGCAGCACCGTCTATACGCTTGTGGTTGTTGCGGCTGTAGCCGTGCTGGTTGCTACCATTTGGATGCCCGTGCTGCAGATCTATGGGTCTTCCATGACGCCCACGCTGAATGAGGGGGATATTGTCCTCTCCGTCAAGGGCTCGGGCTTTGAACCCGGCGACCTGGTGGCGTTCTACCTGGGAAACAAGATTCTGGTGAAGCGCTGTATTGCCGGCCCCGGCCAATGGGTGGATATCGACGAAAACGGAAATGTATCTGTGGACGGAAGGCTGCTGGAGGAACCGTACCTGACGGAAAAAGCGCTTGGAGAATGTGACATTACGCTGCCTTATCAGGTGCCGGATAACCGTTACTTCTGTGTGGGCGATCACCGTTCCACCTCGGTGGATTCCCGCAGTACCGCGGTCGGCTGCATTTCCGATGAGCAAATCGTCGGAAGGATCGTATTCCGGGTCTGGCCTCTGCCGGACTTCGGCGCGTTGAGATAGGAAGGATGGTGAAGGAATATGAGGCAGGATGTTCTGCGGAATGCGGAAAAATACACGAAGGTGCATAAAAGGCAGCGCCTCCGGCATCGGGTAGTGACCGTGCTTGCCGGTGTGGTGGTATTCTGTACCACCTATGCGCTGATTCTGCCGGCTATCACACTGGAAAAGCAATGTGACATCCCGGAGCACACCCACACGGACGCCTGCTATGCGCAGGTGACGTCGGTTGAGAAAAGGGTTCCCGTGTGCAGCGCGGAGACGCTGGAAATTCACCGGCACACGGCGGACTGCTATGATGCCAACGGAAATCCGACGTGCGGGTATGCCGATTTTGTGGTTCACAGCCATGATTCCCGCTGCTATGACGAAACCGGGAATCTCTGGTGTCCGCTTTCCGAGATTGAGACACACCGGCACACTGCCGACTGCTATGCCCTGCCGGAAGGACATACCCACGCGGAGGGCTGTTATACGTCGGTGCGGGGCAATCTGGTCTGCGGGCAGCATGTCCATACCGATGCCTGCTATGAATGGGAGCAGGTTCTGAGCTGCGACCTGCCCACGAATTCGGCGGAAGACGCTCAGCCGGTGCTGGTCTGCACGAAACCGGAGATCGTCCTCCACCGTCACACGCCCGACTGCTTTGACGCTGACGGCAATCTGATATGCGGACAGACCCAGGTTCTGGAGCACCGGCACTCCGACGCCTGCTTTGAGACGGTGGCGGAGCCGGTGGACACCGGGACGCTGACCTGCACCGATACGGCGCACGTGCATACCGCCCGGTGCTACGGCACCTGGGAGTTGGTCTGTGGACAGGAAGAACACACCCACAGCGAGGCTTGCACCGCCGTTGAGTCGGAAGAACCGGTATTCTGCGGCAAGGACGCCCATACCCACGGGGAAGCCTGTCGGGATGAAAACGGGGAGCTGGTCTGCGGGACGGAGAAGCACACCCACAGTCTTGCCTGTTACGCGGACCCCGGCGCGGACGTGGAGACGGCGGAGCTATGGGAGCAGACCTTCGCGGGGGTGACGCTGACCGGGAATCGGCGGCAGGATACCCTTGCCATCGCCGAAACCCAGCTGGGCTATGCCGAGAGTACGAAAAACTACGTTGTCGCGGAGGACGGCGAAACGGTTAAGGGCTACACCCGCTATGGCGCGTGGTGCGGGGAGCCTTACGGCGACTGGAACGTCATGTTCCTGACCTTCTGCCTGCATTACGCCGGGGTGGAGGGCGTCCCGCCGGACAGAGACTGCGGCGGCTGGGTCACGTCCTGGGCGGACGCCTTTGAACCGGCACAGTCCCACACCCCGGCGGTTGGAGATCTGGTGCTCTTTGACCGGGACGGGGACGGCACGGCCGACCGGGCGGGTCTGGTGGCGCAGATCACGGATTCCGGCTTCGCCGCCATGGAAGGCGACGCGGAGGACGCGGTGCGTCTGCTGACCTATGGGGCGGACGACCCCGGGATTCTGGGCTATATCAACCTGCCGGAGGGAGCGAAGGAATTCACCCTGACGGCGCAGACCGAAAACGGCATCACCGTGACCATCACCGGCGAGAGTGCCTCCCTGCCCTATCCGGCAAGGGAAATCACGGTAACGGTGACCGAGGTGACGGACGGGGAGCGTCGGGCGATTCGCGATCAGATTTTGGGCGAAGAACAAGCCGAACCGGAGCGGAGCTACCTGCTGGACATCACCCTGTGGCACGGAGAGAAAGAGATCGAGCCAACCGGCTCCGTGACCGTGACCTTCAGCGGCATTGACACGGAGGGGCTTTACCCCAAGGTCTACCACATTGATACGAATGCCCAGACCGCCACGGACATGGAAGCGAAAACCGGAGAGAACGGCGACGTGACGGTAGACACGAATCACTTCTCTTTGTATTTAGTACAGGCTCAATCCTTCCAACCTCTGTCCGGCTATGTCGGGGACGCGTTCATCAACGGCGGCGAATTTAAGCTGACCGACGATGCCTGCACGGCGGATGGGGATAATCGCGCGAATTTGGGCATTTCAAAGAACACCACCATCGATTTGAACGGGCATACCCTGACGATCAGCAAGGCCGGTCAGTACTTTGATGTGCACGACGGTGCGAAGCTTACCATTATGGACTCGCAAGCCCCTGAGGAGACCGTGTCCGATGCCAGCGGAGATGTTTACGGTCATGTGGCGACCCTGAATGAGAATACCCTGACGTATTACATCACAGAATCCACGGCCAATGGCACCGGCACCACGGAAACACTGGTAAAGCATACCGTCCCCCTCACCGGCGCAGGAAAGATTCTGTGTGGGGATGCTTCTGCACAGGCGATTCTGGTCAAGGGTGCATTGGAACTACGGAGCGGTGTACTCCAAAACACCGGCGGCCAACATATAGTCATCGTGGACCGCGGAACGCTGGACGTAAATGGCGGCTATATTGTGGGCGGCGGCAGAGACGGCACGCCCGGCGGCGGTATTTACGTTGACAACGGAACGGTGAATATCCAGGACGGTGTTGTTGCGGCCAACCGTGGCAGTTCCGGCGGCGGTATCTTCGTCAGCAGCGGTGGTACGCTGAACATCTCCGGCGGTGCGGTGACGGGCAATGAGGTCATCAATGGAAATGCGGACAACGGCGGTGGTATCTTCGTCAAAAGCGGTGGTACGCTGAATCTGTCCGGGGGCTATGTGACCAACAACTACAAGTATTGCGAATGTAGCGGCTGCCACAGTGATAAGAACAATGAACACGGCGGTGGCGGTATTGCCCTGGCGAACGGTTCTACCATGGACATGTCCGGCGGCTATGTTACCGGCAACTATTCCAGTCTGGCAGGGGGCGGCATTTATGCGGGCTTCTATGCAGGCGAAGGTGGAGTCCATTTTACAATGAGCGGCGGTACCATTGCCAGCAACTGCGCCAAATATGGCGAGGGCGGCGGCCTTCGTATCGGAGGCGGTACCAACGGCGTGATTCGAGCAACCGATCAACAAGTATATATTACCAATAACAAAACGCTTACCACAGATGACTGGGGCGGCGGCGGTATTTTCGTGCAGCAAAATGGCCTTTTGACGGTCGCCGATGCGTTGATCACGGATAACACTGCGGGCGGCTTTGGCGGCGGTGTGGGTGCTTGTCCTACAGGTGAGACCCTGATCGTCAATAAGGACGGTCCGGCCATTTACGGGAACACGGCTTCCGGCACAGAAATGTCTGACGGTGGTAACGGCAAAAATTATGATAGCAAATTGGCGCATCAAAGCACAGTTTTTATGACCAACGGCTACAAGGATTACTTCTGTGTCCGTGAAAAAGGTAAAGACAACTATATTTCTCTTGTTACCGGCCTGATGGCTGGCGGCGGGGCGGCGAAATGGAAAGGAAGCTGTGACGAACAGCCTGTTACCATCGGCAAGACCGGCTATGCAGCTGCAAAGTATCTGTTCGGATTAAATGCAAACCCAGATGACACCGCCAAGGGCCAAGCTGTCAATGCCGCAAAGGTCATAATCACCGGCAACCATTCCGGTGTTCACGGCGGCGGTATTATGACCAACGGCGGCCTGATTCTGGGTGACCCGGATGGAAAGGTTGTAACGGCCACACCGGAACTGGACATTACCGGCACCAAGGCTCTGCTCAAGGACGGCGTAGCGCAGGATAGCGGACGAGACTTTACATTCCAGCTGACGGATGATACTGGAAAGGTTCTCGGAACGGCAACATCCGATGCTGCTACCGGACAATTTACGATTTCGCCCAACGTTCAGTATTCCCAGACCGGAACCCATATCTACACGCTCAGCGAGGTCAACAACAATCGAGCCGGTATCACCTATGATACGAATGTACATACGATTCAGGTGACAATTGCGGAGAAAACCGTTTCCCTTTTGGGTGTGGACTTCAAAAGCTACTATGTGTCCTCCGTTACCGTCAATGGCAACGAAAGCGGCGGTTCCTCCGGCTCTGGCTCCGGAACGGGTTCCCAGACGGGGACGTTCAGGGTACGCTATCAGAACACAGAGAACTGGGACAACGTGAACGTGTACGTTTGGGATGGTAACAATAAACCGGCAGGCGGGTGGCCGGGAAAACCCATGACAAAGGATACGGATGGCACGTACTATTACGACCTGACCGTTACCGGAACGGGTACTTACAATTATATTTTCAACAATAAAATTGGTGATACCGGTGAGCAGACAACGGATATTAAAAATATCGCTTACGAACCGGGAAAAGAAGCGGTGTTCAATTTCAATGGCGTAGTATCAAACACCGCCGCCACCGGCTCTTCGGGGTCGGGCGATGCGGTTGGGCAGGGGAGCAATTCGGACGGGTCTTACACCCTGACCATCCCGGGAGACGCCTTTACCAACACCATGACGACCCAGCTGAATCTGCAAATCACGAAGACGGACAGCGTGGACGCTTCGAAGCTGCTGGAAGGCGCAAAGTTCACCCTGAAAGAACCGGGGGCAGAGAACTTTATGGAGGGCACCACCGGTAATGACGGCATCGCGCTCTTTACCGGCATCCAGCGCAATACCATCTACTATCTGTATGAGACAAAGGCACCGTCAAATTACATGACGGCAGGACCCTGGATTCTGGAGGTCAGGGACGAAGACGCGACGCTTTACCCGGCCACGGAGAACTCAGACGGAACGCTGGTAAAATCCGAGGAAACCGGAACGCCCCTGACCGTCACCGGCACCGACCCGAAGGTGCTGTCGGTGACCGTCCGCGACATCTCCTGGGGCTACGAGCTTCCCGACACCGGCGGAGCCGGAACAACCTCTTATACCGTAGGCGGCCTGGCGCTGATCTTCGGCGCGGCGACCCTGTTGTATAGCCATTGCAGGCGTCGAAAGGAGGATGAGGCATCTTCCTGATACGCGGAAAGCCACCATTCCAATTCAAAATTGTGATGAAAGAAGGAGCACGAAAAATGAAACACGCAAGGAAACTCGCCAGTCTCCTGCTGGCACTGGTCATGGTCTTCGCCCTGGCCACCACAGCCTTTGCCACTGAACCAGAAGGAACAACAACCACCCCCACCACCGGCAGCATTACCGTCGATAATCCCGTTGCAGACCGAACCTATACCGCCTACAAGATTTTTGATGTCGTCTATGACACAAACGGGGCAAACGGTCACTATTCTTACACCATTAAGGGCACCAGCGAATGGTTCAACACTGTCAGTGCCTATGCTACAGGGGCGCATGGCCTGACGCTGACCCAGGTCAACGGTGGTGATACTTATGTCGTTACTACCGGCAACGGCTTCAGCGCGCCCGACTTTGCCGTGGCGTTGAAGGCGGCTGTCGATGGTATGACCGGACTGCAACTGTCCGGAGACGCTAACTCTGTCTCTGTTTCCAACCTCGACCTGGGCTACTACTTCGTCGCCAGTTCCACCGGCGCACTGTGCAACCTGACTACCACCAACTCCACCGTCACCATCCACGATAAGAACGACATGCCCTTTGAGAAGAAAGTTGACAGAACCAACGTTGATGTGGGCCAGACCGTCAAATTCACCATCACCGGTAAGGTGCCTGATTACACGGGATTTGAAACCTATACTTACGAAATCGCCGATACCATGAGCGAGGGATTGACCTTTAACCGGAACAGCCTTGCGGTAAAGGTTGGAAGTGCTGATGTGACCGCTGACACCGACAAGTGCACGATCGCCTATGATGCTAAAACCGCTCCTAATACGTTCAAGGTGACCATTCTTGTCAAGAATTGCACTGTTGGCGATGCCATCACAGTTACTTATACGGCTACCGTCAATGAAAAGGCAATTGCGGTGGTCTCGAAGAACGAGGCAAAATTGACCTACAGCAACGATCCTACCGATTCGGCCAAGACGACCAACACGCCCGTGCAGAAGCAAGAGGTCTACACCTCCAAGATCGTCATCGACAAGTACGAGACTGACAAACCAGGGACCAAGCTGCCTGGCGCAGAGTTTGTCCTGTGCAGGAAAGCCCCCAATGATGAGGCCCAGTATGCTGCTGTCCAGAATAATATTAAGAATACTAACAAGATCCAGTATTACAGGTGGGACGAAGCCACCAAGACTGTCTCCTGGGTTGACGACATTGATGCTGCCACTAAAGTAACAACCGACAACAAGGGCGAAGCCTTCTTTGAGGGTCTTGCCGACGGCACCTACTATCTGGTAGAAACCAAGGCCCCCGCCGGCTACAATCCGCTGACTGCGCCTGTTCCAGTTACGGTAGCGGGCAGTAGCACGGATATCACGAAGCTTTCTGTTACCGCTAAGGTCGAGAACCAGGCCGGTACGCTCCTGCCCTCCACCGGCGGCGTGGGCACCACCGTCTTCTATGTACTGGGCGCTGTCCTGGTGCTGGGCGCGGTCGTCCTGCTGGTCACCAAGAAGCGCATGAGCCGGAACGAGGGCTAAGCCGGGTGCGCTGCCGCTGATCCATTTCTTCTATTCCCTCAAAACCCGTGCCGGGGAGCGCCCCTCCCCGGCACGCAGCCACAAGGAGACCCCTGTATGCGAAAACATCTGTCAACCATTGTTTTACTTTTCATATTGCTTATAGGGCTGTCCCTGTTGCTGTACCCCACCGTCAGTGACTACTGGAACTCCTTCCACCAGACCAAGGCCATTACCACCTACGCCGAAAACGTGGCCGCTCTCGACAACGCCAGCTATGACGCCATCTGGGACGCCGCCCGGCAGTATAACCGGAACCTGTGTAGTCGCAGCAACAGCTTCCTCCTCTCCCAGGAG
>OHEG01000929.1_pt1 | contig 12709 bp, 8 predicted proteins | sample 1567181 | NCBI WGS metagenome assembly OHEG01 (sample SAMEA3879534, study PRJEB24766) | human gut metagenome | biome: human-associated habitat; feature: feces | place: USA | collected 1985/1987 | reverse complement strand
CCCGCCGTTTTCGCATCGGCAGGCGAAGACAGCGGTCAAAATGAGGAGACAACGAACACCTCCGACGCAATTTCACCCACTCTCCCGAGTCTGAAGGCCGTTCCCGGACGCGTCATGACGCCGTGCAGCCCCCGGACAGAGCCCCCGCCCGCCGAATGCCGTGCGTCACGCCCCGGCCGGACTCGGACTCCGCTCCACCCCCGACCCCGACTCCGCCCCAAAAAAATTCCGCCGCAAAAATTCGTTTTTCCAATCGCATCGCCTATCTTTGCCGCCAGAACAGGCAATGGTATCTGCCTTGAACCGCCTCCCGTCCGGGATGTGCTGATGATACCTGCGGACAAGTGGCACCCCAACCACCGACAGCAGCACTCATGGCGGCAAGCGAAACACATATCCGAACCACTGCGGCGGACAGCATCGGCTGTCGCGCCCGATTCATCCCATTCGCATCATGGTAAAAACTCTACTCTTCATCGGCGCCGGGAGCTTTGCCGGCGGTATCGCGCGCTTCCTTCTTTCGCGACTCATCCAGAGCAACGTCTCATCGGGCTTCCCCTGGGGAACGCTGGCGGTCAACGTCGCAGGATGTCTCGCAATCGGGCTGTTGTACGGACTCTTCGAGCGCGGCCAGCTGATGAACGACGACCTGAGGCTCTTTCTCACGGTGGGCTTCTGCGGCGGCTTCACCACCTTCTCGACCTTCATCCACGAGAACTATGCCCTGCTCGGCGGACAGAACCTGCTCCAGGCCGCCGGCTATGCCCTGCTGAGCTTCGTCCTGGGCATGCTGGCCGCCCACCTCGGGCACCTGCTGGTCCGGGCGCTCTGAGCCGCACGGCAACACCGAAAGCCAATCGGCAACCCAGGAGGCCCAATCGGCAACCCCAGAAATCCATCGGCTGCCACTGAAACCCATTGGCTGCACGGAGACTAATTGGCCGGCCGGAGACTAATCGGCTATCCGGAGAATAATTGGCCGGCCGCCACCCTGCTCTCGTCCCGGGACAAGGACGAGGGCGTGCGAGGTTGGCGGGGAAGAGACGCCCATCCTTAGGGTGTCCGGCTCTTCCCGCCGACACCCGCATCACCCATACCCCATGCCTCCATGTCGCATGACCCATGGCAAAGCGGAGCGCCGTTCCCTTATGAGGAAACGGCGCTCCGCTCTCTTTATGCGGCCGACAGACGGGACCCGCCCGGCCTCCAACCTGTCTCCGAAGCTCTACTAATCTGTCCAGTCCTTGGCCAGGATGATGTCGGGAGCAGCAAAGAGGCTCTCGAGCGAAGTGACGGCGCCATAGCGCTCCGAACTGTTCAACGGCGAATAGAGAATCGTCAGGTTGGCCGTCTTCCACTCGAAATCGTACTCGCCGCGCAACGTCAGCGTATAGTGGCCGTCGGCACCCACCGTGAAATAACCGATACGCGTACCGTCGGGACGCTCGATGGTCACAAAGGCATCCTCCTCGACCGGCTGGAGCGTTCCATCGTCCGGATTGCGCGTCTCGCCGTAACGGAGCGTACCCTCGATGAGGCTGTTGGTCAGCGTAACGCTCTCCTCGGTATAGGAAATCGTCTCGTCGGACGAGATGCGCACCGTCTCGCCGCTCACGATGTTCTTCGTCACGAAATGGAACGTATAGGGCTGCGATGCGGTGACAAGGTATTCGTAACCGACGCGTCCCGTCTCGTTCACGGCCGTCAGGCCCTGGCTTCCGTATGCCGGGTCGGGCTCAAGGTTCTCGGTGGCGATGAAGCAGGTGTACTGCACATTGCCCGGTGAGATGAACTCGCCTGTCTGCGAGGTGAAGCCGCTCGTATCAAACCGCACGGTCACGGGCGTTCCGGGGCCATAGGGAATCACCTGCGTGCCGTTATCGCCCTCTACGGTAAAGTGGAAGGGGAAATATCCGTAGGTCGCCAGCTCCATCGTCGCCGAAGCGTACTGCGTATACTCGTCGGCTATGCGGACCGGTTCGTCGCTCACGGCCACACGCGTCCGGAAGCGGACCGTATAGACACCCTCGCCGTTGCGGTCCGCGGCCTGGGGCGTATAGCTCAGGTAGCGGCCGTTGGACTCCATCTCGGGGTCGGTCGCGACCTCCTCGAGTCCGGCCTGACCCTCGGCGGGTTCGAGGTTGTTGGTATAGAACCGGACCGTAGTCCCGGGGTCGGTCGTCACGGCGCTTCCCGTCTCGTCGATGAAGCAGAAGCGGAACTGCAGGGCAACCTCCGAACCGGCAATCTTCGGCACGAGGGTATACTTGACCCGCTCGGTATAGTCGCGCAGCCCGACAAATTCGAGTCGGCGGCTGTCGTCGGTCACGCGGATATGCTTGGTCACCGTTTCGAAATGCCGCGCCTCGAGAATCAGAGTGCTGTTGTCGTCGGTCAGCGCATGGGTCGTACGGAAATATATCCGGTGCGTACCCGTCGTCTGCGCCATGTAGACATACTTGTAGGGCCATGCCGTCTGTTCACCCCACTCGTCCGCGTCGTAATCCTTCTGGAAAATGAGCTGCAGCGGGGTTTCCGACGTTCCCGTAATCTCGTTGGCCGAAATCCGGCATTCGAGCGGGAGCAGGTCGGCGGGATAATCCTCCGGAATCTGGAAAACGAGCGTTACGTCCTGGTTGCTCACGCTGCCGTTGATACCCGAACTAATCCATACGGGCGTAAACTCGAAGGGGCGCACCAGCATCAGCGACACTGTACGCGAGAGGACCCCGGCCCGCAGGCTCAGTTCGGCATAACGCGCCGTCGTACCGGCAGCAAAGGGGACGATTTCGACGGTTCCCTGACCTGTCAGCTGGTCGTAGTTGTTGAGCAGCATGTCGGTCTGGGCCACGCGGTCGTTCGAAAGCCAGCTCACCGAAGGAGCCGAGAGCCCGGTGGTCGAACCGTCGAGGTTGCGGTAGGTGTAGGTAATCGTGTAGCGGCCTTCGGTTCCGTCGAGCAGATGGGTCGTACTGCCTACCGAGAGCACCCGCTGGCCGTCCGACACGGTCGGGATGTCGGGAGAAACCGAAACATAAACGTTGTTCACCGGCACACCCTCCTTCGCCTCGGCAAAGGTCTTATAGCCAAACGAGTCGGCCAGCGACGTGCGGATGACCACCTCATACCACATGTTGCGGTAAATCGGCCACGGCGTCTTGTCCTCGCGCAGGAAGAGCACCTTGTAGTAGGACCACTCGGCAGCACCGACGGCACGCCCCTTGACGATAAGGTAGGTCTGGTCATCCTCGGGATTGGGGTCCTCGAAGATGTAGCGGTACTGGTCGTGGTCGACCTCCTGGGCATCGGTCGCCTTGACGGCATTGGTCGGCAGGGTCACATAGAGGTTGGGATACTCGCCGTCGACAGCCGTCGCATCCCATCCGAACGAGAGCGACTTGGGGTCGAACGGAGCCACCGTGCCGCTCGCATAGGTATTGCAGATGGAGAAGCCGTCGGTTTCGAACTCACCGGCCAGACTCTCGTCGACGCGCACCTCGATACGGGCCCGGTTGCGGACCATCTGGATGTGGATGTTTTCACCCGACGTAAAGTCTCCCTCGTGACGGTATTCGGCCCAATAGACCATCTTGCCCGAGGTGGACTCGAGCAGCGGGATGACCGAGGTGATGTAGCTGCCGACGTTCTGGGCATCGTCGAAATTGTCGAGGTTGGCATTGGCCACGAAGTGGATGATGCGCGTGCTCGACGGAATCTGGAGCGTGAATTCGCCCTCCAGCACGGGAGGAGCCGTCTTCACGTCGGCGCGCACACGGCTGATGAACATGCCGCCTTCGCCGAAACAGAAGCCATAGAGCGACTGGATACCCCAACCGTCGTTGTCGACGCTGCGCGTCTGGACGACCGTCATGTCGGGCACCGTCACGGTACCGGTCAGGGTGACCGTCCCGTCGGGTGAGGGTACGGTACCGCCCGCCTGCATCGTCGGGTCCTCGCTGCAGGCCGCCAGGGCTGCCGCAGCCAAAGTCGTTATCAGTACAAAAAGACGTTTCATACGCTTTTCGAAGTTTTACATTTATTTGTCGGCTTTCACGTCACGCACGCAACGGACGGCGGGCTCATTCGGAGAGGTTTCATAACCTCCCAGGTCAAGGCCGCTCTCCGAACCGAAATCGTAGGAACTGATACCGTACGGGTTCTCATAGAGACCGTCAGCACACCAATACCAATAGCACCGGAAAGTCTGCTTCACGACACTCGGGTTAGGGTCCGTATCCGAACCGGAGCGCTGATAGTAGGTCAATACTTTCATCTCGGCGCGAGTAGGCAGACGCCAATCGTCATAAACCACTCCGGATGCCGTTTTTTCGACATATTGCTTGCAATGCAATTCGACCTCGCTCCGGTTGCCCCATGCCTTGGTACATCCCAACTGCGAAGCAACCATCAGCGACGGAGAAACCAATTTGTTGTTGTCCGCCGTATTGACCGTATAACCGTTGGAGTCGGTCTGGGGAATACCCAACCGGTACTGGTCGCTGGTCGAGGTCAGATGCAGGTTGTAAATCCGGGCATTGTGCAGAGCCGACGCTACGGGAGAACCGGCAGAACCGGATTCGTACAATCGACGAGTCCAATTCGTGCTTCCGACTAGCGGAGTGTTGTAATAATACTGATAAATGGTTGAACTTCCAGCGCTATTCACAGCATCGACTACAAGAGAAAAGAATTTTAAATTATAGAATCCAACCGTATAACCATACAACGGATAATAATCGCCATCACCTTTATTAATGGTCGGCGGCACCTCATAACTGAAGCACTTGCTGTTGGGCTGTCCCAATGTTCCGTCATCGACATAGGAGTACCACGACTGCTCCGAAGTGAAATACTCCAGCGGATATTGCTCCACAAAGAGCGTGTCCGTGATACCCTGCTGGTTCTCGACCGTGATACGGATGTACTTCGGCACGTTGTTGGTCGGCGTCGCGCTCGCAATCTTCAGATAACCGGTGTATTCGGCATCATCCGACTGGCTCAGCGTCGGGTAGAACTCACCCGCATCGACTGCCGTCTTCTGGCCGAGGTCGTTGAAGTAGTAGGCCTCGACGACCCGCGTGGCTCCCGATGCCATGTTCAGCGGGCTGGTCGAGACGAAATAGACCGAATCCTGCGCCGTATTGGCCATCTTGACGGCCTTGCGTCTGAGCACGAGGAAGTGCGGCGCGTCGGGATTAACGTCGATGGTGATTTTCTGCCAGTCGAGAATCTCGAACGTACACTGCGGGTCGAGCTCGACGGGAACCTCGGGCGTCGAGGAGCCCAGCGTGCGCAGCTTGGCACGGATGCGGTAGAGGTGGTTACGCTGCAACTTGTTGTTCGTCGCCGCGTCCTGTCCATAGTTGAGCTGCACCTTGTAGTAGTTGTGCGCCTTCTGCTCGACGGATGCTTCGCCCAGCGGCTGTCCGTCCGCCGTATAACGCTGCGTGCGGACCGACACGGGGATATCGACATTGACGAAAGTCTCCTGCTCGATGGTATGGGCGCCGCTCCAGTCGCTGGGATAACAGTAGAAACTGAGCGTCGAATGGTCGTCACCGACGACTTCGTAGCTGTTCCACTTTTCGGTGGTCACCAGATGGCCGTCGAGCTCGGCGAGCGACAGCTCGCTGCCAGCCACCATACGGACACGGTCGGCCGCATTGTGGAGACGGCCCAGCGTACCGCCGTAGAAGGCGTACGATGTTTCGATGTATCCGCCGGGATTGTCGGCCGCGGTGTCCTCGGTCCGCACCGGGTCGCCGATGGAGACCTCGACGACAATCTTGACCGCCGCACGCGTCAGCGGCACCGACACCTCGACCAGATTGCCCGTACCGTCGTTGAGCTGCGCGTCGGTCGCACCCTCCATGAGCAGCGGCGTCACCGTCGCCTCGGTGGAGTTGACCAGCTGCGAGGTCACGGCAATCATCTCGGAGAGTGCCGTACGGCTCGGCCACGAAGCCTCGTCGGCAGGGAAAGGCACGTTGCCGTCCTCGCCGTCGCGGTAGTTGGCCACCACGCGGACCTCGTACTGCTGCCCCATGACAAAGTCGGTCGCCACGGCCTCGCTCAAAGGTACCGGAGCCGCATTCTCGGGGATGGAAAGCCGCTCGTAGTAGAGACACTGCTCGCCGTCGTAGATGAAGACATCGGCCGTTTCGACCCGGCTCTCGACATCGGAGCCGAGCCCCTCATTGGCAGCCTCGGCCGAACCGTCGGTCGGGAACTGCAGGTAGATACGCCCGTCGGCCGGACGCACCTGCGACTGAGGCTCCTCCGTAGAGCAGGCTGCAAGCGCCAGAGAGCCCGCAATCGCGAGTATTGTCGCATATCGATATATCCGTATCATAAAGATTCCTTGTACTTTACTGTTCCTTCTGGACAATCGTGTATACATGCGGGTCCGCACTGCCGTAGAGCAGGTCGGGATTAATCAGCAACGCCTCGAAATCCGACGAACCCGCCTTCTGGAGCGAGATAACCAGCTGCGTCGACGGGTCGGTCGGCATACCGTCGGCATCGGTAATCTGACGGTAGGGCGAAGTGGCCATGACGCGGATATAGGCCGGCTGGCCGCCCGTAATCACAACACCGTTCTGCACGCCTCCGTTGATGCTGGAGAAGGCAAAATCGGTCGAATTGGTGAGCGATGCGTTCCACAGCGCTCCGACCGGAGCCGAGATGTTGAACTCGAACGACTGCATGCGGGCCTGGCCGGGAATCTGGTCATAGACCACCACAAGCTCGCCGTCTCCGGCAGAGGGAGGCGTCATGGGACCGCACTCGAACGTCGCCGTCGAGATGTCGCCCCACTCGATGTCGGAATCCTCGGTCTCCCAGTCGAGCACATCGACCGAAACCGAAATACCCGACGACTTGACCTCGGCCAGCACCCGGTAGATGGTATTGCGCAGCAGCTTGCCGTCGGGATGCGAGGCATCGGCGATGCGGCACGTGCGCGTCATCTCGAGCCCGTCCACATCGAGCACGACGGTCAGCTCGGGAGCGCTCTCCGCCGACCCCGCTGCAGGAGCATACTGGAACGAATAGAAGCGTGCGGCCGGAACAACCGCCGAGGTCACCTCGGCCGGACGCTGCACCACCGTGTAGTCGAGCTCGTCCTTCAGCCGGTTGCGCGTAACGAGGTCGGCCGGCATGCCTGCGTCGCCCGGAATCATCGTCGTATTGAGCACCTGTCCGGCCAGGCTCACGCTGCGCACCTTGACCGTGCGGCCGGTGACCAGCTCCTGCGTACCGAAGACGTGTACGTCGACGCGGGCCACCATACGCACGAGCTGAATGTTCATCTGCCCGCTCTGGGGCACCACGGCCTCGCCCAGCATGAGCAGCTGGTCGGGTTGGAAGTCGAGCGACTTGGTGGCGATGAGCTGCGTCAGCTCGTCGTAGTTCATCGTCAGCGAGAGCGTACGCTCCAGGTCGCAGTCCTCATAATTGGCGATGACCACCACCCGCGTCGCCTCGTTGGGCAGACGGAAAACCTCCTCATAGGTATCCCGTCCGGGCTGGAAACTCCGGAAAACGGCCTTGCTGTTCTCCCCGCTGTCGGTGAAGAAGTAGAAGACGAGGCTCTGGAACGTATTGTCGCCCGAGGTGACGTTCTCGTCACTGGCCCGGGTGTCGAGCGAAACGAACACTTCGCGTTCGCCGTCCGACGCGGCCCGCTCCTTCTGGCACGAGACGGCCGAAAAGGCCACGAGCAGCCACATTCCTATGTTCAATGCGTGTTTCATAGAATCCGCCTGTTAGCTGTTTAAAGTTCCGGTGTGATTTCGACGATTTTCCAGCCGTTAATCCACACCTCGGCAACCACGTTCATCTCCAGCTTGATTCGGAAATCGAACTGGTCCGCGCGGTCGAGGTCCTCCTGGGTCGCAAACCCGGGATTCTCCATAATCGCGTCGACGAGCGGCTTGCGGTAGATATCGGTATTCTGCTCCTTGTCGTGCACCACCAGCACGGACTGGCACGAGCCGTCGGCCATCAGGCGCATCATCGACATGGTCTGCCGGCTCTCCTGCCCCTCGTCGGTGCGGTCGTAGGGAGTATATGTCAGAGTGAGGGCACCGTCCCCCAGCGTATTGTCGGCATTGTAGCGTCCGTTGGCCGAGGTGCAATAGACCTCGAAACGGTCGTCCGCCCGACCTGCGGCAGAGCCGTCGGTCGTAGTTCCAGGTGTCGTATCGACCAGCGTGACGCTCACGTCACTCGTATTCTTGGTCAGCGACACGGTATAGGTGTTGCTCCGCGTATAGTCGGAGACCACCCCTTCGATGATACCGTGGTACAGGTCATCGACCTTCGAGCCCACGGTCAGCTCGTCGGAGCGGTATTTCAACATGAAATCCCCGATACGGGTTTTTCCGACCTCCGGTTCGGAGAAATCGGACGTGGAGTTGTCCCCCACAATGTAATCGCCCAGAGGTCCGGCCCATACCACAAGCGTATAGACGCCGTCGGGCAGCGGCAGCACCATCCGGAAATCGTTGGTCAGATGTTCGCCCGCGTCGGAGTATGAACCGACGAATATTCCCTCTTCGTCGAAGGCATAGGTCGTCACCTTGCCCACCTCCTCGCCGAAGAGATTCTCCTGCTCGGTATTCAGCGAATATTCGTACACCACGCCGACCCCCGGACGACAACCCGAAAGGTCCTCCCTGATGCACCCCGTGACACCCGACAGCAGCAGCGTAAGGGCGATTCCGGTTATTTTACAGCTCATTGACATTCGTGCGAAACTAAACGTAAAACGTTGAAAAAAAAAGGTCTGCGGAGCGGAGCTCGCCGCTCCGCAGACCGTATGAATCAGTCGGTTTTGTACTACAACTCGGGAGTAATCTCCTCGACGTACCACTTCAGCACCTCGACGGTAGCCGTAACGTGCTTGGCCTTGATACCCGGCTCGGGAGTCAGGTTGTCGGTCGAGAACTGGATGTTGTTGATGCGGTAAATCGTACCCGGCTCGAAGGTGGTCACGGGAGAACCGGTCTTGTTGAAGGCCAGCACCTCGACATACTGGTCGGTCTCCACGATATCGTCGGTGTCGAGCACGTCGCGACGGGTAACCGTCTCGAGGTGGAGCACGATGTGCGAAGCCTCACCGGCTGCTACGGCATAGTCCCAGTAGTTCTTCTCGGCGGGAACAACCTCGGCATTGACACCCTGAAGGGCAGCCGTGGCAGCAGGCTCAAACTCGGTGCACATCCAGCTCGAGAACGACGGCGTGCCCGACCAGTCGAGGTCTACCATCGTATCGCCCTCGCCGCCGATGGTGGCGTTCTGGTAGTAGTGGTCCACATAGATGCCCTTGAGCGTGAAGCCCTTCACGTCGCCGGCTACAATGGCGTCGCCCTGAACGGGTTTCGACGAAACCTTGGCAATCTGGATGCGGGCTACGCTCGGAGCAATCTGAACCGATGTCTTGTAGTGGTTGGCACCGGCATCGGTGTCGAGCTCGAAGGCCGCCGTGTTCGAGCCATAGAGGATGGCGCCCTCGATGGTCTGGTTCTCGAGCGAGAAGAGCGTTCCCTCAACGGCGCTGATGTTCTCACCCTTGGTAGCCGAAATCGTGGCTACGCCCTGGGCGTTGGCTACAACGTAGAGCTTCTGAGCGCTGGTCGCAACCTCGTAGGGACCGTAGGTAGAGGCAGCCGAAGCCTCGTCAAACACGTTGGTAATCACGCCGCTCGACGTAGTGAAGAAGAACTTCAGGTTGTTGGCAACCGGCGTATCCTCAGCGTCGGCGAAGGCACGCGTCAGAGCCGCGTTCTTAACGACAATCGAGACCTTCTTCACTTCACCCGTTCCCGGCTCGCCACCGACGTTCTCCTCGCTGGAGCAGGAAGCCATCATGGCAACAGCCATGATTCCGAATAAAATTTTCTTCATAACTTGATAAATTAAAGGTTGTTGTAAATTATTGTTTGTTTGGTTTACTGCAGGCTTGCATCCCCCTTCGCGGCCGATGGCCGGCATGTGTTCCACACCTTTCGGCCGGGGAGGCTCAGGTCTTGTCAATAGTTTTCGATTTGCTTCAGATTCTCACGCACCAGCTCCGCCTCGGCGGGGTCGCCCTCGGCAAGGGCACGGGAGAACCACTCGCGCGCCTTCTCTTCCTGCTGCTGCATCATCAGGCTCACGCCGATGGCGTTGAAGGCCCGCGGGTCGGACTCCACCTCACGCAGCATCTCGCGCGCCTCGGCATAGCGGCCCTCGCGGATGAGCGCCATGGCACGGTTGATGGTGTCGGCAGCCGTATCCTCCAGCACGTCGTAGTAGACCGAAATGTAGCAGGCGTTGCGCAGCTCGGGGAAGAAGTGCTTCATCATGTAGCGGTAGGGTTCGCCCGCACGCAACCCCATCAGCTGGTGGTTGCGCCCCTTCTCGGCCGGCACGTTGTCGATGATGTCGAGCACCTCGTCACGGTACTGCATGTCGGAGGCCTCGACCTTGCGGCGCAGCCCCTCCCAGTTGATGGCGCCGTTGATGAGCTCGAAATTCTCGCGCTTCAGCTCCGGAAGCTGCTGCATCAGGTAGTCGCGCAGCGCTTCGGCACGTCCCTGGCTCAACTCGATGTTAAGCTGCAGACGACCCTCGGGCGAGGCGTATCCCGACAGCTCGATTCGGTTCAGCCGACGGTCGGGGTCGTCGAGCACCGTATTCAGCGCCGCCATAATCTCCTCGAGCGTTGCGGCATTGTCGAAGGCGTCGACGTCGATAGAGGTGCTGGCCACCTCGTAGTGGATGACCATGTCGCGCTTCGAAAAGAGCCAGCGGCGGTTGGCCTCCTTCAACTGCGGGGCACGACGCGCCTCGAACGGCATGGCGGGGTCGGGCTCCTCGTAGACCTTCACGTCGGCCAGTTCGACCTGACGACCCAGCGGCGTGCTTTCACCGCACCCCTCGCAGCGCTGGCCTACGCCGAGCGACAAATCCTTCATCCACCGCTCGTAGGGGACCGTGCAGCTGTAGACCAGTTCCTCGCCCGCCTCGACGCGGTTGGCATCGGGCGCCTCGCCGCGCTCGCCGCGGAGCAGCCGCTCCTGACGGTCGCGGAGCATCCGGCGATGGCCGACCACCTCGGCTTCGGGCAGACGGAGCGTATCGTCGCCGTCGAACAGATAGGGCGAAAGCACCGTCTTGAAGTTGCGGGCGGGGGTCCGCTTGTCGGACTCCACCGTAAAGCGTACGGTAATCTGCTGGCGGTTGCGCTCAATCCGCTGCTCGGAGAGCTCAACCCGGTTCTGGCTCCAGGCAAGCAGGGGAAGGAGCACCCATGCCGCACCGATGGCATACTTGAGCGTCTTCATCACTTAATCATGTAAATTAACGAAATGCCGAGCTTCGTCGGACCGAAATAGTGCTTGCTCGCCGCATTGCGGAACGGACCGCAGGTCACGCAGTCGTAGCGCTTGTAGTCGAAATAGACGTATCCCACGCCGATGGTCGCCTCGAGGTTCCAGCGGCGGCCCAGAATCTACGAATAGCCGTAGGAGATACCCACGCCGGCGCCCCAACCCTGGTAACGGTTATCGCGCGAGGTCTCGACGAGCGGAATGTGCACCGCACTTATATTATATTCGCCGTATCCGGCATGCACGCCGAAGAAATGGCCCTGGAAACGTTCGCACAGCCAATAACGGAATTCGGGCTTGACAACGAAGTGACGCACCTTGCGGTTGTCGCCCTTGTCGAGCGTCCAGGGGTTGTATCCGCCCGAGATATCGAGCGTCGTCTTCTTGCCGAGGCCGAACTCGAATCCGGCATTGGGCGTCGTGGTGGTCCAATAGAGCAGGTTGGTCTTGACGGCCACCTTCTCCACGCGCGCTGCCGGCTCCGCCTGCTGAGCGCTTGCCGTATGGAGACCGCCGCACACGGCCGCAAAGATGAAAATGGACAGAATTTTTTTCATATATCCCTTTCGAATTTCGAATAGTAGACTGCCCACAACGAGAAAGTCTCCCATTGCAGGTCCTTTGCTCGACAAAATTACGATTCCGTTTTCTTCGGGAATAGAAAAAACGACAATATTTTGGTTCCGTTTAGACAAAAAATAGTGCCACGTCCGTATCAAAAAAAACAATATAGTCTCAAACGCACAAAAAACAGGGCTAATCTTCGCAAAGGGAGTCCAACGGAGCATTGTTGCGCAGATACTCCATCGGAGTCATCTGCTCGAGGCGGGAGAAATGACGGAACGCAGTCGTTTTGGAGCGGAATCCCACCATGCGAAATCCCTGCTCCAGAGACTCCACTTTGCCTTGTCCGACCAGACGTTTGAATTCGCGGATGCGATAGAATCCCACATAATCCTTGAACCCGCCGTAACCCGCCTCGCGGATGACCTGGGTGAGCGTGGTGCGGTTGGTATAGAGGTGGGTGACGACATCGGCCAGCGTAAGTTCGGGATTACGCCACGGCTCCTCGTGATGCATATAGTGCTCCAGACGCTCGAAAAGCGGGTTCCGCGCAACAACGACCGTCGGCTGTTCGGCAACGGCGGGATGCTCCGGGACATCATGGCCGAAAGCAGGCTCGTCCGACCTTCCCTCGCCGCCATCCTGCCGACGGACCGACTCCGCCGCATCCTCCTCCGCCCTGTCGGACGGGGCGGACGAAGGTTTCGGAGCGTCCGGAGCTGTCGGGGCATCCTTGTCAAAGAGTGCCGAATAGACCACCTGGCCGTTGA
>OHEG01000924.1_pt1 | contig 12728 bp, 15 predicted proteins | sample 1567181 | NCBI WGS metagenome assembly OHEG01 (sample SAMEA3879534, study PRJEB24766) | human gut metagenome | biome: human-associated habitat; feature: feces | place: USA | collected 1985/1987 | reverse complement strand
CTATTGAGCATGACTTGTTGTTGGCTCCTGTATGGGTGAGACAAATTATTAGAAGGAATATTAGGAATAAAGAATGACGAATAACTACTGCTATGAGTAAATGGATAGAATTTTCAATTGATGAACGTAAAGCCATGATACAGAGCGTAGTCAATGTCATGCACATAGATGAAGTCGCAGCCGAGAAAGATTGGTGGGTAACTGCTGTGCTATATGCCTTGTTCCATACGAAAGCTGCCGATTACTTGCTTTTCAAGGGAGGAACAAGTTTGAGTAAGGGTTGGGATATCATTCACCGTTTCAGTGAGGATATTGATTTGGCACTTGGACGCGAATTCTTTTTGAACGAAAAGAATCTGTCGTGTGCCAATTGTACGAGTAATACTCAAATTCATAATTTCCGAGAAAAAGGTCAGGATTACCTCTTTGGCGAATTTAAGGAAGACCTGAAAGAACAGTTGTCAATACTTGGTTTGGATGTAAAGGTTGTTGCCGAAAATGAGTTTCTTGATACAAATGGCAAACCTAAAAAAGTTGACCATGATAAAGACCCGTCTGTAATATTTGTTCAATATTCATCACTATATAGCATTGAGGCTCCATATGCCGTACCAGCAGTCAAGATTGAAATCAGTGTGCTCTCAATGACTGAACCATACGAAATGAAACGAATTTCCTCGTTTGTCGAACAAGTTTACAAGGAGGAAGATGTTGATTCTGACATTGTTCAAACTATTAAGACTGTTAGTCCTGCGAGAACATTTCTGGAAAAGGCATTTTTGCTGTGTGAAGAGTATCAGAAGAGAGAACCACGAACATATCGTATGTCACGCCATTTCTATGATTTGGAGAAGCTTTCACATACCGATTTTATGGATATGGCTTTAAGTGATTCAAATCTTTATTATGACATAGTTGAACACAGAAGGAAATTCTATCATGTCGGCTATGTGGATTATGACAAGGAACTGCCGGCAAACATAACAATAGTCCCAAGAGAAGAGCTTTTGTCTAAATATGAAGCAGATTATAATGATATGTGTTCTGGCTTTATCTATGGAAAGGCGCTGGAATTTGCAGATTTGCTAAAATTCCTGGAAACATTGCAAGAGAAATTTAGAAATGTACCTCCTCCCAAACAGGCTGAATAATTGTATTTAGGCATCATATTACAGACAATAATCGTGACGGCTAATCTTGCGGGTTGTTGCGCAATAATCGGCTAATGTTAAAAAAGACTTTCTCATCAAGCGTTCATAGTAATAGCCAAACTATTCTTTCTTGACATTGCAAATGTAGTGTCCTTTGCCTTTCGATATTTTTCCGTAGGCGATGCTGTGTGTGGGGCAGTAGTGGTAGCAGGCTAGACAGTTGAGGCAGTCGCCGTGCCAGCGTGGCAATGCCTTACCGTTGGAGGTTTCGAGTGTAATATTGCGTGTGGGGCAAACCTTTGCACAGAGTCCGCAACTGATGCAGGTGTCGGCACTGACAGCGAACGGTTTGTCGGTAATCTGAAAGCGTACAAACAGCGGATAGACAACTTTCGATTTCAGCGTGGCAAACGAACCGCGGTGAGTAAAGTCGCCAGTGTCGCGGCGGAGAATTCTGTCGGCAACGGTCCGGACTGCCTGCGGAGCATTGCGCAGCTTTTCGTCGCGCACGCTGTCGCTGTCGACGTCAAATCCCGGAAATATCACATACGTGTTGGGCATGAACACCGAGAACGCCGCACTGGGCGCGAATCCCGCCTTTGCCACAGCCTTGCTCCATTGGCGGGCAGTGAGTCCGGCATCGTCGCCGCAGGTACACACCATGTAGCAATAGTTTTGTCGGCAGCCTTCGGCTTGGATAGAGGAAATGACGCTTTCCAACCCCTTAGGCAATCCCCACGAATGGACGGGAAACACGAACCCGATGCGCTCGTCGGCGGCCAGTTTCACCGAAAGCGTTTTTTGGGTGCTGCGTCCCATGTATTCGCGCAGGTCGACGAGCCGGCTGTCGCCGAGGGCTTCCGAGAGCAGACGCGCTATGTAGCGGCTGTTGCCCGTTGCTGACAGATAGAGTATCATAAGCCGATTAGTGAATGGTTATCAGTGTTGCGCCGAAACCGTATTCGCGGAATGAAGCGTCCTGGGCCTCGCAGTGCTTGTAGCGATATTTCAGGTCGTTGAGCAACGCCTTGCGGAGCACTCCTTCGCCCTTGCCGTGGATGAACACGATTTTCTGTCCCTTGTTGCGGAGATTGGCGTCCATCACGCGGCGGAATTCTGCTAGCTGCACGTCGAGCATGTCGCTGTTGGAAAGTCCGGCTGTTGAGTCGAGCAGTTCGTCGATGTGGAGGTCTACTTCAAGGATTTCGCCTTTTTTCGCCTTTGTCTGGTTTTTCGTCACGGGGCGACGCTCCGGCTTGTCGGCGGCCTTCTTTTCCTTCATGGCCTGTTCGATCATGCTGCTGTCGATGACCATGGAGCGCTGGGGCACGTCGTTTTTCACGATGTCGAAGGCGATGACCGGCGTGTCGAAATACATGTTTTCATGGAAGCAGTGTACCTTGTAGAATTTGGTGGCATCGACACGACATTCCACTGCCACAGGGTTCTTCAGCTTGAATTCCTTGCCCTCCTTGAATGCCACATACTGCACGCACACGCGTTCAAGGTCGGGAAGATCCTCGTGGTGGAGTTCTTCCAGATGTACCTGAATATTCGGTTCTACGATGCCGTTGTAGCGGCATTTCCATTTTCCGTGTTGGTCGCGCACGGCATAGACCACATAAAGGAAATAGTTGCTGTCGTTCACCAGATAGGCGTCGAACGTAGTGGTGTTCAGATGCTTGATTTCAGCCGGTTCGTAGCCGAGCACCACATTGATGACGTCGCCTTCTTCCGTCTCAACGATTTCCACGTTGTTTTCCGACACTTTTGGTGCTGGTTTTTCCTTGGCTACCGCCGGGGCTTCATATTTGCTCGGTTCGTCGGAACCGTAGCGCTTTTTCGGCATCATGCCGCCGTCGGGGTCCACAACCACACATTCACGAACGAGTACCGGCGTTTCGAAGCCGTCTTCTTCTTCCACATAGGCAAGATTGCCTTCCATCTTGACTACCTTTCCTCCGCCAACGGCGTTGAGGTAGCGCACTATATCGCCAACTTTCATTTCTATCAATTTTTTATTTCTGCAAATTTAACCATAAATATTGGAATGTCTTTGTTTGTCTTTCGGTTTTGTGTCCTATGGCCGTCTTAACTCCAAATCCGTCTGAACTCGAACGGATGATTTTGGCTTTAAAAAAGGTTTTTATTGCTATTTGGTGACAAAAAGTTGCAAATGTTAATTATTTTTGTGAATATTGCAAAATAATTGAAAAGATTGGTGGTAAAAAGCAATTGAATGATGGAATTTAAAGAACTGGATTTAACGAGATTTCAAAAGGACCGCAAAATGGAAATCCTTTTCTCCGAAAAAGGCACTTTTTCGGACGGGCGACCTTATGTGCGGTTGGGATGGAAATCGTCGGGCTGCACAATACACAGCTTTCTGTTTACAGTACAGGGCTTTGGCTATGAAAACGACTGGAAGCAAGATGCGCTCAGCCATGGTATTCCTCATGAACTGCTGGCCTATCTGACAGGCGAAGGGGTTGACCCGATTTTGCTGCGGGAGGATTTGGCCAATATCCGCTGTTTTGGCGAGCCGGACGAACGGCTGATTGCCGTAAATATTATGGTTGAATACGACAGTATATAGGGCTATAGATTAGGGGTGTTTACAGTTTACGGAGTCCCGTTAATTCCTAACCACTTGTTTTGATGGTGTTTTAATCGTGCCCCATATCACAAAAATATTTTCGAAAAATGGTAAACAAATTGTCCCGTTTTCTGCTGAGGAAGACGGGACGATTTGTTTTTTTGTATGTCTATGCCTACAATATTGCGGCATATTTACGCACTTGTTTGAGCCGCTCCATGAAGGATGGATCGGCAGCAACCTGTTGCATATTGTATTTCAGTTGTAAGCGCATTAGGGAATCGGCTGGAACATTGAGGGCAGCTTCAAAGAGCATTGCCGTTTGTGCTGTTACCGGCCGGCGGCAGTTGAGGATGTCGTTCAGCATCTTGTAGGAAATGCCCATCTGCTCTGCCAACTTACGCTGCGAGAGTTTGCGGTATTCCACCTCATCTTTCAGTACTGCACCCGGATGGGTGGGATATGCCGGCGTAAGATTGTTGGCAATCATAGCCGGGTCAGTTTTTTGTGTCTCAATCATAAGCCGTCTGTTATTTATAATGGTTTGACAAATCAGTTATATTGCATATTGTAGCAACGGTTTCGCCTTCTCTTGTTTGTTCTTCAAACTCGATACGGTATTGGTCGTTCACCCTTACAGATGAAAGTCCGGCCTTGTCGCCTTTCAGTTTTTCATAATTCAACGAGTTGTATCTTAAAAGACCTTGTACATTCGGCGTTTCTATCATTACATCGATGACACGGATATATTTGCGTATTATCTGTGGCTGATAGCGGTGTTTTTTGTCCGTCTGTCCAGTAACGTACATCTCTTGCAAATACTTTTCGTTGAAAATGACTTTCATGCTATTTTGCTTTGTTCACGTAGCAAAGATACATAATTGTCTGTAATAATCCACTTTTTTAGTGGATTATTTGTGGCAACCTCAAGTTTTTTTCGTTTCACGAATAATAGACAGGTGGGGTTTACGGTTTACGGTTTACAGTTTACAGAGTTCTTCTAACCCATAACCACTAACCGCTAACCCAATTAGTTCCGGTGTTTTGTCAGATGTTTCAGCGGGCGGAGACTGGCGCGCATTCCTACGCTTGTACGGACGGCCTTGATGGCAAAAAATACGCCGAACAGAGAGCAGACGACAAACACGATACCTGTGGTGGTCAGTATATTGCCTATACCTACCAGCGGAGAAACAATTCCACCGAAGGCAAAGCCGGTGGCTCCAAACAGTGCTGATGCCGTGCCGGAGTTGTCACGGCCGCTGTCCATGGCAAGGGTGGTCGATGAGGTGAAAGTGAGTCCCAGCATAAAGATGACGGCCAGTAGCAACAGTTCGTAAACCCAGAAGCTGCATTCGAGCCAGAGTGCAAACAGCAACAATGCTGAAAACATCAGCATTCCCAAACTGCCGATAAACGTGCCGCTCTCCGTATTGTGGAACTTGACGGACGATGCTGCCGCTACGCCGATGGCAAGTGAGTTGATGCCGAACACGATGCTGAACATCATCGGCGAGAATCCGTAGTGTTGCTGCATGATGAACGGCGAGGAAGCGATGTTGGCAAAAAGAACGCCGCTGGAGAAACCGTATTGCAGCACAAGATAAACATAACGGCGGTTGTGCAGCATGGCCGGAAAGCTGAGGAACATTTGTTTCAGTCCTTCCTGCTTGCGGTGGTCGGGCGAGAGCGATTCGCGGAAACGCACTACGGCCATCAGCAGCAGAATGCCGATGCCGAGCAGAATCCAGAAAATGCCGCGCCAGCCGATGATGTCGGTGAAGAATCCGCCCAGCACGGGAGCCGCTACCGGCGCCACACCGTTGATGGCTCCGATGATGGCCATGGATTTTGCCAGTTCTTTCCCGGAAAACATGTCCGTTGCCACCGAACGGGAAATGACGATGCCGCCTGCTCCGGCAATGCCTTGCAGCAGTCGCAGGCCGATGAATGTTTCAATGTTCGGAGAGTAGATGCAAAGCAGGGTGGAGACGATGAACACCAGCATCGATGCCAGCAGCAGCGGACGTCGGCCGAACTTGTCGCTCAACGGTCCGAAGATAAGTTGCCCGACGGCCAGACCTATCATGCTTGTGGTGAGTCCCAACTGTACCATAGAAGTTGTGGTGGTGAAATAATTTGCCATTCCCGGCAGTGCGGGGAGGTACATGTCGGTCACCAGCGGTCCGAAAGCCGTCAGTGCTCCAAGCAATATGTATAGAAATACGGAATAACTGATAAGTGATTTTTTCATAATGCAATTATATTTTTTCAGAAGTGTTCAATCTTTTCCGCTGCAAAAGTACTCAAAAATAGCCATTGCAAAGCCATGCTGAATCCACTTGTCGACGAAATCGGCCAAATGGTCGACTAATTTGAGTGAAAGAACAGACAAAAAAATCCTCCGGGCCTGTCAGCAGGAGCGGAGGTAAAAATATAAGATTATGAAAAAGATTTGTATTAGGCAAATTCAGTGAAGAGAATCAATTTCCTAAAGTCGGAAGGCTATAGGAAGAATACAGTGAACGGGCACCGTTTCGTTGTTGATCTTTCCGGCCTTCCAATTGGGCATTTCCTGAATGATTCGCTTGGCTTCCTTGTCGATCGACGGGCAGAGGCCTTTGAACCGAGATGTTGCAAATCGAACCGTCGGTGTTGACAATAAAACTGCAAATCACTCTTCCCTGTATTTTGTGCTGGTAGGCATCGTAGGGATAGACACGGGTCTTGTTGATGTAGTTGATTAGTCCGCGGTCGCCTCCAGGAAATTGGGGCTGAACGTCCACGAAATCGTATTCATAGACATCGACGTAGTCGGTGCGTGATGCGTTTGAATTAATTGCGACACGGTAGACCTGTGCGCTGGCAGCCGGAGCAACCAGCAGAACCGTAATCATCGAGAATATAATATGTTTTAAATCACGCAACATAATGTCTTCCTCTCTTCTTTTCGGTTACAAATATAGGGGCAAAAAACTTATATGCAATGCTGAAATGGCTGATTTTGTGGATAATTGAAAATGTTTTATTTATTTTTGCAAAAACCTCTGGTTATAATCGGCAAATTGCGAAATTTTAATAAATGGCCGATATACTATATTTCTCCAATGTCCGTTATAATTCTATGCGAAGCTGTGACTTCGTCAGAAAGAATATGAAAATTAGCAGATACGTTAAAATATTGGCAGCGGCACTTGCTTTTCTGCTGTCGTTTCCGGCCTTTTCGCAGGACGGAACGACGGCGTATAACTATCTGAACACCACTACTTCCGCACATGCGTATGCTCTGGGAGGAACCAACATTTCAATTATCGACGATGATGTGAACCTCTACGAGCAGAATCCGGGGCTTCTCGGTCCGGAAGTGGGAATGCAGGTGGGTTTCAGCTACATGCGCTATCTTGGCGGAAGCAACTATGCCGGGTTGCGGTTTGCAAAGGAAGCCGGCGAGCATGGAGCGTGGTCGGCGGGTATCCAATATTTCGGCTACGGCGAAATAAAGTCGGCCGATGCCGGCGGCGTGATTACTGGCTCTTTCCATCCGCAGGACATTGCCTTCAGCGGAATGTATGCCCACGACTTCAACGACTATTTCCGCGGCGGTATCAATATGAAGCTGTTATATTCGAGTTACGAACAGTATACGGCGCTTGCCATTGCCGCCGACCTGGGCGTGAACTACTATAATTCGGACAAGGACCTCTCGTTTTCGATGGTGCTGAAAAATCTCGGCGGACAGGTAAAGCGGTTTACTGATCAGTACGACCGCCTGCCGTGGGACATTCAGCTGGGCTATACGCAGTCGCTCAACGGCGGACCGTTTCGCCTGTCGATTACGGCTGTCAATCTCAATCGCTGGAAGTTGCCCTACTATACCCGTCAGGATGCAAACGACGCCAATTCTTCGCTCGTTTTGAAGGATAATTTTACGGGAAATTTGTTCCGGCATCTTATCTTTGCAGTAGAATATGCCCCGTCCGATCGTTTTTACATCGGAGTGGGTTACAACTATAAAACCCGTACCGATATGGCGACCTTTGCGCGCAACTTCATTTCCGGGTTTTCGGCAGGAGCGGGTTTCCGCACCAGCAAATTCCGGGTAGGCGTTGCCCTTGCGCAGCCGCATATCGGAGGAACGACCTTCATGGTCAACCTCTCAACCAGTCTTTATGAATTTATGCGATGATGGAACAAAAACCTCTTATAACGATTGCCATCGACGGCTTTTCTTCGTCGGGCAAAAGCACAATGGCCAAGAAACTGGCCAAAACTATCGGCTATGCCTATATCGACAGCGGTGCGATGTACCGTGCCGTGACACTTTACTGTCTGGAAAACAATCTGTTTGACGGCGACCGCCTTGATACGAATGCGCTTGAGCGTCAATTGGATGCGATTCATATCACATTTGGTGTGAATGCTGAAGGAAAGACGGAAACCTATCTGAACGGTCGCAATGTGGAGACGGAAATCCGTCAGATGCCCGTGTCGTCGAAGGTGAGCATCGTTGCCGCCGTTCCGTCGGTGCGCCACGCACTTGTGCGCCAGCAGCAGGAACTCGGCAAAGGTAAGGGAATCGTGATGGACGGCCGCGACATCGGCACTACGGTGTTTCCCGATGCGGAAATGAAGGTTTATGTCGACGCTTCGCCCGAAACCCGGGCACGCCGCCGCTTCGACGAACTGGTGGGAAAAGGCGACACGTCGGTCACTTACGAAGAAGTGTACCGCAACGTGTGCGAACGCGACCGTATCGACATGACCCGTGCGGAAAGTCCGTTGCGCAAGGCTGACGATGCCGTGGTGCTCGACAATTCGAACATGACTATCGAAGAGCAGGACAAATGGCTGCTTGATTTGTATCATTCCATTATCAACCGAAAATAAGTGGTAAGAGTAGAAATAGACAAGGATTCGGGATTTTGTCCCGGTGTGGTGACGGCTATCCGAAAGGCAGAGGCTGAACTCGATAAATCGGGACATCTATACTGCCTCGGTGACATCGTGCATAATTCCAACGAAGTGGAACGCCTTCAGCAGAAAGGTCTGGTGACCATCACTCACGAAGACCTGAAACGGCTCCACAACGTAAAGGTGTTGCTACGTGCCCACGGAGAGCCGCCCGAAACCTACCGTATAGCCCGTGAAAACGGGATAGAAATCATCGACGCCACCTGTCCGGTGGTGCTCAAGCTCCAGCAGCGCATCAAGGCTTCCTACCTGTCGGAGGGCAATCCGCAGATTGTCATCTACGGCAAGCTCGGACATGCCGAAGTGAACGGCCTGGTGGGGCAGACCGACGGCCACGCCGTAGTGGTGGAGGACCTGGCGGGTGCCGACCGTATCGACTACAGCCGCGATATTGTGCTGTATTCGCAGACCACCAAGTCTCGTGAAGGGCTGAAGAGCCTTGCCGACGAAATCCGCCGGCACAAGCCCGACGGACACTTTGAATGTCACGACACGATATGCCGTCAGGTGGCGAACCGCATTCCGCGTATCCGTAAGTTTGCCACTGAGCATGAACTCATTCTTTTTGTCAGCGGCAAAAAGAGCAGCAACGGCATGATTCTCTATAACGAATGCCGCGACGTCAACCCCAATTCCCACATGATATTTTCCGAAACCGACATCCGGCCCGAATGGCTGGAACATGCCGGGAGCATAGGTATCTGCGGCGCCACTTCCACACCCTCGTGGCTGATGGCCAACGTGAAGAGCTACCTTGAATCAATATTGCAAAAATAAACGACAGGACTATGGAGCGGCGGCCTAAATTTGTAAATGACCTCCGGACGATGCTCGACTATTCGCCCGACGACGAGGCACGCCTGCTCAGTTCGCTCTCCTGGCAGGTGTTCAAGAAAGGTCATGTCATTGACGGACAAAACGAGATTCTTGCCAACTTGTTCTATATTTACCGCGGAGCTGCCCGCACCTATTATATCGAGAAGGGAAAAGAGTATAACTATGCTTTCTCTTTTGAAGATGAATTTGTCATTCGTCCGAAGTCGGTGATGCAAAAGCGGAAGACGCAGATGTTTGTTCAGTTTCTGGCAGAAACGGAAATCTGCTATACGCCCGTGGCTTCGCTGAATAACGCCATTCTCCGTTCCGGCGGCTTTTCACGCATGATGAATATGGCATTGGAACGCCATATAGAATACCTTGAAGACCACATGCTTATGTTGCGTATGGAAGCCCGCGACCGTTATTATTGGGCACTTGAAAAATATCCCCGTATTTTGGATGTCGTATCCATTACCCAGCTTGCTTCTTTTCTTAACGTCACCAAAGAGACGCTCTACCGCATCCGTTCCGGCAAGTATTGATAAGCGTCTGATTTCCGTTGATTCTCATGGAGTTGGAGCCGCTTTGGCAAAAGAAATATTGTCGGAGTTCGGCGTTTGGTTTTGTATTTTAAGGTTTCCGTTGAGCATTTTTCCGGGTTTAGTTGTTAACTTAGTGTGTAAATTTGGAATATTATGGAGAAAACTACAGTTCCCGTTCTTGAAATGAGTTGTGTCGTGTGTGCCGGAAATGTAGAGCGTACGGTGGCCGGATTGGACGGTGTCGGCATCGGTCAATTTCGCCGCCAATTCGCTGACGGTGGAGTACGACGAACGGAAAATAAGTTTGCAGCAGATAAAGAAGGCCGTGCAGGATGCCGGCTATGATTTGGTTCTCTCCGATACCGACAAGGTTCGTGAGCAGGCCGAGAAGAAAGTATATGAGGAATTGAGGCGCCGGCTGGTGGTGGCGTGGTGTATGGCCATTCCGGTGGCGGTGCTGTCGATGACGGAGTTCGGCTATACGGCTTTGGGCCACTGGGTATTGGCCCTGTTGGCAACTGTCGTACTGGGATATTCCGGCCGTGACTTCTATCGCCGTGCCTGGAAAATGGCCCGTCAGCGTTCGGCCAATATGGACACGCTGGTGGCTTTGAGCACGGCTGTTGCGTGGGTGTTCAGTCTGTTTTTGACCGTGTTCCCGTCGTTTTCCGAGACACACGGGCTGGGACATTTCGTATATTTCGATTCGGCCACGATGATTGTGGCGTTTGTGCTTACCGGAAAATGGTTGGAGGAAAAGGCGAAAAACAGCACGACTTCCGCCATTCGCAGCCTGATGAAGCTTCAGCCTGCAACGGCTACGCTTGTGGAGGGCGATGCGGAACGTGAAGTAGGTGTCGACGAACTGAAGATTGGCGACCGTGTGCTTGTCCGTCCTGGCGGACGTATTCCCGTCGACGGAACGGTCGAGTCAGGCTATTCGTCGGTCGACGAAAGCATGCTGACGGGCGAATCGGCGGCGGTGGAAAAAGAAGCCGGCAGCGGTGTGTTTGCCGGAACGATAAACCAGCAGGGCGCCCTTGTGGTCAGCGTGCAGAAACGGGCGGCTGACACGGTATTGGCACAGATGGTGGAAATGGTGCGCGAGGCACAGGGAAGCAAGGCTCCCGTGCAGCGTGTGGCCGACACGATAAGCAAGTATTTTACGTTTGTCGTTGTCAGTCTTGCCGTGCTGACGTTCATCGTCTGGATGATTGTCGGCGGAACGGCTCTATTCTCTTCTGCGCTTGTCTGTGCGGTTTCCGTGCTTGTCATTGCCTGTCCGTGTGCGTTGGGACTGGCAACGCCTACCGCCATCACCGTTGGAATCGGCAAGGCGGCCGAAGGGCATATTCTGATTAAGGATGCGGCGGCGTTGGAAAAGGTGTGCAAGGTGTCGGCCGTGTTGCTCGACAAGACGGGTACGGTGACAGAAGGACGGCCGGTTGTCATTTCCATGAAACGCAGTCCCGAACTGACCGACGAGCAGTTGTCTGTGCTGTACGCCGCGGAGAAAAAGTCGGAGCATCCGCTGGCTGCCGTCATTGTGGAACATTTGCAGCGTCAGGGAGCGGAATCGGTGGCTCTTGATTCATTTGAAGCCGTGGCAGGCAGCGGTGTGCGGATGGCCTGCGGCGGTACGGAATATTGGGCGGGAAGCGAACGCTATGCCCGTGAAAACGGCGTGACCGGCAAACTGCCTGAAAGCCAAGGAGGCAGCAGCGTGTATTTCGGTAGCGGAAACAGGTTGCTGGCCGCATTCGAGCTTGCCGACCAGGTGAAGGAATCGTCGCCGCTGGCTGTCGACCGCATGAAGCGGATGGGGCTGAAAGTGTATATGCTTTCGGGCGACAATGAGGCGGCCGTAGCGCGTGTGGCTTCGGAAGCCGACATTACTTTGTGGAAAGCCCGGATGTTGCCGGCTGACAAGGATGCCTTTGTCTGCGAATTGCAGCGGCAGGGCGAAGTCGTGGCGATGGTGGGCGACGGCGTGAACGATTCTCAGGCGCTGGCACGTGCCGACATCGGCATCGCCATGGGAAGCGGAACGGATGTGGCGATGGAAACCGCTATGATGACTTTCACGACCTCCGATTTGGAGTTACTGCCGGCCGCTATCCATCTTTCGCGGAAAACCATGAACATCGTTCATCAGAATCTGTTCTGGGCATTTATCTACAATGTGATTGGCATACCGGTGGCTGCCGGAGTGCTGTTCCCGGTTTTCGGTGTGACGCTGAATCCGATGTGGGCAAGTGCGGCAATGGCCGTCAGCTCGCTGACCGTGGTGCTGAACAGTTTGCGTTTGAAGTTTGTTAAAATGTAAGATTAAAAGATAAGTTGAAAAAATGGAAGAAAGAAAATACCGTACATCGGCAAAATGCAATGGCTGTGTGAATGCCATTGCCGGAAAATTGGATGAAATCATGGGACGTGGGGACTGGAACATCGACCTGACGTCGCCCGACCGCGTCCTGACAGTGAAATCCGACGTCCCTGACGAGGAAATCATCAGCCGCGTAAAGGGCCTCGGTTTCAAGATTGAACGATTGGGCTAACTGCCGAAAGTCCGCTTTACTGGCGGACTTTGTTTTTGACGGGCAGGATGCCGTTTCTGCCGGTCGGATACCGTTATTTAGGAATTTTTAA
>OHEG01000918.1_pt1 | contig 12818 bp, 9 predicted proteins | sample 1567181 | NCBI WGS metagenome assembly OHEG01 (sample SAMEA3879534, study PRJEB24766) | human gut metagenome | biome: human-associated habitat; feature: feces | place: USA | collected 1985/1987 | reverse complement strand
CTGTGTCTTTACTTCCGTGGAATTTCCGATTACATTCACATCCATTCCACTGATTGCGTAGGCATATCCGCCAATGATACTTCCCTTTTTTCCGGTTACATAAATATGATCAAAACTGATCATATGACTGTCTAATGCATAAGTCACTTCAATAAAGCCATCGGCTTTCACCTTACAGTATTCGAAAAATTTTGCGTGGATATTCCCACCTGCACGAATACTGGTCTTGTTTCCACCGAGAACACCGCTTCGCAGGACAATATCTTTTCCCGCTTCAATCACACAGTTCTCGCAGATACCGTCTACCGTGAGACTTCCACTCGTACTTACCTTTGCCCCCGGTTTGATTCCACCGTGGATTACAACATCTCCGTGATATTCCACATTTCCTGTACCGATTCCCACATCACCGGGAATTTCATAAACTGCGGATATCCGGATCTTTCCGTTTGACATTTCAATCTTTCCAGACAGGTCTGCAATATAAGTACTTCCGTCTTCTGTACAGTGAAATCCTTTTCCGCGGAGTGGCTGCAATGGCTTGCCACGGACTGCCAGTATCGGCTTTCCCGAAACATTCATCCCGTTTACCGCCTCGGTTGGTGGATAGTAGGTGGCAATTGTCTGACCTTCTTTTACCATCTCCACTGTACGGATGCTCCAGTAATCTATGGAACCATCCTCCTTGACCTTTGGTTTTCCATCCACATCCGGATTGAAATGAAGCAGATCGGAGCCCGGCAGGAAGCAGGGCGCATCGGAGGTATCGGTCCGTGCGGACGAGAACTGTGTTGCGCTACGTGGATGACTAATTTTATTTCTGTATCTACGGGAGCAGCCCGTTATCAGGATATTTCGCTTAATCCGCAAAAGCTGGCCGGACAATGTGCCAAGCTGAAATGTTGCCTCAACTACGAAGTAGACGCTTACGTAGAATGCCAAAAACGGTTGCCAAGCAAGGAAATCACCCTCGAAACAATGGATGCAACATATTATTACTTCAAGGCCGACATCCTGAAAGGAGAAATCATTTATTCTACTGACAAGAGTTTCCTTGCCAACGAAGTAACAATTACAGCACGCCGTGCATTTGAGGTTATCAACATGAACCGCCGTGGAGAAAAGCCCGAGAAACTGAACGACAACGGCATGCATGAGCCGGCACGTCCGAAAGACTTGCTGGAACAGGAAAGTGTTACCCGTTTCGATAAAAGCAAAAACGGCAAGAACCGTAAGAATAAGAAGAAAAACGGAGAAACTCGTCAGGCCACTATTCAAGAAACCAATCCACAAAAGCTCCTTCCCAATAAGAATACATCAAATCAGGAAAAGACAGAAGGACAGACACGGGTAGAGAACAATGCCGCAACTTCCAATACTCCTGCCAACGGTGGAAGAGAAAGACGGAAAGAAGAACGCCAAGGCGGTGATAAGCGAAGAGGAGAAAAGGGAGGGAATCGCCCTCAAAGACAAGGAAATGCTCCACGCCAGGCCGATAACAAGCAGCAACCATCCAACCAGCAGGCAGAAGCACGTACGCAGCAACCACAACCGGAAGGGAAAAGACAAGGAACAGCTCCACGTCAGGCTGACAACAGACAGCAGCCCAACCAACAACCGGAGGCACGTACACAGCAGTCGCAACCGGAAGGAAACAACAGACAGCCTAACCGTCCACGCCGGCCAGCACGAAAGAATAACAACGAAATAGCATGACCACACTAAAAACTTCATCATATATCCGGACCGCAGGGGGAATATTAGGTTTATTATTCTCCCTTGCGGCATGCCATGATGATACGGTTTACCATACTTATCAGAACCTGAGCAGCAACGGCTGGAGCAAGCAAGACACACTGGAGTATACACTTCCTTCCCAGCTTGCAGGACATGCCTATGAACTGGAAGTAGGACTAAGACATACGGAAAACTATCCTTATCAGGATATATGGCTGGAAGTATTGTACCCACTAAGCCCCGACAGACGTCCGGATACGTTACACTTGAGTCTGTCCGATAAATGGGGAAACTGGAACGGCAAAGGTACAGCAGGCAATATGTATCAGTTTACATGTACCCAAGCTCATCCTCTACATCTTTCGCCGGCCGACAGTCTGTTACAGATAGTCCATATCATGCGTGACAAGTCACTGAAGGGAATCAGTGATGTGGGTATGCGTCTGTCAACTTTCACGGGCAGCGTCAATACGCAGAAATACAAACAGTAAAATGGTAAATCCCCAAAGCGAAGAGCCTCCGTAACTGAAGAAAGGAAGAGGAATACCGATTACAGGAGTCAATCCAAGTACCATACCCACATTGACAAAAAGATGGAAAAAGAAAATGCTCAGCACACTATATCCATATACCCTTCCAAACCGGGTGCTTTGTCGTTCTGCCAGATAAATTAACCGCCATATCAATGCAGCAAATAACAATATTACAAAAGTAGAGCCTACAAAGCCCTGCTCCTCACCTACGGTACAGAAAATAAAATCGGTATCCTGCTCGGGCACATATTTCAACTTGGTCTGAGTACCGTTCAGAAATCCTTTTCCCCAAAAGCCTCCCGAACCAATTGCAATCTTACTTTGATTGACATTGTATCCGGCACCAGTGGGATCATCTTCCATTCCCAACAAAACCTTAATACGTATCTGCTGATGAGGTTCAAGTACTTCATTGAATACATAATCGGCCGAAAAGAGGAATCCCACCGAGCCGATAGTAAATACCAATATATACAGATAATTACGAATACGTTCGTGCAAGAATAGATAAACCAGATAGATGCATAAGGCTCCACATACCACTCCTTGCAAGTAAACTACATCAAATGGAATAACGTACAAAGAAAACAACCAGCCCAGCAGCATCGAACCAATGCCAAAAGAAAGAATATAAATCACTGCACGCTCGCTGTTTTTGCAATAGGCTTTCACCAGTAAGGCCGAAAATAATATAATCAGTCCCAATACGGCAAACTCTCCTAGAGAAGTAAGTCCATCGGCCATCAGTTCATTACTAAAACGGATACCTACAATGAAATAAATCACGGCACATACCCCCGCAAACAAGATGGAACCAGTCATTCCTTCCCGATACAGTACCAAGAAAAAGGATAGATAAACCAGAGCCGACCCTGTTTCTTTCTGACAGATAATCAAGAACATGGGAACGAGAATAATAGCCAGTGCTACCAGCATTTTCCTACCTTTTTCCATAGAAAAAGTATACTCACCCATGTATTTAGCCAAAGCCAGTGCCGTCGCAAACTTGGCAAACTCAGCAGGTTGCAGACTTACCGGACCCAGTACAATCCACGAACGCGAACCCTTGATCTCATGCGGATTGAATATCGTTCCAAACAGCAATAGCAGCAAGATTCCGTATATCAGATAAGCATACGTATCATACAAACGATCTTCCAGCATCAGCAATACGAAACCTAAGGTAAAGGAACAGCCAATCCACATCAACTGTTTTCCGGCACGTGTCGTAAAGTTCAGAAAATCAGGATCACCGTAGTCATAGCTAGCTCCACACACACTGAACCAGCCACACACTATCAGGACAACATACAGAGCAATTGTCCACCAGTCAACCGTTTTCCACAAACTATCTTTCCTGTAAGCCATAATCAATTCTACGGTTTTGAATATCGGTAGCCAACGCTTCGTCTTCCTCGGTCAGCTTACCGGTCAAGTATTTTTCTATCATCAGTCGGCCAATAGGTACACCGTATGTAGCTCCCCATCCACCGTTTTCCACATAAACGGCAATGGCTATTTTCGGATTATTCATCGGAGCAAATCCCATAAATGCCGAGTGGTCCTTCCCGTGATTCTGCGCCGTACCAGTCTTACCGCAGACCTCCAGTTCCGGAATATTGGCCAAACGGCAGGTACCTCCCAATACGGCCGACCGCATACCTTGTACCACTTCATCGTAATGTACCTTATCCACCTTTGTATAACGGCGGGTTGTATAAATAGAATCTATCGGCTCTCCTTCTATCTCTTTCACAACATGAGGAGTTACAAAATATCCCCGGTTGGCAATGGTCGCACCCAGATTGGCTATCTGAAGCGGAGTGGCAGTAACCTCTCCCTGACCGATTGCAATACTGATAATGGTCAAACCGTTCCACGAACGGCGGTAAGCCTTGTCATAAAACTGTGCATTAGGAATCATACCCCGTTTCTCACCCGGCAAATCAATTCCCAGCTGATAACCAAATCCCATCGAAACCATGTAATCACGCCACGTATTCATGGCCTTCTGCACAGAGCCATACTTCTGACGAGCACCAATCATGTGATACAACCCCCAGCAGAAATATCCGTTACAAGAGGTGGCAATAGCCGGTATCAAAGCCAGAGGAGAAGGATGGGCATGACATCCCACATGCAGTCCGCGATACGAGAAACCTCCCGAGCACGGATACATCGTTCCGGTAGTAATGATACCCTCCTGCAAGAAAGTCAGTGCCTGAGTAGTCTTAAAAGTAGAGCCCGGTGGATAAGTACCCATAATAGCACGGTTCAACAAGGGCTTCCACGGATCTTTCGATAATTCAATGTGATTCTTACCTCTGTTTCGTCCAATCATCAGGCTCGGATCGTAAGTAGGTGAAGATACCAGACAAAGTACTTCGCCCGTGGAAGGCTCTATCGCCACAATACTGCCGATTTTCCCTTCCAACAACCTCTCTCCCAGCATCTGAAGTTCAATATCCAGACTCAGCGTCAGGTTCTTTCCCGGAACAGGAGCCTTATCGAACTTACCATCCATATAATTCCCCTGAATACGTCCGTGCGCATCACGAAGCAGGACTTCCACACCTTTTTCTCCACGGAGTTGTTTTTCGTACGAACGTTCTACTCCTAATTTGCCGATAAAATCACCCGGCAAATAATAATCATCATCTTCCATTTCCTCCTTGGAAACCTCGGCAATATCTCCCAAGATATGCGCTCCCGCATTGTAATTATACTGACGGATAGTACGACGCTGAATATAAAAACCGGGAAATTTAAATAGTTTTTCTTGAAAAATACCGCAGTCTTCGGCCGAAAGCTGAGTCAGAAATACCTGATTGGTATAAGGAGAATATCCAGGATTCAAACGCCGGTTCTTTATATCCCGAAATTTACGGCGCACAAACTCGGGCGCTATCCGGAGTGTACTGCATAAATCGGCCGTATCCAGCGAAGTAATCTCCTTCATGACCACCGTGATATCGTAAGCCGGCTGGTTATAAACCAGCAGCTTCCCGGTACGGTCGTAAATCACTCCTCTACTGGGATACTGAATTTTTTTCAAAAACGCATTGCTGTCGGCATTCTTCCTATAGTCGTCATTCAATATCTGCAACGCAAACAAACGAATTATAAAAAGAACCACTACCGTCAGAACGACACCACCAATGACATGCCTTCTCTTTGCCAGCTTATAATTCCGATCCACTATTTCTTCCTCCTTATAGTGTCTATACAGATTATGCCAACTACCGTTATCAGTGTATCTGTCACAATCTTCCACATCAGCTCACTCATGCGGAAAAACGTAAAAGCATCAATTATTTGCAAGGTAACCATAAATACCACAGTACTACTCAAGATATACCGGAAGAAAGGATAAAAACCCATCGAACGAATGCCCGGTACGTAATCGTCGGTTACATCACGCAGCATCTGCATACGTAGCAAAGGACGGCGCGCAAACGCCATCATGGTAGCTGCTGCCGCATTCATGCCCGGAGTATTACTGAAGATATCGATGCATAATCCCAGGAAAAAAGCCTGCAAAAGCAACGACTTGCGAGGAATTTCAGCATTCAGTACCAATATATAATAGATATAGAGCATAGGAGTTGCATAGCCCAGAATATGCACATGATTCAACACCAGTACCTGAAGCAGTACCAGAAAAACGAACCACACCAATCTCTGTAAGAACAATACCATACACCTTATTTTATATTATTTTCGAGTTCGGCCTGTTCCGGTCGTCCGCGAAAACTGATTACATTCACATCGTTCAGGCGTGCAAAGTCAGTAAAGAGCTTTACCTTCAGTACATACGACAAACCATCGTGACTGTCGGCCATGTCGTCGACTACACCTACAGGTATACCTTCCGGGAAAACAGCACTATGTCCGCTGGTCACCACCGTATCACCCAATGAAAACTCCGAGTGCCGGGGAATATCTTTCAGCCATGCGTAAAGCGAAGAACCACCGTTCCATTTCAGCGATCCGAAATAATCCGTCCGCTGGATTTTACAACTGATACTGCTTTTTGAATTCAATACCGGCAATACGATAGCGTAATGAGCCGAAGTCTGGTAAACAATGCCGACTACCCCATTTCCGCTCACTACTCCCATCTCAGTACGGATACTGTCAGCATCACCTTTATTGATTGTAATATAGTTATCAACATGTGTCAGGCTGTTATTCACTACCTCAGCAGGATAAATGGAATAATCGGCCAGCACATTCTGATACATGCTTTTTTCTACCTCTGTGGTATCACGCATATAGCCTTTAAGCGCCCTGCTCAAGGATTCCACCTGCAATTCCAGCTCTACATTACGACGCACCAGATCACGGTTTACCGTATGCAGCCCAAAATAAGACGTGATTTCGTTTGCCACCTCATAAATACTTCCTGCAACACGGTTGGCTGAAGTAAAAAAGACACTTCCCTGATAGCTGTTGAAACGGAACAGCAGAATGAAGCTCACTACCTCCAGCAAAACGAAGAGCAGCCAATAATCATATTTCAATAAAAAGTTCAGCAGATTTCGCATACCTACAACTTCAGAGAAGAAAAATATCAAGATTAATGCGGAGCCATTCTCGCAAAAGGCTCCGCAATTTTCATCCATGCCTCAAGGCAGGAAATTATTTTATCTCATCAAGAATGAGAAACGGTCGACATTCTTCAAGGCAATACCTGTTCCTTTGGCAACACTCAACAGAGGGTCTTCGGCAATATGGAACGGAATATTAATCTTGTCGGTCAGACGTTTGTCGAGTCCGCGCAGCAGCGCACCGCCACCCGCCAGATAAATACCATTGCTTACAATATCGGCATACAATTCGGGCGGTGTATTTTCCAGTGCACTCAAGATAGCCGTTTCAATCTTTGCAATACTCTTTTCCAGACAGTGAGCGATTTCCTGATAACAAACCGGAACTTCCATCGGCAGTGCCGTGATACGGTTCGGTCCACGTACGATATAATCTTCCGGAGCCTCATCGCCCAGATCGGTCAGAGCAGCACCTACATGAATCTTGATACGCTCAGCCATACGTTCGCTGACCTTTACATTGTGCTGACGGCTCATATATTCCTGAATATCGGCAGTCAAGTCATCTCCGGCAATACGGATAGAGTTATTCGAAACGATACCTCCCAATGAAATGACAGCAATTTCAGTAGAACCACCACCTATATCCACAATCATGTTACCCTCGGGAGCTTCCACATCCAGTCCGATACCGATAGCGGCAGCCATCGGTTCAAAAATCAGATAGACATCACGTCCACCTGCATGTTCGGCACTATCGCGAACCGCTCTCAGTTCTACCTCAGTAGAACCAGAAGGTACTCCGATAACCATACGCAGTGAGGGAGTAAACAAGCGGCGTCCCGTATTTACCTTTTTAATTAAACCACGCATCATCTGTTCGCACGCATTGAAGTCGGCAATCACACCGTCACGCAGCGGGCGGACCGTACGGATGTTTGGGTTTTCCTTTTCGTACATCAGCTTCGCACGCTCTCCCACGGCAATCATCTTGTCGGTACGGCGGTCGAGTGCTACCACTGAAGGTTCATCTACCACAATCTTGTCGTTGCTCAATATAATAGTATTAGCAGTTCCAAGATCCATCGCTATTTCTTGTGTAAAAGAGAATAATCCCATAATTTTCCTATTGAAGAATCTTTTTAAAATAATGAACGAAGAATCACTCTTCATTCATTATTATTATTCAAGTTATATTAGTGTTTAAAATGACGTACACCAGTCACCACCATAGCAACACCGTGTGCATTGCAGTACTGGAATGTCAAATCGTCCTTTACCGAACCACCCGGCTGGATAACAGCCTTGATACCTTCCTTGTCGGCAAGTTCCACACAATCGGGGAAGGGGAAGAAAGCATCACTAGCCATTACAGCTCCGTTCAGGTCGAATCCGAACGATTTAGCCTTTTCGATAGCCTGTTTCAAGGCATCTACACGAGAAGTCTGTCCTACACCACTGGCAACCAATTGTTTGCCCTTAGCCAGCACGATAGCATTACTCTTGCTCTGCTTTACAATCTTATTGGCGAAAAGCAGATCCTCGATTTCTGCATCCGAAGGAGCCTTTTCGGAAACCTGCTTCAAGTCTTCACGAGTTTCAACCTTCAGGTCGCGGTCCTGAACCAATACACCGTTCAGCAAAGAGCGGAACTGCTTTTTCGGAGTTTCAGCTTCTTTGCGTACCAGAATGATACGATTCTTCTTCTGAGTAAGAATCTCCAGTGCATCTGCATCGTAACCCGGAGCAATGATCACTTCGAAGAACAAGTTATTGATTTCTTCGGCTGTAGCACGGTCGACTACGGCATTTGTTACCAAAACACCACCAAAGGCAGAAACCGGATCGCCTGCCAAAGCAGCACGCCAAGCATCTACCAGTACCGGACGAGAAGCCAGACCGCAAGCATTGTTGTGCTTCAAGATAGCGAAAGTCGTTTCGCCCTTGAACTCATCAATCAGATCGACAGCCGCATTGATGTCGAGTAAATTGTTATAAGAGATTTCCTTTCCATGAATCTGTTCGAACATCTGATCGAAGTCACCGAAGAAAATACCTTTCTGATGAGGATTCTCACCATAACGCAATGCCTTCGGCTGTTCAGCAGCATAACGGAAAGCAGAATTATCGTTTCCGTCGAACCATCCGAAGATAGCCGAGTCGTAATGAGAAGATACGGCAAACGCTTCTTTGGCGAACCAGCGACGTTCTTCACGAGTAGTCACTGCACCTTTTTCTGTAATGATGTCGAGGAACGGCTTGTACTGAGCCTTGCTTGCCACGATAACCACATCATTAAAGTTCTTTGCAGCCGCACGAATCAACGAGATACCACCTATATCAATCTTTTCGATGATAGACTGAGCATCGGCTCCCGAAGCAACGGTGTCTTCGAACGGATAAAGGTCGACAATCACCAGGTCTATCTCAGGAATTTCATATTTGGTAACCTGCTGACGGTCTTCTTCCAGTTCACGACGGCACAAAATACCACCGAATACTTTCGGGTGAAGTGTCTTGACACGACCGCCCAGAATAGAAGGATATCCAGTCAGATCTTCTACTGCATGACAAGCATATCCCAAACTCTCAATAAAATGACGTGTACCACCTGTCGACAAAAATTCTACACCTTCTTCCGCCAAACGACGAATGATCGCATCCAAACCGTCCTTGTGATATACCGATACCAAGGCCGTTTTTATTCTCTTTGACTCTGACATTGCTTTAATATTTTAGTAATTACTATATAATTCTATGGTTTAGGGCACAAAGTTACGAATTTCCAATAGATAAACATGCGAAGAAATTCTAAAAAAAACATTTTACCCTTATAACATAGCCCCTAAGTATTTTGTAACAGAAATGTAACACGTATAACAACAGGCGTCTGACAGATTTTCCATAACTTTGCGACGCTAAAAAATCATTTTTATAGTAAAATATGGAAACTCTTTATTTAGGAATTGTTATTTTCCTTTTCATGCTGGCAATATTCGACCTGCTAGTAGGTGTCAGCAACGATGCAGTTAACTTCATGAATTCCGCCGTAGGAGCAAAGGTTGCCCGGTATAAAACCATCGTCATTGTAGCGGCAGTCGGCGTATTCGTAGGTGCAATTATGAGTAACGGCATGATGGACATCGCCCGACATGGTATTTTCCAACCAGCCAATTTCAGTTTCTATGAAATTATGTGTATTCTGCTTGCCGTTATGGTAACGGATGTTGTGCTGCTGGACGTATTCAACACTCTCGGACTCCCTACCTCGACTACCGTATCAATGGTCTTCGAATTATTGGGAGGTACATTTATTCTTGCAATTCTCAAAATCATCGGCGATGAAACTGGTCTTCTGTCTTTAGGAGACATGATGAATACCGAAAAAGCCTTATCCGTTATTATGGGTATTTTCCTCTCCGTTGCCATCGCCTTCATTGCCGGAACAATCGTTCAATACATCTCTCGTCTTATCTTCAGCTTTAACTACAAAAAACATCTTTCTTGGACCATTGGCGTATTTGGTGGTATTTCTGTAACCGCACTTGCCTATTTTGTTCTGATAAAAGGGCTGAAAAGCGCGCCGTTTATGAGTGCCGAATCACTTGCGTGGATAGATGAAAACACGACCATGCTCGTTGTAGCTTGCTTTGTTTTCTTTACGGTGCTGATGCAAATCCTGCACTGGTGCAAGGTTAACGTATTCCGCATCATCGTGTTGCTGGGTACTTTCTCACTGGCACTCGCATTTGCCGGAAACGACCTTGTCAACTTTATCGGTGTGCCTCTGGCTGGTTTCTCGGCTTATACGGATTATGCAGCCAACTCGAACGGTGTAGGCATACACGACTTTATGATGAATTCGCTGATGTCGTCGGCTAAGACTCCGGCCATCTTCCTGCTTGCTTCGGGTATCATCATGGTTTATGCACTGGCAACTTCGAAGAAAGCGAAGAATGTAATCAAAACCTCTGTCGACCTGGCTCGTCAGGAAGAGGGTGACGAAATGTTCGGTTCGTCGGCACTGGCACGTACCATCGTCCGCCGCGCGACAGCTATCAACGAATTTTTGGTTAAGGTGATTCCGGCAGGCATGCGCCGCTGGATAGACAGCCGTTTCAATAAAGATGAAGTGATTTTGGCAAACGGAGCCGCATTCGATATGGTTCGTGCATCTGTCAACCTGGTTCTTTCCGGTTTGCTAATTATCATCGGTACAACTATGAAACTCCCGCTTTCTACTACGTACGTAACTTTCATCGTAGCAATGGGTTCTTCTCTTGCCGACCGTGCGTGGGGACGTGAAAGTGCCGTATACCGTATCACCGGAATGCTGTCGGTCATCGGCGGATGGTTCATCACCGCTTTCGTAGCCTTTACCATCTGTGCACTGGTTACTGCCATCATGTTCTACACAAGCTTTGTAGGTATGTTCATCTTTATCTGTGTGGCTGTATTCCTGCTGATCCGCAGCAACATTAAGTACAGCAAGAAAGAAAAGGCAGAACAGCAGGATGATATCTTCAAACGCATGATGGCCAGCAAAGACAAAGCGGAAGTACTGTCACTGCTCCGCCAGCATGTTAAAGGTACCCTGACAGATTACATTGCTTATACCGAACAGGCTTACATGCAAGTAACCGACGGGTTTATCAACGAAGACCTGAAACAGTTGAAAAGAGTGATGAATTCTACCGACGAGCAAAAGAAGATGTTGAAAAAACGCCGTCGTAAAGAGATTTTAGGATTGCGACGCATTCCTATTCCAATAGCCATCGAAAAGAATACATGGTTCCATCTGGGAAGCAACAGCTGCGAACAGATGCTTTACTGCTTGAAGCGTATCTGCGAACCTTGTAAAGAGCATGTAGACAACAACTTCAATCCGATTTCGAAAGACTGCATCGCAGAATTCCTTCCGATACGTGAAGAACTCTGCCAGCTGATGGAACGTACCCGTGCAGCTATCGAAAACAACGACTATCGTGAAGCAGACGATATTCTGGTAAAAGGTGATGCCCTGAAAAACAAAATATCAGCTCTGCGCAAGCAGCAGATGAACCGCATGCAGGAAACCGACAATGCGAGTCTGAAAGCTTCGATGGTTTACCTGAACATCCTTCAGGAAACACAAGAGTTGGTAAGTATCTGGCGACACCTACTTCGTGCCAGCCGTTTCTTCCAGGGAGATTATGTTCCTCAGGAAGCGCAGATACTTAGCCTGGCAGAATAAGGCATTGACCACAAGTCTACAAGACATTTCAAGATAATTTGTACAAAAACTAAATTGTTTTGTACAAAAAATAAAAAGATGTCAGCATGTTTTCTCTCATACGTGCTGACATCTTTTTTATATTCCCACGGGTTTTTGTACATTTGCAAGCAAAACACACCTCGTATGAAGAAAACAATCATTTTATTCACCCTGATTCTCTGCTGCATGACCGCATGCACCGGAAGTCAAAAAAAAGAAAATTCTATGATAACAGGAAACGAAACACTTGTACGCTTGGAAACGACGATGGGAAATATTACCGTAAAGTTGTATGATGAAACACCGAAACACCGCGACAATTTCATCAAGCTGGTGAAAGAAGGGGTATACGACAGCACACTTTTCCACCGTGTCATCAAGAATTTCATGATTCAGGCAGGCGACCCGCAGAGTAAGACTGCTACCGATACAACTACCACTTTAGGCACCGGTGATGTTGGTTACACCATTCCGGCAGAAATCAATCCGAAATTTTTCCATAAAAGAGGTGTACTTGCTGCCGCACGTCAGGGCGATGATGTCAACCCCAACAGAGAATCATCAGGCTGCCAGTTCTATATCGTGACCGGAAGGAAATTCTCCGAAGCTCAGATGATTAACATGGAAAACCAGTTGAACGAAGCAAGACTCGACACGGTATTCCAGACACTGGCACGCAAGCACATGAAGGAAATCTACAAAATGCGTAAGGCAAACGACATGGAAGGTCTGATGGCACTGCAA
>OHEG01000914.1_pt1 | contig 12849 bp, 10 predicted proteins | sample 1567181 | NCBI WGS metagenome assembly OHEG01 (sample SAMEA3879534, study PRJEB24766) | human gut metagenome | biome: human-associated habitat; feature: feces | place: USA | collected 1985/1987 | reverse complement strand
TCAAGATCTGTCAAGGCGGTGTTCTGCGACAGATCCAAGCTGGTCAGTTGATTGTCGTAGCAGTTAAGCTCTGTCAAAGCGACGTTCTTTGAGACATCCAAGTTGGTCAGTTTGCTGCTAAAGCAGTCCAGAATTGTCAAAGCGGTGTTCTTTGACACGTCCAAGCTGGTTAATTGGTTCTCTCCACAGTATAGCCCTTTCAAGGCGATGTTCTTTGAGACATCCAAGCTAATCAGTTGATTGCTGAAGCAGTTAAGCTCTGTCAAGGCGCTGTTCTTTGAGACATCCAAGCTGGTCAGCTTATTGTCGCTGCAGTAAAGTACTTCCAAGGCGGCACTCTTTGACACGTCCAAGCTCGTCAGTTGATTGTTGAAGCAGTCAAGCTCTGTCAAATCGCCTCGGATGGTAATCGTTTGGCTAGTGAGCCTGTAGGGCTTGAAACCGGACTCGTTCGCTTGTCCAGTCTCTTGAGCCCCTTCGATGGTGACGTTATCATTTGCCTTGATGATCAGTTGGATTTCTTCTCCGACTCTTTCGGAGGTGGTCATAGTGATGACCCCTTCGGCGAGGAGGGAGCTGGAGGTGAAGAGCGTGCCGAGGAGGACAAAGAGCCAGATGCGGAGTTGCTTACTCATAGTCTAGCTAGAGATTAGAGATTAGAGGTTAGAATTGGGGGGGAGCAGAGGCTCTACCTGCGCTAGCACATCGTCCAGGTCGGCTAGGGTAGGGGCTTGGAGCATCGCTATGCGTAGCGCACGAAAGTTGGGGATGCCCTTAAAGAGTGGCGTAGCGGCTAGGTGGCGACGACTGTGCAGGATGCCTCTGCGCTCGTCCAGCTTCTCTATATTCTTGTGAACGATCTCTTTTAAGATCTCTAGCTGTTGCTGAGAGGTTAGCTGTGGTGCTGTAAAGGAGGGGTCGACGGCAGCGCGCATTTCGCCAAAGATCCACGGCTGTCCGATAGATGCTCGTCCGACCATCACCCCATCCACCCCATAGGTGTCAAAAGCGTGCCGTACCTCCTCGCCTGTCGTTATGTCGCCATTGCCGATGATCGGGATTTGGATCTTAGGATTGGAGCGCACCTCACCGATCAAAGTCCAGTCGGCGCTCCCCTTGTACATATCGCTACGAGTACGCCCATGAATGGTCAGAGCAGCGATACCGCAAGCTTGTAAGCGTGGTGCCAGATCTGTGATGATAAGGCTGTCGTGATCCCACCCTAGACGCGTCTTGACCGTCACGGGGCAACTCGCCACAGAGACTACCGCTGCGGTGATCTCTAGAAGCAGCTCGGGATCACGAAGCATACCACTGCCAGCCCCCTTGCCTGCTACCCGCTTGACCGGACAGCCGAAGTTGAGGTCGAGTAGATCAGGCTCTAGTTGGCAGGCGATACGAGCCGCTTCGCACATCGTCTCCACATCACGACCGTAGATCTGTATGGCGACGGGACGCTCTGCTGGGTCTATACGCATCTTACGCATCGTGCTGGGTACGTAACGCACGAGCGCATCGGCACTGATGAACTCGGTGTAGACGAGGCTAGCTCCAAACTGCTTACAAAGCAGGCGAAAGGGTGCATCGCTCACATCCTCCATCGGTGCGAGCAGTAGCGGTCTAGAGCCTAAGTCGAGGGAGCCTATCTGCATATCTATTCGTTTGTCGGGGCAAAGCAGGTAAACTGTACCGCACTGTAAGACTTGTGCCAAGCGAAACGAGCAGACTCAGCAAAGTCCACCGTGTCAGGGTGCTCTAGTATGAAAATGGAGCTAGGACACCACGCTTTACTGGTGAAGAGTAGGTCGGGTATATCCTTTATCCATGGCAAGTTATAAGGAGGATCGGCAAAGATCAGGTCGTAAGGCTCTCCATCGTACTGACGTAAGTACTGCTCTACAGAGCGATTGAGGACTAGGAGTTGCTTGGTCGAGAGGATCTCCTTGTCTAGCGTGTCAGCGGCCGACCGAATGAATGCTGCATGCTTAGGATGCTTCTCGATAGAAGTCACCGAGGCTGCTCCCCGTGAGACAAACTCTAGAGAGATACTTCCGATGCCCGCAAAGAGGTCCAGTACCCGCATACCCTCTACTTCATATTGTGCCGAGAGACTATTGAAGAGAGCCTCCTTAGCTATATCCGTCGTGGGGCGGAGTGTCAACCCTTTAGGTGGGGAGAGACGACGACGACCATATTTGCCTGCTATAATGCGCATGGTAATAACTCAATCAAGCGTACCAATAGTCTATCGGCATGACAGACACGTCCCAGTCGGCAGTCGTGAACTGTCGGTGAAGCGCCTGCAGTAACTCACCAACCAAGCTATCAGTGCCAGCCGTCCCATCGGATAGTATTATGGATACAGGAGCCGAGTGATCTACTGAGCTGTCCAAGTATACCTTACTTAAGAAGTAGAGGACCTGGTAGAGATGATGCTGCCACGAGCGGTAGCGAGGCCAACTATAATGGTTTGCTCGAAGCAAGTTGCCCGACTGACATAGTACCAGGTCGCACCCGCCCTCTATCAGTTCGACCCCCAGTGAGAGTCCAGTCTGAAGAGAAGACTGACGCAGCACCCGCTGTGCAAAAGGTAAGATCGTAGGGATAAACCGACAAGCCACGAAGCTACGCTGTAGGAAGCCTTTGAGTAGATGGCTAAAGCCCACAGCCAAGCCAGGCTTGCCATCGCCCAGAGCGTACGAATCGCTATAGTACTGCTCCTCGTCAGCAAAGATAGGAGCCGTCAGTCGCCACCAGTGTACGTCTTGCTCTCCACTCATACCACTCGGTATGACTACGTAGTGAGAGGCGGGGTAGAGTACTCGAACCTCTCCCTCAGGATCGCTGAGGATAGGGTGCTGTGCGATAATATCTCCCCATAGAGCAGAGACACGAGACCAGTCTATTGGTACAAACTGGCTTTGCCTCCTAGTGTGATAGCCTTCCTGTGCACCCGCCTCTGTCTCTTCGTCTGAGAGGTCATATAGATAGACAAAGCCATCTGCAGTCAGTCGCAAGGTGAGCGATGAGACTGCAGATGTCATAGTGTCTTTAGGAAGTGCTGGAGGCTGCTGCATAGTAGCTATAGGTAGCGTCAGACAATAGGCTTCAAGCTATCAAATCCGCCCATCTGTCGAGAGATAGACTATGCCCGACAATGAGAATCAGCGGGCTACGCTTTGAAGTCTATTGTCTGTATCGGTAGATCAGCGTGTCTCATACAGATAGTATAGAGACAGAAGAGAGAGCTACCTCGAGAGTTACTCCCAGTTACCCGTGTTCTTGACCTCCTTGAGAGATCCTAGAGCGAGTCCAGGGTATCCAGTACCTTGGTAGCGAGCCTCAGCATCCTTGATGGCTGAGTTGAGGAGCTTATGATCCTGGTCAGCTAGGTAGACAGATAGAGGTACAGCTGTACGGAAGACAGGTACCATGACGACATCCTCTCCGATCTCCTGAGCGACAGATGCTGTGTCGATCTCTATGACAGACTGGGGGAAGCCAGGTACTTGTAGAAACTCCTCAGGTGTTATGCCACTCTTGAGTAGAGAGTCTCGTGCGCTGACCCACACCGTATCACGTGTGATAAGTCCCTTGGCAGCAGCCTCACGCTCATTCATACCAGCCTCACGCATGGCATCGGTGTAGTCACCCTCAGAGCGAACGTAAAAGACCTTACCATCAGTAAGGAACTGACGCAGCTCATCTACGGGAGCATAGCGGTTGTAGACATCGTGAAAAGCTTTCTCTACATGTGCTACCTCTTTCAGACGCACCTGGATGGGAGCCTCACGAGCAATGCGTGTCTTGGAAAATCGCTCTGGTGTCAGGATGCTCATGACTGATAGATAGCCCACGATGACTGCTGCTACCAGCAGAAGGACGGTCATTAGTTTTCTCATAATATCGCCTATAAGTTTTGTTGTGTTGATTACACTAGTTAGATAATGTGTCTGTTAGATACCTCCAAAGAGTACGAATCCGAAGAGGACAAACCATTCACGCCACAAATATACGCTTTTCTCAATAGATAGAGCAACATTGGAGAGCCCAACTGCTCTAGATAGTTCACTCAAACAGCTACGAAGGAAATCGAGAATCCCTCTGAGAGGACATTTCTTGTCTTCTCTGAGGGTGCTTACTGATTCAGCATCAAGACAATTAGCGTGTGGAGTAAAAGCGTTACCTTTGTATCGTAAGATAATCACACAATGCTAAGCAATACAATTTTTCTATGAAACAAAAGATCAGTATGCTCTTAGTGGCTTTAGCCACGCTAACGCTCTTCGGAGCTTGCAACAATGACAACGAACCAACTAAAGACTCCTTCGAGCTAAGCGTAACACCAGAGATGCTGCAGCTGGAGGTAGGCGTTCAGAAGCAACTAACGATCACTCCTGAGGGAGTTTCCTACAGCTGTAGCTCCTCTGATGAGTCTGTCGCTACAGTGGACAATAAGGGCGTCGTCACTGGTGTCAAGGAGGGTGAGGCTGTCGTCACAGTTATGGCTAAGGAGCAGACCAAGACTGTCAAGGTGGTCGTCGTCAATCGCTATATGGGTCTACATAGTGGAGATGATATGATCGCTCCGATATATATACCCTTCTTCCCTGATCTTGCTGTAAGTAAGGAGGCGCAGAAGCAAGTCATTGCTGCCAATGAGAAGTATGACTGGGTGCTCTATAGCTATGACGATGGCGATGACGATCATGACGATGATGGCGACACGGGGGATCATAGTCATAAGATGATTCAGATGAAGGCACCTAAGCATGCAAACGGAGCCTATATGGACAATCGTCTCATCATAGATCTCTATTATCACTATATGAGGGCAGATGATATATACTTCGACTGCTGGACGAGACCTCTATTTAAGAAGGATGTCGTCAAGGCTGCTCACGAAGGATCTGAGGAGGATATCAAGCTACTCCGAAGCATCCTGATCCTCTACGGCTTCACAGAGAATGTACAACCATCGAAGTATAAGAGCGGACAGCTAAACTTCGAGGGATACAATATGACGCAGTTCCCCGAAGGACCTATGTGGGGGTCTACCTATTGTACCAAAATTGAGGGTGCGGACTCATACTACCTAGAGTTTCAGGTAGTCCAAAGGGCTCCAAAGAAGTAGTCCTCTCCTGCTAGAAGACTAACATAATAGAGGAGAAATACCCAACCACTGAATTTCAGTGGTTGGGTATTTCTCTTTGTGCCTTCAGACGAATAGCTTCGCTGTCAAAGAATAGGGGCAATCGGCCGATGAGCCGACTGCCCCTAAGCGTATTATGTCGTCAGGCATTGCCTGACTTAAAGCGAAGTCTCAACGCCTGTGGACTTAGAGTGCGTCAGGACCAGAGACGTACTCGAAGTTGCCACCACCTAGACCCTTGTAGGTAAAGGTGATGGTACTATTGGTGTAGTTTTGTCGTAGACCTGTGGTGATGACGTACATCTGGTCGATGCCGTTGGTCTGTGCAGGCTTGTCAGCATAGTGCGACTTGAGGATGAGCTTGAGACCCTCCTTGATACGCTCGAGACGCATTGCTGCGAGCTCCTCGGCAGACTTGCCCTCCTCATCGGGGCGCGCACCGACACTCTTGCCACCATCGAGGTTGAAGTTCTTGTAGTAAGCACTACCACAGAACCACCACTCCTCATTGTCGGGGTACTTCTCGCTGATGTAGTCGGGCTTGTTAGCCTTGACCCAAGCGTGTAGTATCATATAGTCATCGGCCGTCAGTGTGAAGCGGATCGTCGGGTCGAAGATCCACTGCTTGCCGATGTTGACAAACTGGCTTGCGGTCTGAGCCACACGCCAGCGGTCGCCCTCGAGCTTGAAGCTCTGGTACTCAGGCGTGGTGACCTTGTTGTCAAACCACTCGTAGACCACGATAAGCTGATTACCAGGCTGAGCGTACGGCATGCTCTGCTGCAGTAGCTGCGGAATGTACCGCTCGGGGAGCATCGAGCTGCTAAAGTTGCCGTACTTACTGCCCATAGCTTGGTACTCTGCAGGTGAGATGACCTTGTAGGTGCGGTTATCAGCGAGACGGTCTCCGATGAAGAGCATATTGCGCTGCCCATCAGCGAGAGACACTTTCGCTAGGTAGCTAGTACCCTTGTCAGCATAGGTGGTGGCTAGGTACTTGCCCAGCTTAGCGATCTCATCTTTAGAGAGCTTGTTGGGGTCTGTTGCCGTGAGACCAGCTTTGGTGGCGTCATCGGCAGAGACCTTGACAGAGATGAGTTTGTCCAGAGCAGCGTCCTCTGCGGGGTGCTGCTGCATAGCGTAGGATACGGTCACGGCAGAGCCTTTGCCCCACTCGGGGTACATCTTAGCCACGAGGGCTGGAACATACTTTTCGGGAGAGACCCAAGCGGTGAGCGTGCGGTTTGTCTTGACATAGTTCGCCTCACGCTTGACCTCGTTCATAAACTCTTCCTTGTTGGACCCCGTGTATCCAGACTCCTCTTGCTTGGTAAAAGCTGAGGCTATTGTCTTGTAGTCGGCATCGGTGAGTGCGTAGGCGACACTCTTCTCTATTGGATGGTCTACCGAGTCAAGGTCGTTGTATATCTGCTCCATAGGATTGCAGGCGGTGAGCAGCAGGAGTGCTACGACTGCGAGGAGCTGTGTGATCTGTTTCATATTATTTGCGTGTCTTAGAGTTAGAAGTTGATGCGTAGACCAGTAGCCCAGTTCGTACCAAAGCCGTAGTAGACGAGTGCCGTCTGCATGTCGTGATTCTTACCATCGCGAGCATCAGAAATGTACTCGGTGTTGGTCACGTTATTGACGTTGATGTAGACGATAGCGTCACAAGAGCCGATGTTAAAGCGATAGTTAGCACCGAGGTCTAGTGTGACGTAGTCGGGTAGGCGCCAAGCGTCCACCTTGTCGGTCTCCTTGGTACGGTTCGTCGGGTCAAAGTCTGCGTAGTTCTTGCCCGCATAGTTGAGGTCCGCTTTGAGACGGAAGTCCTTGAGTGCCTCCCATGAGATACCGAGTGCAGAGGTCATCTGTGCTGAGTTACCAACGTGTACACCCTTGACAAAAGCATTGATCGTGCCGACATACTGCTGTGCATCGTCGAAGACATCGGCCTTGACATCGTCTGCCCAGATCCAGTCGCCCCAAGAGAACATGAAGCGAATGTCTAGTGGCTTGATCGGTGTATAGGTAGCCTCCAGCTCGACGCCTGCATGGCGAGCATCTAGACCAGAGATATTGGCCGTTGTGTTGTTGCCCATACTACGTGTGAGGCTCTTGTCTAGCCACTTGGTGTAGTAGCCGTTGAGGTCGATGCGTAGGTTTTGCATCTTAAAGCCGTAGCCTACCTCGCCCGTGAAGACGCGCTCATACTTAGCGCCTGTATTGATCGTCGTGTTGTAGCGGAAGAAGACATTGCGAAAGTATGGCGCGATGGTGAAGTATCCTGCATTGACAAAGACGTTGCTGTGCTCGAGGAACTTGTAGCTCGCTCCAGCCTTGACACTCCATGGGAGGTAGGTCGCCCAGTCAGAGACGATCTTGTCGGGAGGTGTCAGCGGGTCATACTGCTCACCCGTACCGCCGAGGTTGACGTAGCGATAGCCCTTGTGCGAGATAGCTCCAGAGATGAAGGCGTTGAAGTTTTCGCCTGTGAACTCACCCTGTGCGAAGAGTCCGTTCCAGAGTACCTCACCGATGTTGTCGTACTGAATGTAGTCGCCCACCTGTAGAGGCTGGTAGGGGTTGTGGTACATAAGCTTGGTCGATGAGTTCTGCGGCTCTATATAGTAGTCACCACCGAGTAGATCCTCGATCACCTCACGGTGTATACCCTGATAGAAGCGTCCGTCGAAGCCTGCGGTCAGCTTGAAGAGGTCGCTGAACTTATTGGTGTAGTAGGAGAGTAGGCCGTACCAGTTGTGCGAGTTCATCGCATTACTGAAGATGAGCTGAGAGCCATTGTCAGAAGCTCTATTGGCCTCCATAACACGATTGAAGTCTAGCAAGCCATCGGGAGTGCCCATAAAGGCTGCTGGGTCTTTCGGGCGACCTGTGTTGTAGTCGAGTGTCAGCCAGTCGGTCTTAGCACCACGGATACGACGGCCACCACCATTAGAGATAGAGGCGTAGATAGAGGTGTAGATGCTACTCTCCTTATTGATATCCCAGTAGTGATTGAGCGAGAGCTGAGGCTTGTGATAGAAGTTGCGAGCGTAACCACCACCCTCTACACGTCCATTGATATATCCGTAACCACGATTGAGGCGACGACCCTCAGCCGCGTTGTGGTAGTCCTCGATGAGGTACATCTGTCCACGCTGGTTGTGCCACTGAGGTGCTCCAAAGGCGGTGAAGGATAGACGGTGGTGATCGTTGATACGCTTAGAGACATTGACGAAGTAACTCCAGCCTACGAAGTTGGTCCCGTCTACGTATCCATCGCCTTGGCTACGAGAGCCTGCGAGAGAGATGGCCCAGCCATTGTCCATAAGTCCCGTCGAGACATTGAACGAGGTCTTGAGGAAGCCATCATTACCTACACCCGTGTAGATGCTACCGCCTTTCTTAGCATCGGTACTCTTGGTCACCATATTGATGGTACCACCGACAGAAGAAAGACCTAGCTTAGAGGCTCCTAGACCACGCTGCACCTGGATGAAGCTACTGACATCGTTGAGTCCAGCCCAGTTGGACCAGTAGACCTTGCCTGACTCCATATCATTGATAGGCACACCATTGATTAGGACACCTATATTATTAGAGTCAAAGCCGCGCAGGTTGATGCGAGAGTCACCGAAGCCACCGCCGCCCTTGGTCACGTAAACGGAGGGAGTCGCTTTAAGTAGCTCAGGGAACTCAATGTTTGGAGCTTGCGTCTGGATAGCTTTCATCGTGACGTTGGAGACGGGCACTGGCGTCAGTCGATCCTTGGGTACGACCGATGCGATGACGCGTACCTCGTCTAGTCCGATAGCACTAGTCGCCATATAGACCTTGCCAAAGTCATAGCTACCCCGTGCAGAGGCTGGGACGCGCAGCGTCAGGGTCTCATAGCCTATGAAGCTCACGGTGAGCTGACTACCGGCCGCCACATTGAGCTGGAAGGCTCCATTGCTCTCTGTGTAGGTCCCTGATGCTCCTCCATCTGTGTAGACAGCTACACTAGGTATAGGCTCATCTGAGCCCTCCTCTAGTATGGTTCCCGTCACCTGCACCTGTGCAAGTGCCGAGATGCTACTCGCCAGTAGGAGTGCGAGTGCTGTGATGATAAGTGATAAGCGTTTCGCCATATATTCTGTAAGTGTTAGTGATTAGTATACTGGACGTTAGTGTGTGAAGCCTTTTGGGAGTGCTCCTCAGAGAAGCCACTCCATCTCCATTCACTTGCAAAAGTAACTAAACATCTTAACAAATGCCACTCTAAGCTGTTTCGTTTTTGTTACGCCTAAATTCTGCAAATTAGATAGTTTGAAGAGAAGTGTAATGATATATGGCTCCACTTGACGTGTAGTGATATGTCAAATAGCTACACGTTACAGCTGACTTGGGGATGGACGCCCCTCGCTAGATACTAGCCGTGCGTCCCCACAAAGGGCTAGTCGTAAGATTTGCTATATCTAGGAGGAGATGACACAAAAAAAGCCCAGCACCTCTCAACGTATCGTATGAGTAGCACTGGGTACAGAAGACGTAGGGAGTGTCCCCATGGGGACTCCCTACGCAAATATTCTAGTCATCAAAGAGACCTCTCTACTCGCTGAGCGTACCAGCCGCTCGAAGCGTGGAGTCTCTAATAAGTCTTTAAGCGTCTAGCTCCTCTTGACGAAGTGACTGCACGTAGCGAGCCTTCTCCATCATACGACGCTTGACGTCTGAGGGCTTCTGAAATGCTTGGCGCTTGCGGAGATTGCGAATGGTACCGATGTCGTTGTACTTACGCTTATAACGCTTGAGTGCACGCTCGATGTTTTCGCCCTCCTTGATTGGTACAATTATCATACTTGCTATTTATTTGTATTACGTTTGTTGTGATGAGAATATTTCAAGGATAGTACGTCTATCCTTACTTCGGAGGGCAAAGGTACGAACTTTATTTGAACTAGCCAAGAGTTTAGCGCAGCTTAGTAGGTTAAGTGGCTAATTCCTATTTTGAGGTGCTGGGAGAGAAGCCTCCCAAAAAAGCTAACTGAAGTGAACGGCGATGCGGTAAAGGAAGAAGTCTCTATTTCGAGTTATTGCTGTCCGATAAAAGTCAGAAATTGCGTTTCGCCGCTACGTGGAGAATAAAAAATAGCCACGTGGATATTTGACGTTTCCCACGTGGCTATCGGGTTAGAGGTTAGAAATTAGAGGTTAGAGACGTGATCCTGGGATCACGTCTCGTCGGTTTACCCCACTTGCTTTTTAGCTCAGACCCTCGATGACTCCATCAACGATGTCCATGTGGACGGCTTGTGGCTCCTTGGGTAGTCCTGGCATACGCATGATGCTGCCCATGATGACAACGATCATCTCAGCACCGCTGTTGAGAACGATATCCTCGACCTTCATATCGAAGTCGCGTACGTCGCCATAACCCTTGGGATCTGCCGAGAAGGAGTACTGCGTCTTGGCGATGCAGATAGGGTAGCGCTCCATATTGAGCTCGTGGATACGGGCGAGCTTCTTCTCCGCCTTGCTACTATAGGTGACGTTGGCAGCGCCGTAGATGCGCTTAGCGATGTGCTCGACCTTTGTCTTGACAGGTTCACTGAGCTCGTAGACGTGATCGATAGGCTCTGAGGGGTGCTCCTCGATGGTCTTGACGACCAGCTCAGCTAGCTCGGTAGCACCCTCGCCACCCTCGCTGTAAGCATTATTGATCGCAAAGCCACAGCCTAGGACCTGCTCGCAGTGATTGCGTACGATCTCGATCTCCTCGTCGGTGTCGGTAGCGTAGCGGTTGAAAGCGACGACCACCGTCTGCCCGAAGTTGTGCAGGTTGTGCACGTGACGATCGAGGTTGGCTAGACCCTTACGGACGCCCTCTATGTCCTTCTCGTAGATCTGCTTCTCGTTGACATCGCCGTGCATCTTGAGACCCGCTAGGGTAGCGACGATGACTGTCAGCTTGGGCGTGATACCAGCTACACGGCACTTGATGTCGAGGAACTTCTCGGCACCGAGGTCTGCACCGAAGCCTGCCTCCGTGATGGTGTAGTCGCAGCAAGACATAGCCATCTTCGTAGCGATGATCGAGTTACAGCCGTGGGCGATGTTGGCAAAGGGTCCGCCATGGATGAAGGCGGGTGTCCCCTCGGTGGTCTGTACGAGGTTCGGCTTGATCGCATCCTTTAGGAGGATGGTGATAGCACCTCCGATGCCTAGATCCTTGACACGAAATGGCTCCTTGGTCTTGGTGTAGCCGAGGAGGATATTGTCGATACGGCGACGCAGGTCGTCAAGGTCTGATGCAAGGCAGAGGATCGCCATGATCTCACTCGCGGGGGTGATGTCGAAGCCAGTCTCCGTGGGGACGCCATTGCCCACACCGCCTAGACCGGTGATGCAGTTGCGCAGTGAGCGGTCGTTGACATCTAGGACGCGCTTCCAGAGCACCTCGGAGAGTCCCTCGCAGCTATTTCTGTTCTGATAGATATAGTTGTCGAGGAGTGCGGTGATCATGTTGTGCGCTGAGGTGATAGCGTGAAAGTCGCCAGTGAAGTGGAGGTTGATGCTCTCCATAGGGAGCACCTGTGCGTATCCACCACCAGCGGCACCACCCTTCATACCGAAGCAGGGGCCGAGAGACGGCTCACGTAGTGCGACGGCGGCACTTTTGCCGATCTTGTTGAGTCCGAGAGCGAGACCGATGGAGACGGTGGTCTTACCGACACCAGCCTTGGTTGGTGTGATAGCTGTCACGAGGATGAGGTTGCTCTGGGCTATCTTGTCGGGGTCCATGCGTTCGTGTGATACTTTGCCGATGTAGTGTCCGTAAGGCTCTAGCTCTTGGTCTGTGATGTGGAGCTGGTGAGCGATCTCCTCAATGGGCTTGAGCTGACACTCACGAGCTATCTGAATATCTGATTTCATTGTGGTACTATATTAGTGTATAAAGAAAAAAAGGCACCCCCTACAGGGTCGGGTAGACCACTATAGACGACGCCCTAAGTAGGTGATGTAAGAGCCGAAAGCCGGACTCGAACCGGCGACCTACTCATTACGAATGAGTTGCTCTACCAACTGAGCTATTTCGGCGCCTCATTGACGATGCAAAAGTACAACAAACTTTTGATACTACAAAACTTTTGGCGAGATAGTGATCCCGAGCAATCAAAGTCAAAGCGAGACGAGTAACGATTTTGTAGGGACGCACGGATAGTATCTAGTGGGAGGGCGTCCGTTGTAGTACAGCCGTGACATGTAATCGGGACGCTGTAACCATTAACGGGGACGGACGCACGAGCCGTGCGTCCCCACAAAGGGTTACAGCGTCTGATGGCCGGATTTGTCGTGTTGATGTGGTTTGTGTAGGGGCGGACCTGCGTGTCCGCCCACAGAGCACACTGCGCTTCGACGAGGACGGGCGGACACATAGGTCCGCCCCTACAAATCGTAACATGTATCGTCGCTACTCGTATCGATGTTGACAACTTAGTCGACGAAGTGGAGTGAGAGAAGATTCTAATTAGAAAACTTCTCGGAGATAGTGTTTTTGCAAATAGCTAAACAACAGTATGTTGTGAATTTGTTTTGGACAACTTTTCAACAGTTGTTGATTTAGAAGTTGTTTTATTTGGTCATCTCGCTGGAATGTTGTAATATTGCATTCGCAATAAACGAGGATGTTTTACGCCGCCCGTCTTTCGTTC
>OHEG01000895.1_pt1 | contig 13003 bp, 10 predicted proteins | sample 1567181 | NCBI WGS metagenome assembly OHEG01 (sample SAMEA3879534, study PRJEB24766) | human gut metagenome | biome: human-associated habitat; feature: feces | place: USA | collected 1985/1987 | reverse complement strand
AGCTCCCGGCATTGCAGCAGGTTGCTGCCGATATCGCACAGTCCCACCGTGCAGCCCTTTCTGGCCAAGTCCACCGCGAGGGCGTAATAGCTGTCCGGGCGCAGAGCCAACGGCGTGGCACTGCGTCCCCGTCCGGCGGACTGGGGGGCAAGTTCCGTCACAACGCCTGCGTTCAGAAGCTCCTCCACGATCAGCGACGCCGCCGCCCGTGTCAGACCCGTAGCCCGCGCCAACTCTGCCCGGCTCATGGCCTGACGGCGCAAGATTCGGAGAACCGCCTTGCGGTTGTATTCTTTTGTGTAGTCGGCGTTGCGCGGCTTCTGCGTCATTTGAATCCCCTCAATTTCATAGCTATAATGACCCGGGACGTGTCGCCCCGGGTCAGAAATTTATCCCATTGCCTTCAGAACCGCGTCCATTTCCGGAATACTGGGAATGCCGCCGGAATGCTCTGTGGACAGGCTGGCCGCCGCGGCGGCGAAACTGCCGATGTATTTGAGGTCGTCTTTCGTCAGCTCGCTGACGGGCTTGTCCAGCTCCAGCAGCCTTGCCATGGCGCTGCCGCCGAAGATATCCCCCGCGCCGGTGGTGTCCACCGCCGTTACCTTGGGGCTGCGGGCATGGGCACTGGCGGTGCGGGTGTAGGCGCGGGCACCCTTGCTGCCGCAGGTGTACAGCACCAGCTGCACATCTCCGGTAAAGAGCGCGGGCAGCGCGGCTTCAATATCCTCGGTGCCGGTGAGGAAGGGCAGTTCCTCGTCCGAAAGCTTCAGGATATGGGTCAGGGGGAGAAACTGCCACACGGTCTGGCGCAGCTGCTCCCGGTCCGGCCAGAGGGGGAAACGGAGATTGGGGTCAAAGCTGAGGATGGCGCCTGCCTCCCGCGCGGCAGTGATGGCAGCCAAATGGGCGTAGCGCATGGGGCTGTCCACCAGCGAGACGCTGCAAAAATGCAGGGCAAAGGCCTGCGAAAACCAGCCCGGGTCGATCTGCTCCGGGGCGTACAGCAGGTCTGCGGAGGGCTTGCGGCAGAAGCTGAAGGTGCGCTCGCCGTTTTCCGCTAAGCTGACGAAGGCCAGCGCGGTGCTGGCTTTGCCGGTGAATTCCAGATGGGAAAGATCCACGCCGCATCCGGCCAGCGCCCGGGCGATCTTGTGACCAAAGGGATCGTCGCCCAGCTGGCTCAGCAGCGCACTGCGCCCGCCCAGCCGGGCAACGGCGGCGCAGACATTGGCCGGAGCGCCGCCCACCCGGGGGCTGAAGGCAGGTACTTCGTCAAAGCTGCATCCCACCCGGGAGGGGATCATATCGATCAGCGCTTCGCCGATGGAAAATAAGATCCTGTCGGACATAGGGCTTCTTCCTTTCTGCATACAGGTGTGCCGCAAGGTGCGGCAGTGTTCAGTATACACCCGCAGGGCGCTGTGCGCAACTGCTTCTTTTATACGGTAATGGGCGGGTTTTGCGGTTGACTTGCGGCGGCAGATATGCTACAATTTCCAGACGTATGCAAAAACAGGAAAAAAGGAAAAAGTGTATGGATCTGACAAAACAGTTCTTTAAATATGTCTCGCAGAATATTTTTGGTCTGCTGGGCACCTCGTGCTATATTCTGGCCGATACCTATTTTATTGCGCAGGCCGCCGGTACAGACGGCGTTACTCTGCTCAATCTCTGCCTGCCCATTTATAACTTTATTTTTGCCATTGGCTCCATGATCGCGCTGGGCTCGGCCACCCGCTACGCCATTGCCAAGGCGCAGAACGATGCCCGGGGGCAGCGGTATTTTTCCAACGCCATCCTGTGCGCCGTGCTGGCGTCCATCCCGTGGATGCTGGCGGGTGCCTTTGTGCCCGGGGCGCTGCTGCGGCTCATGGGCGGCGATGCAGGCATCGTGACGCTGGGCATTCCCTACGCCCGCATCTTTTTGCTGTTCGCCCCGTTTTTTATGTGCAACTACATCGTTTCGGCCTTTGTCCGCAACGATGGCGACCCCTCCCTTGCCATGGTGGCGACCTTGAGCGGCAGCCTGTTCAACGTGGTGTTCGACTATATCTTCATGTTCCCCTTGGGGCTGGGCTTGGCCGGTGCGGCGCTGGCAACGGCGGTTTCACCCATCATCAGTATCGCCATTTGCAGCCGCCATTTTCTTAAAAAGGAAAACACCCTGCAATTCGTGCGGCAGATGCCCTCGGCAAGGCTGCTGGCGCAGAGCTGTCAGCTGGGCATCTCCGGCTTTGTGGGCGAGCTTTCCTCCGGCGTGACCACCACGGTGTTCAACTTTCTGCTGCTGGGTCTGGCAGGCAACGTGGGCGTAGCAGCCTACGGCGTGGTGGCAAACTTTGCGCTGGTGGCTACGGCCATCTTCAACGGCGTGGCACAGGGCGCACAGCCGCTGGTGAGCCGCTGCTACGGCCAGAACGACCACGCCGGGGCGCGGAAACTGCTGCTGCTGGGCAGCGGCACCGTGCTGGTGTTGGCGGCGGTGCTGTACGCTGCGGTGTTCGGCCTGACCGATACCCTTGTAAGCTGGTTCAACAGCGAAAACTCGGTGCAGATGGCGCAGTACGCCCACACCGGGATGCGGATGTACTTTGTGGGCTACTTCTTTGCAGGCTTTAACATTATGGCGGCGGGCTATCTGAGCGCCGTGAACCGCCCGGTGGAGGCCTCCGTTACCTCTATCTGCCGGGGCATGGTGGCCATTGTGACCTGCTCGCTGGTGCTCAGCGCGGTGTTCGGGATGCCGGGTGTATGGGCAGCCTTCCCAGCCTCGGAACTGCTCACCGCGCTGCTGACCCTGTTTTTGCTGCGCAGAAAAAAGGCCGAGACGGCTTAAATATACATCTCCTGCTCCCGCATGGTCTCTTCGGGCGTAAGCCCGGACTGTGCGGCGCGACCGGTCAGTGCCCGCCATTGTGCAGGGGACTGGCCGGTTTCTTTTTTGAACACCCGGCACAGGTAGTTGGCCCCGGAAAAGCCGCACAGGCTGGCCACCACGTCCAGCGTGTACTCCCGGTGCAGCAGCAGCCGCTGTGCGGCCTCGATGCGCACGGTGGTCAGGTACTTGCCCGGCGGCACGCCCACGGAGGCGGTAAAGGTGCGCACCAGATGACTTTTGGAGACCCCCAGCCGTTCGCTGAGCTCCTCCACGCCGTATAGCCCGGCGTAGTTGGCGCGGATATCCTCAATGGCGGCCTGCACCAGCGGCGGCAGGGCGGGCGCGGCGCTGTCGGCATCCGCCAGTTCGCACAGCAGGGCAAAGGCCAGCTGGCTGCGGGCGCGGCTGTGGGCGGGCTTTTCCTCCGCAAGCCGCCCCATCAGTTCGGCGGCGGCAGGGCAGGTCTCGCCTTTGGCAAGGTAGGGCAGCTCCCGCAGGCCGTTCAAAAACTGCGTGCTGGCCTGCCCGGTCAGCTGGACGCACAACAGGTGGCAGCTGTCCTCCGGGGTCAGGGTGAGCGGGGCGCGGCTTAAGATCAGATGTCCTGCCGCTGCGGACTGCGGCGGCAGCACCAGCACAGAGCCGGCGGGCGCAGCCGACGCCCCGGGCAGGGAGGCTGTGCATCTGCCGCTGGAAACAAGGCAGACCCACAGCCCCTCGCCGGTCAGGGTGCGGGGCGCGGAAAGCTGCACGTCCAGCAGTGCAGCCGGTGCGGCGATGGTGTTCCAGTCAAACAGCAATATCTGACACCTCTAATCAATAAAATGCTATTTTATATCACAAAATTATCTGCTATTATAGTACCAACGAAACAACACGCCGTCAAGGGCGTGAAACACCAAATATTTACGGAGGATAACGATTATGGCTTCCATTAGCTGCCAGCACATCTACAAAATCTATCCGGGCGCAACTGCCCCGTCTGTTACCGACTTCAACCTGGAGATCCAGGATAAGGAGTTCATCATCTTCGTCGGCCCCTCTGGCTGCGGCAAGTCCACCACCCTGCGTATGATCGCCGGTCTGGAGGAGATCTCCAAGGGCGAGATGTACATCGGCGGCCGTCTGATCAACGACGTTCCCCCGAAGGATCGTGATATCGCCATGGTGTTCCAGAGCTACGCTCTGTACCCCCACATGACCGTTTACAAGAACATCGCTTTCGGTCTGGAGCTGCGCAAGACCCCGAAGGATGAGATCGACAAGCGCGTGCACGAGGCTGCTAAGATCCTGGAGATCGAGCACCTGCTGGATCGCAAGCCCAAGGCTCTGTCCGGTGGTCAGCGTCAGCGTGTTGCTCTGGGCCGTGCAATGGTTCGTAACCCGGCAGTCTTCCTGCTGGACGAGCCCCTGTCCAACCTGGATGCTAAGCTGCGCACCTCTATGCGCACCGAGATCATCAAGCTGCACAAGAAACTGGCTACCACCTTCATCTACGTTACCCACGACCAGACCGAGGCTATGACCATGGGCGACCGTATCGTGGTTATGAAGGACGGCATCATCCAGCAGGTCGATACCCCGCAGAACCTGTACGATATGCCCTGCAATATGTTCGTTGCAGGCTTCATCGGCAGCCCCCAGATGAACTTCCTGGACGGCACCCTGATCAAGAAGGGTGACCTGTACGGTATTGACCTGGGCGGCGACGTGATTCCCCTGCCCAAGGAGAAGACCGCCGACGGCAAGCTGGATTCCTACGTTGGCAAGAAGATCAAGATGGGCATCCGTCCCGAGGATATCGATGACGAGCCCGAGTTTATGGCAAAGCACACCGACTGCCAGCTGGATACTCAGGTCGATGTTTCCGAAATGATGGGCGCTGAAATCTACCTGTACCTGGAGTACAAGGGCAACAAGATGACCGCTCGTGTTGCTCCCACCTCCAAGGCTCGCAACGGAGACACCGTCCGCGTTGCATTCGATCCCCACAAGGTCCACCTGTTCGACATCGAGACCGAGCTGACCATCCTGAACTAATATTTAGCGACGATCATTTTTGATCCTCCTATCATAAGAAAAGCCGTCGGGCCGCAAGGCCCGGCGGCTTTTCCTGTGCCGGAAAAAAGACATAATAAAAACCCATGCTGCGGCAAAGCAAAACGCAGCATGGGCGCGGAAATGGCTTATGAAGTCAGGGGACGCTTAGATCAGCGGGCCTTGACGTACTTGTGCAGGGTAGCGCGGACAGCGCCGGGGCCTGCGAACAGCTCCTTGGCCATGGACTCGATCTTCTCGCCCAGACCGACGGCGTACAGGTCCACGCCGAAGACATCGGTGCGGCTGTACAGAGCCTTCAGGCAGGAGAAGTCCTGCTCGCCGGCTTCCACCTTCAGGGGAGCCACGATGGCCTGCAGCTCAGCCAGCAGCGGATCGGGAGAGATCTCGAAGGGCTGGCCGTTGTCGTCGATGCCCTTCAGGTAGCGGGCATAGCCTGCCAGCACCAGCGGGATCAACACAAGGTTGGACTTGTCCAGACCGCGCTCCTCGTAAGCCTTGATGGTCTCGCCGAAGCGGATAGCCAGCTTCTGAGAGGTATCGGTAGCGATACGCTGGGGAGCATCGGGCATAAAGGGGTTGGGCAGACGGCGGTTGATGACAGCGCCGATGAACTCGTAGGGGTTCAGCACGCCGGGATCGACCACAACAGGCATAGCCTCGATATAGCCGATCTTCTGGATAAAGGAGCGCAGATCCTCGTCTGCCATCTCGGCAGAGATGAGGTTGTAACCCAGCATGCAACCATAGATGGACATGGCAGTGTGCAGGGGGTTCAGGCAGGTGCAGACCTTCATCTTCTCGATCTTGTCCACGGTCTCGCGGTCGCAGTACAGCACACCGCCCAGCTCCAGCGGAGGACGACCGTTGGTGTAGTGATCCTCAATGCACAGGTACTGGGTCTCCTCGGCGTTGACGAAGGGAGCGGTGAAGGTGTGCTTCTCGGTCACGATGGTGTAGTTGTCCTCAAAGCCGTCCTTTGCCAGCATTTCCTGCACCTTTGCGTCCGGGCGCGGGGTGATCTTATCGATCATGCTCCAGGGGAAGGTGATCTTGGTCTCGTCCTGCACATAGGCCAGGAACTCGGCGGGCACCAAACCCTGCTCCACCCACTTTGCAGCGTAGGCGTGGACGGCAGTCTTGACCTTATCGCCGTTGTGAGAGCAGTTATCCATGCTCTGCACGGTCAGGGGCAGCTTGCCGGCCTTGAAGCGCTCGTACAGCAGAGCGGTGACCTTGCCCATGGCCAGCACGGGGGTCAGGCCGCGCTCCAGATCAGCGGGAGCAACGCCGTAGCCCTTCTCGGTGATGGTGAAGGAGATCATCTGCAGGCTGGGTGCCTGGAAGATCTCGACCAGACGTGCCCAGTCAGCGCCGAAGGAGTAGTCAGCCTTCAGGCTCTCGGTAACGGAAGCGATAACCTTCTTCTCGATCTCGCCGGTGGACTTCAGGCAGACCAGCAGGCTCAGGTTATCATAGGGCTGGTAAGCCTTGTCGATGATCTCGTAGTCGAAGCTCTCGGCCACGATGACGCCGCGGTCATACTTGCCGCTGTTCAGTGCATCGTTCAGCACGGCAGCGGGGAAAGCGCGGAAGATGTTGCCTGCGCCGAAGTGCACCCAAGTGGGCTCGGCGTGGGTCTTGGCCTTGACAGCCTCGATGTCGAATTTGGGCAGCTCGTAGCCCTTTTCTGCCCACTCGGCGGACAGATTGCCGTTTTTGATATCAGACAGCTTCATAATCATCAGCCCTTCTTTTCTTCATCCAGACGATCCAGCAGATCCCAGATACCCAGCATATACTGGATGCCCAGAGCGCGGTCATACTTGCCATAGCCGGGGCGGCAGACACCGGGGCCTTCCTCCCACAGCTGACGGCCGTGGTCGGGGCGGATATAGCCCTCAAAGCCGTTGTCGTGGTAAGCGCGCAGGATCTCGATGATGCCGGTCTCGCCGCAGCAGTCGCGGTGAGCAGCCTCGGAGAAGTCGCCGTTGGGGAAGTGGTGGATGTTGCGGACGTGGCCGAAGGCAATGCGGTCGCAGTGCTTGCGGATGATCTCGGCACAGTTATTGTTGGGGTTTGCGTTCAGGCTGCCGGTGCACAGGGTCAGGCAGTTGTACTCGTCGTCCACCATGCTCAGGAAGCGGTCGATGCTCTCGGCATCCACCAGCAGGCGGGGCAGGCCGAAGATATCCCAAGGGGGATCGTCCATGTGGATGGCCATCTTGATGTCGCACTCGTGGCAGGTGGGCATCAGAGCTTCCAGGAAGTACTTCAGGTTCTCCCACAGCTTCTCCTTGGTGACAGGGGCGTAAGCCTTGAACAGCTCGTCCAGCTTTGCCATGCGCTCCGGCTCCCAGCCGGGGAAGGTCATGTTGTACTTCTCGGTGAAGGACATGATGTACTCAGCCATGGCCTTGTAATCGCCCTTGATCTTGTCCTTCTCGTAGAACAGTGCGGTGGAGCCATCGCCTACCGGATGGAACAGGTCGGTGCGGGTCCAGTCGAAGATGGGCATGAAGTTGTAGCAGATGACCTTGACACCGAACTTGGACAGGTTGCGGATGCACTGCTTGTAATTCTCGATATACTGGTCGCGGGTGGGCAGACCGATCTTGATATCGTCGTGCACATTGACGGACTCGACAACATCCATATCAAAGCCGTAGGCGTGGATCTGGTCTGCAACCTTCTGGATCTCGTCGATTTCCCAGATCTCGCCGGGCATCTTGTTGTGCAGTGCCCAGACGATGCTGGTCACGCCGGGAATCTGCTTGATGTCGCTCAGGGTGACGGGGTCGTTGCCCTCGCCATACCAGCGCCAACCCATTTTCATAGGCATAGAGAAGTTCCTCCTGTCGTTATTTATCTTATGGCACGCGCAGTACGCCTGCACGCTCTTCTTGCTTATATTCTAATATATCAGTTTTAAAATAGCAATACGCACAATGCCGTTTTTTTGTGTTTATTCTTGTATACTTTACACAAAAACGGCAAAATGCCAGTTTTTTAACAAGGTTTTTGGGCAGTGTGCTGTTCTCCTTCCAAGCTTTTCCTGTTCTTGCGGTCAGCACAGCTTTTCGACCGGTTTGCGTAAAAATATGCCCGCTTCCGTTAAAAGTCCGTTCTGTGGGACATTTGCCCTGTTATACTGCAATTACACCGAGGGACGGCAGCGTCTCCCTCATCTACGGGAAAAGAGAGGCACACTATGAACGAAAGCAACTTTGTGGTAAAGACCATCTTCCACGCCTGCGGCAGCTCAGAGGTACTTACCGAGAACTATTTTGCCACCCGGAAGGAGGCAGAGGAATTCTGCGCCCTGACCGACTATGCCATGAAGCTGAACTACGGCGCAGAGCAGCAGCTGGTGACCACCGAGATCGTGGCGCTCTGACCCGCCCGGCGCAAAAAGCAGCCAGTTGACAATTCCTGTAAAAACCTTTATATTCAAGACACGCAGCGCTCCGCAAAAACCGCCGGGCGCGCCATCTGCTTTTACTTTTATATATAAAGGAGGATCCGCTATGGTTTCACCTGCCAAGTGCATTGCCGGGCGTTCTGTTGCCGATTGGATTGCGGCATACCCCGTAGTCTCCGATCTCTGCGCCCTGAAGGAAACTGCATGGGTAAACCCGGACAAGCTGCCCTTTGCACAAGCTGTGGCCGCCTGCCCGCTGACTTTGGCCGACATTGAGGACGCCGCTGCACGGCTGGAGCGGTTTGCGCCCTACCTTGCCGCCGTCTTTCCCGAAACCGCTGCGGCGGGCGGCATCATCGAGTCCCCTGTTCAGCCCATCCCCCGGATGCAAAAAGTGCTGGAGGAGCGCAGTGGCACTCATATCGCCGGGCAAGTATGGATCAAGTTGGACAGTCACCTGCCTATTTCCGGCTCCATCAAGGCGCGGGGCGGCATTTACGAGGTGCTGAAAACCGCCGAGGACATTGCCCTGCACAGCGGAATGCTGCACCTGACCGACAACTACGCCATTCTGGCAGAGGAGCGCTTCCGCAAGCTGTTCTCGCAGTATTCCATTGCAGTGGGCTCCACCGGCAATCTGGGGCTTTCCATTGGCATCATGAGCGCGAAGCTGGGCTTTCAGGTCACTGTGCACATGTCCGCTGACGCGCGGCAATGGAAAAAAGACCTGCTCCGCAGCCGGGGCGTCAAGGTGGTGGAGTACACCTCTGATTACAGCATCGCCGTGACCGAGGGTCGTAAGCTGGCGGCGGGTGACCCCCACTGCCACTTTGTGGATGACGAAAACTCCAAGACCCTCTTTCTGGGCTATGCTGTGGCTGCACTGCGGCTGAAAAAGCAGCTGGACGCGCAGGGCGTCACCGTGGATGCGGAGCATCCTCTCTTCGCCTATCTGCCCTGCGGCGTGGGCGGTGGCCCCGGCGGCGTGGCCTTTGGCCTGAAGATGCTGTTCGGCGATGCCGCACACTGCTTCTTTGCCGAGCCCACCCACTCCCCCTGCATGATGCTGGGCATGGCCACCGGCGAAAACAGCAGCGTTTGTGTGCAGGACTTTGGCATCGACAACCGCACCGCCGCCGATGGTCTTGCCGTGGGACGCGCCTCCGGCTTTGTGGGCGGGCTGATGCGTCCCTTTATGAGCGGCTGCTACACCCTGCAGGACGAGCGGATGTACACCCTTCTGGCGCAGCTGGCAGATACAGAAGAGCTTTTCCTTGAGCCCAGTGCTCTGGCGGGAATGTACGGCCCGGTGCTCACCCAGCCCGGGCAGCTGCTTGGCGCTTACACCGAAACCGCCCTGCCTGCCGGTGCGCTGGCAAACGCCACCCATCTGGTCTGGGCCACCGGCGGAAATATGGTTCCCCGGGAAGAAATGCAGCGCTACTACGCAAAAGGCAGGGCGCTGGCACAGGGGTGACCGTGTGTCATGTTTCGATTGCCGGTCGCATATTGACATTTTTACAAGCGTACGCTATACTGTACACGAAAGGAGTGATTCTACGATGACCACTACAAATATCACGAATTTCCGTAAGAATGCCTTCGACTATGTAGAGCAGACCATTAAATACAACCAGCCCATCAACATCACCACCAAGGACGGCAATGCCGTGCTGCTGTCTGAAGAAGATTACAGCGGCATCATGGAAACGCTGTATCTGGTCTCTGCACCGGGTATGCGCGAAAAGATCATGGACGGAATCGCCACGTCGCTTGAGGACTGTGTGGACGAAACGGCGGTGGAGTGGTAAATGTACAAGGTCGTTTACACCAAAACCGCTGCAAAGGACGTACCAAAACTGAAGTCTGCCCATCTGGACGAAAAGGCAAAGGCACTCATTGAAATCATCCGTGTTGATCCTTTCCAAAACCCGCCCCCGTACGAAAAGCTGGTGGGTGATCTGAACGGTGCATACAGCCGCCGCATCAACATCCAGCACCGCCTTGTTTATCAGGTCTATGAAAAAGAGCAGACCGTTAAGATCCTCAGTCTGTGGACGCACTATGAACGATAAATCTAATAGCACTTCTTCGGAAAATCCATCATACGATGAGGATATGCGTGCAGAGTACGATTTTTCTGATGCCAGAAGGAACCCTTATCCGCACGACATACAAAAATAACAAGCAAAAGCCGCCTTTCGTGCCAAACAGCACAAAAAGCGGCTTTTTATCGTCTTATTTCAGGAGCAAAGAACCTTGCGGAAGCTTATTCCGGCAGGTCCTCTTCGTTCTCGAGAGAGTGCCAGACGTTCTGGACGTCGTCGTTATCCTCCAGAGAATCCAGCAGCTTGCCCATCAGCTTCAGCTGATCGGGGTCGGTCAGGCGGGTAGTGGTCATGGGCACCATGGCCAGATCGTCGGACAGGATCTCGTAGCCCTTCTCCTCCAGAGCCTTGACAACAGCGGAGTAGTTCTCGGGATCGGTGGTGACCTCGGCTGCGTCCTCGCTGGCATCAAAGTCCTCGGCACCGGCATCCAGAGCGTCCATCATGGCCTCGTCGGCGTCCTTATCCTCCAGAGAGATGTCGATGACGCCTTTCTGGTTGAACAGGAAGGCCACACAGCCCATAGCGCCCAGATTGCCGCCGTTCTTATCGAAGTAGTGGCGCAGGTCGGCAGCGGTACGGTTGCGGTTGTCGGTCAGGGTCTCCACCATGACTGCCACGCCGCCGGGGCCGTAGCCCTCGTAGGTGATGGCCTCGAACTCGGTCTTGTCGCCGCCCTCGGCCTTCTTGATGATACGCTGGATGTTATCGTTGGGCACGCTCATGCGCTTTGCCTTGGCGATCAGGTCTGCCAGCTTGCTGTTGGAAGCGGGGTTGGGGCCGCCGGTACGGACGGCAACGCTGATCTCGCGGCCGATCTTGGTAAAGACCTTGGCGCGGGCGCCGTCGGTCTTTTCCTTCTTGCGCTTAATATTGTTCCATTTGCTATGTCCAGACATGGGAAAGAGCCTCCTAAATTTATCGGTATCTCCGCCTGCGGGCAGACGGGCTGTGGTCGCCCGCTTGTGGCAGCACACAAAATCTAACTCTATTATTTTATCACAACAGCCACCGGCGTTCAAGCCTTGTACCGATGGTTTTCCGGTTTATTCTGCCAAAAACTACGTTTTACAGCAGACGAAGTGCCTTGGGATAATGGTTTTTGACCCTGCCGCCGGATACCTTGCCGCCTCCCAGCGGCCAGCCGTCCACCGTCACACAGCACCATCCATCGGCAGCGGTGTGAGCTTCTATCTCCCGGCCGGAGAGATATTCCACGGTTCGGGAGTCGGCGAGGGTCAGTTCCTCACGATTCCGGCAGAGCGCGCCGAAAGCCGTAAACAGATGATGTTCCGGCACGAAGCGCCCTTTTTGCACACTGCCCACGAAGACGCGAAGATTCGTCTGCGGGAAAGCCGCCGGCAGCAGAACGCCGCCGCCATGCACCACGGCAGGGCGCTTTGCCAGCTCCGGGAAATATTCCTCCGCAAATTCCCGCCATGCAGCGAGGCTCTGGGCGGGCGATGTATCCCCTGCCCCAGCGTCCCGGCTGCGGGAACTGCGGCCCTGCACGGCCTCTCGGCAAGCCCGGCTGTTCTCCCGCCGGGCGCTGCGGGCATCCGCAGGCTTTGCAGCCTTCTGTGGTTTGCTGCCCTTGGCCTTTTTGCCTGCTTCGGCGGCAGCGGCCAGCCAGAGCTGCTCTTCGGGGGTGTACTCGCCGGGAGCCGGCAGAGCCCGGGGCGTACCGGCTTTGACGAGCCGGGCCATGAAGTGTCCCTCCCCGCCCTGACAGGGCCAGATGCGGCGCACCTTGCTCACATCCAGCGGCAGACCGCCGGTGCGGTTCTCTTCGCCTACGCTGCCAAAGGTGTAGTCCACGTTGCCCAGCACATCAGCCAGTGCAAACTCCGGGTGGCGCTGCAAAAAGGCCGCCACCTGTCCCTCGTCCTCCTCCGGCGCAAAGGTGCAGGTGGAGTACACCAGCTGCCCGCCGGGAGCCAGTGCCGCTGCGGCGCAGTCCAGTATCTGTGCGCCCAGCTCTGCGCACTGCTTTACCAGTGCCTCGCAGTGCTGCTGCAGCGCTACCGGCTCCTTGCGGAACATTCCCTCGCCGGAACAGGGGGCATCCACCGCCACGATGTCGAACCATCCTTCGAGCACCGCGATCTGTGCCGGCTCGTTCACCGTCACCGCCACGTTTCCCAGCCCCCACTTGCGGACGTTATCCGCCAGAACAGCCGCCCGCTGGCGATTGACTTCATTCGCCACTACCAGCCCGTCGCTGCCTGCGAGCGACGCATAGAGCGTCGTCTTTCCCCCCGGCGCGGCGCAAAGGTCCAGAATCCGTTTTCCGGCGACCTCCTCCCCGGCCAGCACGTGAGCCAGGAACTGCGACGAAGCCTCCTGCACGTAATAAGCCCCGGCATGGAAAGCCGGATCGAGCGTAAACGAAGGCCGCTCCGTCAGGTAACGTCCTGCCGGCGACCAGGGAACCGCCTCGGCTCCGCTCCAGCGGCAGGGGCGCTGCGGATGCAGACGGACGGATGTCGGCGCCGGGCCTTCGAGCGCCTCACACAGCGCACGCCCCTCCTCCGG
>OHEG01000891.1_pt1 | contig 13023 bp, 12 predicted proteins | sample 1567181 | NCBI WGS metagenome assembly OHEG01 (sample SAMEA3879534, study PRJEB24766) | human gut metagenome | biome: human-associated habitat; feature: feces | place: USA | collected 1985/1987 | reverse complement strand
GGTGCCGGGCTTATGCTTCCAGCTGCCGACGTGCAGCTCGTAGATGTTCAGCGGGCGGTTGCGGCATTTGTCCCGCCGCTCCATCCACGCGGTGTCGTCAAAGGTGAAATCCAGCTTTGTCAGTTTGCTGGCAGTGCCGGGGCGCAGCTCGGTGGCAAAGGCGTAGGGGTCGCTGCGCATCACGGTGCTGCCGTCCGCGCCATGCACGCGGTATTTGTATAGGTCTCCTTCCGCAAGGCCGGGGATAAAAGCGCTCCACACGCCGGTATCGGCTTTTTCCATGGGCACGCCGCGCTCCCAGCCGTCAAAGCCGCCGCACACCTCCACGGCGGTGGCACCGGGTGCCCACACGGCAAAACGCCAGCCCTCGGCGCCGTTTGGGTCGGTGCAGGGGTGCGCACCCAGAATGCGGTAGGCATCGAAGCAGTCGCCACTGAAAAACGTGCGGGGGATCACAGGGTAATTCATGCAAAGATCTCCTTACTTCTCTATGTTGACCGGCGGTGTGCGCCGGTTGATACAAGGCTGTTTGGGCAAGCTATCCAAGAAAAACGCCTTTTTACCGGCACATTAGCCGATAATCTTAGCGAATCTTGACAAAAATCGGCAAAAATACACATATTTGCCAGAGGGTGTGGTATACTGTTGCTACCGCCTTGCGGGCGGTGCAACTTTTTAGAGCAATAGAATGGGAGCGAATGATCATGGCTTGGTATGACGAAGCAGTATTTTATCACATCTATCCGCTGGGGCTGTGCGGCTGTGCGCACGAAAACGACGGCCAGCCCACCCCGGGCGCTTTTGCAAAGCTGGAAGCATGGGCAGCCCACGCGGCAAAGCTGGGCTGTACAGCCATCTACATCGGCCCGCTGTTCGAGAGCGGCTCCCACGGCTACGATACCATCGACTACCGTCTGGTGGACCGTCGCCTTGGCACCAACGAGGAGTTCAAGGAATTTGTCGCCGCCTGCCATGAGCGCGGCCAGAAGGTCATCGTGGACGGCGTGTTCAACCATGTGGGCCGCGATTTCTTCGCGTTCCAGGACCTGAAGTCGAACCGCGAGAACGCCCGCTATAAGGACTGGTTCTGCGATGTGAACTTCTGGGGCAACAACGAGTATAACGACGGCTTTTCCTACGGCAACTGGGGCGGCTACAACCTGCTGGTCAAGCTGAACCAGCGCAACCCGGAGGTGCAGCAGTACCATTATGATACCGTCCGCTTCTGGGTGGAGCAGTTCGACATCGACGGCATCCGTCTGGACGCAGCTGACGTGCTGGATTTCGACTTCATGCGCGGGCTGCGCCGTCTGGCAAACGAGGTAAAGCCGGAGTTCTGGCTGATGGGCGAGGTCATCCATGGCGATTACAGCCGCTGGGCAAACCCGGAAATGCTGCACTCCGTGACCAACTACGAGCTGCACAAGGGCCTGTGGAGCGGCCACAACGACCACAACTATTTTGAAATTGCCCACACCATGCGCCGGCTGCAGGGGCTGTGCCACGACACCCGGCTGTATCTCTTCTCGGATAACCACGATGTGGAGCGCCTGCCCAACAAGCTGCGCAACCGGGAGCACATCCGGCATATTGCCATTCTGGTGTACAGCCTGTGGGGCATCCCGTCCATCTACTACGGCTCGGAGTTCGGCATCGAGGGCAAAAAGGAGTGGGGCAGCGACTGGCCGCTGCGCCCCTGCTTGGAGCTCAGTGACTACGCTGATGCAGAACGTACAAATCCTGTTACCAGTGTATACAAAGCGCTGGGGAAATGCAAGGCTGAATTGCCGGAAATGACCTACGGCGAGGTAAAGGAATTGCAGCTCACCACCCAGTGCTACGCCTTTGCCCGGGTGCTGGACGGCAAGGCGGTGGTAGCGGTGCTGAACAACGGCGATACCCCCGCACAGCTGGAGTTCCAGCTGCCGGTGGAAACCGCCAAGGTCACCGACCTGCTGGCGGACACCGTGGGTGCACAGGAGGTGCTGGTCTCTACCGAGTGGAACCGCATGAAGGTGCAGCTGCCCTCCAATTACGCCACCCTGCTGCGGGTAGAATAAAGCAACGCCTGCGGCGTGACCGGCGCAAAAGCCTTTACCCTTTGGAGATAGGTTTCCCCCTTCCGGGGGAAGCCTTTGTTCAGAAAGCTGAGATTGGAATAACCTTGCACATTCTGCCGCGTTTTGCTACAATAAGGAGAGAAAAGTCGTTTTACGGAAAGGAAGCCTGACCCCCTATGAATGCAGCACAGCGCAGAGAACGCATCCTGACCCGGCTGAACAGCGCCGGTGCCCCCTTAAGCGCCAGCACGCTGGCGGCAGAGCGGCTGACGGAGGCCAATGCACCGCTGAGTGCCAGTGTACTGGCCGGGGAACTGGGGGTCTCGCGGCAGATCGTGGTGGGTGACGTGGCCTTGCTGCGGGCGTCGGGAACGCAGATCGACGCAACGCCCCGGGGCTATCAGCTGCACCCGGCGGAGAAGGGCTATACCGGCATTCTGGCCTGTGTGCACCGCACGCAGGAGGAGATGCGACGGGAGCTGTACACCGTGGTGGATCAGGGCGGCACGGTGGTGGATGTGGCGGTGGAAAACAGCCTGTACGGCGAGATCCGTGCCACATTGAACCTGTGCAACCGGTACGACGTGGATAACTTTATCCGTCAGGCAGCGGATGCACCCGAGAGCCTTTTGAGCCGCATGACCGGCGGTGTGCACCTGCACACCCTGCGCTGCCCGGACAAGGACACCTTTGCCCGCATCCATGATGCTTTGGAGCAGCAGGGGCTTTTGTACCGCAAGGAGTAACGCCGCTCCGCTTATACCCAGTATAAAAAGGGCTGCGGGGCTTGTCTATCCGCAAAACCGGAAAAATGTTGGAAAATCAACAAAAATGCAAAAGAGGTGGGTTTTCTGGATATCCGCATTGAAAAGACCGAGCGCGCCATCAAGCAGGCCTTTATGGAGCTGCGCCGCGAAAAGCCGGTGGAAAAGATCCGTGTCAAGGAGCTGTGCGACCGCGCCTGCATCAATAAATCCACATTCTACGCCCATTATCAGGATATCTATGCGCTGGCCAACGCCATGGAGGACGAGATGGTGCACGCGGTGGTGGAAAGCCTGCCCCGCCTGACCGCCAGCGATGTGAGCGAGCGCACCGAGTGGCTTGCGCGGGAGATGTTCCGCGCCTTCACCGCGCATCAGGCCGAGATCAGCGTGCTGTTCTCCGGCTCCCGGCAGGGGCTGTTCATCAACCGGGTGGAGCAGGCCATGTGCCAGTGCATCGCCCAGACCGACCCCACCTTTGAGACGGACGTAGTGCGCAAGGTGGTGCTTTCCTTCTGCGTGCAGGGGTGCTACTACACCTTTACCACCTACTGCGGCCAGATGGACGAAAAGCGCCTTGTGACCCTGCTTGCCTCCATCGCCCGCGCCGCGCAGCGGATACGGATGTAATGCGGGACGATCAAAAATGGCCGCCGCTTGTGCTTTGGCCATCTTTAGAGGAATAATTATTTTTACTTCGGGATAGCGGAGCGTCTGCGGACGCTCCGCTATCCCATTTTTTATAGGGGACGCGTGCTTTTGGCATAACCACCAAAAAATAAGACGAAAATTCGTCATCTGCACTTTTTTACCATATTTCTTAAGAAAGAGTTTACACTATGCCGGAAACGGTGGTATTATATAAAAGTATATGATGGCGTAGGATGCGCTTGCGCTCGGGAGGGTATGGAGCAGGATGAAGAACAAGATCTCGCGCCGCAGCTTTCTGGCGGCGGCTGCGGTCTCGGCGGCGGCACCGAGGCCGAGATCAACGGCGCAGTCACCTTTTTAAAGTGGTTCACCGAACCGCAGAATAATATCGCTTTCGCGGTGGAGTCGGGCTATCTGCCGGTGACCACCGCCGCCAACGACATGGACGCCATCCGCGCAAGCGGGCTGGAACTGACCGACGACTATTTTGAGGCGTGGTATCAGGCCACCCTTGCGCAGTTACAGCAGTACGAGGGCTGACCGCCCGCAAAAAAGACGGAAAGGAGGCAGGGCGATGTTTGACGCATGGAAACAGCGCCAGCGGCAGCGCTTGGAAAACAGACCGGAAAGAACCGTGTTCTACAATATTTTTGCTACCATGATGCTGGTGCTGGCGGTGGAGCTGCTGATGTCGGCCGCCAGCATCCTTGCCGTCAACGTGACCGGGCAGCTGGACGAAAACGCCAAGGATCTGCTTACCATGCGGGTGCGCAACCGCGCCAGCTATGTGCAGGAGATCCTGCGGAACGCGGAGGATCTGGAGCAGCTGAGCGAGCAGATCACCGCCACCACCCAGCAGCTGCTGAAAAGCGGCGATATCTCGCTGGACACGCTGGATAACGGCAGCGAACAGAGCGATGCTTTGCTGGTAGCCCTTGCCCCGCAGCTTCTGGACACCCTGCGCACAAAGCAGGTGACCGGCATTTTTCTCATCCTGAACACCCATGATCTGGACACCTGCGAGGTGGGCAAAAAAATGCCCGGCATCTACCTGCGGGATATGGACCCGGACGCCCGCCCTTCGGAGCGCAACAGCGACCTTTTGCTGGAACGCGCCAGCGCCACAGTGGTAAAAGAGCTGGCCATCGGCACGGATAAGGGCTGGCAGCCCGCTTTCCCCTATCAGGGAGATACCAAGGGCGGCATCCTGCGCACGGTGTTTCAGACCGCGTATAAGGGCGATGCCGGCCTTTCGGCGGAAAGCTATGGCCGCTGGACCACCAACTCCTACTGTCTGGCAGGGGACGACCGGCACGCCATTGCCTACTCCATGCCGCTGATCCTGCCGGACGGCACGGTATACGGCGTGGTGGGCGTGGAACTGCTCACGGAGTATCTGCAGACAAAACTGCCCTTCACCGAGCTGGACGAGGACAAGGCAGGCACCTATTTTATCGTGACCACTACCGATGATGCGCTGACGGACGGCGTGCTCTCCCTGCGCAAGACCGTGACCTCCGGCGAGGATCTGGTAACGGCAGATGCACCGCTGGGCGTTTTGAACTGCCGCAGCAACGGCAACGGCGGCAACTGGGTGGAGCTGAACGATAAGCGCTATTATATGGTGCTGGAGCCGCTGCAGGTGTATAACCGCAACGCGCCCTTTGCCGCCGAAAAGTGGTTTCTGGCCGGTACCATGGAACAGTCGGTGCTGCTGGCTTTTTCCAGCCGGGTGCGCGAGGTGCTGCTGACCACCATAGCGATCACGCTGGTGCTGAGCGTTTTGGGCAGCCTGCTGGTCTCGGCACGGCTGGCCAGACCCATCAACCGTTTGTACCGCGAGGTGATAGACGCGCAGGAGAAAAAGACCTTCCCCCGCCTGTCCCGCACGGCCATCCGGGAGGTGGACCGCTTTGCCGAGACCATTACCGAGCTGAACAAGGAGCTGGTGACCAACTATCAGACGCTCCTGGACGCTGAGGCGGCCTACGCCAAGCTGGTGGCCGAGCTGGGCAAGAAAGCGGATACCATTTACAAGAACACGGGTGACTACTTGGCCAAGCGGGGCACGCCCAGCGTAGGCAGTATCGGCGGCGAGTGGATGGCACTGGGGTTGGCCCGCAGTGGTCGCACTGTCCCGGAGGGCTACTATGACGCTGTGGTCAAGTATGTCAAGGACAACATCGACAGCAACGGACGGCTGGACAAGAACAAGGCCACCGAAAACGCCCGCATTATCCTGGCGCTGACGGCCATCGGCAAGGATGTGACGAATGTGGACGGCCATGACCTGCTGGCCGGGCTGAATGAGATGTCCTACCTCTCCAAGCAGGGCATCAACGGTGCGATATTCACGCTGATCGCGCTGGACAGCCACAGCTACACGCCTGCCGGCGATGTGACCCGCGACAAGCTGGTACAGGCTATTTTGGACGCGCAGATCAGCGGTGACGGCGGCTGGAGCCTGGACGGCAAGAACGCCGATGTGGACATGACCGCCATGGCTATCCAGGCGCTGGCAGCCTACTACAAAAGCAACAGCAGCGCAAAGAAGGCTGTGGACAAGGGACTGAGCTGGCTCAGCTCCGTGCAGCAGAATGACGGCGGATTCACCAGCTGGGGTGCAGCCAACAGCGAGTCCTGCGCGCAGGTCATCGTTGCGTTGACCGCACTGGGTATTAACCCGGCCAAGGACAGTCGGTTCATCAAGAATGGTGCCAGTGTGCTGGATGCGTTGTGCAGCTTCGCGGTGGATGGCGGCGGCTTCAAGCACCTCGCCACCGAAACAAGTGCCAATGGCATGGCTACAGAGCAGGGGTTCTATGCACTGGTGGCATATTACCGGCTGCTGAACGGCCAGTCCAGCCTGTACGATATGGCGGATGTGAAGCTGGAGGGTGTCAAAACCGAGGAGTCGGTCAATGATGCCGACAAGCCGGACGATGCTACTAACACGGATACACCTGTCGATACGGAGGTCGAAGATACCTCAAGTGGCGGACAGGTGGTGCTGTGGGTAGTCATCGGTGCGGTGGCTGTCGGCGGTATTACCGCACTGGCGGTGACCAGCAAAAAACGGCATGGCAGAGGTGCAGAGTAATTCTTGAATACACCAACGCAGGGGCGCGGAAGCGTCCCTGCGTAAGGTGCTTTTGTGAGGGTTTCAACATGAAAAAGAAGTCGTTTTGTTTGCTGCTCTTAACAGCGGTGCTGCTTTTTTGCGCTGCCTGCGGTCAGATGCAGACGGTGCAGCCGGAGGATACCGGCGATAAGGATCAGTACATGACCGACCCGGTGCCGGAGGGTAAACCGGCACCTGTAGAGCCGCAGGACAGCAACGTGGATGCGGACACAAAGTATACCTGCACTATATCCATCTCCTGCGAGACGATTTTGGACAATATGGATAAGTGTGCTGAGAGCAAGAAAGCCCTTGTACCGGAGGACGGTATCATCCTTCCAGCCACAGAGGTAACGTTCAGCGACGGCGAGAGCGTATTCGATGTTCTCCAGCGGGTATGTCGGGACAACGCCATCCACATGGAATCCAACTGGACTCCGGTATATAACAGCGCCTATGTAGAGGGGATCAATAACCTCTATGAGTTCGACGTGGGCAGTTTGTCCGGTTGGATGTACAACGTCAACGGCTGGTATCCCAACTACGGTTGCTCCCGTTACCAGCTGAAGGACGGCGACGTGGTGGAGTGGCGCTACACCTGTGACCTGGGAGAAGATCTCGGCAGTGGTATGGGAGGATAATGGAGGCACCAGAATATAGAGAACGCTGATATAGGAAGCGGAGTTCCCGGAACACATTGGCCTCTGGAGCTATTCGAGAGGCCGCCTAACCATGCGACCAGACAACACAACAAAACGGACAAAAAGCCAAGGATGGCCGCAAAGGGCCATCCTTGGCTTTTTGTCCGCTTTTCATTATGCGGATACCAATTTCATTGCCGTGCCCCACCGTTTCTGCCGTTTGCGAGTTCTTCACAAATGACGAAACGGAGGGAATAAAATGCACTTCGACCATAAAGCATACGGGGAGCGGATCAAGCGGCTGCGGCGCAGCAAGGGACTCACGCAGGAGCAGCTTGCCGAGAAGCTCTGCGTCAGCAGGACCTACATAGGCAAGATTGAAAAAGGTTCTCAGGTAGGTCCCATTGAACTTGCTGCCGAGCTGGCGGTGCTTTTTGACGTGCCCTTAGAGCATCTTCTGCTGGGCAACGAATGTCCGGCAAACAATCGAAGGCAGGACCTGCAGTGGGTGATCGCGTTCTTGTCTGAGCTGGAAGCAGAACTCTGAACAGACCTATGAACCTCGGTTGCTGGCTATTACGCACATACCGATCCCATTGCTGTGGACCTTCATTTCGTCGCTGCGAATTCTTCACAAATTACGAAGCGGAGGTTAAAAAATGCACTTTCAACCAATTCAATTCGGAGAACGCATCAGAAAACTGCGCAGAAAGCAGCACCTCACGCAGGAGCAACTGGCGGCGATGCTCAATGTCAGCGTGGAACATCTCAGAAAAATCGAGCTCGGCAAGCGAGGTATATCTATCGATTTGTTGTTGGATCTATCTAATGTATTGGAGGTTTCCTCGGATTTCCTGCTCAGAGGTATCCCGCGGACTACATACTCGGTCAGAATGCTGATAGCATAGATCCGTGAACTGCTGGATCACGTTGAGTCCTCGGAGATGGATTATATTTTTCGTTTGGCATCTTTCAATTGACTTGTTCGCGGTTGTGTGGTAGTTGTGTTTGCTACCAAAACCGAAGGGAGAACACGACTATGAAAAAGTTGATACTGCTGACCATCTGTACCATCTTGCTGCTTACAGGCTGCGGGCAGGCTGCTGCGCCGGAAGTGGACACCGTTCCCGCGATAGTGCAGGAGGAGACTATCCCCACAACTGACACACAAGATGTGCCGACGGGAATAGCGGAAGTAGCTGTCGAACCAACCATATCAGAAATCCCCGCGCAGTCGCAACACGCGCCCGTTGTTGCGCCGCTGGAGGAACCCGCGGTCACTGTGCCAGCCGAACCGCCAACAGCGGACACACCCACACAGACACCCGAACCTGCACCCAATACAGGCTTAGACACCGTGCCGGCGCAGACGGCAGAGGAAGTGCCCTCTGTGCCTCCCGCCACCGGTGGCATCTACTCCGTCGAGGAGGCTGTGCGTGTGGGCAACGAGTACGCCAAGGCACAGTACGGCGTGACTATCGACACCAGTATGACCACCGCTGACTCCAGCTACTATCCAGGCACAGCGGACAGTGTAGCGCGGCTGTCAAAACACGGCGGGCAAGCCGCGTTGAATGCCGCCGTCTGCAGCAACGTGGATGCCACCTTTGCATGTCTCGCGGCATTGGACAATGCGGAGGTGGTCAGTGCATACGCCCGATTCAACTGCACCGTCTGCTATAATGCGGTGGAAGATGAGTACATCGTAGTGGTGCTGTACGGCTGATCTTACGTAACGAACGGCACGAAGGGTACCCTTCGTGCCGTTCACTGTTTTGCATTTTCTGATTTGCGTTTGTTCTTACATTTTGTCTCTGTTTACAAAATCTTCCCTAATAACCTTCAGAGCGTCTTTCTCGGAGAGTTTTCCTGCAAGGTACGCATCCCGTGCTTCCGCTGCATTTTCCAACCACTCATAATACTCCGCATAGCTCAGATCCCTTTTGGATGCCTTTTTATTCGGATCCAGCGCACGCTCATAGCGTTTGTACATTCGCTGCTTTGCGCGGTCAAATTCCTCCACGACCTTTTTATTCTGCGCCTGCAGCTTATGCTTTAATGCGGGGCCCAAGTCCTTGCATGTTTTATCGTCCTTCAGTACTCTGTCGCAATACAAGGTTTTCTTGGCGGTCTTTGGAATGAAGTATCTGCCGCAGCATTCACACAATGCTACGCGCGGTTCTGCAGCAATAAAGTGGAGTACCAGAAACGTGTAGTAGTCAGCCGCAGAACGGAACAGATACTCTGGGGTATGCAGATTTGAAAAGCTGGAAATCTGTGTGAATTCCACCTCCTGCAAGCTCCGGTATTTCTTGTCCAGATCGACGGGGACATGGAAGCGCATATCCCGCAGGATATTGTTCACAGAGAATTGTGTAAGCATCACCGCGGACAATTCTGAAATGATTTCCTCCACGGCAGTCACGGGATATGTGTCGCTCCCGTCAGCAGCGGGGATTCGGTCTTCCATGATGGTTCTCGTAAGCGTTCCATATAGGGGATCGTCTTCTTCAAACTCCTCGATCAAATCTTGCACCGTATCCTGTATGAACTCAAATACACGCATATCGACGGTATCCTTCCCGTCGCCGTCCTGCGTGACCAGATATGCAGCGGACAGCCGGATGCGATCTACGATAAAGGCATAGAAATCAAAAATGAGTTCAGAGAACAGGATGACCTCGTCATTCAGCGTTGTCGCCTCCAATTCTGTCTCGCCAGATATGGAAACCAACGTGCGTTTCAGACTTCCGTCGTCGCCCGGCGTGACATACAGGCCGAGTTTTCTCTCCATTGGCGTACCTTCCCATTTTGTCCACAAGTGATCTTTCTCCGCAGCGGAGGAAGATCACTTTTTCATGTATAGCGTCCTGCATTCATTATACCATGAACACGCTGGGTCGTACAGAAAAATAAACTTTAGATTGGAGATGATATGCATGACGCATCAACAACTGCAAACCATCGACGCGGACACGCTGCTGTCCACTACATTGCCGCCCACACGGTTCATCATAGACCGGCTGCTGCCGCAGGGGTTACACATCCTTGCCGGAGCACCGAAGGTGGGCAAATCGTGGCTGGCTCTATGGCTGTGTCTGCAAGTGGCGCAGGGAACAAGCGTGTGGGACTTCCCGACCCATAGAGGCACTGTGCTCTACCTCTGCCTGGAGGACAGCCTCACCCGTATCCAAAGCCGCCTGTTTCAGATCACCGACGACGCGCCGGAGGCACTGCACTTCGCCACCATCGCCGCAGGCATCGGCGAGGGGCTGGAGGAGCAGCTCACCAACTTTCTTACACAGCACCCCGACACCTCGCTGGTGGTCATCGACACATTACAGCGCATCCGCACCGGCAGCGACAGCGGCAATCCCTACGCCAACGACTACCGTGACATCTCTGTACTGAAAGCGTTGGCGGACAAGCACCACATCGCCATCCTGCTCATTCACCACCTCCGTAAGATGAACGATGATGATCCCATGAATATGATCTCCGGCACGACGGGCATCAGCGGAGCGACAGACAGCAACTTCGTGCTGAAGGAACGTAGGCGCGGCAGCGGTGAAGCGACCCTGTACTGCACCGGACGGGACATAGAATACCGCGAGCTGCCGTTGGTATTCGATAAGAGCGGCTACACATGGCGGCTGACAGAGCCGGTGGAGGGGGAACGCACTTCCATCGACCCGGAGGCAATTTCCCTCTCTGTCTTTCTGCGGGGGCTGGGCAGCTTCGAGGGAACAGCTACGGAGTTGAGTACACTGCTGGAAACGCAGACGGGTGAGAAACTGACGCCCAGCGTGCTGTCCAAGCGGCTGGTGAAGTATGCGGAGGTGCTGGAGCAGAACGGTATCCGCGTGGTCAGCGAACGCACACGGACAACGCGGACGCTGAGTATCCTTTGCCTTCCGTGTGACGGGAGTGACGGCAGTGACGGGGAAAACTGATATGGTGCCTGTGTTGAATTTGCCGTCACACCTGTCACAGCCGTCACAGAGCGAAAATGTACCGATTTTTGGCAGAGGTACACGATGCTATTTTGCTCCGGAAAATCACGATTTGGGAGCAAACCCGGGGAAGGAAAAGGGAAATTCGCAGCCACGCCGAACCTCGCGCCAGTTGCCCGCCGTGTTGCCGCCTGTGGGCCGCTGTGTGGCCTCGCAGGGCGGAGGTGGGGTACGGATACCACCCAGCCTATTTGGGCGCGTGTTGGGGAGCTTTTCGGTGCGCCGAAAGCGGTAGCAGGAGAAAAGCATTGGCGCTTTTCTGCGCCAATGCCATTCACGGCAGCCCGCAGTGCGGACTGCCACAAGGGTTTGCGGCGTTTTGAGATTGACGCTGATTATCGGACTCCGAATGTGTTTTGGCGCTATTCTTTGTAAAAATGCCCGTCAGCCCCGTGTTTGCAAGGCTTTCGGGACGCGCAGAAAGGAGGTGTAGCTCGATGGACAAAAACGGGAAAAGCAGGCACTCCGTCTGGCTGACAGACGACGTATGGCAGGAGGTGGATGCGCTCTATAAGCTGGATAATTGTCCCACACGCAACGAGTTTGTGGAGAAGGCACTGCGGCAGTATTGCGGTCGCCTGCACGCCGAACGGACAGGTGCGTACCTGCCTCGTGCGATGCAGGAGGTGCTGGAAGGAACGCTGGGTGTGTTCGGTGACCGGCTGGGCAGGCTGCTGTTCAAGCTGGTGGTGGAACACAACATGACCAACCATCTGCTGGGCGGCGACGTGGATATGACCCGCGATGAGTACAGCAAAATGCGCGGCAGCAGTGTCCGTGAGGTGGCATCCACCCACGGCAACATCTCCTTCAAGGATGTGCTGCTGTTCCATCAGGAGGAGTAACGCATGGCGCGGCTGATACAAAAAAGCGGCTACATCAAGAACGGCAAGGCGACCGGCTACATGGAGTACGTCGCCACGCGGGATGGTGTAGAGATCATCCAGAGCACCGAGCCTGTGACCAAGAAGCAGGAGCAGTTCATCAAAAAACTGCTGAAGGACTTCCCAGATGCAAAAGAATTGTTTGAGTACAGCGACTACCTACAGACACCCAACCGCGGTACAGCAGCCGCGTTTATCGCCACCGCACTGGACACACATCTGCACGAGGTGGAATCCGAGAGCGGCTATATGTCCTACATCGCCCAGCGTCCTCGTGCCGAAAAGCATGGTGGACATGGCCTGTTCAGCGAGGCGGACACCACCGAACTCAAGGCGGCGAAGGCCGAGCTGAAGGCTCACAGCGGAAAAGTGTGGACGTTCATTTTCTCCCTGCGGCGTGAGGATGCGGAGCGTCTGGGATACAACAAAGCCGCCGCGTGGCGGAATCTGCTGAGACAAGAGAGCGCCGCTATTGCGGAAGCTATGCGTATTCATCCAAATGATTTTCGTTGGTATGCAGCGTACCACGACGAGGGGCATCATCCCCATGTCCACATGATGGTGTGGTCGGCGGAACCGGAGAAGGGGTATCTTACACGGGAAGGTATCGCTACCATGCGTTCCAGGATGACGAACGCTATCTTCCACGAGGAGATGAAAGAGCTCTACATCAAGAAGGATGCTGCCTACAAGGAGAGCATCCAGACCGCAAAGGAGTCACTGCTGCTATATATCAGGATGCTGGAGAACAGCGAGTCAGCCGATCCTGTCATAGAACAAAAGCTGTGGGAACTGTCCCACGCATTGGAACAGGTCGACGGCAAGCACGTCTATGCCTATCTGCCAAAAGAGGTCAAGACGCAGGTGGACGAGATCATGGAACGGCTGG
>OHEG01000881.1_pt1 | contig 13155 bp, 9 predicted proteins | sample 1567181 | NCBI WGS metagenome assembly OHEG01 (sample SAMEA3879534, study PRJEB24766) | human gut metagenome | biome: human-associated habitat; feature: feces | place: USA | collected 1985/1987 | reverse complement strand
TCCTGAAAATTAGAGCCGGTGCGCTGCTTTATGAGTTTGCTTAGTACCGTGACAGACTGGTGTGTATCCTCCGCTATCTTTGTCAAGTTGGCATTCCGGCAGTCGCTGTCTATGTATTCAAGCACCGCCTGAACTATCGTCTCCTTGTAATCCATAGATGAATTGTGGCTTAAATCCTCAAGATGATTTAGCAGATATAAAAACACAAGCCCCATAGAATACTGATTCATAATATCATAGCTGTTGCTACCACTATTTTTCTCATGAAACATCGACTCTATCATATTTTCCATCAGATTATCAATCTGTAAATTATTATCGAGCCTGAACAGCAGATAATGCGATACCGGATTTTTCTGCCTGAGTGCCCCTATTATGAACTCAGCAAGCACATTTTTTCCGTTTAACATTGAAAGAGGAATTTCAAAAAATTCCGGCAGAGCGATAAAGTTTATTCCTATATCATTATACTCTGCTCTTTTTATGGAATGAGCTACATATTGATTTAGCATAAGCACATCACCGCTTTGCATCACAAGCTCCTTGCCCTCTATCACATGCGTGATTCTTCCCTGTACCACATACATTATTTCCACGTAATTGTGCCTGTGCTCCGGAAAATCCACAAAACGGCTGTGAGGACGGACGGTAATGAGCCGCCCTCTCTTGAGCAGTTTTTCTCTGTCTATTTCATCAATGGACTCTCCCGAATATAGCTGTCTTTCTATTAAATTCTGCCCCGCACGGTATTTACTTTCTTCTTCTGAAACTGTCATAAGTTCATCTAAAAGTTCTCTGCGCATAGCTGTTACCCTATTTTCCTTTATTAATTTTGCGGACATAACATACCATTAAAGCAACACCCGCAACAAGTGCCACAACAGACACTCCCCATGCCATCACACTTCCATCCAGTGTATTATCAAGTATGCCTGTCTCTGTCCTTATTACCGCAAACGCATTTGCCGTGATATGCCCTATCATGGCAGCATACATATGCCCCGACTTATACATAAACAGCGCGAGCACTATTCCAAGCAGAAATGCATAGACAAACTGCACTACATTAAAATGAATAAGCCCAAACAAAAGTGCCGACAAAAATACCGCCTGCGGCACATTCATTATTTTGCGCATATTTCCAAATACAATGCCCCTGAAAACAAGCTCCTCCATAATCGGAGAAAGAATTGCCGAGCCAATCAGCTCAAGTGCAAGAGTGCTTGCATAAAAGCTCTCATTCGCCTTTGCATATCCTTCTGAGAGTCCGATAAGTGGTGACATGGTGATGATATTGTTGAGTGCAAATGAAATGAAAAGTGTAATCACAATCACCCGGAGCACATTTATAAAAAGTGCCCTGTCAAGCTTTGGTTTTTCAACAAACATCTGCTGCGTCGGCTTATAGCTTGCAAAATACATAAATGGTATTGTAATTGCCGCAGATATTATCTGCGCTATCATATATTTCGAAGCTGTGTGTCCGATAAACGCGAAAATAAAGTACATAGTGCTCAAAAAAACAATGTAGTAAAGCACAATCGGGACAATTATCTCCCACACTATCGCTCTTAATTTTAAATTCTTATTCATGAAATCTCATTCCTATCTACAGTTCATACCCTTTGGTCTAAATGCATTGCCTATAGCTTCATAAGGGCTAATCAAAAAGCTTAGAAAGTACATCCGGAAGCTGCCTTAAATCATCTATCACAGCTTTTGCTCCTGCACTCACCATCTCGTTAACATCTCCAAATCCAAAGCTTACCGCTATGCTTGGCACATTGACACGATTTGCTCCCTCGATATCAAACATAGTATCTCCGATTAAACACATCTCATCCCTTGGAATGTCTGACCACCGGCGCATCACCTCGTTAAGCACCTCTTCCTTTGTATCTATCCTGCCGTCAAATGTAGCTCCGACCACCTCATCAAACATATCAAGTATTCCAAAATGCTCCAAAATACGCTCACACGATCTTTCTGGCTTCGATGATGCAAGTCCTATCCTATAGCCGGCTGCTTTAAGCGCCTCTATGCATTCCTTTACTCCCGGAAAAAGCGAACATTCAAATATACCTATTTTGTTATAGCGCTCTCTGTACTTTTCGACCGCTTCAAGTGCCCTCTCCTTAGTAAATCCGTAGTGCTCCATAAATGTGTTTATGAGCGGCGGTCCTATAAAGAAAAACAGGCTGTTTCTGTCAGGCTCATCTATGCCAAAGTGTGAAAGTGCATATTGTGCCGACTTTGTGATGCCCTCTGATGAGTCAATCAGCGTTCCATCCAAATCAAATAATATTGCTTTCATTTGTTATCTCCATTGCTTTAAATTTATTGTACTTTTAATTAAAATGCTAGGTCAGTATCTCATTTAACACTCGTCCGACAGCATCGGCAAACTCGTTGATACTCTTTATCTTCACGAGACTTCTGCCGAATATCTTTGTTGCAAGCTCACTGTCATGTGCACTTCCCATGAAGATGCCAATTACGTCTATTCCATGGTTTTTAAGCCTCTGCACCTCATTTATGGTGTCCTTAACAGCAAGAGCATCAGTGTACTCCCTGTCCTTATAAAAGGCTCCCTCCCCTGCTATCTGATCATCCTGGGGACTTGCATCCGAAAACATGAAAAGTAACTTCTTCGGCTTTGAACTTAGCTCCATCAGATGTGATGCCGCGCGCAGAGCAAGGCCATCCCTGTTATTTCCTGCCGCAACAAAATGAAATAATTCATCCTCCACACCATAATCATCATATTCCTTAAAAATATGCATCACCGTGTAGCCTCTTATGCTGCAGTATGAGTAAATCTGCACCGGTATGCCACAATTAGTCAGGCTTTTTGACAGTACATATGCCTGTGCCGCTATCTTCTGCTGCATCTGTTTTCTGGAAGAAGACGCATCCATCAGTATGTCGACAGAAAAGCCCGGCGTCTCCACCTCATCTTTTCGCTCAAAAACACGCGGATTGTCCAGATAAATGGCCTTCCATACTCTCGCAGGCTTTATACGGCCGTGTGTTGAAGCATCCATAAATGTCTCATCTGCCGTCTCCAGGTGCATTCTAAGGCTTTCTGTAAGTCTCCTTATACTGTTTTGATACACTGCCATGTTTTTTTCAAAATGCTCTTTATTCTTGTCGTATTGCATGGCTGTCTCTTTTGTAAATGCAAGAATTTCCCTGCGCTCTCTTTTGTTGTCAATCTCATCAGGTACAGTCTGCTTTTTCTCCGATGAAATACCTCTGGTAAAAAGCAAGTGACAGTTTTTGTGATTTCCTACACAGAGCTTTTTCTCCATCTCGGCCTGCTGCCTGTCAGAATACATGCTTTTTCCAAAGCAGGCTGTCACATACCGCTTCGCTTCTATTGGATCTTTCTGCAGTGCAAACTGCAGCAGATATCTCTTTGAATGCTCCATAGACAAAGCTGCTGTGTCCGAGGCCATATTTTTATCATAAAAGCTATTCGCTCTGACATACTGTGTGCTGACTTTTCCTATTGAGTGAAATGCTCCTGCTACCTTCTGTAAAAAATATATGCCCTGCGGCTTTGCCACCTTTATCGGCTTATACGAGAAATACTTCCACAGATTTTCTCTCGTTTTCACTATAATCTCATCCGTTGTCATATCAGGTGTAAAACAAAAAGCATGCAGTATCTCTTCATCCTCTTTGCAAAGACCTGATGGTTTTCCAAGTATCCTTCTGCAATGTGCATTTCTGATTATATCAATCCTCGAATACTCCCTGTTTTTATTGACTCCTGCAAGGCTCTTTTTCGCGTACTCAAGCCTTAAATCATATAAGGCAGGCCTCGTTTGTCTCTCCTTTTCATACAGGGCATTTTCCAAACCTATCCATAAAAGGCCCTCATAAAGCATGGCGTTTTTCCCTGTCAGCTGATTGAATAAGGCATCTATCTTGTCATACTCATACCACTTGTATTCAAGCCCAATAATCAGATTCAGATAAATATCAGCGGATCCATCAGGTGCAAATGCCAGAAAAAGCGGCTCTATGTCATAGTCACAGGCCGCCATCCATATGAAGTTTCTTGCTCTTTTTGCTTCCTTTATATCCTGTTCTTCCATATGTTCCATTCCTTCATATGTCACAAGCTCATATCAACAAAACAGCTGCTCTCCGCTCATCTTCCTTGAGATTCTTGCACGGATTGTATCACGTATAAGCGTCTGCTCATATTCATCAAAGCTCTTGTTTGTTATTCCCATATCCAGAGCTGTATATATATTTAAGCCCTTTTCCATCATACCAATTGAACCGATGAGACCACGCAGATCAAGTGCCTTTGACGATATTTCGCCATTTTTGCACTTGGTATGCAGTTCAAGAAATACCTCCGCAAGCTCATTCGCTCCCGCTTCACGTATTGCAGGATAATGCTCCTTTATGAGCTTCACAAGGCTCTCTTTTGAAATCATAGGCATCCGGATTACCGCAAAACGTGATACAAGAGCCTCATTTAGCTCCTTTGTGCCTGCATAGCCGTAATTCATCGTGGCAATAAATCTTGTTGCCGGATGAAGCGACAGTCTGTCATAGCCCGGCACATCTATTGTACGTCTGAAATCAAGTGTGGCATGAAGCACTGCCATAGCCTCACTTTTTGCCATATTTATCTCATCAAGCACCGCAAAGCCGCCGGTTTTTGCGGCTGTATACACAGGTCCCGGCCTGAAGGTTACTTCTCCGGCGCTAAACGTATCGGTTCCGATAAGTGATGCTGCATCCATATTTACGTGAAATGACACATCCCAGCGTGGTCTGTTAAATACACCTGCCAGATTCTCTGCGAAAAGATTCTTTCCTGTGGCCTTTTCTCCTACTAAAAGCAGATTTTCTCCACACAAAACAGCTGTTATAGCCTGTTCCCACACATCGCTTCCGTAATAAAACTGTGTAGGCACGGGGATTCTTGACTCATACTCCTTGTCCACCGGATACTGCGAGCGAAACTTTTCAATTTCCTTAATCAGATTTTCTGAAATGCCAAGCTCTCTTAATTTGTCCAACAAGCTCATCGCTTCCTTTCATGTCAGATATTTTAACTGTTCTAAGGCCATACATACTCAAAACCGTACACAGTTTATGCTTTACGTTATATTGTCATGCGATATATTATTTCTTCACGCCCTTAGTGTCACGGTTTGCAATGTGCAGCCTGTGAAGCGCCACCTGCTTACCCTTTACCTCGACCTCTTTTTCCTCCTGGTCATAAAGCAGATAAATGTCAGTCAGCTCATCCTCTCTGTCAAGCCTCATTCCCCTGACACCTACTGCTGCCTTTTTCTTTTCAGGAATAGTGCTACAGTCGATTCGAAGGAACATCTCCTTCTTTGAACGCATTACCATTGTAGCATTCTCTGAAAGCATGTCAACAAATAACAGCTCATCATCATCCATGAGCTTTGTGGCCTGCGAGGTCTTTCGTGTCACCACAAACTCAGCACCATCCACGAGCTTTATCATGGCTGACTTCGTTCCAAATATAAGCTTGTGCTTTTCAACATCCATAAGAGGTGCTATAAATACTATATCCTCCTTACTGCTGTCATAGTTGCTTACATTGTCAATAGGTGTACCCTTGTCACGGAATTTGCCGTAAGGCAGGTCTAACACCTTGACAAGATGCATGTTTCCGTTGTTTGTGAAAATGCACAGCTTATCTATATTTTTGACCTTTAATATCAGCTTGTTCTCTGCGTCAGCTGTATCTTTGTTTCTATCATAGGTTGAAGTATCTACTGTCTTCACATAGCCGAAGCGGTCCATAAGCAGCACTACATCCGATACCTCAAGCTCTTTTTTGACCACAACAGCTTCCTCGAGATTGTCAAGCTCTGTGCGTCTGTCCCTTGCATACTCCTTGCGGAACGCTTTAAGCTCCTTCATAATGACCTTTGCCATGGATGAGCGATGCTCTAAAATATCGCTGTACTCTGCAATCTTTGCCCTGGTCTCCTCGTGCTCCTTAATCAGAGCCTCAATTTCGAGTCCAATCAGCTTGTACAGACGCATTTCAAGGATAGCAGCTGCCTGACGCTCAGTAAAGCAAAGCTGGGCTGCCATGGCTTCTGAAGCCTTTGACTTGAATTTAATCCCCTCTGTCTCTCCGTTTATGAGACATGCCTTTGCCATTTTCTGGTCACGGCTTCCTCTTAATATTTCAATAATCAGATCTATCACGTTGCAGGCCTTTATAAGTCCCTGCTGTATTTCTTCTTTCTCCTGCTCCTTTGCAAGAAGTGTCTCATACTTTCTTTTTGCAATCTCATACTGGAAATTGACATGGTGCCTTATTATTGGTACAAGACCAAGCGTCTCAGGTCTTCCATTTGCGACGGCCAGCATATTTACACCGAAAGTGTCCTCCAGCTTTGTCTTTTTATACAAAAGGTTCTTAAGTGCCTCAACATCAGCACCTTTTTTAAGCTCTAAGACAATTCTTATTCCCTCTTTCGATGATTGGTTGGTTATGTCCACAATATCCGTTGTCGCTTTTGACTCGACAAGTGAATAGACATCATTTAAGAATTTTCCTATATTGGCACCAATCATTGTATATGGGATTTCCGTAATGACAAGCTTGTCCTTTCCTGCCTTCCCCTTCTCTATTTCGATTCTTCCACGGATTTTTATCTTTCCCTGTCCGGTCTCATATATTGCTGCAAGATCATCCTGATTTGCAACAATGCCTCCTGTCGGAAAATCAGGCCCCTTTATATACTGCATCATCTCGGCTGTGGTGATATCAGGATTTTTCATATAAGCAATCACACCGTCCACCACCTCGCCAAAATTGTGTGGCGGAATGCTTGTCGCCATGCCGACTGCTATACCCTCAGCTCCATTTATCAAAAGGTTCGGCACCTTGACCGGAAGCACCTCTGGCTCTTTTTCTGTCTCGTCGTAGTTTGGAATGAAATCAACCACATTTTTGTCAAGATCAGCAAGATATGCTTCCTGTGTGATTTTTTGAAGTCTTGCCTCAGTATAACGCATGGCAGCGGCTCCGTCTCCCTCGATTGAGCCAAAATTACCGTGTCCATCGATAAGCGGCATGCCCTTTTTGAAGTCCTGTGCCAAAACAACCATCGCATCATAGATTGATGAATCGCCGTGTGGATGATATTTACCCATTGTATCACCGACTATACGCGCACTCTTTCTATATGGCTTGTCGTACCTGATGCCCAGCTCATGCATATCATAAAGTGTACGCCTTTGTACAGGCTTAAGCCCATCGCGCACATCCGGCAGGGCTCTTGCTATAATGACACTCATCGCATAGTCAATATATGATTTCTGCATCAGCTCCGAATATTCGGTCTGAATTATATTGTTGTCTACATTGTTATCTATATTTCTATCCATGTCTTTCTCCGATTATAAATACTGCTTAACTATTCAGAACCACTGAGAACCAAAAGCAAAATCGTCATGCTTACACATCCAGCTCCGCGTCATGCGCATGCTCGTATATGAACTCTTTTCTCGGTGGCACATCACTACCCATAAGCAGTGATGTCACATCATTTGCCAGGCGCCCATCCTCTATTTCAATACGCTTTAGCATCCTTGTTGCGGGATTTAGTGTGGTATCCCAGAGCTGATCCGCATCCATCTCTCCAAGACCCTTATATCTTTGCAACGTAAACTTGCCTGTATGTGTCTTTCTGTACTTGTCAAGCTCCGCATCGTCATACAAATATTTTTCCTCGCCCTTTGACGGAATAGCCTTGTAAAGCGGAGGCATGGCAACATATACATGTCCCTCTAAAATAAGCTCAGGCATAAACCTGAAGAACAGAGTCAAAAGCAGTGTGGAGATATGAGCTCCGTCCACATCGGCATCGGCCATAATGATGATTTTGTCATAGCGAAGCTTTGTTATATCAAAATCATTTCCATACCCTTCCGAAAATCCGCAGCCAAACGCATTTATCATTGTCTTTATTTCAGCGTTTGCCAGTACCTTATCAATACTTGCCTTTTCAACATTCAAAATCTTGCCTCGAATCGGCATGATTGCCTGAAACATACGGTTTCTTGCCATCTTTGCCGAGCCTCCGGCCGAATCTCCCTCGACTATGAAAATCTCGCACTTAGAAGCATCCCTGCTCTCACAGTTTGCAAGCTTTCCGTTTGAATCAAAGGAAAACTTCTGCTTTGTGAGCAGATTGGTCTTTGCCTTCTCCTCAGCTTTTCTAATCTTTGCGGCCTTCTCAGCACATGATATTACCGTCTTTAAAACCTCAAGATTCTTGTCAAAATAAAGCGGTACCTCATCATTTGTCACCTTGGCAGTTGCACGGTTTGCATCCTGATTGTCAAGCTTTGTCTTTGTCTGACCCTCAAATCTAGGGTCAGGATGCTTTACTGACACTACAGCAGTCATGCCGTTTCTGACATCTGCTCCGTTGAAATTCGCATCCTTGTCCTTTAATATACCAAGCTCTCTGGCATATGAATTGATAATACCTGTAAACGCAGTCTTAAAGCCTGTGATATGCGCTCCACCCTCAGAATTGTATATATTGTTGCAAAAACCTAGAATATTCTCATGGAACTCGCTTGTATACTGAAAAGCCACCTCAACCTTTATATTCTCACTCTCTCCTGTAAAGTAAATGACATCATGCAGCTTTTCAATATTTTTATCCAAATCCTTTACAAAACCAACAATACCCTCAGGCTCATGATACTCAATATGCTCTGTCGCATCACCTCGTTTGTCCTCGTATATGATTGTAAGCTTCGGATTGAGATATGCAGTCTCCTTCAGTCTGTTCTTTACATCCTCTTCCCTGAATCTTGTCTTCTCAAAAATCTCCGGATCCGGCAGGAAATTAATCTTTGTTCCTGTTTTTTTGGTTTTGCCTAAAGTAGGAAGCAGGCCATTTTCAAGCTCCACGACAGGAACACCCTTTTCATATCTGTCATGGTGGATATAGCCATCTCTGCTTATCTCCACATCCATATATGTGGATAATGCATTTACAACCGACGAACCAACTCCGTGCAGACCTCCACTGGTCTTATATACAGAATTGTCGAATTTACCTCCTGCGTGCAGTGTCGAGAATACAACACGCGCTGCAGATACCCCCTTAGCATGCATACCTACAGGTATTCCACGTCCGTTATCCTCCACAGTACACGAACCGTTTTTCTCAAGAGTTACCCTTATAGTATCACAGGCACCTGCCAGATGCTCATCTACGGAGTTGTCCACAATCTCATATATCAGATGGTTTAGTCCCTTGGTTGTGACACTTCCTATATACATACCCGGTCTTTTTCTAACTGCCTCAAGTCCTTCTAAAATTGCTATGCTTTTCTCATCGTATGTTTGCTTCTTGGCCATACTTGTCTCCTACTTCTTTAAATTGCGTAATAATTATATTATCTGCCCTGCCTGCTATCCTTGATATGCGCTAACACCATCGTAGCTATTTTAAATATCATAGCATCATCAAAGGTTCTGATATCAAGACCTATCGACTTCTCAATACGCTCTAGCCTGTACACAAGCGTATTTCTATGCACATAAAGCTGTCTTGCAGTCTCTGAAATGTTCAGATTGTTCTCGAAGAACTTGGAGATTGTAGACATTGCCTCCTCGTCATCAAGTATCTGTGGCACCTCATCACCAAAAACCTCACGGATAAACATCTCACACAGACTCATTGGAAGCTGATAAATAAGTCTTCCTATGCCCAGCCTGTCATATGCCATAATTTCCTTTTCCACGTAAAACAGCCTGCCAACCTCAAGCGCCATTTTTGCCTCCTGATAAGACTCTGCAATCTTTGGAAGAACATCCGTCGGATTGCCATAGCCCACCCGTACCTTAATCATAGCCTCTGCAAGCAGATTGTCAACCAGACTTCCTGCAATAGATGAAAGCTTTTCCTGAAGCTTTGGTGAATCTATGTCCTCAACATCCTTTACCAGCACTACATTATGCTCATCCATCGCCACCACAAAATCACCGCTTCTGATATCTGCCAGATTCTTTACAAGCTCAACTGCTATCTCATTGCTGTTCTTTCCGGTATCTATAACATATACTACTCGTTTTCTGTTTTCTATATGTAATTTCTTGGCACGGTTTATTATATCAGAACCAAGCATATTGCCAAGAAGAATATTCTGAATAAAATTATTTCTGTCATATCGCTCTGACTCACCGAGCACAAGTGTACGAAGCTGACAAACTGCCATCCTGCCTATTACAAGATTCTCACTCGTATACGGGCAGAACATTACGAGCACATACTCAAGCTCTGAATCAATTTCAACCGCAAATGCGATTGCATCGTTTTTTTCCCTAACATCCTCTTCGGATACTATAAACTCCTTCACAAAAATGTCGCTATGTTCCGGCTCTTCCACCGTACCTGTCAGATGCTTTCCCTTGGCTGAGTATAAAATCGCATCAAACGAAGTAATATTTTTTATTTCCTCAAGTGATTTTTTCAGTTTCTGATTCGTAATCATATTCTTATCCTCTCATTACTGTTCTGACGCAGGCAAGTAAAAAGCTTCCACAAGTCATAAGCTGTAACCCTGCTATAATTTAACACCGTAACTTAACTTTTCAGAACCTCACACACATTCGCAAAAGAAAACCGGGTGTAAATTATACACCCGGTCTGTCAATTTACAACTATTTAATTTTAACGAACTAGTTGGTAATTGTCAATTCAGTTTCTTTATCAAATACATGAATCTTGTGTGGATCAAATGCAAGCTCAATGTGATCACCGTAACGAGCCGGTGTATCTGAATCAACTCTTGCTGACATATTTGCGCCTGCAACTGTGAAGTATAATAATACCTCTGCACCAAGTAACTCATATCCTGTAACATCTGAATCAATCTTGCATGTAGCAAATTTATCAAGATGCTCTGCTGAATCGTAGATATCCTCAGGTCTGATACCGAATACTACGTTCTTTCCTGCATAACCGCCATCGATAAGCTTCTTAGCCTTTGCCTCTGGAAGCTCAACCTGGTATTTATCGAATTTAAGGAATGCCTTTGCTCCCTCAACAACACACTGAGCATCTATAAAGTTCATCTGTGGTGATCCGATGAATCCTGCAACGAACAGGTTGTTTGGCTGATTGTAAAGCTTCTGTGGGCTGTCTACCTGCATGATAACACCATCTTTAAGAACAACGATTCTTGTTCCAAGTGTCATAGCCTCTGTCTGATCATGTGTAACGTAGATGATTGTTGCACCTAATCTGTTATGTAATGAAGAAATCTCAGATCTCATCTGTACACGAAGCTTTGCATCAAGGTTTGATAAAGGCTCATCCATAAGGAATACCTTAGGATTACGAACGATTGCACGACCCATGGCAACTCGCTGTCTCTGTCCACCTGAAAGAGCCTTTGGCTTACGGTCTAATAATTTCTCAAGGTCAAGGATTCTTGCTGCCTCCTCAACTTTTGCCTTAATCTCATCCTTTGGAACTTTTCTAAGCTTAAGTCCAAATGCCATGTTGTCAAATACTGTCATATGTGGGTAAAGAGCGTAGTTCTGGAATACCATTGCGATATCACGATCCTTTGGCTCTACGTCATTCATAACCTTTCCGTCGATGATAAGCTCTCCTGAAGAAATCTCCTCAAGACCTGCGATCATACGAAGTGTTGTTGATTTTCCACATCCTGAAGGTCCTACGAAGATGATGAACTCTTTATCTTCTACTTCAAGGTTGAAATCCTTAACTGCCTCAAATCCGTTTGGATAAACTTTGCAAACGTTCTTTAATGATAAACTTGCCATTTTAAAAATACCTCCTAAGTATTATGTACATATATGTAACTGTTCAGTGCCTTGACTGTCTGTTACCTTGTTTCTTTGTATCTTTATAATACAAAACATATCGTCAATTGGCTATAGTCAATCCGCCAAATAATTTAACGTGTTGTTGTCATTATGACGAAACACAGTCTGATATCGAAACAATTACAAGGTAATTACTGCAATAAACGTACTAATTACAGCTTAGAATATCCAAAGCCATTGACCATAGCCTCAATCGGCAGCCCCTTCTTGCAGAATGGACACTCTGTAACAGGATATGTCTGGTAGTTTACCACATCATCGTCATCAAACAGCTTATCAATCTTTACTCCATTGACCTCATCGATGGTTGAGAATATGGACGCAATACATGTGACCATACCGCCATAATAGTTGATACACTCCATCGCTCTTCTGATCGTCTCACCTGTCGTGGTAGTTGCCAGAAGAAGTACAACATGCTTGCCATCTATAGCGCCCTTATTGTTATCCCTGAAAAGCATCTGTCCGTTGTTAATCTCAGGCGATACAACGTAAATTGTCTCGTGCTTATTCACAGACATAAGTCCGTTTCTCTCAATCTCCTGGCTTAAGAATGCACCAATCATTTCTGTTCCATCCATACATACTATTGTATCTATATATGAATGATGCGGTACCTTGGTGTAAAGAGCCTTTGCAGCTTCCTTTGCCTCGGACACACGGGTCTTGATGCTTGTCACATCTACATAATAATTAATATGCGAATGACTTGTAGCGAAATGTCCCGGTATAGCGTGTAAGTTTAAGCCTGCACTCTCCTTTGATTTAAATTTTACAATACGATTTTCCATGATAAGTCCCCCTTTTTAAGTAAAGATTAGTTTTAATTGTAACTCATTTGTGATTAATTAGCTCCTGTAGAACCGAATCCACCGGCACCACGCTTCGTATCAGAAAGCTCTGACACCTCATTAAACTCAACAGCCAGATATGGCATGACCACAAGCTGCGCTATGCGATCTCCGGGATTAATAGTGCGTGCCTGCGTTCCATCATTGTGAAGAGCCACAATATACTCTCCCCTGTAATCACTGTCACACACACCCACGCAGTTTGCCGGGCGAAGTGCCTGCTTTGCAGCTAAGCCACTTCTGGCAAAAACTGCCCCAAAATATCCGTCAGGAATCTCTATCGAAAGCCCCGTGCCTATCTTTGCTGTCTCGTGTGGCTCAATGACAAGATCCTTAGTAATGTCGGCATATAAATCATAGCCTGCTGCATATTCACTTCCCCTTGTAGGGATTTTGGCTGTGGTT
>OHEG01000880.1_pt1 | contig 13161 bp, 8 predicted proteins | sample 1567181 | NCBI WGS metagenome assembly OHEG01 (sample SAMEA3879534, study PRJEB24766) | human gut metagenome | biome: human-associated habitat; feature: feces | place: USA | collected 1985/1987 | reverse complement strand
AGAGTGAAGTTACTGCACAGTCCCACGGCTGCAATACCGGCTTCGCCCAGCTGCCCAATCATGATCTGATCCACGATAGAAAAGGAGGCTTGCAGCATTCCCTGTAAGGTGACCGGAATGGCGATTTTGCAAAGGGTCCTCATAAAGTCTGACATGGCAGCTTCCTTGTGCTTTCCCGTTCCACCAGCTCCACCGGCAGAACGATGCCGGCATCGCAGGGGGGGCGTCCCGCAGGGCTTCAAGGCGGCGGATGGCAGTCCTTGCCCGGAGCGCCGCATCCTGATGAATGGTGGTCAGAGCGGGAACGCTTTCCCGGCTTGCCAGTGTATATGCAACACGCAAAGTCCTGATGCGCTATTTGCGCCGCCGCCCTGCCCGCGCTACATCCGACAGAGTATTTTTGCAAAGCAACCTGAAACCCATTACGCAGGTAACGATAAAGCAGCTGTTCAAAAAGCTGAAAAGGAAAACAGAAATTCCGCGTTTACACCCGCACCTGCTGCGACACACGTTTGCTACACGCTACTTGGAAAACGGCGGTGATATATACAGCCTGCGGGAAATTCTGGGCCACACAAGCTTGACCATGGTGCAGAAATACCTGCACCTTACACAGCAAAAAACAACGCAAAAGTTCCCGAATTTCAGCCCTATGGACAGAATCAGCCGAAAGACAGCATAAAAAAGCACCAGACAGCGTTAAAACTGTCTGGTGCTTTTTGGTGCGCCCGCGGGAATTCGAATCCCGGACACCCTGATTAAAAGAGCCCACCGGGCAGAACACTCTGATTTTAGAAGTTTCGAGTTTACGTCATTTTTGTGCAAAGCATCGTGATTTTCCGCCCGACAATTTCTGCATCCTTTGCCGTATTTTGCAAGTCAGAGTACCCATTGCATCCCTTGAAACCGTGCAAAAACAGTGCAGAAACCGTGCACTTACTCTGGGACAAATAAAAAATGATGATTTTTGATCCATGACTTGGTGGCGATTTGAGTGACCACAAAGGTAAATTTGATACACGGAAAGAAGAATGCCCACTTGTCTGAGGAGTTCTCAGGGGAGTGGGCATTTCTGCGCAGGCGGTTAATATAATTTCGATTATGATAATTCAAATTATATTAAGACGTTCCATGGGCTGTAACAGCCTCACCGCTTGGTTTTCAAAAACCACCTGTTGATAGCGGTGTTACTTCTTCACAAATTGGTATACGCCATATTCTGGTGACGTCACCAATCCATGCTTGATAAGATTCTTGATAATAGAGGATGCACGAGATTTCTGAACGCCATATAGCTGTGCAACGTTTATGCTGCGGAACTGATATTGATACCGATATCTCTTGAAAAGTTCAAGCGTCCGCTCTTTTGTACTTGCAGTTAGTCTCGTGCCATTCAGCCTTTCGCAAAGTTCACTCACTTCTGCATCCGTACTCATTCCGTGGAGCACTGTAGAAGTTTCCGCACTTTCCGCAGAGGTTTCCGCACTTTCCGCACCACTTGCCACACTTTCCATACTGATTTGTGCCGGAGTCGCTACACTTCTATTCGGCAGTGTGACGATAAAGAAATCCGAATCCGAGTAGAATGTCGGCTTCTGAGTCACTTCCACATAAGAGTTCAGGATGCGGTCAATGCCGCTGCCACGGCGCTCCATAAAGCCAAGCCGCGAGAACACATCCGAGATCACCTGATTGCGCCGCATAGACGGAATATGCCGGATATCCATATCCTGCACCCTGCGGCCATTCATCATGCCGCCCGGCGAAGTGATCTCCAGTCGATCATCGAACACTTCCACATGAATCTCCGAACCAAGAATCTGATAATTCCGATGGATCAGCGCATTGACCAGCACCTCACGAACGGCCTTATACGGGTAGTCACTGCGTTCTTCGCGGGTCATACCACGGATGCTCCACGGGTTTTTGCTGTTGTTGCGAACAAAATCTTCCGCATTTTGCAGCAGTGTGATCAGACTTGCGCCCTGAAATTCCTTGTCATCCAGAGCATCTTCTTCAACGCTTCCCTTGTAGTTGCCTTTCCAGCGGGTGCAGAAAATACGGGATTGTTTCAGAACGCCCTGATCGCAAAGCAGCAGGCCGCCATTCGTAATCTGCCCATCGTCTGTTACCAATCCTGCGGAGGGCAAGTCTTTTTCGAGGTCGAAATCCTCTTTTTTCAGATTCTTAAACGTCGCGGCCAGCAGTGTGAAACTGACATCACCCACTCGATAAGAACTGGGCAGGGCATCAAAGGTCTGGTTCATACCCTGCAAAATCAATTCGTTCAGTTCCCGTGAAGTGGCTTCTTCGGACTGGTCGCCATGCCGCACATAGGCCGTATGGGAACCGTCAAAGGCATAATAATATGGATACGCCGGGCCGTCCTGTACTTCCAGATCAACGCAGGACTTGCCCTCTATTTCGACCTCCCGCACTCGATAGCGTGGTGTAGGGTCAATGCGGACTTTGATAAGTTCCGTCAATCTGCTCACCACAGCCTGCGGATTTTCCAATCCTACGACCTCACGTGGCTCATTCTTTACACCAAAAATCAGGTGTCCGCCCTCGGTATTGGCAAATGCCGACACGGATTTCAGCCAGCTGCGCGGCTTTTTCTCTTCAAGACGTTCCTTGTAATCAACATGAGAGGCTTCAATGTAATGGTCGAGGGGAAAAGGCATGGTATCACCTGCTCGCTTCTTAATCTTTAACGTTTGTAAATTCATTATACCTTATTTGAAGGCCAAATTCAAAACTTTTTATCCGTTTCGTGCCTGCTGAGCTTTTTCTGCCTGAGCAACGATTGATTTTCCAACCTGATTAGAGTATCATTAAAATGAATTGTTGTATCTTGTCGTTGAAAGTTAATTTTCGCTTTAGTCAGTCGATTGCGGGGACTCTTCTATGAAAATTCTGGATAATATCAACCATACTGTTCGGGAAGATTTACAGGATACTATGCAGAAAGGGAGCCGCGTGTCCATTGCTGCGGCCTGTTTTTCCATTTATGCGTATCAGGAATTAAAGAAACAGTTGGAAGAAATCGCGGAACTTCGCTTTATTTTTACTTCACCGACCTTTGTGCAGGAAAACACGCCAAAAGAGCGGCGAGAGTTCTATATTCCGAAATTGACCCGCGAAAAGAGCCTTTACGGCACAGAATTTGAGGTTCGCTTGCGGAATGAACTCACTCAAAAAGCACTGGCGAAAGAATGTGCCGACTGGGTGCGACGGAAAGTAAAATTTCGTTCCAACGTCAGTGGAGAGCAAATGCCCGGTTTCATGACGGTTGGTGAAAGTTCCTATATGCCAATCAGTGGGTTTACAACGGTCGACCTTGGTTGTGAACGCGGAAACAACGCATACTACCCTGTTCAGCGAACCGAAGCCTTTGAAAACGGCCGTTACTTTTTATCGCTGTTTGATGAAATCTGGAATGATTCTTCCCGACTTCAGGATGTTACAGACATTGTATTGCAAAGCATCAGCACAGCTTATCGAGAAAACAGCCCGGACTTTATCTATTTCTTCACCCTCTACAATATTTTCAGTGAATTTTTGGAGGATGTGTCAGAAGATAATCTCCCAAATGAAGCTACGGGCTTCAAGCAGAGTAAAATCTGGAATATGCTCTATGATTTTCAGCGAGATGCAGCGTTGGCCATTATCCACAAGCTGGAACAGTATAACGGCTGCATTCTTGCAGACAGCGTGGGCCTTGGCAAGACATTCACTGCACTGGCTGTAATCAAGTACTATGAAAATCGCAACAAATCCGTTTTGGTACTCTGTCCCAAAAAGTTGGCAGCAAACTGGAACATCTATAAAGGAAACTACGTCAACAATCCACTGGTAGAAGACCGTTTTCGTTACGATGTGTTGTACCATACAGATCTGAGCCGTTCCGGCGGAACCTCTAACGGTATTGACCTTGCTGCACTTAACTGGGGGAACTTTGACCTTGTTGTGATTGATGAAAGCCACAATTTCCGCAATGGCAGTAATACCTCTACTGATGAGAAAGAAAACCGCTACACAAAATTGATGAATCGCGTGATTCGTTCTGGGGTGCGCACCAAGGTGCTGATGCTTTCGGCAACACCCGTAAATAATCGTTTTGTGGATTTGAAAAACCAACTTGCGCTTGCCTATGAGGGAGATGCCGGAAAAATCAATGAAAAGCTGAATACTTCGTCTCCGATTGATGAAATTTTCCGGCAGGCGCAAAAGGCTTTCAATACATGGAGCAAGCTTCCTGTCACAGAGCGTACCACAAATGCGCTGCTTGCGGCACTGGACTTCGATTTCTTTGAGGTGTTGGACAGTGTGACGATTGCACGTTCTCGCCGACATATCGAAAAATACTATAATATTTCTGATGTTGGTACTTTCCCGGAACGGTTGAAGCCGATCTCTGTGCAGCCGTGCCTGACAAGTCTTGATAATGCAATCAACTATCAGCAGATCTATAATGTACTGGATTCGCTGACGCTGCACATTTACACACCAACCAGCTTTATTCTGTCCTCTCGGATTTCCAAATACATCGACCCCAGCCAGCATGGAAAGGGACTGACGCAGGCAGGCCGTGAAGAGGGAATCCGCCGCCTGATGAGCATTAACCTGCTCAAACGGCTGGAAAGTTCTGTTTATGCGTTCCGGCTGACGATTGACCGAATCAGTAAACTGATTGAAGATACCATGCAATCGGTACGTTCATATCAAAATGGCAGCCGTGTGCTGGAGCTGAACGACATTTCCGATGCAGCCGATTGGGATGATGATGACCAGAACAACGACATTTTTACAGTCGGCCGCAAAGTAAAGATTGATCTTGCGGATATGGATCATGTTTCGTGGCTGCATGATCTGGAAAAGGATGCTGAAAATCTGGAGCTTCTTTCCCTGATGGTGCAGGATATCACACCTGCATACGACGCCAAGCTGCAAGAACTGCTGCGCCTGATTGACGAAAAGCAAAGGCATCCCATCAATCCCGGCAACCGGAAAATCATTATTTTTACTGCGTTTTCAGATACTGCTGACTATCTGTATCAGAATGTTTCCGGCTATGTAAAGCAAGCGTTTGGGCTGAATACTGCCGAAATCACCGGCAGCGTGGATGGTAAAACAACCATTCCCAAACTCAGTGGTGATCTGAATACAGTTCTCACCTGCTTTTCGCCCATTTCCAAGCGGCGAGACAGCCTGCCGAACGCAAACCATGCGGATATTGATTTGTTGATCGCCACCGACTGTATTTCCGAAGGTCAGAACTTGCAGGACTGTGATTATCTGATCAACTATGATATTCACTGGAATCCTGTGCGCATTATCCAGCGTTTTGGCCGCATTGACCGCATCGGAAGCCAGAATCGCTGCATCCAGTTGGTCAACTTCTGGCCGGATGTGGATTTGGATGAGTACATCAACCTGAAGGGCCGCGTGGAAACCCGAATGAAGCTGACGGTCATGACTTCCACAGGGGATGATAACCTCATCAGCCCGGAAGAAAAAGGCGATTTGGAATATCGCAGCGCACAACTCAAACGGTTAAAGAATGAAGTAGTCGATCTGGAAGAAATGTCGGGCGGCATTTCCATTATGGACTTGGGATTGAACGAGTTCCGGCTGGACTTGCTGGACTATATGAAGAAACACGATGATGTGGAGCATACGCCGCTTGGGATGCATGCAATTGTTGCATCTACGCCCGATGCACCTCCGGGTGTGATCTTTGTTCTGAAAAACATCAGCAATGAGATCAATGTGGATCAGCAAAACCGTCTGCATCCATTCTACATGGTTTATATTGGGCAGGATGGCTCGACTGTCTGCGATTATCTTTCTCCGAAAGAGCTGCTGGATCGTCTACGGCTGCTCTGCAAAGGCAAAACCGAACCCGACCGGAGCCTTTGCCAACAGTTCAATCAGGCCACGGACGATGGAAAGAATATGTCTGCCTATTCTGAATTGCTGAGCGAGGCCATCCGTTCCATTCTGGATGCAAAGGAAGAGAGCGACATTGACAGTCTGTTCAAGATGGGCGGTACGACGGCCCTGCTTTCTTCGATTTCCGGGCTGGATGACTTTGAACTGATTTGCTTCCTTGTGGTACAATAAGAGGTGAGATCAATGCTGGGCTTTCCACCCTCCACGGAGTTTAACAAACGGATTCCGAAACAGAAGTTCTATGAAAACGCTGCTGCTCCAGCGGCAGTCAAGCGATTGTTCGCAGACCAGCTGCGCTGTATCTACTGGCGCAACAAGCTGGCAGTGTCCACCTTGAATCTCACTGCCGGAGAGCGGGTGACAGAGATCGAGATTTTCGAGCTGTGTCTGACCGGGCCAAAACTGGATGAAGCTGTTCTGCGCCAAATCGACAGCGAAATCCCCTATCACATTCTGTTTGTTCTTTCTTATGAGAATAAGGTGCAGGTTTGGATCGGCTGTAAAGATACATCTGCGAACAGCAGCGCCAAGGTAAGCCGCTATCTGCATACAGACTGGATGCCAGAAACAGAATTGTCTCTTGCGATAAGCGGCCTGAGTTTAGATGCGGTTTACGATGGACTGGTGCGGCAGATTGCCCGATTGCAGGGTGAGAGCTGGAGTGCCGCATGCAGCATTGCGGAGAACATCCAACGCTCTGCGGAACGTGAAAAACTGCAAAAGCAGATTGCGGCGTTGGAGAATAAGATTCGAAAAGAAAAACAGTTCAATCGTCAGGTAGAGATGAATGCAACTTTAAAAGGATTGCGAAAGGAACTTACCAATTATGAACATATTTAATATAGGGGAAGTTGTTCTTGGAATAATCGCTAGTATTGGAGGAATTGGCATCGTTTTCTCAGCTGTTGTTAAATTTTCTGTTGATATTATTGCCGACCGATTGTCGGAACGATATGAATTTAAACTTGAGAAAGAGCTGGAAAAATACAAATCACAGTTGGAATCCGAAAATCATATTTCAAAAGAAATGTTTGATAAAGAATTTCATGTATATCAACTGTTAACTGAAGCGTACTGCAAATCATATGCTTTAATTCAGCAGGTACATACTTGTGAATTATCTAAAGATAAGATTGTTTCGGCTAAAGAAATTTTGGCTCAAAACATTCCAGATGAAGACCTTTGGGATTATATGATTGGACTAAAAAAAGAGCCTATAATAACAGATGTTCAAGTTCTCAGTATACACGAAGATACCATAAAAGCACTATTTGAATTTCAAAGCCAGATTATGCAAGCAGGTCCTTTTATACCGCATGATAATTATAAACTCTTTTTGGAATTAGGAAATTCCTGCTTGGAATATTTAAAATCTCCTAGCGAAGAGAACTTTCAAAAGATAAAAATTACAGAAGGCAAGATGAATGTTTTGCTGCAAAAATATTTGAAATCATTGATTATTGTAAACTGATATGTTATGAAAAAATTTATTAAAGAACATCTCATCCAAACATGGATTGCCGCCAGTATTGTATTTGCTATTTTGATTCATATTCTATTCGTTACCGATGCGCCATGTGATAAGCTTCAAGCCCAATGGGGTGCAGGCGATATTTTAACCTATGCCAGTACAGTAGCCCTTGGTTTGCTGGCTGTTTGGCAAAACCAGAAGATCAAAGAGGAAAGCGACAGAAATCAATTATATCAAAACCTGTTAGCAGCCAAGAACAGCAATGATGCAATTGTCACACGAATCATTGATGACAAAACACAGCGTGTTCAACGAATACGTTCCGAATTTATAGAATTTGAGCATTTATGTAACACGGGAACCATTGCGTCTATTTGCACATGTACAGATTCCAAGGGAATCATGATAACCCGCTTATGCGAGCATCGGTTGAAATTGATTTCCCTGCAAGAATTGTTAATTGCTGATCTTTCTGGAAATGTAGGTGTCGACGGCAGCAAAGTGATTCCGCTTATAAAAAAGTTGACTGGGCTCGCTAACGAACAGATTACAGAATACACAGGCGGTATAGATACTCAAGAAAATCATAGTGATATATATCAAAAAGTTTACGTTCAATATATTGATGAACGAACACATTACTTGTTATTTTGCGAAGGGCTGATTGGCTCAATTTTATATGACGGATTAAGTTTAACGGATTTAAGAGAAATTGCAAAAAAATCCATTCAAGAAATTGTGGAGGATAAAAATGTCAAACAAACTTCCCCTTCAAACCCCCAACCTGACAGCCCAGAACATTGATAAAATCGCCGCGCTCTTCCCCAACTGCATCACAGAAATGCTGGATGAGGAAAAGAGTACCCCCGACCACCACAAGGTTTACAAGCGCGGTATCAACTTTGAACTGCTGAAGCAGATGCTCTCGCCGGACGTTGTGGACGGGGATGAAGCATATGAGTTTACATGGGTGGGCAAAAAGGCCTCCATTGTGGAAGCTAACAAGCCCATCCGCAAGACCCTGCGCCCCTGCCCGGCAGAAAGCAAGAACTGGGATGATACCGAGAATCTCTACATTGAGGGCGATAATCTGGAAGTGCTCAAGCTGTTACAGGAGAGCTATCTAGGCAAGGTCAAAATGATCTACATTGACCCGCCGTATAATACGGGCAACGATTTTATCTATGCAGATGATTTCATGCGTTCGCAGGATGAAGAAAACCGTCAGATGGGGATGTATGACGAGGACGAGAATCGGCTGTTCAAGAACAATGACAGCAACGGACGGTTTCACTCTGACTGGTGCAGCATGATGTATTCCCGGCTAATGCTGGCACGGAATCTTCTGACTGATGATGGCGTTATTTTTATGTCAATAGATGACAATGAACGAGATAATCTCGAAAAATTAGGAGCTGAAATATTCGGCGAAAGTAATTATGTGGCTACTTTTCCATGGAGAAAACGTACAGCAAAGTCAGACGTCCCATTTGGTGTTTCTCAGGACTATGAATGGATTGTTTGTTTTGCAAAAACTTCAAAATTCATTGCACGCACAACTGGGACGGAACGAAAATATTTTGAAACTGAGGATTATCCCCATCAACCTTGGAGAATTCATGATTTAACAACACAGCGTACAGCAGCTGAGCGTCCGAATTCTGCATTTACAATGGTGAATCCTAAAACCGGAAAAGAATACCCTGTTAATCCGTTAAGAACTTGGGCTGTAACAAAAGAAACATTCGCTCAATACTATGCTGAGGGCAAAATTGTCTTTCCTGACGACTATCCCTTTTTAAATATATCTAAGCCTGCTTTTAGATATTGGAAATCCGATGATATGAAAAAGGCTGGTGAAATGTTTGGATTGATGCCTGTCAGTACAAAGCTCCCGGATAATATCGGTATGTCGCTGGATGGGACAAAAGAAATTACTGACATCTTTAATGGGAAAGTTTTTAGTTATCCGAAAACAGTTGAATTGATTTCTTTTTTCATCGATATTATATCCAAAATTGATAAGGAGGCTATTGTCCTTGACTTTTTCTCTGGCTCTGCCACGACTGCTCATGCCGTTATGCAACTGAATGCTAAAGATGGCGGCCACCGTAAGTTTATTATGGTGCAGTTGCCTGAGCCTTGCGATGAAAAGAGCGAAGCCTACAAAGCTGGCTATAAAACCATTTGTGATATTGGCAAAGAGCGTATCCGCAGAGCTGGCGAAAAAATCAAGCAGGAAGATGATTGCTGGAAGTGCGTTCCTCTGAACCGCATGGATGGCTCTAAGCCGGGCGATGATACCACTGCTAAAATTGTAAAAACGATTGACGCGGGAGATGGAAAGCCGCCGATTGAAATGGTGGATATCAGCAAGAATCCCGATGTGGGCTTCCGTGTTTTCAAGCTGGACGATACCAATATGAAGAACGTCTATTATTCTGCCGAAGAATACTCCCAGACCAACCTTGAAGATTTGGAAAGCAACATCAAGGAGGACCGCACCGACCTTGATTTGCTCTTTGGCTGTCTGCTGGATTGGGGACTGCCGCTGTCCATGCCGTATCGGTCTGAGAAAATCGACAACTGCACCGTCCACACCTACGCACCCGGCGATGCTGCGCTGAATGTTCCCGATGCCCTGATTGCCTGCTTTGACAGCAATGTGCCGGAAAATGTTATCAAGGAAATCGCCAAGCGCAAGCCGCGCCGTGCAGTGTTCCGGGATTCTTCCTTTGCCAGCAGCCCGGAAAAGATCAACGTGTTTGAAATTTTCAAGCTGTATGCGCCGGATACCGATGTCAAGGTGATTTGAGGGAGAGCAGCAGATGAAACTTCAATTCAAACACCAGAAATTCCAGGCAGATGCCGCAAAAGCCGTGGTGGACGTCTTTGCAGGTCAGCCCTACCTGACTACGAATTACCGCATCGACAACGGCAGCGGCATTTACCAGACTGATATGGAAACAAGCTTCACAGGCTGGCGCAATGAACATATTGTACCAGAGCTGGACGACAGTATTATTCTGGAGCACCTGCAAAAAATCCAGCGCACCAACCAGATTGAACCATCCAAGCAGTTGGAGGGACACTATAACCTTACCATTGAGATGGAAACAGGTGTCGGCAAAACCTACACCTATATCAAGACCATGTATGAGCTGAACAAGCATTACGGCTGGAGTAAGTTTATCGTGGTCGTGCCCAGTGTTGCCATCCGTGAGGGTGTGTATAAATCGTTTGAGGTCACACAGGATCACTTTGCAGAAGAGTACGGCAAGAAGATCCGCTTCTTTATCTACAACTCTGCACAGTTGACGGAAATTGACCGCTTTGCCTCGGATAGTTCCATCAACGTCATGATCATCAATTCGCAGGCGTTCAATGCCAAAGGCAAAGATGCCCGCCGTATTTATATGAAGCTGGACGAGTTCCGTTCCCGTCGGCCCATTGACATTATTGCAAAGACGAACCCGATCCTGATTATTGATGAACCGCAGTCGGTGGAGGGCAAGCAGACCAAAGAGCGGATGAAAGAGTTCAACCCAATGATCACCCTGCGCTACTCGGCTACCCACCGTGCAGACAGCATCTACAACATGGTCTACCGGCTGGATGCAATGGAAGCCTATAATAAGCGTCTGGTCAAGAAAATCGTGGTCAAAGGCATTACGGAATCCGGCAGTACCGCTACGGATGGGTTTGTCTATCTGGAAAGCATTAATCTTTCCAAGGCAGACCCTACGGCAACGATCCAGTTCGACTGCAAGGGAAAATCCGGCCTGCGCAAAGTAACGCGCACCGTTGGGCTGAAATTCAACCTCTATGACTACTCCGGCAATCTGGACGAATATAAGGATGGCTATGTGGTGAAAGAGATTGATGGCCGCGATAACCACATTGAATTTCTGAATGGTGTCCGATTGTTTGCCGGAGATGTGGTCGGCAAGGTGGACGAGGACCAGCTGCGCCGCATCCAGATTCGGGAAACGATCCTTTCGCATCTTGAGCGGGAACGCCAGCTGTTCCACAAGGGCATTAAAGTACTGAGCCTGTTCTTTATTGACGAGGTGGACAAGTACAAGTGCTACGATGCCGCAGGCCAGCCTTACAACGGTATTTATGCAGAGATGTTTGAGCAGGAGTACGAGGATATTGTCGGCCAGATGCAGCTTTCGCTGGGCGAGGATGATTACATCCGCTACCTGAAAGCAATTTCTGCACACGATACCCATGCGGGTTATTTTTCGGTGGATAAGAAAGGCCATTTTGTCAATCAGGTTGCAGGCGATGATAAGCGGGAGAAAACCTCCAATGACATCAGTGCCTATGACCTGATTATGAAAAACAAGGAGCTTCTTCTTGACCGTGATCCCAAGCGTTCCCCCGTCCGCTTTATCTTCTCGCACTCTGCCCTCCGGGAAGGATGGGATAACCCGAACGTGTTCCAGATCTGCACCCTGAAACAGAGCAGCAGTGAAGTCCGCAAACGGCAGGAGGTTGGCCGCGGCCTGCGTCTGTGTGTCAACCAGAACGGTGAACGTATGGATGCGAATGTTCTGGGCAACGATGTGCATAACATCAACATCCTGACTGTCATTGCCAGCGAAAGTTATGACAGCTTCGCCAAAGGCCTGCAAAGCGAACTGGCCGAAGCAGTTGCGAACCGTCCCAGAAAGGTGGATGCTGCCCTGTTTGTTGGCAGAGTTCTTACGGATACAAACGGCAACGAACAGATTGTGGATGCAGACACCGCCGCTGCCATCTATTTTGATCTGGTGCAGAATGACTATGTGGACCGCCATGGTGCGCTGACGGACAAGTACTATGCCGACCATGCAAACCATGCGGTGCAGGTGGCAGAAGAAGTTGCAGACTGTGCAGCATCGGTCATTGATTTGTTGGATTCTGTTTACAGCGATAAGGTCATGCTGCCTGAAAATGCACGTTCCAACAATGTGGAGTTGAAAATCGACCCGGACAAGCTGGCCATGCCGGAGTTCAAGGCCCTTTGGAACAAAATCAGCCCGAAATCGGTTTATGTGGTGGATTTTGACACGGATGAACTGGTGCAAAAGTCCATTCGCTCGCTCAACCGCAATCTGAACGTATCAAAGATCTACTTCAAAGTAGAATCCGGTGAAATGGCGGAGATCAAATCCAAGGATTCTCTGTTAGATGGCTCTGCTTTCGCAAAAGCGGATCAGTATCAATATGACCCGCAGACCAAAATTCACGCCAGCCAGAGCGTCAAGTATGACCTGATTGGCAAGCTGGTGGCTGAAACCAAGTTGACCCGCAAGGCGATTGTACAGATTCTGGTTGGCATTGAAAAAGCAGTATTCGATCAGTTCAAGGATAACCCGGAAGAGTTCATCCTAAAAGCAGCTGCCCTCATCAATGACGAAAAGGCAACGGCCATCATCCAGCATATCACCTACAATATTTTGGATGAACATTACGATACGGACATTTTCACTGAGCCGACCTTGAAGGGAAAACTCGGTACGAACGTCATGAAAGTACAGCGGCATCTGTATGACCATTTGATTTACGATTCTACTAATGAGCGTGACTTTGCCGCCGACCTCGATACGAACCGTGATGTGGCAGTCTATGTAAAGCTGCCAGATGGATTCTATATTTCCACACCTGTTGGAAAATACAATCCCGACTGGGCGATTGCGTTCTATGAGGGCACAGTCAAGCACATCTACTTTGTTGCTGAAACCAAA
>OHEG01000879.1_pt1 | contig 13176 bp, 9 predicted proteins | sample 1567181 | NCBI WGS metagenome assembly OHEG01 (sample SAMEA3879534, study PRJEB24766) | human gut metagenome | biome: human-associated habitat; feature: feces | place: USA | collected 1985/1987 | reverse complement strand
TCCGGCGTGCTGGGGCAGCGCTTTGACGATGTCGCCGCTTCGCTCCTGACGCCGCGCTTCGGCGCTGCCGACAGCTACATGACCGTCGCGGACTTTGCAAGCTACAAGGCTGCCAAGGCGCACGCGGTCGAGGTCTATCAGGACCGCACCCGCTTTGCAAAGATGTCCCTCACAAACATCGCAAGAGCCGGCATTTTCTCCTCCGACCGCTCGATCGAGCAGTACGCCAGGGAAATCTGGGATCTGTAAGCACCACAGCAAATATTCCGAAGGGGCCGACAAGCATCGTCGGCCCCTTCCCTGATGAAATGGACGGTACGCCACATGAGAATTCTATTCGACAGCAAGCTTTCGCAGTTCAAAACGCCCTTCGGAACGCTCAAACGGCAGGAGGTCTGCACGCTGCACATCATGATCCCGTGCTCCTGCCGCACAACGGCGGTCTGCCTCGTTTTGCAGGCGGAAAACGGTGCGGAGCTGCGCCGTGTCCCGTTTGCAAAGCAGTCAGACGATACGCTCTACGATACCTGGGGCGGAGAGCTGACGATTTCCGATGCCGGACTGTATTTCTATTACTTCCATATCACCACGCAGGATGGCGCGTTCCGCCTGTTCAAACAGGGCGAAAGCGACACGAACATGGAAGACGGCGGCCTCTGGCAGCTCAGCGTTCTGGAGGAGAAATTCCCCGTCCCGGACGACTGCGCAGGCGCAATCATGTATCAGATCTTCCCAGACCGCTTTTTTCAGGCCGGAGTTTGTGACCTGACCGGGAAGATCACGCCCTATTGGGTGCATGAGAACAAGGACGACGTGCCGGTCTATCTGCCGAACGCCAACGGCGAGGTGCTCAACAACGACTTTTACGGCGGAAATCTGAACGGCATCCGCGAAAAGCTTCCGTATCTGCACGCGCTTGGTGTGGAGATTTTATATCTCAATCCGATTTTCTATGCATGGTCGACGCACCGGTACGATACCTGTGATTACAAGCGCATCGACCCCATGCTCGGCTCGGAGGCGGATTTCCGCGCGCTCTGCGGCGCGGCGCACGCGCTGGGCATGAAGATCATTCTCGACGGCGTATTCAGCCATGTCGGCAGCCGCAGCGCGTATTTTCAGCAGGCGATCCATGACCCGGCCTCGCCGTACCGCGGCTGGTTCCGGTTCAAGCAGTATCCAAACGTCTACGACAGCTGGTGGGGGATCACGACGCTGCCGTGCATTGACAAGCTGAACCCGGATTATATGGACTATATCATTAACAGTGACGACAGTGTTGTTGTCCGCTGGCTGAAGCTTGGCGCGGACGGCTGGCGGCTGGACGTCGTCGACGAGCTGCCGGACGCGTTTCTCGCACGCCTGCGTGAGCGTATCCGGCAGGTCAAGCCGGACGCGATTCTGATCGGCGAGGTCTGGGAGGATGCGTCCAACAAGATCGCATATGACTGCCGCCGCCGGTATTTTACCGACCGGCAGCTCGATTCCGTCATGAACTACCCGTGGCAGAAGGCGATCCTGCGCTATGTGCGCGGGGAGGATGACGGGACAGGACTTGGCGCGTCTATTCGCACGATTGCGGAGAATTACCCGCCCGATGTGCTGCAGGCTGTGATGAATATTCTGTCCACGCACGACACCCCGCGCGCCATCAACGCGATTCTCGATCCGCGTGACGGCGACCGGGCAGAGCTGGCCCGGCGGCACTTTACGGCGGAGCAGCTTGCAGAGGGGAAAAAACGTCTCAAAATGGCGGCATTTTTACAGTTTATGCTCCCCGGTATGCCGTGTATTTATTACGGCGACGAGGCGGGCATGACCGGCTACCGCGACCCGTTCAACCGCGCGTATTATCCGTGGGGCAGGGAAGACGGCAATTTAATCTCGTTCTACCGCTCACTGGCGCGCGTCAAAAAAGCTTCGGCCGCCCTGCGGCGCGGCACGGTTCTGGTATTGGAAGCGGGCGGCGGACGTCTGATGCTGCTGCGGCAGTATGAGGGCAAAAACGTGGCAGTCTGCTGCAACCGCTCGGAAAACCCGTGGACGCTTCCGCACAGCGGCACGATCCTACTCGGCGGCGGCATCGCCGAATATACCGGCGAAACGCTCACCCTCGGTTGCGGCGGCTTCTGCGCCATGGAGCGCGAATAATATACGGAGGCAATTCAAATACAAATCAGAGCTGCAGCGTGCTCAACTCGCTGCAGCTCTGACAAGACATGAGGAAGGAACCCGGAGCAGGCATGATTTCGGTCATGCCTGCTTTTCGTTCCAATAGCCGTCCTTTTCAGCTTGCCGCGCCAAGCGTATCCGCAAGCGCGGTATCGGCGGAGAAGGTACTGAGATTGTAGAGGAAAAGAACATCGGTCACGCCGCGCTGCGTCATAAGCTGCTCTACATCGTCGTAGTAATAGCGCGGATCGATCATGACAATCTGCTGATAGTAGGGGATGAGGAACGGTACGAAGCTGTTCGCATAGGAATCCTTGAAAATCAGCAGGATTTTCCCATTATTTGCGGTCGTTTTGATGGTGACAAGCGGATGGTTGCCGCCGAAAAAGACGGTGTATTTGTCTTTCGTATCCAGCGCAGAATCGACAAAGACAGAGCCGGCCTTTTCCTGCGTGCTGTCGTAGAGCACATAGTAGCTCACATCGGTGCCGAGCGGCTCATAGGCCGTGATCGTATCCTCGGCGGTGTGCTTGCCGCTCTTAGAGGCAAGCGTGCCCTCAAAGGAGTTGGTCAGGACATGGACGCGATAGTTCGTGATCGGCATCTCGATCCCAAGCAGCTCCGCCGAGGCGTCAAAGGCGCAGTATGCGCCGAGGCTTGTCCAATGGTGGTCAGTGCGGTAAAAAACGCCGTCCCTGACGTGGGCTTTCAAAGCCAGCGTCACATCTGCATACTGCATACAGGGCGAAAGCGCCTGATTGACGGTGAACAGATCCTCCTGCTGATTGTGCGCAGGCGCGTTTGCAGGAAGATAATCGCGCATAACGAGGGAGGCGTTTGGGACGATCATCGCCGTCATGCGGAGATCATCGTGCTTCGCGGCGAACTCCTTCATCGCGGTCAGCGTCCGGTCAAGCACAGCCGGATCGGGGGCCTCCGGGATCTCAATCAGATAATTGTCCTGACAAAGGTAAACGCCGTTGGACTCCTTCTGCCCAAGCAGCTGGTCGATCCGCAGCTTGGCGGAAATCCAGTGGTCGCGCGCAAAGAACTGATCTGCAAAGGCAGACTGCAGCTTCGACATAAAGCTTCCGTCCAGAACTGAAGCCGCCGTCAGCGCCGGATAGGCTTGAAGCTTTCGGTTCTCATTTTCCGAGAAATCGCGCTTCGTGTGAAGCAGATTGACAAGGCCGAAGACGAGCAGAACCACGGCAAGCAGCGCGGCCAGAAGGACTCCATGCAGCTGGCTGTTGCGCTGAAGGATCAGCTGCTGCTTTTCAGAGTCCTGCCTGCGCTTTTTTTGCGGATTCATGGGATCACCTCGCTTAGAACTGAGCATAGAGGAAGGATTGATAGGTGGCGTTCGTCATATACGGGACGCAAAGCAGGAAAATGCCGATCAGAAGCAGCGCAGAAAGCACAAGGCCAGGACTGCGCCGCGAGAACACGAGATGCCGGTAAAGCGTCCGAATCCATGGGCCGCAGCCAAGAATGCCGAGTACAAGAAGCTTCCAGTTTGCTGCAAAATAGTATTTTGCGGTGGAATCCCAAAACGCGCGGCTCCCGGTACCGAACATCCGCCCAAGATAGAAAATCGCCGAGGAAAAATCAGGAGAGAAGAACAGCACCCAGCCGACGATGACGGCCAGCAGCGTCAGAATATGGCGAATCGGGGAGGGCGTCTTTGCAAGGATGCCTTTGAGCGGATACTTTTCCAGCAGCAGCAAAATCCCGTGATACAGGCCCCATGCCACGAATGTCCACGACGCGCTGTGCCACAGGCCGGTCAGGATCCAGACGATCAGCAGGTTGCGGATGCACTTTGGCGTGCTTACACGGCTGCCGCCAAGCGGGATATACACATAGTCACGGAACCAGCGGCCAAGGGAAATGTGCCATCTGCGCCAGAACTCCGTCAGGGAAGCAGAGAGGTAGGGATGGTCGAAGTTGGCGTCAAAGTCGAAGCCGAACAGCTTCGCCATGCCGATGGCCATGTCGGAATAGCCGCTGAAGTCGAAGTAGAGCTGAAGCGAATAGCAGATCGCGCCGAGCCACGCCGACCCGCCGGAAAGCGAACCGGATGAGAGTGCAGAAATACTCTGGAACGCGGCACCGAGATTATCGGCCAGCAGCACCTTTTTCGCAAGGCCAAGAACGAGCATCGGGACAGCTTCGGAAACCTTGTACAGCGTCACCGGATGCGATTTCAGCTGCGGCTCGAACTGTGCGTACTCGACGATCGGGCCGGAGATCATTTTCGGGAAAAAGCTGACATAAAGGCAGAAATCCAGCGGATTTTTCTGCGCGGGCGCGCGACGGTGGTAAACGTCCGAAAGATACGACAGGTTCTGGAAGGTGAAGAAGGAAATGCCGAGCGGAAGCGCCGCAGACGGCGCGTTCAGCGTGAACGGCAAAATGGCGTTGAGCGTTTCGATGGCAAATGCGGCGTATTTGTAAAAGCCGAGAAGCAGCAGATTGAACAGCACGCCGATCACAAGAAGGAATTTTGTGCCGCGCTGCCCCAATTCTGCGCAATTGCCGATGTCCAGGCCGACGCAATAGTTGAAAACCGTTACCAGCAGCAGAAGCAGCAGATAGACCGGAGAACCCCATGCATAAAAAACGAAGCTGATCAGAACAAGAAGTGCGTTCTTGCAGACACGTGGGCAGACCAGGTACAGGATCAGGCTGACCGGGAGAAACGCGAAGACAAAAAAGAGCGTGCTCAGATTCACGACGGTTCCTCCTTAAAGCGCTTTCAGAAACGCCTGCGCGGCAGCGGCTGCGTTCTCATGCACAACGAACAGGATATAATTGCCCTGTATCTCCACAACGGAGTTGGAGAGCAGATCATACTGTTCAACGCCATAGCCCTCGAAGCTCTTCATCTGCGTCTGCCTGCGGGCCTGAATGGCGTCAGAAACGGACGTCTGCTGCGAGAGATTGGAGAGCTTGAGGAGCAACAGCTCCCGTGCCCCCATATTTGTGGCCGGATAATAGAGCAGGCAGCCGTCCATTTCAGACGGCGCAAAGCCATAGAGCCGCCGCACCATCTGCGCGTCCGCCTCCTGCATATCCGTCAGATCGATCGATTGCAGAACGGCACTGCTGACAGCGTCAAAGGACACGCTGCTCTGCCGGTTCTGCATCGTCTGCGTGTAGAGAAAGCTCGCGGTCGCCAGAGCGGCGGCAAAGGCGAAAATGCGCAGGAGGATGCTCACGATTCCCACGCGGCGGGCCGCAGGCTGCGCAGCAGCAGTGTCCGGAGCAGGCACGTCTTCTGTGACAGCGGACTTTTCCGGCGCGGGGGGCTTGTTGGCTTCCGGCGTTTTCACCGGCTCGCGGATGGGCTGCGGGTCGGGAATGGGGGCAGCGGCGGTTTTGCGGCTGGCCGGAGCGTTGTCCAAAAACTCTGAAAAGTCGACCCCATCGATCACAAGCGGGGCGGATGGGGCAGGGGAAGCGGGCTGCTTCTGCGCCGGAACAGCCTGCTTGGCCGCTTTTTTTGTGGGTGCAGAGCCGAATTCGGCCAGAATATCGTCAATCGCCTGCTCCTTCAGCTCCGGCGAAAGGCTGCTTCCGCCGCGCAGGAGCAGGTCATTCAGCTGCGGATTCGTTTGATTCAAGGGCAAAGACATCATCATATACCTCAGCAATCAGTTCGGTACCCCAAAGCGGGTAAAAGCCGCCCAGCAGGTGCACGCCGTCGTCCTGATAAAGATCCGTGTGTTCTTCGCAGAGCTGCGTAATATCCACGTACGGCGTGCCATTTTCCTCGCAAAAGGCGCGCACGGCGTCGTTGTAGTCCGGGATCTCCCGCCATGCGGGGCCGCGCTTGAACGCGGGTTCAAGGGCGGGGATGATGGAGCAGACATAGACCGTGGCGTTCGGAAGGTGCTCCTTGAGCAGGGCAAGTGTGTTGTTGATTTCGTTTACATAATCCTCTGGCGTTGGCCAGTACCCGATGCCGACGTCATTGATGCCATAGGTCAGGAAAATGATTGACGGATTCAGCGCGACAAGCTCCTCCAGGTGGTCAATGACCTTTTTGATGGTCGCGCCGGAGTCGGCGAACACGCGCTCAGGGGCCAGATAGCCATAATAGGTGAAGCCTGACGTTCTGGAGTCGCCGAGCATGGCGTAATCCTCAAACAGCGACCAGACGGAAATTTCTCCGCTGTAGAGCTTTGCGCGCCATTCGTCCCGCATCGCATCCAGCTCCGCCTGACGGATGGCCTTGAGCTCCGCTTCCACGTCGTCGGGGCTGTGTGCCTCCTGCTCCTGAAGCCATTGCACGCCGGATGCGACCTCCGCATCCGTTGCGGAGGCAGCGGCGCGCTTCGCCGGGAACACAAAAATCCATAAAATCAGCAGCAAAAAAAGAACCAGAGGCAAAAGCGTCAGCATCCTCCAGCTCCAAGCCCTCGCATTCATCAGCGTAACCCCCAGAGGTGAAAGTCAACCGGATATCAAGCCTGACCATTATAGTATAGCGCCACCGGTTTGTCTACAAAAATTGACAAAATACGCGCTGATTTTTTCGGGGGTGAGCTTTTGGCGAGGAGATAAACCCCCCGCAGCCGAAGCTGCGGGGGAGCGCTCATACTGTATGCTGTTCGGATTTCGTGTCAGCCCTGATAGGTTCTGTATCATTCTTTTTGTTCCCGTATGTTTTCCACCTGATACACAGCTCGCATGATGTCGCTGAGCTGTTTTTTGATGTCCTCCTCGGAGCACTTTTTGCCGCTTGTGAACCAGCTGCGCAGACTTTCGGAAATACCGCCCGCAAAGAATGTCGCCATGACCTCCGGGGAAGCTGGCATACGGTGGCCGCGGGCCTGAACCTGATTGAGCTTCTGGCAGATGTCCGGCATCACCTGCTGGGACATGATGTTGAGCAGCAGTACAAGGCTGTCCGACCGGATCGCGGAGCGGATCAGCTTCTGGTTCGCTTTTGCAAATTCAAATACATAATCCATCATCTTATTGTAGAAAGCCACCGGGTCATCCGTAGGGCTGTCCCGCCGGATGCGTTCGTTGAAGTCATTGATGGTCTCTTTTACAATGAATGCCAGCAGCTCGTATTTATCGGCGAAATGCTTATAGAAGGTAGACTTCCGGATCATCGCCCGGTCGCACAGCTCTTTGACCTTGATGTCCTCAAAGGGCATCTCCTCCATCATTTCAATCAATGCCTTTGTCACGGACATATACGGAAAGAATTCCACCCCGTTCTTTGAACGGAATCCGGAGCTATTTTGAAATCCCGAAATTCTACTATGCAGAGAAGAAACGGGTGATTCGCACAGAAGCAATACACGCCCTCATGCGGCAGCTCGTCGGAATGGGCGTTTTTCAGGACGAAGATGACGTTCGAAAAGAGGCGTTGACGGACTACGATGTGATGCTTCCACCTACAGAATAAGCGAATGGGACTGCTAGGCGAAGATACATATTTGTTATACTCGCATGAATTTAGAGTTTTATTATCTGATCTATCGCATAAAGCGGCAGATTCACAAGCCATTCTTCTTTTTTGTAGTCTGCCATAGAGGTGCGGACAGAAACTTCAGGTGCAAATTTTTCGTGATATGTTTTCAGACTTTTTGCTCTGAGATTTACTTCTGCCTTTACTTCAACAGGTACAATTCGCTCGCCCGTATCAACGACAAAGTCAATCTCGCAGGAGCCTCTGTCATTGGTGTAGTAATATACATCCAAATCTTCGATCGTTTTCAGCTGCTGACAAACATACTGATCCGTAAGGGCGCCTTTAAACTCAACAAAAAGGTCATTGCCGTCAAGTAAAGTACGCTGGCGAAGTCCAGCCATGCAGCCCAGAAGCCCGACGTCCACCACAAATAGCTTAAATGCTTTCAAATCCTCATAAGCCCGCAGGGGGATGCCCACTGTATTGACACGGCTTACCTTATGAACAAGGCCACAGTCACTGAGCCATAGAATAGCGGTTTCGTACTCTTTTGCGCGCGCACCTTCGCGTACAAGACCGTATATGAACTTTTTGTTTTCTTTTGCCAACTGAGAGGGGATACTATTCCATAACATACGCAGTCTTGGAACGATTTCATTGGGAGCGTGCTTAGAGAAATCCTGTTCATAGGCTGCAAGGATCCGCTTCTGAATATCACGAACTTCATTAAAGTCTTTGTTTTCGGCAAAGCTTTGTACCGCTTCAGGCATTCCGCCGACAAAATAATAGTGCTTCAAAGCATCAATATATGTTTGCTTGAAGCTCGTGATCATTTGGAAGTCTTGGCTATCCAGAAGCGCGGCAAATTGCTCTTTGCCGGTTGCCATTAGAAACTCTTTGAAAGAAAGGGGATATAATTTTAGGAAATCTACCTTGCCAACAGGGAAAGACGTGCCTTGATGCAAGGCGATACCGAGCAAAGAACCGGCGCATACAATGTGATACTGCGGAGCATTTTCATAGAAATATTTGAGAGAGGCCAAGGCTCGTGGAACTTCCTGTACTTCATCAAAAACCAACAGAGAATTGTTGGGGTCAATTTTATGGCCTACATACAGCTCCAAACCCATAATTAAACGATCTGTATCCAGATCAGAAGCAAACAGCTCGGCCATTCTGGAATTGGAGTCAAAATTGATGTATACGGTATCTGCATATGACTGTCTGCCAAACTCTTTCATCAGCCAAGTCTTACCAACCTGCCGAGCACCTTCAATAATCAAAGGCTTCCGGCGTTTGCTTTGCTTCCATTTTAATAGCTTTTCTATTGCAATTCGGTACATATATGCACCTCCATCCTTATAATTCAAGGATAGTATAGCATAGAACCACAAAAAATACAACGAAATTTAGACTGATAGTCACACTTTTTGCGACGAATTAAGGTTGAACGCTTCTAAAGGCGTTTTCTATGCGTGCTTATGTAGTTGGCGCTGAAAAAAGAAGGCCTGTTCTGAATATATTACAGCGGCGCAGATTCTGCGCCGCTGTAAACAAAGAACAGGAAGAAATCACAAGAGACATGCTGCCTGCCAGCTCTCGCCCATACCGGCCAGATGCAATCCCTCTTTGCCGGTGTTATTCATCAGGTCGCGCAGATCGAGCAGCAGCGCCTTGCGCAGATACTCGATTCCTTTTTCGCGCAGCCCGTTTTGCAGCGCAAAGAGTGCATGACTGGCAAAACTCAGCGTAGAGTCGTGCAGACAGAGCGGTTCAAAATCATTCCATGCCTGCATTTTTTCTTCCTTTGTGAAAAGCTCTGGCAGGCGTGTCATGAGAAGCAGCACGTCGGCCTGCTTCACAACTTTATATCGCTGTAAGCGGTCGAAGCAAACATGATGATAGCTTGCGCCAAGATCTGGCTTTAGTGCTGCAATATCCACCGGTTCCAGCAGATGGAACGTCTCGTCCTGCGCAAGATGCCCGCTGTCTGGGTCGTGCGGCCAAGGAATTGCATCATGAAGCGCCTGCCACGATGCAGTTTCTTCTTCCGACATGCCGAGATTCTGATACGCGGACTTGCCTTGAAGCGCCTTCGCCGCATCTATGGCAAGCTCCAGATTATGCTGCACCATGACGTTTGTGAAAAGGTTGTTGCGCGTGATACCGCAGTATTCATCAGGTCCCTTGCAGAACATCAGATCCGCCTGTGTGTGCGCACGGTTCCATGTGTATCGGCTGGCCCAGAAGCGGGCGGTTTCAATGAATACGGGTGCGGCCTTATGCAGATAAAATTCTACATCCCCGGTTTCCCGGCAGTATTCGCCCAAAGCATAGGCTACGTCCGCCGTGATATGAACCTCGCTGCACCCAATGTCCCATGTTTCGCACTGTTCGCTGCCATCGAGCGCCGCCATCCAAGGATACCGCGCTCCGGCAGCGTTCATCTTTTTTGCATGATCTCTGGCCGCGTCCAACGCATTTGCGCGATACAGGCACAGATTTTTTGCGGCTGTTTTATCATTCTTCAGGAAGAACGGGAGCATAAACAGGTCTGTATCCCAGAAGTAACAGCCCTTATACCGTGCATGGGTCAAACCTCTTGCGCCGATGGAAACGGTCGGATCATGTGCGGCGCAGCTTGCCATAAGCTGAAACATCGAATAGCGCAGACCGGTTTGCAGTTCTTCATCGGGAAGCGTTCTGCCGCAATTCTGCCATGTATGCGACCACGCGGCAGTATGCGCGCCCCAAAGCGCGTGGAAACTCCAATCACCCGGAGCAGCCGCAATGCGCTCATCCGCATCACGGCTTGTACGGATGCAGACCAGTTTTTCGACTACCAGCGTCTGTCCGGCAGCTGCATGAGCGGTCAGCGGACAGGTGACTTCTGCACCGCTGTTCTGCACGATTCCCTGCGTAAATTCCGGCGCATGAAATTGGACTTCCTGTTCAATGCGTAAGCCTGTTCCGACAGTTTCAAACGTACAGGAGAACAGGCTGCCATTGTCCGTCACAAATTGCAGTGGGGCGAGCTGCACCAGCTCCGTATTTTCCTTTACTTGGTCATCCGGGATCGGGCTGTTGCAGCTTGAAAGATTGATGCCGCTGCGCAGTTCAAGCTCCGCATCACTTTGAACATGAATTTCAAACCGCTGCATCAAAAGCGCAGGCAGTTCTTTCGGAAAAAAGCGTGTGTATCGCACGTCCGCGCGCGTATCTCCGGCTGCCAGTGTAAAATCTGCATGGAAGCTGGCTGATTTCAGATCAAGTGTCCGATGAATCGAGGAAGCGAGAACGGCGGGTACACCATTCAAAAGCAGCGTTTCGCAGACGGGGGACGGAAGATTCACAAAATCGGTGATTCCATCCTTGATTTCTCCGAAAATTCCCGCAAGAAACAGTCCCTGCTGCGTCGGACGCGAATCCGGTTCAAAAGGCAAATACCCTCGAACACCCATACGCCCGTTTCCAAGAAAAAAGACGCTCTCTAAAAACTCGTCATTCCAGCCATCTGCCTCAGAGCAAATCTCCCATGGCAGCAGCTTCAAATCGTTCCGCATGATGACCCCTCCTTACAAGCCGTCAGCAGCGCATGACACAGGAAGCCTGCACAGGTGGCAAATGCGCTGCCTGTCGTACACTCGCCGGTATCTGCATCAACGCTCTCACAGGCAATTCCGTTGTCCATCGGCATGATCGTCAGTTCGCGCAGCGCCTGCTCCGCATGACCGCAAAGAAGGCTGTTGCACAAGCTCAATACCCAAGGCCAGGGCGCGTGCGGGCAGCCGATCTCTGCAATGGGCTTTCCGGCAAAGTTGAATTTATAATCTGCCGAGCGGATCATGCGAACAGTATTTTGCCAGATCACATCCGTCCTTTCGCAGAAGCCGTAATACGGCAAGAGCTGCAAACTTCCGGGCGGCTCATCATAGACATCGTGATGCCCGGCCAGATCGACCGACCATGCAAAATACGGCTGTTCGTCTGCATCCTTTTTGACGCAATGCGTGAAAATCGCCGCGCGCACAGCGTCTGCTTCCGCAAGCAGCGATCCGCGTTGTGCCGGCCGCCAGTCTGCCAGCAACTGCAACGCACGCCAGACAAGCACATTGTCATACGTCAGGTACGGATGCACGATCTCATCATCCGTTGGTTGCAGGAACGTTTCATAAAGCGCAGTATCCGGGTGACGCGCTTCCCGTAGGCGCGCCAAAATCAGCGAAAGACCATCCTGTACAAAGCGTTCCTGCAAAAATGCTTCATCGTGCGTTTCGGAAAGGTACGCTTGGAGCGCCAGAACCGGCGCGACCAGCTCATCCAGCTCGAACCCTGGTTCCAGCATGGTCCCGTCGATAAACCGGGAATGTACGCCGATGTTCTGCCGCTGGCGGGTGAAAACATAGGTCAGGACTTCTTTTGCAAGCGCAGCGTCCGCACGCAGGATCGTTGGGAACGCCCACAGAAGTGAATCTCTATCCCAATAAGCGGCGCTGACATAGTAGCGTGTGGATCGGCTTGTCGCGCAGATCAGTTCCTCGGTATCGAATGTCCGGCCGGTCGCATAAAACAGGCAGAAGAACTGGTTGACGTTGTAGACCTCCGTCAGCTCTGTCGTCGGGAGCTGCATGGTGCGCTTGTCCAGCCAGTCGGCCGTCTTTCGATACAGCCAATCCCAGCCGCGGCGAAGCTGCTCTTTCGCGCTGGTCGCAGCGGCGACTTCCTCAAAGCCAAGACCCCAGAAAATCGTGAACGCTTCTTCCTGCCCAGCTTTGGCGTTGAGCTCACAGGAAATTTGATAGGAAATGCCGTCCTCCGTCTGCGCCCATTCACTTTTGCCTGCATGGTCCGACATAGGCGCAAGCGCAAATGCCGGGAAACCGACGCGGTAATCCATGATAAAGCTGCTGTTCCACGCGCTCTCATAAATGTACGCCTGACCGGTCAGTTCTTTATCCTCGTTGACGCAATGAACACTTTTACTCCATAGACCGCGCGCACCAAGTTTTAAGCGGCAATCTGTTCGCGCTGTGACAGACAAGCGCATCGCAAACCCGCGCTCTCCAACCGGCGTCAATACGGTGAATTTGACCGTGGCCTGTTCGGTTTCCTTATGACCGGACGGAATCCAGAAGTGTTCCCGCGACCATTGCAGACCTGTAAGCGCCAGTTCTTCCTGATCGATCTGGATAAACGGCTGCATCAGCGGCTCGTCTTCTGTTCCGCAGAGCTCGATCATGCCGCGCTGCTGCATGGAGAGAAAAGTCAAATCCTCGATTGCCGCAGTCTGCTCATTCAGCTTTGGCAGCGAAATCATTTCATTTCCGGTTGGTAAATAACGTTCCATACGCATCCCTCAGTTCAAAATTGGTTAATCGCTTAAATATGCCTTCCTGTTAAATATAACAAAATTCATGGTCTTGTCAAGGAGAATTTAGAGAAAATCAAAAATGGTATTGACAGACGTGACAAGATTCGCTATAGTTTGAATAGAAAAATGATTTAAGCGGTTAACTGAACTGAGGTGAAGATATGGCACGCGCGACGCTCAAGGATGTAGCACAGGAGGCTGG
>OHEG01000874.1_pt1 | contig 13218 bp, 6 predicted proteins | sample 1567181 | NCBI WGS metagenome assembly OHEG01 (sample SAMEA3879534, study PRJEB24766) | human gut metagenome | biome: human-associated habitat; feature: feces | place: USA | collected 1985/1987 | reverse complement strand
GCGGGCACAGCAGCTGGTGGTCGTGGCTGGACATGGGCAGCACGATGACCACCATGCCGTCCTCCGCCAGCAGCTTCCGGTCGTTCAGCACCACCGCGCCCACTTCGCCCACGCCGCCGCCGTCCACGAACACCTCGCCGGCGGGCACGGTGGTCTCGCACTTGATGTGCTTGGTGGTCAGCTCGATGACGCTGCCGTTGTCGGCCACCACGATGCTGGTGGGAGCCATGCCCATGCTCTCCGCCACACGCTTGTGGATCTGCAGCATCCGCTGCTCGCCGTGCAGGGGGATAAAGAACCTGGGCTTCGTCAGCGCGTGGATGATCTTCAGCTCCTCCTGGCAGGCGTGGCCGGACACGTGCAGCATATCCGCCTTGTCATACACCACGTCCGCGCCCTTGCGGAACAGCTCATTGATGACCCGCCCCACCGTCACTTCGTTGCCGGGTATGGCGCTGGCGGAGATGATGACCTTGTCGCCGGGGCCGATGTCCACCTGCTTGTGGGTGGAGAACGCCATGCGGTATAGGGCGCTCATCTCCTCACCCTGGGAGCCGGTGGTCACGATGACCTGCTGGTTCAGGGGCAGTCCCTTGATGCGGTTGATGTCCATCAGCGTGTTCTTGGGCACCTTCATGTACCCCAGCTCCGTGGAGACCTTCATGATGTTCTCCATGCTCCGGCCGGTAACGGCCACCTTCCGTCCGCAGGCCGCCGCAGCGTCCAGCACCTGCTGGATGCGGTGCACGTTGCTGGCGAAGGTGGTCACGATGATCCGCTTGTCGCAGCCGGTGAACTGCCGCTTGAACGTGGCGCCCACGGCGCGCTCACTCATGGTATAGCCCGGGCGCTCCACATTAGTGGAGTCCGCCAGCAGCGCCAGCACACCCTGCTTGCCCAGCTCACCGAAGCGCGCCAGGTCGATGACCTCCCCGTCGATGGGCGTGGAGTCGATCTTGAAGTCGCCGGTGTGTACGACCGCGCCCATCCGCGTGTGGATGGCGAAGGCCACCGAGTCGGCGATGGAGTGGTTCACGTGGATGAACTCCACCTGGAACTTGCCTGCCCGCACCGTCTGACCCGGCTCCACGGTGATCAGCTTCGTAGAGCTGGCCAGCCCATGCTCCTGCAGCTTCAGCTTGATCAGCCCCGCAGTGAACCGCGTGCAGTAGATGGGCATATTGATCTGCTTGAGCACATAAGGGATGGCCCCGATGTGATCCTCATGCCCGTGGGTGATGAACAGACCCCGCAGCCGGCTGCGGTTTTTCACCAGATAGCTGACGTCGGGAATGACGCAGTCGATGCCGTACATATCGTCGCCGGGGAAGGCCATGCCGCAGTCGACCACGATGATCTCGCCGCCGTACTCGTACACGGTCATGTTCTTGCCGATCTCATTGAGACCGCCGAGAGGGATAATTTTCAACTGTTCAGCCAATGCTGGTTCAACTCCTTTTGATTCGTTTAAAATATAAAAAACGATAGATTTGTTTTGAATTTGTTTTCTGTCCGGGTCAACAGGGCGCAAGGCAGAAGAGACGTCCGTGCGCATGCTTCGCCCTGCATCACGAAGCATTTGCACCTGCGGCGCCTTAAGGAGACCCATATGGACTTTTTTATAAAAACCGCGGACAAGCCGCAGCCAAAACCAAAGAAAAACAGACCCGTGGGCAGAAATACCTCACGTTTTCCTGCTGTATGCGAAGTAGTATAGCACATTCCGTGTAAAAAGTATACCACATTTTTGTCGAAGGACAGATTTTTAATTTAATGTGGTGACTTTACCTTGTCACCGCTCTATGAGCCGTGTTATAATGGAATAAGTTATTCCCTGCGCTGAGCCGCACGGCTTATTACCTGGACGGGAGGGCAGCTTTTTATGAAGAACAAAAGGATCAGCAAGCTGGTGGATCCCAGCTTCCGGCTGTATTTTATCGTTGGCTTTGCGTTCGCCGCTGTCACAACGCGCGTGAGCGTTCCGCTCGCCATCTGCGAGGCTGCGGCAACGGCATTCCTCTGGTGGTACTTCCGCCACACGGCGCAGAAGCGCCGCGAGGGCATTCGCAAATACATCGACGATATGACCGATGATATGACTACCGCCGACAAGGCCTCGATGCTCTCGGCGCCGTTTGCGATGATGGTCTTTCGTCCCGACACGCAGGAGATCCTCTGGAGCAACGACAGCTTCATGCAGCTTACCGGTGTGCGCGAGGACCTCTTCGACAACCGCATCGACGATGTTCTGCCCGACTTTCCCACCCACTGGCTGCTGGAGGGCAAGAGTGAATGCCCGGAAACGGTGATGCTGGGTGAGCGCCACTTCCGCGTGTTCGGCAATTTGAGTCACCCCTCCGCCCGCCGCGGCGGGCAGGGGCTGCTCGCCACCACCTACTGGACGGACGTGACCGAGCAGGACACGCTGCGCGAAGAAAACGAGCGCCGCCGCCCCATTGTCTCGGTCATCGTGATCGACAACTACGAAGAGCTGATGAAGGCCGGCAGCGAAGCGTCGCGCAGCGCGGTGCTCGCCGCCATCGATGAAAAACTCAACGCATGGCTTCAGGATTCCCACAGTCTGCTGCGCAAATTTGACCGCAACCGCTACATGCTCGTCACGACCGAGCAGGAGTATCAAAAGCTGCTTGAGGGTAAATTCTCCGTGCTCGACGCGGTGCGAAGCGTCGTCACTGAGGACGGCGTCGCCGCAACGCTCTCGATCGGCGTGGGCAAGGACGTGGATGACTACGAAACGCTCTATCAGAACGCCATGCTCTCAATCGAAATGGCGCTCTCGCGCGGCGGCGACCAGGTCGTCGTGCGCAACCGTCTCGACTTCGAGTTCTACGGCGGCAAGTCGAAATCCACCGAAAAACGCACAAAGGTCAAATCCCGCGTGATGGCGAACGCCCTCGGTGAGCTCATTTCCGACGCAGGCCAGATCTTTGTCATGGGACACAAGCACGCCGACATGGACGCCGTCGGCGCGGCGGCGGGCATCTGCTGCATTGCGCGCAAGCGCGGCAAAAAAGCTCAGATCGTCGTCGACATGGAGGATAATGTTGCCAAGCCGATTCTCGCCAAGCTTGCAGCCCTGCCGGAATATAAGGATGTGTTCATCTCCGGAAGCGATGCGTTCATCTCCGCCCAGCCGGGTGCGCTGCTCGTGGTGGTCGACACCAACCGCCCCGACCTTGTCGAATCCGAGCAGCTGCTTGACGCCTGCAACCGCGTGGCGGTCATCGACCATCACCGCCGTGCCGCCAATTATATCGAATCCGCCGCGCTCAACTTCCACGAGCCTTACGCCTCCAGCGCATCTGAGCTCGTCACGGAGCTTCTGCAGTATCTTGCCGACCCGACCGATCTTCTGCGTGCAGAGTCCGAAGCACTGCTTGCGGGCATCGTGCTCGACACGAAGAATTTCACCATGCGCACCGGCGGGCGCACATTTGAAGCCGCCGCGTTCCTGCGCCGCGCGGGCGCGGACACGTCGGACGTGCAGCGTTTCTTCCAGAGCGACCTTGCCGGCATGATCGAGCGCTATGAGATCATTCGCCACGCAGAGCTCGTCAACGGCGACATTGCCGTTGCCGCCGTCGAAAAGGAGATCGACCGCGTGACCGCCGCCAAGACGGCCGACGAGCTTCTGACGCTCTCGGGCATTCACGCCTCATTCGTGCTGTTCAAGAACGGCACGGGTGTGAACCTCTCGGCGAGATCGCTCGGTGAGATCAACGTACAGTTCATTATGGAAAAACTCGGCGGCGGCGGCAACTCTACTACCGCCGGCGGCCAGGTGGCCGATGCCAGCGTCGACGAGGTGCGGGCGCGTCTGCTCAACGCCATCGACGAATATATGGAAGAGTAACACTCTTCCCCACAACGTAAATCACCCCACAAGGAGGACATACACATGAAAGTCATTTTAACGCAGGACGTCAGAGGTCAGGGCAAGAAGGGTCAGCTCATCGACGCAGCCGAGGGCTACGCAAGAAACTTCCTGCTGCCCCGCAAGCTCGCCGTGCTCGCCACGGCCGACGCCATCAACACCATGAACTTAAAGGAAAAGGCACGCAGAGCCGAGGAGGCCGCGAACCGTCAGGCCGCCGTTGAAATGGGCGGCAAGCTCAAGAACGTGACCGTGAAGCTCACGGCCAAGGGCGGCAAGGAGGGCAAGCTCTTCGGCGCCATCACAAGCAAGGAGATCTCCGAGGGTCTTATGAGCCAGTTCCAGCTTGACGTGCCCAAGCAGAAGATCGTGCTCGACGAGCCCATCAAGGCCTACGGCACCTACGAGGTGAAGGCAAAGCTCGGCTACGAGGTCAGCGCCAAGTTCTCCGTCAGCGTGAGCGAGGAGTAAGCACGCGCACTATTACGCAATAAGGAGGTTTTCCCGTGGAGGATATCTTCTACCGGCAGATGCCTCATTCTCTTGAGGCGGAGCAGTCCGTGATCGGCTCGATGCTCATCGACGCAAACTGCGTCAAAGACGTAATGGAGCAGCTCCGTCCCGATGATTTTTACCTAAAGCAGAACCGCGAGATCTTTGAAACGATCTACTCCATGTTCGTCTACTCCAAGCCCATCGACGGCGTGACCGTCGCGGGCGAAATGGAGAAAAACGGCACCTACGATGAAAACACCACGCGCCCGTATCTCGCCCAGCTCATGGACGTGACGCCCACGAGCGCAAACGTGATGGAATACGTCAGCATCGTGCGCGACAAGGCGCTGCTGCGCGCGCTCTACACCGCGGCGGGGGAGATCTCCACCATGGTGCAGGACGGCACGGGCGGCGCGTCCAACGTGCTCGACGCGGCAGAGCAGAAGATCTACGCCGTGCGCCGCGGGCGCAGCTCGCAGAGCATGGCGAACATTGGCGTTGTTTTGCAGGGCGTGCTCGATCACTTAAGCGAGCTGAGCGCCAACGGCGGCAGGACGCTGCCGGGACTTCCCACAGGCTTCGGCGTGCTGGACGACCGGATGAACGGTCTCAACAAGTCCGACCTTGTGCTGCTGGCCGCGCGTCCCGGTATGGGCAAAACGAGTATGGCGCTGAACCTTGCGCTGAACGTCGCCCGCACGAGCGGGCAGGCGGTCGCCATCTTCTCGCTCGAAATGAGCCGCGAGCAGCTCGTAACGCGCTTTCTCTCCAGCGAGGGCGAGATCCCGCTCGGGAATCTTCTCACGGGCAATCTCACGATGGACGAGTGGAAGCGCACGGCGCACGCCTGCGCCGCGGTGTCCTCGCTCGATATTCTCGTAAACGACAACCCGACGCTCACCGTCGCGGAGATGAACGCGCAGTGCCGCCGGCTCAACAATCTCGGCCTTGTGATGATCGACTATCTTCAGCTCATGCAGGGCTCCGGCAGCAAGAACAGCTGGGCAAGCGAGAGCCGCCAGCAGGTCGTCAGCGATATTTCCCGTATGCTCAAGATCATGGCAAAGGAGCTGCAAGTCCCCGTGCTGTGTCTCTCGCAGCTCTCGCGTGCGAACGAAAAGCGCGAGGACAAGCGCCCCATGCTCTCCGACCTTCGTGAATCGGGCGCCATCGAGCAGGACGCGGATATTGTCATGTTCCTCTACCGCGATGACTACTACAACGAAAACTCGGAAAAGCGCAACATTGCCGAGTGCATCATCGCCAAGAACCGTCACGGCGAAACAGGCAAGGTAGAACTCGCCTGGTCGCCGCAGTATACAACCTTCTCCTCACTCGACTACCGGCATGAAGAGGACTGAACTGCCGCGCGCGGAAGCGCTGTGCGCGCAATATCTCAACAAGGCTCAGCGCGTGCTCGCCGCCGTGTCCGGCGGCGCAGACTCAATGTGTCTCCTCTATTTTCTGCGTGAGCAGGGCTATGACGTTTCCTGCGCGCACTTCAACCACCGGCTGCGCGGCGAAGAAGCCGTGCGCGACGAAGAATTCGTCCGCGCATGGTGCAAAGAAGAGAGGATCCCCTTTTACTCGGGTTCCGGCGATGTGCGCGCCCATGCGCACAAAACGGGCAAGACCGTGGAAGAGGCTGCGCGCGATCTGCGCTACGCCTTTCTGCGTGAAACGGCGAAAAAGCTGAATGCGCAGCTCACGCTGGCGCATCACGCGGACGACAACGCGGAAACGGTGCTTTTGAACCTCGTCCGCGGAACGGATCTACACGGTCTTTGCGGCATGCGGCCAAAGCAGGGCGATCTCGTTCGTCCGTTTCTGGAGCAGACGCGCGCGGAACTCACCGCCTATGCACATTCTCACAACATTCCGCATGTTGAGGATCACACCAACGCGGACCCGAACGCCGCCGCGCGGAACTTCCTGCGCCTTGAGATCCTGCCGCGGCTTCAAACGCTCAACCCCCGCGCAGGCGAGCACATCGCCGCAACGGCGCGCTCGCTCGTCTCGCTCGACGATTCGATCGAGCGGCAGGCAGAGGCTCTCCTCACCGCCGCAGAGCAAAATGATGGCAGCATCGCGCTGCCGCTTACGTCCTTCCGCGCCTTGGGCAGCGCCGTGCAGGCGCGTGTGCTACTGCGCATGGCGGACGCGCTCGGCGTCGGACGCAAGGATATTGGCCGCGACCAGCTGAGCGCCGTTCTCGCCCTTGCGCAAAAGGGCGGCACGGCGGCACGGCAGATCTCGCTGCCGCGCGGCGCGACCGTACGCATGGCAGATGGCTTTCTCACGATGCACCTATCCCCCGCCGCGCCGGAAAAGGCGGCGCTTACGGAGGGCGTTCCCCTTCACTGGGGAAGCTTTGAGCTGACGCTGCTGCGCAGAGCCGACGGCGAGGGCATTTCGCTCCGTGCGCTGGAAAACAGCGAAGCAATTTTCGTCGCCCCGTGCGATTTGAACGCGCGCCTGACGCTCGAGGGCGCAAACGGCGCGCGCAGCGTCAAGCGCCTGTGCGTTGACAAAAAGATCACGCCGCCCGAGCGTGACGCGCTGCCCGCGATCTACGCGGGCGATCGTCTCGCCGCCGTGTGGCGGCTGGGAACGGACGTTTCCTTCCTGCCGCAAAGCGAAGAAGATGCTCGCTTTGTGCGCATTGTTCCCCTTTAAATCATTTTGTGTGCTCCGCGGCGAAAAGCCGCATCGAATACAACAAATACGAATAAAAAGAAAATGGAGAAAAAAGCTATGGCTAAGAGCAATATGGATCAGGACATCCTGAAGGTACTGTATTCCGAAGAACAGCTGAAAGCGCGCGTGCAGGAGATGGGCGACGAACTTTACGAGCGCCTGAAGGACAAGAACCCCCTGTTTCTCGGCGTGCTGAAGGGCTCGTTCATCTTCATGGCCGACATCGTGCGCGCCTGCCAGCTCAAGAGCGACATTGAATTCATCGCCGTTTCGTCCTATCAGAACGCGACGACCTCCTCCGGCGTGGTGCAGATCACGCACGATCTCCAGCAGGACATCACGGGCCGCGACATTGTCGTCATCGAGGACATTCTCGACTCCGGCAATACGCTCTACTTCCTCAAGAATTACTTTATGACCAAGGGCGCCGCCAGCGTGACGGTCGTGACACTGCTCGACAAGCCCTCCCGCCGCACCAAGCCCATCGTCGCCGACCTTGCGGGCTTTGAAGTGCCCGACGAGTTCGTCGTCGGCTACGGTCTCGACTATGCGCAGAAGTACCGCAACATGCCCTATATCGGCGTGCTCAAGCCCGAGGTCTATTCGGAAAACTAAATCCAGTTCAGAAAAGTGGCAAGGCCACTTTTTTGAATATGCAAGGAGGATATCCCATTGACTCAACAGACCAAGCGTCCCAATCTCCTGCCGTATCTTCTGGCGCTGCTCGTGCTTGTCGGCATCTACGGCTTCATGAGCAAGCCGGCAGAGCCCGAGCCGTCCTATGCCGAGGTGCGCGAGCTGTTTGAAACCGAGCAGGTCTCCGCCTTCACGGTGACAGACACCACGCTGCGCATGAAGCTGCGTGAGCCGATCGACGGGAAAACGGAGCTTAAAAAAGATCTTTTCAGCGTAACGCTCTTCTACGATGACTTAGGCGAGCTCATCGAGCAGCAGAAAGCCGACGGCATCATCGAGGACTATGACTTCACCGCCGACCATTCGATCAATTATGTTGCGATGTTCGCGCCTTACGTGCTGGCAGTGCTCGGCATCTTTGCCATCTGGTACTTCCTCTCCCTCCGCTCTGCGGGCGGCGGCGGAGACCGCATGGCAAAATTCGGCACGGCCTCTTTCAAGACCGGCGGCGACAACAAGCGTCCCACGACCTTCTCCGATGTTGCCGGTGCAGATGAAGAAAAGGAAGAATTGCAGGAGATCGTCGACTTTTTGAAAGCGCCGGGCAAATTCATCGACCTCGGCGCGCGTATTCCCAAGGGCGTGCTGCTCGTCGGCCCTCCGGGCACGGGCAAGACGCTGCTGGCGCGCGCGGTCGCCGGCGAAGCCGGCGTGCAGTTCCTCTCGATCTCCGGCTCCGACTTTGTTGAGATGTATGTCGGCGTCGGCGCGAGCCGCGTGCGCGACCTCTTTGAACAGGCGAAAAAGCTCGCCCCGGCCATCATCTTCATTGACGAGATCGATGCCGTCGGTCGCCAGCGCGGCACGGGTCTCGGCGGCGGACATGATGAGCGTGAGCAGACGCTCAACCAGTTGCTTGTCGAAATGGACGGCTTCGGCACGAATCAGGGCGTTGTCGTCATGGCGGCAACGAACCGCGCCGATATTCTTGACCCCGCGCTGCTGCGTCCCGGCCGCTTTGATCGCCAGGTTTATGTGGGACTTCCCGACATTCGTGGCCGCGAAGAGATCCTGAAGATCCACGCCAAGAACAAGCCCCTTGCCGAGGACGTGGAGCTTTCCACCGTCGCCAAGGGCACGCCCGGCTTCACGGGCGCGGACCTTGAAAACCTCTGTAACGAGGCGGCGCTGCTCGCCGCCCGCCGCGGCAGCAAGCTCATCACGATGTCCGACTTCTCCGAAGCGGAGATCAAGGTCATCGCAGGCCCCGAGAAGAAGAGCCGCGTCGTGAGCGAGCACGAGCGCAAGCTCACCGCCTATCACGAGGCCGGTCACGCCATTGTGATGCACGCCCTGCCCACGCACGATCCCGTGCACCAAATCACGATCGTCCCGCGCGGCGGCGCGGGCGGCATGACGATCTCGCTGCCGACGGAGGATCGCTCGTATCAGTCCAAGCGCTATATGGAAGAGCAGATCGTGTCGCTGCTCGGCGGCCGCGTTGCCGAAAAGCTGATGCTCGGCGACATTTCGACCGGCGCCTCGAATGACATCCAGCGCGCCTCGCAGATCGCGCGCAAGATGGTCACGGTGTACGGCATGAGCGAAAGGCTCGGCTCCATTTCGTTTGAATCCGGCCACGATGAGATCTTCATCGGCCGCTCGATGGCGCAGGCCAAGCCCTATTCCGAGCAGGTCGCCGCGCAGATCGACGATGAGGTCAAATCCATTGTCGATGCCGCCTACGAGCGCTGCGAGGATATCCTCATGCGTGATCAGGCGCACCTCATCGCCGTTGCCGAGTTCCTGCTTGCGCACGAAACGATGAGCGCCGAGGAATTTGAGGCCGTTTTCACTCCGAAAAATGCCGAGAGTGACAAAATCTAATCTTTCTATGAATGAATGAAATATCTCACCAACCTGCCGTTGGTGAGATATTTTTTCGTTTTTCGCAAGATTTCCTGCATTTTGACTCTTTCCCCTCTTGTCAATTCCATTCTTTCTGCTATAATGGGGCATTAGTATTAGTTTTATATGAAAGAAGAGAATCGAACATGAAGAAAAGCAGTAGTTTCAGCGGCTCGCTCGGCTTCGTGCTGGCCGCAGCCGGCAGCGCGGTAGGCGTCGGCAACATCTGGCGCTTCCCCTACCTCTGCGCCAAGGACGGCGGCGGTCTTTTTTTGCTCATTTACCTTGTGCTGGTGCTGACCTTCGGCTTCACCCTGCTCACGACCGACGTCGCCATCGGCCGCCGCACGAAGCAGAACGCGCTGAACGCCTTTGCAACGCTCAACAAGAAGTGGCGCTTTCTGGGCTATCTCACCTTCCTTGTCCCCACGCTTATCATGACGTATTACTCCGTCATCGGCGGCTGGATCACGAAATATTTTGCCCTCTACCTCTTCTCGGGCGGCAGCGCGGCGGCGCAGGACGGCTTTTTCACCTCCTTCATCACCTCCCCTGTCTCCCCCATCGTCTTTATGCTGCTCTTCCTCGCGCTGACGGCGTGGGTCGTGTACTGCGGCGTGGAAAAGGGCATTGAAAAGTTTTCGCGCTACATTATGCCGGGACTGCTTCTTCTCATCATCGGCATTGCGATCTTCTCGCTCACGCTCAGCTACACGGACGAGAGCGGCGTGACGCGCACGGGCATGGAGGGCTTCCTTGTCTACATTAAGCCCGACTTCACGGGGCTGACCGTCCCGCGTTTCCTGAACATCGTGCTTGACGCGATGAGCCAGCTCTTCTTCTCCCTCAGCGTGAGCATGGGCATCATGATCACCTACGGCAGTTACGTCAAGGACGACGTTGACCTCAACAAGGCCAACAACCAGATCGAAATTTTCGACACGGGCGTTGCCTTTCTCGCAGGTCTGATGATCATTCCGGCGGTCTATGTTTTCCTCGGCACCGAGGGCATGGCCAGCGGCCCGAGCCTGACGTTCATCAGCCTGCCGAAGGTCTTTGCCGCGATGGGCGGCGTGGGGCGCGTCATTGGCGCGGTGTTCTTCCTCGCGCTTGGTTTCGCCGCGCTGACGAGCTGTGTGTCCGTCATGGAGACGCTCGTTGCCAACTGCATGGAGATCTTCCACAAGTCGCGCAAGGAGATGTGCGCCGTCGTCGGCGTCTACTCTCTCGTCACGGCAGTTCTCATCTGCCTGGGTTACAACGCGCTCTACTTCGAGCTGCCGCTGCCCAACGGTTCGACCGCGCAGCTGCTCGACGTGATGGACTACATCAGCAACAGTTTCCTCATGCCCTTCATCAGCCTGCTGACGAGCATTTTGGTCGGCTGGGTCGTGGGGCCGAAGTGGATCATCGCCGAGGTCGAGAAAAACGGCGAGCACTTCCGCCGCGCAAAGCTCTACAGCGTGATGATGCGCTACGTTGTCCCCGTGGTCATGCTCATTCTGTTTTTGACCTCCACGGGTCTTGGCAGCCTGATCTTCGCCGGCTGAGAGAGCACGCCGCACCGCTTTTTCCCCCTGAACAGAAAGCAAGCCTCCGGTCATTTGACCGGAGGCTTGTTGTTATGCGTTTATCTTACCGCGCGGGAAACTTACATTTCCTTGATGGCAGCCTGTGCGGCAGCGAGGCGGGCGATGGGCACGCGGAACGGGCTGCAGGAGACATAGTCCAGGCCGACCTTGTGGCAGAACTCGACGGACATGGGGTCGCCGCCGTGCTCGCCGCAGATGCCGAGGTGGATGTCGGGGTTGGACTCGCGGCCGAGCTTTGCCGCCATGGCAACGAGCTTGCCGACGCCGACCTGATCGAGGCGGGCGAACGGATCGCTCTCGTAGATCTTCTTGTCGTAGTACGCGCCGAGGAACTTGCCGGCGTCGTCACGAGAGAAGCCGAAGGTCATCTGAGTGAGGTCGTTGGTACCGAAGGAGAAGAAGTCCGCTTCCTTGGCGATCTCGTCTGCGGTCAGAGCGGCGCGCGGGATCTCAATCATGGTGCCGACCTTGTACTTCATGGAGCTGCCGGCCTCGGCGATCAGCTTGTCAGCGATCTCAACGACGACGTCCTTGACGTACTTGAGCTCCTTGACCTCGCCAACGAGCGGGATCATGATCTCGGGAACCATGTTCCACTCGGGGTGCGCGGCGCTGACGTTGAGCGCAGCCTTGATGACCGCGCGGGTCTGCATGGCAGCGATCTCGGGGAAGGTGACGGCCAGACGGCAGCCACGGTGACCCATCATGGGGTTGAACTCATGCAGGGAGGCGATGATGTTCTTGATCTCCTCAACGCTCTTGCCCATGTCCCTGGCGAGGTGGGCAATGTCAGCTTCGTCGGTGGGAACGAACTCGTGCAGGGGGGGATCGAGGAAGCGAACGGTCATCGGACGGCCCTCGAGGGCGATATACATGGCTTCAAAGTCGCCCTGCTGCATCGGCTCGAGCTTGGCCAGCGCCTTCTCGCGCTGCTCAACGGTGTCGGAGCAGATCATCTCGCGGATGGCGGGGATACGGTCGGGCAGGAAGAACATGTGCTCAGTACGGCAGAGGCCAATGCCCTCGGCGCCGAACTTCACGGCCTGCTCGGTATCGTGCGGGTTATCGGCGTTGGTGCGAACACCCAGACGGCGATACTTGTCGGCCCATGCCATGACGCGGCCGAACTCGCCGCCGATGGTGGCGTCGACCGTGGGGATGATGCCGTCGTAGATGTTACCGGTGGAACCGTCGAGAGAGATGAAGTCGCCCTCGTGATAGGTCTTGCCGGCGAGCTCGAACTTCTTGTTCTCCTCGTCCATCTTGATTTCGCCGCAGCCGGAAACGCAGCACTTACCCATGCCGCGCGCGACGACAGCCGCGTGGGAGGTCATACCGCCGCGGACGGTCAGGATACCCTGAGCGGCCTTCATGCCCTCGATGTCCTCCGGGGAGGTCTCGAGACGGACGAGAACGACCTTCTCGCCGCGCTCCTGCCACTCCTTGGCGTCCTCGGCAGAGAAGACGATCTTGCCGCAGGCAGCGCCGGGGGAGGCGGGCAGAGCCTTGGCGATGGCAGGAGCCGCCTTGAGCGCGGCAGCGTCGAACTGGGGATGGAGCAGGGTGTCGAGGTTGCGCGGGTCGATCATGGAGACCGCCTTCTTCTCGTCGATCATGCCCTCGTCCACGAGGTCGCAGGCGATCTTGAGAGCAGCCTGCGCGGTGCGCTTACCGTTGCGGCACTGGAGCATATAGAGCTTGCCGTTCTCGACGGTGAACTCCATGTCCTGCATGTCGCGGTAGTGATCCTCGAGCAGGTCGCAGACCTTGACGAAGTCAGCGTAGGCCTGGGGGAACTTCTCTTCCATCTGGGAGATGGGCATCGGGGTGCGGACGCCGGCGACGACGTCCTCGCCCTGGGCGTTGGTCAGGAACTCGCCCATGAGCTTCTTTTCGCCAGTGGCGGGGTCACGGGTGAAGGCAACGCCGGTACCGGAATTCTCATTCAGGTTGCCGAAGACCATCGGCATGACGTTGACGGCAGTACCCCAGGAA
>OHEG01000857.1_pt1 | contig 13398 bp, 13 predicted proteins | sample 1567181 | NCBI WGS metagenome assembly OHEG01 (sample SAMEA3879534, study PRJEB24766) | human gut metagenome | biome: human-associated habitat; feature: feces | place: USA | collected 1985/1987 | reverse complement strand
GGCGGTCATTAAACACACCGCCTGTCCGAAGGAGATGTTCGATGCGATCCTGACCGCCCGGCCCTTTGACAGCGAGGAGGAGTGCCTGGATGCGGTGTTAAAGCACAAGGTCCAGAAGGGCGACGCGGTGTTCATCGTCCGGTCGAGGATGTCATCGTCGTCGGGGACCTTGGCCGAGGCCAGCGCAGGCAGGAGCAGCAGCGCAAAAAGCAGTTTTTCGAATCGTTTCATGAGTGGAAGATGTGCACGTGGTTTGCCCATATTAACGTGCGACTTACCGCAAATCGTATTCCGCAATGAGTTTTTCGAATCGGCTGCGCAGCGCTTCCGAACCCTCGACCAGCGGCAGACGCATCGTGGGGCCGATGAACCCCATGCTGGCCAGTGCGCACTTCACGCCGACGGGGTTGCCTTCGGCGAAGAGTGCGTCGACCGCCTCGCGCAGCCGCCCGAAGGCGCGGTCGGCCTCGTCGAATGCACCGCGTTTGGCCAGGTTGATGCACTCCATGAACCGCTGCGGGAAGGCGTTGGCCGCCACCGAGATGACTCCGTCGCCGCCGCGGCGCATCAGGTCGAGCGTCATGCCGTCGTCGCCCGAGAGGACGAGGAACCCTTCGGGACGGTTGTCGAGAATCTGCTGCATCTGCTCGATGTTGCCCGAAGCCTCCTTGATGCCGATGACGTTCGGGAAGTCGCGCGCGATGCGGAGCGTCGTCTCGGCCGTCATGTTGACACCCGAGCGGCCGGGGATGTTGTAGAGGATGACCGGCAGCGGCGAGTGCTCCGATACGGTGCGGAAGTGCTGGTAGAGCCCCTCCTGCGAGGGCTTGTTGTAATAGGGCGTCACGCTCAGGATGGCGTCGGCGCCGCGCAGGTCGAACTCGCGCAGCTGGTCGAGCACCTCCGAGGTGGAGTTGCCGCCACAGCCCATCACCAGCGGCACGCGGCCGCGGATGTGGTCGGTGATGTACATGGCGATGACGGCCCGCTCGGGCATGTAGAGCGTCGGCGTCTCGGCCGTGGTGCCGAGTGCGACGATGTAGTCGACGCCTCCCTCGATGACGTAGTCGAGCATGCGGGCCAGAGCCTGGTAGTCCACCCTTCCGTCGGGTGTAAAGGGAGTTATCATTGCGGCGCCTACGCCGGCCAGTTTGTGCTGTAACATGGTTGTCTGATGTTTATGGTTATGGTTTGCGGGCTTCGGACCGCATGGTCGGCCGCGCCCTTCGTTCGTATGTGTCTCTTGTCGTTTTTGTCGTCTTGCTGCTTTGCCGGACCCTTCGGCTCAGAACAGTTCGCCCTGGCGAGCCCGGGAGTCGGGTGCCGGCTCCTCGGAAGCCGTTGCCGAGCCGTCGGTGGCCCTTCCGGCCCGGGAGTCGGGTGTTGCTTCGGTGCCCGGCGTCCCGTCGACTGCCTTCGGACCGGCTGTTGCGCCCGCTTCGGCCGCGCTTGTTTCAGCCGGTTCTGCCTCCGGCGCTTCGGCTTCGGCGAGCATTGCGTCGAAGTCCTCCTCCGAAATGATGCGGATGCCCAGCTTCTCGGCCTTCTTGAGCTTCGCCGGACCCATCTTTTCGCCTGCCACGAGGTAGTCCGTATTGGCCGATACGGCCGCCAGGTTGCGCCCGCCGTGCAGCTCGATGAGCTCCTTCAGCTCGTCGCGGCTGTGGTTGAGGAAGCTGCCCGTGATGACGAAATTTTTGCCCGCCAGACTTTCCGATTCGAGGGCTTTGTTCGCGGCTTCGGTTTGCAGTCCCGCTTTGCGCAGCCGCTCGATGATCCGCAGGTTCTCCGCGTCGGCGAAGTAGTCGATGATGGCATCGGCGATCTTGCCGCCCACCTCGTCGGCTTCGATCAACTCTTCGCGCGTGGCGTGCATCACGGCATCCAACGTACGGAAGTGTGCCGCCAGGTATTTGGCCGTGGTTTCCCCGACGAATCGGATGCCCAGGGCGAACAATACCCGCTGAAAAGGAACCTCGACCGAGCCCCGGATGCTCCGGATGATGTTCTCGGCTGATTTTTCGCCCAGCCGGGGCAGACAGGCGAGCTGTTCGGCCCGCAGGTCGTACAGGTCGGCGACGTTGCGCACCAGCGCATGGTCGTAGAGCAGCTCGACGGTCTCCTCGCCCAGCCCCTCGATATCCATCGCCTTGCGGCGGATGAAGTGGATGATGCGCCCGAGAATCTGGGGACGGCAGCCGCCGGCATTGGGGCAGTAGTGCTTCGCCTCGCCCTCGTAGCGCACCAGCGGCGTATGGCATACGGGGCACTCGGTGATGTATGCGAAGGGACGGCTGTCGGCCGGCCGTTCGGAGTGTTCGACGCCCGTGATTTTCGGAATGATTTCGCCCCCCTTCTCGACATAGACCATGTCGCCCGGGCGGATGTCCAGCAGGGCCATCTGTTCGGCGTTGTGGAGCGTTGCGCGGCGGACGGTGGTGCCGGCCAGCAGCACCGGTTCGAGGTTGGCCACCGGCGTGACGGCTCCCGTCCGGCCCACCTGAAAGTCGATGCTCACAAGCCGCGTGAGGGCCTGCTCGGCCTTGAACTTGTAGGCGACGGCCCACTTCGGAGCCTTGGCCGTGAAGCCCAGCTGGCGGCGCAGGGCGAAGTCGTTGACCTTGATGACCACGCCGTCGGTGGGGAAGGGCAGCTCGCGCCGCGCCGTGTCCCAATGGTTGATGAAGTCGTCGACCTCGGCCCGCGTGCGGCAGATGCGCATCGCATCCGAGACCTTGAAGCCCCACGTGCGCGCCTGCTGAAGGCTTTCCCAGTGGTTCGTGAAGGGAAGGTTGTCGCCCGCAAGCTGGTAGAGCGTGCAGTCCAGCCCGCGGCGCGCCACCACCGACGAGGCCTGCTGCTTGAGCGTGCCGGCCGCCGCGTTGCGCGGATTGGCCAGCAGCGGTTCGCCCGCCGCCTCGCGTTCTGCGTTGAGCCGGTCGAACGAGGCGTAGGGCATGAGCACCTCGCCGCGGATTTCGAACAGCTCGGGCCACCCCTTGCCCTGCAGCCGCAGCGGCACGGAGCGGATGGTGCGGACGTTGGCCGTCACGTCGTCGCCCTCGACGCCGTCGCCGCGCGTCGCGGCCAGCACCAGCTCCCCGTGTTCGTAGGTGAGCGAGATGGCCGTGCCGTCGAACTTCAGTTCGCAGACCAGCTCGGCCTGGCCCACCTCCTTTTCGATGCGGTCGATGAATTCGTGCAGTTCGTCGAGCGAGTAGGTGTTGCCCAGCGAGAGCATCGGGAAGCGGTGGCGGACGCTCCGGAATTCCGACGTGAGGTCGCTGCCCACGCGGACCGAGGGCGAATTGGGGTCGGCATATTGGGGATACTCCCTTTCGAGGTCGATGAGCTCGCGCATCATCGTGTCGAATTCGAAGTCGGAGATTTCGGGAGCGTTTTCGACGTAGTATTTGTAGTTGTGGCGGTCGAGCTGCAGGCGGAGCTCGGCGATTCTTGTCTGGGGTGTCATCTATGTCGGTCGTTCGTCGCTCGGGCTTCGGCGCAAGAACCGTGCGGCGGTGTCGCATCGGCCTGCAAAAGGCCTCTTGCGGCCTCCGAAGCGGCATTAAATATATGTATCGTTGCGTAAAGGTACGCAATTTGTTCGGAACATCATCGAATTTCGGAAAAAATGCAATAAAAAATATTCCGGGGTGGTGCGGTTTGCAAATTTTGCGTATACTTGCAGAAAATTTTTACACGTTAGTTTTACGTTGTTGCCATGACCAAACAGAATAGCGCGAAGAAGCATATCGTTGCAAGTCTCCACAACCTGAGCCCCGAACTCCAGGAAGCCGTACGCGAGAAGTATCCCCTCGGATTCACCGACGCCATGATGCGTGTCGACAGACCCAACGGCGACTTCTTCTACGCCGTGCCGTTCGATACGGACGAGGTTGCCTATCTGGTGAAAATCGACGTGAAGGTCGACGACCACGCTCAGGACGACGACAAGGACTACTACGACGACGAAATCAAGGGCGCCGACGAAATCCAGGACGACGGCAGCTCCGAAGGCCTTGAGGAGAACGACGACGACGTCGACATCTGACCCTCCGTCACCGCTTAATCACTTTCAGCCATGCGCCGTATCATCACTTCGTTTTTCGTGTTGCTCTGCTCTTCGTGCGGACTGCTCGACGACGGTCACAACGATGCGGCGCGGACCGATTATCTCCGCTTTGCTGACCCTGCATTCGAGCGCTTCTGCCTTGAAACGCTCGATTTGGACGGCGACGGGCGCATTTCGCGCTATGAGGCCGAACGCATTGTCCGTATGGACTGTTCGGGGTGGGGAATCGCGTCGCTGGGCGAAATTTCCGATTTCCGCAACCTGCAGCGGCTCGACTGCAGCGACAACGAGCTCACGCGGCTCGACGTCGGGTCGTGCCCGCGGCTGGTGGCACTCGACTGCTCCGGGAACAGCATCTCGTGGCTCGATGTCGAGGGGCTTGCGCTGCTCACGGAACTCAATTGCCGCGACAATCTGCTTTCGTCGCTCGACCTGCGCGGCGACACCTCGCTCTCGACGCTCGAGTGCGGCGGCAATGCGCTTCGGACGCTCGACGTGAGCGGCTGCGCCACTACGATGGAGCGGGTCGATACGCAGTCGAATCCCCTGTTGGAGACCCTCTACAAGGGTGCTGCACAGGAAATCCGCGTCCTGAGCGTCGACAGCCATACCGACGTGGTGTCGCTCTGACGGCCGTGCGGCCGGCGGACCTCTTCCCGGCGGGTGGGGTGCCGCGGTGATGCGGGCCGTTGTGCGTGGCCGGCCGGGAACAGTAGCCGGGCCGGTGCCGATACAAGGAACGGTTGCCGCCCGGAAGGCGTCGGGAGGAGCGCAGGGCACAAGGTACACCGGCGTATTTTTTTTGAAGGGGCTGCGGATGTGGCCGTGCAGCCGACACATGCGGCAAGGAACAGACGGACTCCGGGGTCCGTTTTTTTGTGCCGGTTGCGGGCGGCCCGCGCTGGCGTCCCCGGATGCCGGGCCGCAGGTGCACGGGGCGCCGCCGAATGCGCTGTAAGTCGCCCGGTTGGCTCCGGCAGCCGCTTCGTGCGGCGCTGCAGGACCTTCTGCGGACGCTTTTCGGGTCCAAATGTCGAAAAGTCGCCCCGGGAGTTGGGTATTTCGTGGAATATTTCGTACCTTTGGATGCAAAAAATGTCTTTTGCAGCCAATAACATAATTCGGATATCATGAAGAAAGTAGACGTCATTCTCGGCCTTCAGTGGGGCGACGAGGGTAAAGGCAAGGTTGTCGACGTACTGACGCCCCGCTACGAGGTGGTGGCACGCTTCCAGGGCGGACCCAACGCCGGCCACACGTTGGAATTCAACGGCGAGAAATACGTACTGAGGTCGATTCCCTCGGGTATTTTCCAGGGCGGCAAGACCAACATCATCGGCAACGGCGTAGTGCTCGACGCCGTTCTTTTTCGTGCCGAAGCCGAGGAGCTGGCCCGCAGCGGCCACGACCTTACGCGGCAGCTCTGCATCTCGAAGAAGGCGCATCTGATTCTGCCGACGCACCGCATTCTCGACGCGGCCTACGAGGCTGCCAAGGGCAGCTCGAAAATCGGCACCACCGGTAAGGGCATCGGCCCGACCTATACGGACAAGGTGAGCCGCAACGGCATGCGCGTGGGCGACCTGCTGAGCCCCGACTTCCGCGCGATTTACGCCCGCGCAAAGGCACGCCACGAGCAGATTCTCCGCTCGCTGAACTATTCGTACGACATCACGGAGCTCGAGGCGCAGTGGTTCGAGGCGGTCGAGTACCTCAAGCGCTTCCGCATCATCGACAGCGAGTATGAAATCAACGCGCTGCTCGACAACGACAAGGCCATTCTGGCCGAGGGCGCCCAGGGCACGCTGCTCGACGTCGACTTCGGCTCCTATCCCTTCGTCACCTCCTCCAATACGGTCTGCGCCGGCGTCTGCACCGGTCTGGGCGTCGCTCCCCGCCGCATCGGCGAGGTCTACGGCATCTTCAAGGCCTACTGCACCCGTGTCGGAAGCGGCCCCTTCCCCACGGAGCTCTTCGACCAGACGGGCGAGCAGCTCTGCTCCATCGGCCACGAGTTCGGCGCCGTCACGGGCCGCCGCCGCCGCTGCGGATGGCTCGACCTGGTGGCACTCAAGTATTCGATTATGATTAACGGCGTCACGCAGCTCATCATGATGAAGTCCGACGTGATGAACGACTTCGATACCGTGAAGGTGGCCGTCGCCTACGAAATCGGCGGCGAGCGCACGACGCGCTTCCCCTTCGAGACCGAGGCCGACATCAAGCCCGTCTACCGCGACTGCATCCTGACAGTCCTGCTCATCGGCGTGCCGATGTGCGCGCTGCTGTACTTCTTCGGCCAGCCGCTGCTCGGCATTTACATTGCAAAGGACGACCCGGCCTATGCCTCCGTCATTGCCAGCGGCATGGTGCGCGTGACGTATATGGGCATGACCTATTTCGTCTGCGGCATCATGGAGACGTGCTGCGGCATGGTACGCGGACTCGGCCGAAGCTGGATGCCGATGGTCGTGACGATCTTCGGTGCGTGCGTGCTGCGCATCATCTGGATCTACACGATCTTCCAGACGCACCACACGCTTGACGTTTTGTATCTGTCCTACCCTGTCAGCTGGGTCGTGACGAGCGCGGTGCACGTGCTCTGCTTTGTTCTGATCTACCGCCGCATGATGGCGCGGTGGAACGCGCATAAGGAGGAAGAAAATGCGAGTTATTGACATTGAAGACGTTGTCTATGCCATGCGGAACCAGACGCAGTTCGTTCTGCGCTGTGAGGAGGTCTTTCACGACAAGATCAGCTCTGCTGCCGCCGCGATCCTGAGCGCACAGCCGCGCAAGCCCTTCGTCTGCCTGACCGGCCCCTCCGGCTCCGGCAAGACGACGACGGCGATGCGCCTACAGACGTATCTCGAAAATCTGGGCGTCAAGGTCTGTCTTTTGAGCATGGACAATTTCTTTCTGCCGCTCTCCGAGCGGCCAAAGGACTTGACCGACTGGGAGTCGCCCCTGTGCGTCAACCGGGAGCTGCTGCTTGACACCATCGACCGGCTGTCGAACGGCGAGACGGTGCAGGTGCCGTGGTACGACTTTCCCAACAACCGCACCGGCGGCTACACCCCCATGCAGGGCAGCCGCGAGGCTGTGATCATCGCCGAGGGCATCCATATGCTCAATCCCCTGCTCTTCGATCCCATCCGCGACCGCGCCACCGGCATTTATGTCGCGCCCAGAACGCGTATCATCACGCCCGGCGACCGCATCATCCACCCCGAGCAGGTGCGCGTGGCGCGCCGCATGATCCGCAATTATCAGGGGCGCGGCAACTCTTTGCGTGATACCATCGTCCGCGCTGAGTCTGTCAATGCGGGCGAGCAGAAATATATCGCGCCCAACAAACCCAACGCCTCCGTCCACATCGACTCGTTCCATGATTATGAACTGTGCATTCTGGCAAAATACCTGCGCCAGATCCCACAGTTCGCGTCCGATCTGGACGACGCGTTTATTGCGGAGCACGGCCTGACCGTCCTGATGGACGTGGTGCGGAGCCTGCCGCCGCTCGATACGCCGTATGTCCCGCGCGACTCCATCGTGCGCGAGTTTGTCGGCGGAAGCATTTTCCAATACTGACACAAAGGAGAACACACACATGACAGTCGTTGAACGCTTTTTGAAGCTGGTTTCCTATCCTACGACCTCGGACGAAGCGTCCGAGACCTGCCCGTCCACCGCGCGGCAGCTTGCGCTTGCGCAGGAGCTTGTCCGCCAGATGCAGGACATGGGCATTGCAGACGCACGCGTTGACAAGGACGGCTACGTCTACGGCACTGTCCCAGCAAACTGCGAAAAGGACATTCCTGTCTACGGCCTCATCGCCCACATGGACACCTCGCCCGACGCCCCCGGCGAGAACATCCGCGCGCGCATCACCGAGCCCTATGACGGCGGCGATATTGTCCTGAACGAAGAGAAGCACATCATGCTTTCTCCGAAGGAATACCCGCAGCTGAAAAACTCTGTCGGCAAGCGCCTGATCGTCACGGACGGCACGACGCTGCTCGGCGCGGACGATAAGGCGGGCGTGGCGGAGATCCTGTCCGCCGCGCAGCTGCTGCTTACGTCCGGCAAGCCGCACGGCACTGTCAGGCTGGCCTTTACGCCCGACGAGGAGATCGGACGCGGGGCCGACCGGTTTGATGTGAAGGGCTTCGGCGCGGATTACGCCTATACCGTCGACGGCGGCGCACTCGGCGAGCTGGAATATGAGAACTTCAACGCGGCCAGCGCGAAAATCGAACTTCGCGGCAAGTCCATCCATCCCGGCTCTGCGAAGGGCCAGATGGTCAACGCCGCGCTCGTCGCCATGGAGCTGCACGGCCTGCTCCCGGCGCTGGAGACGCCGTATTACACGGAAAATTACGAGGGCTTTTACCATCTTGTCGCCATGCGCGGCGAGACGGAGCAGGCGGAGCTGCAATACATCATCCGTGACCACGACCGCGCGAAATTTGAAGCGCGCAAGGCCGTCATGGAAAAAGCCTGCGCGGAAATTGACCGCCGCTACGGCGCAGGCACCGCAGCGCTCACGCTGCGCGACAGCTATTACAACATGAAGGAGAAGATCGCCCCGTGTATGTTCCTGATCGAGAACGCGAAAAAGGCGATGGAATCCGTCGGCGTCACGCCGAATGTCGTCCCCATCCGCGGCGGCACGGACGGCGCACGCCTGTCCTTTGAGGGCCTCCCCTGCCCGAACCTGTGCACCGGCGGCGAAAACTTCCACGGCCGCTTTGAGTACATCCCCGCAGACGACATGGAAACCATCACGAACCTTCTGGCCCAACTCATGTGGCAGCTTGCCGAGTGATCTGCAAAGCCAACGGCTCCCGTATGCAGCTGCATACGGGAGCCGTTTGTTCTGTCGGCGCGTCAATAGCGGAGGGATTCTGCCGCAGAATTCAGCGCGCGCTGAACTGTGCAGGATACAGAAGTCTCTGTGACAGCGCATAGAATAAGCCTTATGAATGCGCTTCAAAATAAGCGCGCAGGCCGTTCAGAAGGGCGGTCTGGTCGCCGGGGTCCGGGAGGCCGGAGACAGCGGCGACGCCGATGACGCTTCCGCCGCGGATGCGGATGGGGAACGCGCCGCTGCACGCGGCGGAATCCCCGCCCTGCTGCGCGGCAGCCGCCAGTCGCGTTCCTGATCCTCGCAATTGACCTCCAGCTCGTAATACGCGCGCTGGGAGCTTTTTTCAAGCAGGTTGACCAGATTCCGTTTGCGCCGCAGCCACTGCTCGTGATACGCGCCCGTGCCGTCCGGGAAATAGCGGAAGACGATCACATGGTTCACTTCGATCTCCACGGCGAGCGGTGCGCCCATCTTCTCACAGGCGTCCACCAGCGCGTGGCCAAGCTCCCACGCGTCGCGGTGGGAAAAGCTCGTGAACTGATAGGCCTGCTCATCTGCGATGCAGGCCTGCAGCGCCTTCTGCGCCTCAGCCCTGTCCATAATAGGCATTCGCGCCGTGCTTGCGCAGGTAATGCTTGTCGAGCAGCACCTGCGGCATGGGGCCAGCGGCGGGGTTCAGCATTTTGGCGTGGAAGTTCATAAACGCGACCTCTTCAAGCACAACGGCGTGGTAGACCGCCTCGTCCGCGTCCTTGCCCCAGGTGAACGGGCCGTGGTTGTGGACGAGCACGGCAGGAACCTGTGCCGGGTCGATGCCGCGGCGCTTGAATTCCTCGATGATGACAAGGCCGGTGTTCTTTTCATACGCGTCCTTGATCTCCTCCGGCGTCATGCTGCGGGTGCAGGGGATCTGGCCGTAGAAATAATCGCCCTGCGTGGTGCCCATGGCGTCGATGCCGGCGCCGGCCTGCGCAAAGCTGGTCGCCCAGCGGCTGTGCGTGTGGACAATGCCGCCGATGGACGGGAAGGCCCGGTACAGCTCTACGTGCGTCGGCGTGTCGGACGAGGGCTTGAGACGGCCCTCGACGCGTTCGCCAGTCTCCAGACTCACGAGCACGATGTCGTCGGCGGTCATCTCATCGTACTCCACGCCCGACGGCTTGATGGCGATCAGGCCGCTTTCGCGGTCGATGGCGGAGACGTTGCCCCAGGTGAAGGTGACAAGATCGTGCTTCGGCAGGGCCAGATTGGCTTTCAATACCTGTTCTTTCAGTGCTTCCAGCATAGTGATGCTTCCTTTCTTTCGATGTTACAGGCTCATTTCCGAGCGCTTGATGATATGGTTCCGATAGACCTCGTTCAGCTCAACGAAGTAGCCGCTCCAGCCCCAGACGCGCACGATGAGGTTGCGGTAATTCTCCGGGTGCTTCTGCGCGTCAAGGAGCCTGTCGCGGTTGACGGCGTTGATCTGCATCTGGTGTCCACCCATGTCCATGAAGCTCTTGACGAACATGGCGCATTTGCGGATGGCGTCCTCATTGCGGAACATGGTGTCGGACAGCTCGACGGTCAGCGGGCCGCCGTTTGCCACGCGTGTCAGATGCGGCTTGGCAAAGGACTTGATGATGGAGATCGGGCCTTCGCAGCGGGCAAAGAGGGACGGCGAGTAGTTGCAGGGCAGCGCCTCATGCGCGCTGCGGCCATCGGGCGAGGCAGGCGCGTCCTTCGAATGCCAGATATAATACATGGCCGAGGCCGTGCCCGCGCGGAAGCAGCCGCCGCGGTCGTTTTTCTTCCCTTCCAGCGCGTCGGCATACCAGTCGAGCAGCTGCACGGCGATGGAATCGACAAAATCATCGTCGTTGCCGAACTTCGGGCCTTCGTAGCGGAGCATATTCTGTTCGCGCTCATAGCCCTTGAAATCGGCGTGCAGCATGGCGAGCATGGTTTCCGGCGTGAAGGTCTTCTCGTCGTAGACGTATTTGCGGACAGCGGCCATGGAATCGGCGGCTGTGGCAAGCCCGTCGCCGTGGAAGCCGTAGTGATTATACTTGCCGGGCTTCGAGATATCGCGCATCTTTTCGAGGCAGTCCGGGCACATGAGGCTCACGAGGGGCGACGGCTCTTTATAGACGTTTTTCGTCTCCGCCATGAGCGCCCCGGCCTGCGCCTCGATATTCTGCTTCACAAGCGCCGCGAAGTCTTCATATGTTTTGCACTCCGGCAGATGCTCGCAGGCGTCCTGCACGGTCTTGAGGAAGTTCAGGCTGTCCCAGTTGACAAGATCCATATATCCCGTCACAAGGATCTCCCAGCAGGCGGCCAGCGTGTAGTTATAGGCGTCCTTTTTCTCATAGCCCCAGCGCAGCAGCGCGGGAATGACAATTTCGTCGTTCGTATACTGTGGGAAGCCGAGGCCCTTCTGTGTGAGCGTCGTGGCAAGCTCATAGACGGACAGCGGCGTGTTTTTGTGCACGCGCAGGTTGACCTTGGGGTCGATGAGGCACAGGTCGCGGCTGGCGATCAGGCACAGCTCGGACAGGTCGTTATACGCGTCGGAGCCGTCTTCGTTCGAGCCGCCCAGTACGATGGTCTGCCCGTTGTCACCCTGCTGGATGCCGATGTAAAGGTCGCTGTCGCGATTGCAGGAGACGAAAAACTCCTCCAGCAGCTCAAGCGCCCCGTCCTTTGTCAGAAGCCCTGCGTCCAGATCGTGCCGGTAATAGGGGTACAGGAACTGGTCGATACGGCCGATGGTATTGTGATAGTTGCCGTTGCACCACATGGCGTAATGCAGCAGGCGCAGGAACTGCAGCGCTTCGAGAAGCGTCTCGGGCGCGTTGGCGGGGATCTTGGAAAGCGTGTCCGCAACCGTCTGGTTGCCTACGCGCAGCGCCTCCTCGCGGTAGCGCGCGGCGAAGTCCGTCACGATGGAAAGCACATCCAGCATGGCCTGCAGAAATTCCTTCTGCTCCGCCGTTTCTGCCTTTTCCAGCTGCGTGCGAATCTTTTCGGCCTTTTTCGTAAAGCCGTCCGCCATCAGCATCCCGTAATCGGGGCACATATTGAATACGCGGCCGTTTTCATGGAACGCGTGCGTCTCGTGCAGCTGCCTGTCCTCTTCTTCTGTGTGGATCTCCGGAATGGTGCGCACGGTGCGCAGCAGCGTGATGCGCTCATCCGGGAAAACGACGGGCGTTTCCTGCGCCAGCACATAGCGCAGCCGTGCGACCGAGCGCTGCATATCGTCAAGCCCCTGCGCCGCAAGCTCTGCGGCCAGCGCGTGCGCGTCCCCTGCGGGCTTGCGGTAGGCATGGTGCGCCTTGTCGCGGACGAAGAAATCCAGCTGCTTCTGAATATGTTTGGTCTTCATGAAGCTCCCTCCTGAAACGGTAAATCGATATACCGGGCTTACAGCTCGTAGTCGATCGCGCCGCGCGATTCGCGGATGGACTTGCAGAGCGTGGACACCGCGACATGGCGCGGGTCGTTTTTGTAACGGGACAGCGCCTCCAGATCGTCAAAATCGGCGATCAGACAGGCGTCGTAGGGATTGCCGGGCTTGCAGCTGCGGTGGATCTCCATATGGCGGATCTCCGGGATCACGCCGTCCAGCGCCTGCAGGCCAGACAGGAATTTTTCACGGTTTTCCGCTTCTCCCTCGCGGAATTTCCACATGACGATATGACGGATCATGGCATATTCTCCTTTATGCGGTATTCAAAATTTTCAAAAATCAGCACCGTGCCCTCGGCAATGCCGTCCGGCAGCAGCGCCAGCGCGACCTCCGTTGTGCCGCCTGTCTCGTTTTCCAGCACGGCATAATCGCCCGCGATCTCGCGGACCGTCCGTTCCATACGCATAGCAGCGCCTCCTTTTTTCGTATTGTATCATACTTTTTTCTATTTTGGAACACAATACTCGCAGAAGGAGGAGATGTATATGAACGAAGATACCCTGCATCTGCTGTCGGAGTGCGCGGCGGGGACGGATATGGCCATCCGCTCACTGGAGGATGTGCTGAAAAACAGCGCAGAGGGCCCGCTGCAAAAGCGCCTGCTTGACAGCAAGCGCCAGCACGAGCAGCTTGCCGCACAGGCGGCCGACCGGCTGCGCCGCCAGGGCAAGGAGCCGAAGCGCGCAGACCCGGCTGCGCGCGCCATGTCGTATCTGAAAACGCAGGCAATGCTTTCCATGAAGCCCGGAGACGCGACGACAGCCGATCTCATCTCGACCGGCTGCTCGATGGGCATCAAGTCGCTCGCCCGCTACTGCAACCAGTACCCCACAGCGGACGAGGACGCGCGGGGCCTCGCCCAGTCGCTCATCCGTCTGGAGGACCAGCTGGTCAAGGATATGCGGCCGTATCTGTAACCGAACCTTGGGGCGGGCGATTGCTGCGCACAAAATTTTTATTTGTCAACCCGCCGATTTTGGTGTATAATGAAGCCAC
>OHEG01000854.1_pt1 | contig 13409 bp, 9 predicted proteins | sample 1567181 | NCBI WGS metagenome assembly OHEG01 (sample SAMEA3879534, study PRJEB24766) | human gut metagenome | biome: human-associated habitat; feature: feces | place: USA | collected 1985/1987 | reverse complement strand
ATGATCTGCGACTCCAGCATCAACGACGGCGGTTGGGGCGCTGCCTGCTACAACGCCATGGTCAAGGCTGCTGAGGACAAGGGCTGGACCTACGACGTCACCGACTCCATCTCCCAGGATCAGTATTACGAGACCATCGTTGCCTTCTGCAACCTGGGCTACGACATGATCTATGCTCCCGGCAACCAGTACACCGATGCGGTCCTGCAGGCTGCTGAGGAGTATCCCGACATCGCCTTCGCTCTGCTGAACGGCGCTGAGTCCACCCCCGAAAAGGCCGCTAACGGCAATGTCGCGTCTCTGCTGCCCAACGCTGAGCAGATCGGCTGGATCGCCGGCGCTCTGGCCGGTCTGATGACCGAGTCCGGCAAACTGGGCTTCATCGGCGGTATGGAGCTGGATACCACCAAGGGCAAGATCGCGGGCTTCGAGGCTGCTGCCAAGTATGTTGGCGAGCAGGAGGGCAAGACCGTTGAGCTGCTGGCTGTTCCCTATGCCAACTCCTTCTCCGATGCCCCCAAGGGCAAGGAGTTCGCCACTGAGCTGATCTCCCAGGGCGCTGACGTGTTCTTCGGCGATGCTTCTGCCGTTGACTCCGGTGCCCGTGAGGCCATCGACGCCGCCAATGAGAAGGCCGGCGCCATCAAGATCTACGACATCGGCCAGCCTGCCGATATCCTGGGTCAGAACCCCTGCATCATTTGCTCCCAGGTCACCGATAACGCCGCTATGATCGGTGTCTGCATGGAGGCTGTTGTGGCCGGTACCTTCGGCGGCAACACCATCTTCGGTACGCTGGAGAACGGTGCCCTGTCCGCCGGTGCCATCAATACCGAGCTGGTTCCCGCTGAGAAGGTGGAGAAGTATAACGCCTATCTGCAGCAGATGATGGACGGCACCTTCATGAAGTAAGCTGTCATTCCTTTGATATCCCCCGGCCAGCGGCCGGGGGATATCTTTTCTGCATATAAAAAAAGACACGGTATATGGATCCTCCATCCATTTCCGTGTCTTTTTCCTGTTGTAAGCTTTGGGGTTTGGACTTTTGCGTGTAACGGGGTTCAGCGCGCCCCAGGTGCCCCGCTGCATAGCGTCACGCCGGCGCTTCTCTTTTTTCGAGAGTTTTTCATAAGGGATGAACTTCTCCATAGGTATGCTCCTTTCAAACGGTTTCCGCCATCATACCAGACCTTGTACCGTTTGTCAAAGGGAGCGCGCTTATTTCACTCTGCCAATATCTCCTCCGCCACTGACCGGCGCGTAACGCACCGGTCCATGGCCTGTTTTTCAATGTAGCGGTGGGCCTCCTGCTCCGTCATGCCCTGCTTGTCGATCAGTGCCCATTTAGCCCGGTTCACCAGCCGTATCTCCGCCATGCGTTCCTCGATGGTGGCAGTCTTTTCCTCCATACGCCGCAGGCGCTCCCGTGTGCCGCACAGCAGCTGCATGGATTGCAGCAGCAGCGGCGGCGTGGTGGGCTTTTGCAGCAGCAGGATGCCTTGAGGAGCCAGCCGCGCCGCCAGGTCCGGATAGTGCTCCGCCTTCACCAGCAACAGCACACCGGCGCTGGATTTGTCGATGATGTGCAGCGCCAGCTTCGTGCCGAATTCATCCGGCAGCGGCGTACTGATGACCACGATGTCGAAAGGCCTCTCCAGCAGGGCACGCCGTGCCTCAGACACGCTGCCTGCGGCACACACCGGGTCGTACCGATCCTCCGGCAGCATTTCACGCAGGGACATATGGAACTTGGCCGCGGCAGCGACCACCAGCACGCTGTACGTCCGGCGGCTGTCCTCCATATGCGTCCCTCCTCTCCAAAGCAGACCGGCTCAGTGGGTGTACTGCTGTATAATGGTCTTGGGTAAGTGCTCTGCGATAAATGCGCTGGATGCAGCCAGTGATCTGGCGTCCTCCAGAGTCTCCGGCAGCGTGTGGAAACGTGCCTTTACGTCGTTAGCCGCCGTGTAGAAATTCACATCCGCGGCTTCCGGCAGCACCAGCTGCCGCATTACGCCGTCCAGGCCGGCGCGGATCAGCAACGTAAAGGCCAGATACGGGCTGCACAGCGGATCGGGAGAGCGCAGCTCCGCGCGGCGGTACTCGCCCTGCGCGGCAGGGATGCGTATCAGCTGACTGCGGTTTTCGCTGGACCAGGAGATATATCGCGGTGCTTTGCTGCTGCCAAAGCGGTGATACGACTCCTCCCGCGTGTTCAGGAACACCGTCATCTCAGCAATATGGGCCAGAATACCGGCGATGATCTGTGGCATTACCTCTGCGCCGTCGCGGCTCTTGGCGGAGATGTTGATGTGCATCCCGTTGCCCGGCTGTCCCATCAGCGGCTTGGGAGAGAAGTCGGCTGCCAGGCCGTTTCGCACCGCCACGGAATTGACGACAGCCTTAAAGGTCACGGCGTTATCCGCCGCCGTCAGGGGATCGGAATAGCGAAAGTCGATCTCGTTTTGCCCGGGGCCCTGCTCATGGTGAGAGCACTCCGGCCGTATCCCCATCTGCTCAAGCGTCAGGCAGATCTCCCGCCGCACATTCTCGCCCTTGTCCTCCGGCGCGATGTCCATGTATCCTGCGTTGTCGTAGGGAATGTGGGTCGCTTCACCGTTTTCGTCCCGGCGGAAGAGATAGAACTCCATCTCCGTGCCGAAGGAGAAGTAGATGCCCAGCGCTTCCGCGTCCGCCACCGCCTGACGCAGCAGCGCGCGGCAGTCGGCCTCGAAGGCGGCGCCATCGGGCCGCAGCACGTGGCAGAACATCCGCGCCACTCGGCCGTGATCCGGCCGCCAGGGCAGCATACAGAGGGTGCTGCTGTCCGGATGCAGGAACAGGTCCGAGTGGACCTCGTCGCCGAAGCCGGGCACAGCGGAGGCATCGAAAGCGATGCCGTAGCTGAAGGCCCGGTCCAGCTCATCCGGCAAAATAGATATATTTTTCTGGCTGCCGAAAATATCGCAGAAGGCCAGACGCAGGAATTTTACATCCTCCTCCGCCGTAAACTGCCTGATCTCATCCACTGTGTACTCCATCGTGCTCCTGCCTTTCTCAGTTGGCTACATACATCTGCTGATAGGGGTTTTTGCTGTCCGGTGTGATAACGGTATAGTTGTCGCGGAGCATCGCCTCCGCGTCACGGTCAAACAGACGGCAGTACTCCCGCACATAGGGTGCGATCTCCGCCATATCTTCCGCCGTGGCATTGTGCAGCGTGACCTGATCCGGAAACCGTATGCTGCTCACGTCACCGCGGAAAACCATTTTTCCGCCGTGCATTCCTGTGCAGGGGAAGAAGTGTACTATCGGCCGGCCGTCGGTGTGCAGGCCCAGCACCAAAATCAGCCCGCCGGCTTGGTATTCGCCCAGAAAGCTGCCGGCCCGCCCGCCGATGACGATCACCGGCTTATGCTGCTTATAGGCTTTCATGTGTATCCCGGCGCGGTAGCCCGCATTGTCCCGGATAAATATCTCACCGCCCCGCATGGCGTACCCCGCAGCGTCGCCGGTGCTGCCGTGGATCACGATGCGTCCGGCACTCATGGTGTCGCCCACCGCGTCCTGTGCATTGCCGTTTACGGTAATAGAACCGCCGCCCAGATAGGCGCCCAGCGCATTGCCGGGGATGCCGTCGATCTCCAGCCGTTTGCTGCTCATACCGGCGGCGATGAACCGCTGGCCCTGGCAGGCACAGATACGGCATTCCTTCCCGGCGTGGCGTATCGTTTCGTTCAGTTGAGAGAAGGACAGACCACTTGTCTCTATGAAGTCCATATTATACCACTCCTTTCGAGGGTTTTCCATTATTTTTCCTATAAATATCGCTTTTTCGACAGACCTTATTCACCGGCGTGGGCAATTCCCAGAATTTCTAGTTCTTTTTCGTTCAGGTGAATACCCCGCAGCATGACCCGGTTGCCCCGCAGCGCCTCGATGGAGTTGATGCCCATACCGCCCATCATCTCCTTGATCTCATGCTTCCAGGCGGTTACCAGGTTTACCAGCCGCGCCGCAGCCTCCTCGGGGTCCAGACGCTTCACCAGCTCCGGACGCTGTGTGGCGATACCCCAGCAGCACCGACCTGTCTGGCAGGAACGGCACAAGTGGCACCCCATGGCCAGCAGTGCCGCGGTGGCAATGTAACAGGCATCCGCGCCCAGAGCAATGGCCTTGACCACGTCGGCAGCGGAGCGTATGCTGCCTCCGGCGATCAGGGATACGCTGCTGCGTATGCCCTCGTCCCGCAGCCGCTGGTCCACCGCTGCCAGCGCCAGCTCAATGGGAATACCCACATTGTCCCGTATTCGGGTGGGCGCCGCGCCGGTGCCGCCGCGGAAGCCGTCGATGGCGATGATATCCGCACCGCTGCGGGCGATGCCGCTGGCGATGGCGGCGATGTTGTGTACCGCCGCCACCTTGACGATGATCGGCTTTTTGTACGCCGTGGCTTCCTTTAGAGAGTACACCAGCTGCCGTAGGTCCTCAATGGAGTAAATGTCGTGGTGCGGAGCAGGGGAGATGGCATCCGCGCCCTCTGGTATCATCCGTGTTTTGGACACGTCGCCCACGATCTTTGCGCCAGGCAGATGTCCGCCGATACCGGGTTTGGCGCCCTGGCCCATTTTGATCTCGATGGCCGCGCCGGTGTTCAGGTATGTCTCATCGACGCCGAAGCGGCCGGAGGCCACCTGTACGATGGTGTTGGCGCCGTAGGGATAGAAATCCCGGTGCAGTCCGCCCTCGCCGGTGTTGTAGCAGATGCCCAGCTCCCGGGCAGCCTTGGCCAGTGCCGCATGGGCGTTGTAGCTGATGGAGCCATAGCTCATAGCCGAAAACAGAATGGGCACCGACAGCTCCAGCTGCGGCGGTACCTCGGTGCACAGGCTGCCGTCCCCGTTCCGCCGGACGGTCTCCGGCTTCTTGCCCAGGAATACCCGCGTCTCCATGGGCTCCCGCAGGGGATCGATGGGCGGGTTCGTCACCTGTGAGGCGTTGATGAGGATACGGTCCCAGTATACCGGCAGGGGCTGGGGGTTGCCCATGGAGCTCAGCAGCACGCCGCCGGTGGACGCTTGCTTGTATATCTCCTTGATGGTGGCGCAGGACCAGTTTGCGTTTTCACGCAGGCAGTTGTCGCTTTTTACGATCTTAATGGCGTGAGTGGGACAGAAGGACACACAGCGCTGACAGTTGACGCACTTGCTCTCGTCGCTGACCATGACCTTCCCATCCGCGTTATAGGTGTGCACGCCGTTGGCGCACTGGGATTCGCAGATGCGGCAGCGGGTGCACCGTGCGTCGTTTCGTACCACTTCAAATTCCGGTATGATGTAGTCAAGAGCCATCAATAGGCACCTTCTTTCACTTTCACGATAAACGGCTCGCCGCCCATGGGTGCATACAGGTTCTCCGCATCCGGGGCCATGACCCGTATGGCGGCCTCCTCGCTGGCGATAAATACCTTGTCGTCCTTCTCAGCCGTTACCATGGAGCGCAGCTTCAGTCGGTCGTTCAGCGCCATCAGTCCGCCGTTGAACCCCAGAATGATGGAGAATGGTCCGGTGATGAGCAGGCTGGGGTATATGGTCCGCAGATAGGTCAGCTGCCGTGCCGCGGCCGGCTCTCTGGTGCGTATGGTACTCCAGAAGGGCGCCGCGATCACCGACGCCATTTCCTCCAGTGTCAGCCCCTGCCGCCGCAGCAGATAGTCGGCGATGTAGGTGATGACCTCCGTATCCGTCTGCAGATTGCATTTGTAGCCATACATCTCAATACAGCGCCGATTGGCGTCGTAGGAGGATATCTCTCCGTTGTGGACGATGGACCAGTCCAGCAGGGAAAAGGGGTGCGCGCCGCCCCACCAGCCGGGGGTATTGGTGGGATAGCGCCCATGGGCCGTCCAGCTGTATCCCTCGTATTCCTCCAGCCGGTAGAAGCGTCCCACATCCTCGGGATATCCTACGGCCTTGAAGGTCCCCATGTTCTTTCCACTGGAGAATACGTATGCACCTTTCAGCTTGGTGTTGATATCCATCACGGTCCGTGCCACGAACTCCTTTTCATCCAGCTGCAGGCGTGCCAGCACCGAATTAAGGGGCCGCACAAAGTACCGCCAGATGTGGGGAATGTCCGTTATCTCCGGGATGATGCGGATGGGGATCAGCTCCGCGTCTACAAGCTCAAAGCCCTCCTTCAGCATAGCCTCGCACTCCCGCCGGGTGGTGTTATCATCAAAAAAGATGTGGAAGGCGTATTCCTCCCGGTGCTCCGGGTAGATGCCGTAGGCGGCGAAGCCGCCTCCCAGACCGTTGGACCGATCATGCATGGGGACCATGCTTCTGATGATATCCTCACCGGTCATGCGCCGTCCCTCCCGGGAAATGACCGCCGAAATGGCGCACCCGGATGGGATACGTACCTGTCCCTCCAGCTTCATAGTTTCTCACCCTTTCTTTATGTGCTTCCGTAGGTTCCAGCCGTTCCACGGAGTGATCCGCTGAAAAGCCGCTCCGGAAAGCAAAAAACGCCCATCCGGCAGGGACAAATGTCCTGCTCGGATGAACGCCTTTGCTCATCATGGTTCGGCATTATAGCATCAGATGTGCATAAAGTCAATGAATAAAACGCCAAAAATTGTGTAAAAAGCTGATTGACAAATCCGTCACAACCGCCTATAATTTCGCACATCAAAGGCAAAGGCGTCTTGAAGCTGCGGGCTTCCTGACGCCTTTTTCTATTTTCCAAATCTACAAAAGATCGGGGTGGAACACATGAAAACCGTATCGGACATTTTCGGCACACTGGTATTTGACGACCGACAGATGAAAGCACGCCTTCCCCATGACGTCTATATTTCCCTGAAGAAGACCATTGACGAGGGCGGAAGCCTGGACAACCAGGTAGCGAATGTGGTGGCGGATGCCATGAAGGATTGGGCCATCGAGCACGGCGCGACCCACTTTACCCATTGGTTCCAGCCGCTGACCGGCATTACCGCCGAGAAGCACGACAGCTTTATTACCCCCTCGCCGGATGGCGGCGTCATCATGGAGTTCTCTGGTAAAGAGTTGATCCAGGGTGAGCCGGATGCCTCCAGCTTCCCCTCCGGCGGCCTGCGTGCTACCTTCGAGGCCCGGGGCTACACCGCCTGGGATCCTACCTCTTACGCTTTTATCAAGGACAAGGCACTGTGTATCCCCACGGCGTTCTGTTCCTACGGTGGCGAGGCGCTGGATAAAAAAACCCCGCTGCTGCGCTCCATGCAGGCTCTGAACAAGCAGGCCATGCGTGTCCTGAAGCTGTTTGGCAACACGGATGTCAAATGTGTTCGCACCTCTGTCGGCCCCGAGCAGGAGTATTTCCTGGTGGACCGCGCCATGTACCGCAAGCGCAAGGACCTGATTTTCTGCGGCCGCACGCTGTTCGGTGCCAGACCCCCCAAGGGTCAGGAGATGGATGACCATTACTTCGGCGCTATCAAGCCCCGTGTGGCGGAGTATATGGCCGATTTGAATGAGGAGCTCTGGAAGCTGGGTATTCTGGCCAAGACGGAGCACAATGAGGTGGCCCCGGCCCAGCATGAGCTGGCGCCCATCTACACCACCACAAATATCGCCACCGATCACAACCAGCTGACCATGGAGATCATGCAGAAGGTGGCTGCCCGCCACGGGCTGGTCTGTCTGCTGCATGAAAAGCCCTTTGACGGTGTCAACGGCTCCGGCAAGCACAACAACTGGTCTATGGCCACGGATACCGGTGTGAACCTGCTGACTCCCGGTGAGACACCCCACGAAAACGCCCAGTTCCTGCTGTTCCTGTGTGCCGTTATTCAGGCGGTGGATGACTATCAGGACCTGCTGCGTATCTCTGTGGCCACCGCCGGCAATGATCACCGTCTGGGCGCCAACGAGGCACCGCCCGCTGTGGTGTCCATCTTTCTGGGTGACGAGCTGACGGCCATTCTGGATGCCATCGAGAAGGATGAGCCGTACAGCGGCACGGAAAAGACCGTGATGAAGCTGGGAGCCCATGTGCTGCCCAAGTTCCTGCGTGATACTACCGACCGGAACCGGACGTCGCCCTTTGCGTTCACCGGCAATAAGTTCGAGTTCCGTATGCTTGGCTCCGCCAACTCCATTGCCTGCTGCAACATTATGCTCAACGCCGCCGTGGCGGAGTCTCTGCGTCAGTACGCGGACAAGCTGGAGAAGGCCAAGGACTTTGACGCAGCACTGCATAGTCTGATCCGGCAGACCATCAAGGACCACAAACGTATCATTTTCAACGGTAACGGTTATGACGATGCCTGGATCAAGGAGGCTACCGAGGTCCGCGGCCTGTTGAACCTGCGTACCACGCCGGACGCTATGCCCTATCTGCTGCATGAGAAGAACGTAAAAATGCTCACGTCCCTGAAGGTCATGTCCGAGGCGGAGATACGCTCCCGCTATGAGATCACGCTGGACAACTACCGCAAGATCGTCAATATCGAGGCCGAAACGATGGTGGACATGGCCCGCCGTCAGATCCTGCCCGCCGTGGAGAAGTTCTCCTCTAAGCTGGCGCAGGATATCGCCGTAAAGAAGTCCATCGCGCCGGTGGTGTCCGGCATTTATGAGACGACGCTTGTCACGCGCCTGTCCGATTTGGTAGAGGACATCGACGCTGCCGTGGAGGACCTGGCTGCCGCGCTGGCCACTTTCCATAAGATCGATGATGTGACCGAGAGCGCCAACATGGTCCGCGACGTGCTGCTGCCCAAGATGGCGGCGCTGCGCGCCCCCTGTGACGAGGCCGAGCAGCGCACGGCCGAGGGCTGCTGGCCGTTTCCCACCTACGGCGATCTGCTGTTTGGTGTGGAGTGACTTTGCTTCCGATCCCACCGGGCTCCGCCAGGCCCTGTGGTTCCGTACCCTTGCAAACGGGGTACTTTCTCTCCTGAAAAGTGGAATGCCGTGTGCCTATGGGGCACGCGGCATTTCGCTTTTCCGATCATGAAAAATAACTTGATTTGAAGCCGGGTTTATGTATTAGAATAGAGCGGGCAAAACGAAGAACAAGGAGCTTTTATCATGGATAAAAAGGTTTTAAAGCAACCGCAGGTCTTAAAACGCTTAAAATAAAAAATCTCACATCAGATTTTAGGTAGCCCCGCCATCAGAATGGATTGACAATTCGACAAAATGTGATATAATCCCACTGTCTGGAAAAATATAAAGTTGTAGCACAGAGGTGTCTGCCAAAAAGCAGATGAAAAGGGAATCCGGTGCGAATCCGGAGCGATGCAGTCACTGTGTACGGGAGCGGTCTTGCAAACCACTGGGAAACCGGGAAGGGCAACGCCGTGATGAACGAAGTCAGGAGACCTGCCTCTGTGTGGAATCTCAAGCCTGCTGCCAACAGGTTGGTTTTCCTACGAACTTATGATCCGTCGCGGAGCGCCGCACGGGTGTATATGTAGTAAGAAGCACCGAGGGCGGCTGTATGAGACACAGCCGCTTTTATATTTCTTTCAGAACAAATATTTGGAAAGAGGTAGATCAACCATGAAGAAAGCACTTGCCTTTCTGATGGCGGCTGTGATGCTGATGAGCATGCTGACCGCCTGCGGCAACAAGGACAATGCTGCCGACAACAATGACGCTGACAACAACAATGTGAACACTGAGGAAACCGACAAGGCCGCCGCCGACAAGGTTGCCGCTCTGATCGACGCCATCTACGTACAGGAGCGCACCGAGGAGACCGACGCCCAGTGTGAGGCCGCCAAGGCCGCTTGGGATGCCCTGACCGACGCCCAGAAGGCTCTGGTGGAGGGTGAGGAAGCCAGCCCCGACTATTTCGGTCTGGACACCGGTGACGCGTCCAAGGACGATCCCCGCAACCAGGACGAGATCGGCGAGAAGGAGCTGCTGGTGGTGTCCTTCGGCACCTCCTTCAACGACAGCCGCGTAGCCGACATCAAGAGCATTGAGGATGCCCTGCAGGAGGCCAACCCCGACTGGTCCGTGCGCCGCGCCTTCACCGCTCAGATCATCATCAACCACATCCAGGCCCGTGATGGCGAGAAGATCGACAACATGGAGCAGGCTCTGGAGCGCGCTGTCGCCAACGGCGTGAAGCAGCTGGTGGTGCAGCCCACCCATCTGATGCACGGTGCTGAGTACGACGAGATGTGCGCCGCCATCGACAAGGTCCGCGACAAGTTCGAGTCCGTTGAGATCGCCGAGCCCATGCTGGGTGAGGTGGGCAGCGACGCCACCGTCATCAACGCCGACAAGGAAGCCGTTGCCAAGGCCGTCGTCGCCGCTGCTCTGAGCGAGAGCGGTTACGAGTCCACCACCGCCGCCAAGGAGGCCGGTGTGGCTTACGTGCTGATGGGTCACGGTACGGCTCATGTGGCGAAGGTCACTTACAGCCAGATGGCCGCCCAGATGGACAAGCTGGGCTATGAGAACGTGTTCATCGGCACCGTGGAGGGCGAGCCCGAGGATACCTCCTGCGAGGCCGTGATCGCGGCTGTCAAGGAAGCCGGCTACACCACCGTGGTGCTGCGTCCCCTGATGGTCGTGGCTGGCGACCACGCCAACAACGACATGGCCGGTGCTGACGATGACTCCTGGAAGACCATGTTTGAGGCCGCCGGCTTCACCGTGAACTGCCAGATCTCCGGTCTGGGCCGTATCGCGGACGTGCAGGCTCTCTACGTGGCACACACCAAGGCTGCCATCGACGCTATCGCGTAACAAGGACTGAACGGGCTCCGGGGCGGTATATTATCGCCTCGGAGCCTTTTTCAAAGTAAGGAGGACCTTGACCATGAAGAAAATTCTTTCGTTTCTGCTGGCCGCTGTGATGATGGCGGCGCTGCTGGTAGGCTGCGGACAGCAGCAAACCGATGCCCCCGGCAACGATGAGACTGACCAGCCCGCTCTGGCGGATGGCGTATACACCGCCGACTTCAACACCGACAGCAGTATGTTCCACACCAACGAGACCTGTGACGGCAAGGGCGTGCTGACCGTGAAGGATGGCCAGATGACCATCCACGTCAGCCTGGCCTCCACCAGCATCGTCAATCTGTTCCCTGGTCTGAAGGAGGACGCCCAGAAGGACGGCGCCGTGCTGCTCCAGCCCACCAAGGACACCGTCACCTATCCCGATGGCCTGACCGAGACAGTCAATGGCTTTGATATCCCCGTTCCCGCGCTGGACGAGGAGTTCGACGTGGCCCTCATCGGCAAGAAGGGCGTATGGTATGACCACAAGGTGTCCGTCTCCAACCCTGTTCTGAAGGAGGAGAACGGCGATGACGCTGCCGCCATCGCATTGGCGGACGGCACCTACACCATTGAGGTAGGCTTTGAGGGCGGCTCCGGTAAGTCCCATGTGCTGACTCCCTGCACCCTGAAGGTGGAGAACGGCGCTGCCACCGCCACTATCGTGTGGAGCAGTGAGAAGTATGACTATATGCTGGTGGACGGCCAGCGCTATGATGTCCTCACCACCGAGGGCGGCTCCACCTTTGAGATCCCCGTGCGGGCGCTGGATACCCCGCTGACGGTCATCGGTGACACCACCGCCATGAGCACCCCCCACGAGATCGAGTACACCCTGACCTTTAAGTCCGCCACGGCGGTGGAGGCTGCCCAGTGAGGCGTTTTCTCGCCGGGTTGCTGGCGGCGCTGATGGTCTTGTCCCTCTGCGCCTGCGGCGCGGCTGACGCCCCCGGCAAAACAGACGGACAAACCGCCGCCGTGTCGTGGGACGAGCTGGTCTTCGACCGTACCATGCCCCTGCGCTACGCGGAGCAGTTCTCCGTGGAGTACGCCGGGGACAGCTACAAGCGCATCACCATCAACAACGACCGGGTATACCTGCTGGTGGCGGAGGGTGCAGCTGTGCCTGACGGGGTACCTACCGGTGTCACCGTTTTGCAGCAGCCGCTGGACCAGATTTATCTGGTAGCCGCCGCTGCCATGGACTACTTCGACAAGCTGAACGCCATCGACTGCATCACCCTCAGCGGTAAAAAGCAGTCGGACTGGTATATCCAGCGCGCCAAGGACGCCATGGACAGCGGGGCAATGACCTACGCCGGCAAGTACTCCGAGCCGGATTATGAGCTGATCCTGTCGCAGGGCTGCGATCTGGCGGTGGAAAACACCATGATCTACCACTCCCCGGCGGTGCTGGAGCAGCTGGAGCGGCTGGGTATCCCTGTGCTGGTGGAGACATCCAGCTATGAGACCCTGCCCATGGGCCGGATGGAGTGGATCAAGCTGTACGCGGCGCTGCTGGATAAGGAGGACGAGGCCGAGGCGCTGTTCAGCGCAAAGATGGACAGCGTGGCGGACGTACTGGAGCAGCAGCCCACCAGCAAGACCGTGGCATTTTTCTACATCACCAGCAGCGGCGCTGTAAACGTCCGCAAATCCACGGACTATGTGGCGAAGTGCGTCGCCATCGCTGGCGGTGACTATGTCTCCTTCGACGAATCGGCGGAGGACAACGCTCAGTCCACCATCAATATTCAGATGGAATCCTTCTACCATGGTGCAGTGGACGCCGATGTGCTGATCTACAACAGCATCATCGACGGCGAGCTGCACACGCTGGACGAATTGGTGGCACTGGATCCACTGATGGCCGACTTCAAGGCCGTCAAGAGCGGTAACGTGTGGTGCCTGACCAAAAACTTCTATCAGGAGTCGCTGGAGCTGAGCGACCTCATTCTGGACGTCAACCATGCGTTGAACGACGCGCCGGATACGGCGTTTCACTTCCTGACACGGATGAAGTGAGCATTTTTTACATCATTGTATTATAAGGAGGAGCGGCATGAAGAGGACCCGAACACTTCGCATCTGGGGAGGCTTTTTGTTGCTCCTCCTGCTTTTACTTGTCTTTTTGATTTGGAACATTTTTGCGGGAAGCGTTTCTCTTTCCGCGTCTGAGATATGGCGGATCCTGCTGGGCAGTGACGCAGGCTTTACCCAAAGCCAGATCATCATGAAGATCCGTCTGCCCCGGCTTCTGTCGGCGCTGATCCTGGGCGGGGCGCTGTCCCTGTCCGGCTATCTGCTGCAAACCTTTTTCCACAACCCCATCGCCGGCCCCTTTGTGCTGGGTATCTCCTCCGGAGCGAAGATGACGGTGTGCGTGGCCATGCTGGCGCTGCTGAGCCGGGGCAAGACCACCTCCTCCGCCATCCTCATCGCGGCGGCGTTCGTGGGCGCCATGGTGTCCATGGGCTTCGTGCTGCTGATTTCTCAGCGGGTCAAGCGTATGAGCCTGTTGGTGGTCTGCGGCGTGATGATCGGCTACATCTGCTCGGCGCTGACGGATTTTCTCGTGACCTTCGCCGACGATTCCAGCATCGTGAACCTGCACAACTGGTC